>VFSW01004063.1_pt1 | contig 21835 bp, 21 predicted proteins | sample 5358111 | NCBI WGS metagenome assembly VFSW01 (sample SAMN11554181, study PRJNA540505) | mine drainage metagenome | isolation source: sediment from site ElyBrook_90M | place: USA: Ely Copper Mine, Vershire, VT | collected 2017 | reverse complement strand
CGGCGTTGCGATCGAACATCGCGCCCTAGCCGGGGTGGGCGGGGGCGAGCGCCGATGAGGCGAGGGCCTCGGGCTTCATGCCAACCTCAGCGCGCGCGCCAGGGCGGCGAAGGCTGGCGGCGGCAAGGCCTGCGGCCCATCGCTCTGAGCGTTGGCCGGATCGGGATGGGTCTCGATGAGGAGGCCATGGGCGCCTGCCGCCAGCGCCGCGCGGCTCAGCGGCTCGATCAGATCCCGGCGACCCGCGCTGTGAGAAGGATCGACGATGACCGGCTGGTGGAGCACCTGGCTGAGCAGGGAGACCGCGCCCAGGTCGAGCAGGTTGCGTACCGAGGGATCGAACCCCCGGATGCCGCGCTCGCAGAAGATCACGCCCGCGGCGCCGTGGACGAGGCAGTGCTCGGCGGCGAGGAGCCACTCCTCGACCGTTGCCGAGCCGGAGCGCTTGAGCAGCACCGGTCGGCGGGTCTTCGCGACCGCCGCAAGCAGGGCGAAGTTCTGCATGTTCCGGGACCCGATCTGGATCAGGTGGGCGTACTCCGCCACGACCCCCGAGTCCTCGGGGCGCAACGCCTCGGTGACCACGCGGAGGCCGTGGCGCTCGGCGGCCTGGCGGAGCCACCTCAAGGCAGGTTCGCCGTGGCCGGCGAAGCTGTATGGAGAGGTTCGAGGTTTGTAGGCCCCGCCGCGCAGAAACTGTCCGCCGGCCTCCGCGACCACCTGGGCCGAGGCCTGGATCTGAGCCTCGTCCTCCACGCAGCAGGGGCCGCCCATCAGCACCGCGGGCGCGCCCTCGCCGAGGCGTACCCCGGCGACGTCGAAGACCGGGGGTTGCGCGTCGACCTTCGGGTGAGCCGACGGGGAGGTGGACACCGCCTGGACCCCCTCGATGCGCCGCAACTGGGCGAGGGGGACGGCCATGGAGTGGGGCTCGACCACGAAGGCGACTCCGGTCTCGCCCTCGACGGCGTGCGTCCAGAGCCCACGCCCGCTGAGCTCGCGCTGCACGCGCGCCGGATCCGCCCCCCGCTTGACGGTGATAATCATGCGTCGCTCCTGGTGAGTCCTGCGGGCCTCGAGCTTCAAGAGAATTCAAGCCGTCGTGAACCGCTTGAGATCTAAACCCGGGCGGTTCACCTAGCACACAATTGCACCCGAACGCGAAAGCATCGACCTGGCATCGGCGCACCACCGCCGAGATGGCCCACCAGCCCGACGCGCTCCGCCCCACAGGAGCAGCGCGCGTCGTTGCGAATCCACTCCGCGGGCTCCATTGGGGTGTGGGACCTACTTGTTCTCTTGCGCCAGCTTCTCGCGGTAGGCCTTCATCATGGCCTCCTGTTCGGGCTTGGGCACCGGAGCGTACTTGGCGAACTCCATGGTGAACTCCCCCTTGCCCTGGGTGCCCGACCGCAGATCGGTCGAGTAGCCGAACATGGTGTTCAGGGGCACGTGGGCCACCACCGTGAAGTTCACATCCTCGCTCTCGGTCGAGAGGATCGTGCCGCGCCGCTGGTTCAAGAGACCGACCACGGTCCCCTGGAACTCCTTCGGTGCCTGCACCTCGACGTTCATGATCGGTTCGAGAATGGTGGCCTTGGCTTCGGCGTAGCCTTCACGGAAGGCCATGAGGGCCGCGGTCTTGAAGGCCTGCTCGCTCGAATCGACCGCGTGGAAGGCGCCGTCGTTGATGACGCAGCGCACGCCCGCGACCGGGAAGCCGATCAGGCTGCCCTTCTTGATGGCCTCGTGGAACCCCTTCTCGCACGCGGGGATGAACTCGCGCGGGATGGAGCCACCCGTGACCTCGTCGACGAACTCGAACTGCTCCACCGCGTCGGGCGGCAACGGCTCCATGTAGCCGCACACGCGCGCGAACTGGCCCGAGCCACCCGTCTGCTTCTTGTGGGTGTAGGCGAACTCGCCGCGCTGGGTGATGGTCTCGCGGTACGCGACCTGGGGCTTCCCCGAGATCACCTCGCAGGCGTACTCGCGCTTCATACGCTCGATGTAGATCTCGAGGTGGAGCTCGCCCATGCCGCTGATGATCGTCTGGGCAGACTCCTCGTCGCGGTGCACGCGGAGGGTGGGGTCCTCCTTGGTGAACCGGTTCAGGGCCTTCGAGAAGTTGGCCTGGCCGGTGCGATCCTTCGGCGCCACCGCGAGCGAGATCACCGCGTCGGGCACGTGCATCGACGTCATGGTGTAGGTCACCGAGCCGTCGGTGAAGGTGTCGCCCGACGAGCACTCGACGCCGAAGAGGGCCACGATGTCGCCGGCGTTGGCTTCGCCGACGTCGTTCATGTCGCTCGAGTTCATGCGCACGATGCGCGGGATCTTCACCCGCTTCTGGTCCTTCATGTTGATGATGAAGTCACCCTTGGTCATGTGCCCCTGGTAGATGCGCATGTAGGTGAGCTGACCGTAGCGGCCGTCCTCGAGCTTGAAGGCCAGCGCGACCAGCGGCTTGTCCGGGGCCGAGACGAGCTGGACCTTCTCCTCGTTCTTCCTCTGGTCGAGCGCCTCGTTGACCACCTGGGTGGGGTTCGGGAGGTAGTCGATCACGCCGTTGAGCAGGAGCTGCACGCCCTTGTTCTTGTAGGCGCTGCCGCACATCACGGGGGTCATCTTGAGCGCGATGGTCGCGCGCCGAATGGCGGCCTTGAGCTCCTCGTTGGAGATGGGCTGGTCGGCGATGAAGAGCTCGCCCAGGTGGTCGTCGACCTCGGCGACCTCGTGGATGATGTACTGGCGGGCCTCCAGGGCCTTCGCCTTGTACTCGGCGGGGATCTCCGCCTCGCGGACGACTTCGCCGCTCTCGCCGTCGAAGTAGAAGGCCTTCCCGAGGATGGGATCGATGATCCCCTGGAACTTGTCCTCGGCGCCGATCGGAATCTGCAGCATCACCTGGTGGTGGCCGAGCTTCTCCTTGAGCTGCTTCGCGACCTTCTCGTAGTTGGCCCCGGCGCGGTCCATCTTGTTGACGAAGGCGATGCGCGGCACGCCGTAGCGCTTCATCTGGCGGTCGACGGTGATGGACTGGCTCTGCACGCCCGACACCGAGCACAGCACCAGGATCGCGCCGTCGAGGACGCGCAGGGCGCGCTCCACCTCGATGGTGAAGTCCACGTGGCCGGGGGTGTCGATGATGTTGATGTTGTAGTCGCCCCACATGCAGTAGGTCGCCGCCGACTGGATCGTGATCCCCTTCTCGCGCTCGAGATCCATCGAGTCCATCTTCGCGCCCACGCCGTCCTTGCCGCGGACCTCGTGGATCTCGTGGATCTTGCCGGTGTAGAACAGCACGCGCTCGGTGAGGGTGGTCTTGCCCGAGTCGATGTGGGCGGAGATACCAATGTTGCGGATCTTGTCGATGGGGACGTTGACGGCCATGGTCGTTGTTCGCTTCTCTAGCTAAGTGGTGGATGCATCGCTGCTTCTTTGGGCGCCCTAGTACTACGGAAACGCTCGTGACGCCAAGACCCCTCGCGTGCGACGACCGGCGGGGGATCCCTGGGTGTGGGCCCTCTGAGATAGGGTACGGGGCGCATGAGCGAGGTCGCCCAATCTAACCGCCAAAACGGCGAGCGCTTTCGCAAGGCGGTCGCACGCCACGTCGCCAGGAACTTCGCTGGAAGATTGAGGGTTTACGAGGAGATCCCCCTCGGATCTTCCATCATCGGAAAGTCCCGGCGGGTCGACATCCTGGTCCTCAGCGAGGACCGCCGGACCGCGGCGGCGCTCGAGACCAAGTTCCAGTCGAGCGGTGGAACCGCGGACGAGAAGATACCCTATGCCTTGCAGGACTGCGCGGCGATGCACATCCCGGCCACGGTGGTGTATGCGGGCGAGGGCTGGTCCCCGGGCGTGCGCCACCTGCTGGCGGGGTCGCCCCACGCGGTCGAGGTCGCCGTCATGGGGCCGGATGTGCTCTCGGATTCCCGCGAGCTCGACGTCTTCCTCGCCGAGGTCTTCGGCTTCTGGGAGCTGGTGGTGGCGGGGAAGCCCCAGGTCGCGCCGTGAGGCTCGATCTTACAGGTTCCGAACCGCCAGCACTTCCTTGGCGTCGGTCCGGTCGCCGGTGCAGCTGATCCGCCGCGGCGCATTCAGAAACTCGAGCTGGTAGCCGAGGGACTGGTAGAGTTTCTTGATGCGCTCGGTGGCCTGGTTCACGAGGATCACCGGCCCCGCGTGCTTTGCGAGCCACTCCGCGACCTGGACCTGATTCTCCCAGCTGAAGCCGCCCTTGGAGTAGGCCGTGAACTTCACGTCGTAAGGGGGATCGGCGTAGACGAAGTCGGTCGTGCGCAGCTCGAGCTCGACGAAGCTCTCGCTCGCGAAGCTCCACTTGGCGAAGGCCTGCGCGTACTCGGGGAACGTCCTCCGGTACTGAATCTTCACATAGCGGCCGAAGGGCACGTTGAAGCCCCCGGAGGCGTTGAAGCGGCAGAGCCCGTTGTAGCCGGTCCGGTTCAGGAAATAGAAGAGCCCGGCCGCCTCCGCGCTCTCGTGCTGGCCGGCCTGCACGAGAGCGTTGAAGCGCTCCCGCTGGGCGTAGAAGAGCTTCTCGTCGTTGGCCATCTCGATCTCGATGGCGAACCCGGTCTGCACGTGCTTGTAGAAATTGATGAGGTGGGGGTTCACGTCATTGATCAGCGCTTGCTTGGGGGCGAAGCCCAGCGCCATCGCCATGCCGCCACAGAAGGGCTCGACCAGTCGGGCCGAGTGGTGCGGCCTCCACAGGGGCTGCACGGCGGGCAGCTGCCAGCGCTTGCCGCCCGCCCACTTGAGCAGCGGCGACAGGCCGGTCCCGAGGGCCGACAGGCGCGGCTTGCCCGCGGGTTCGAGCGCCGTGGAGTGAGCTTGCAGCATGGGAACGCTCAGCATAGTCGGCCGGGCTGACGCTGACTCTCTTGCCTCACTTCTCCCGCAGCCGCTCGAGGATCGCCGCGGGGTCCTCATCGACATCCTCGATGACGAGCACCCGCTCGGGTCCCGCAGCCGGAGGCGGTGCCCGCCGGGCAACCGGCGGCGCGGCGGGAGCGCTGGGGCTGGCCCTGGGCTTCGCGGCGACGGGCGCATGGGCCGGCTCGCCGAGTTCCGGTTCGCCGCGGTCGACGCGCTCGGTTGAACGCGCCCAGTCGGTGCGCTGCTCGAGCCAGGCTCGGTAGCGGGCCCAGGTCCACTGGCCTTCCTGGCCGCCGCTGTCGACCGCGGTCGCGAGGCGCGAGAGCTGGCCGCCGCGGATCGTGCCGCGCACGCCGGAGGAGGGCATCAGGATCTCGCACTCGGGCACCCGCATCTTGAGCTCGGGCCAGTAGCGCAGCCGCTGGCACACCACGCCCGCGAGGCAATCCGCGAGCTGTGCGCAGATGCCGCCCTGCACCTCGGACGGGAAGGCCGACACCACGCGGGCGAGCGCTTCCGACGCGCTCGACGAGTGGACCGTGCTCAGCACCAGGTGGCCTGTCTCGGCGGCGTTGAGCGTGAGCCGCATGGTCTCGGGGTCCCTCAGCTCGCCGACCATGATCACGTCGGGATCCTCGCGCAGGGCGTCGATCAGCGCCTGCTCGAACGACGGCGTGTCACGCCCGACCTGGCGCTGCCGGATCAGCGCCGCCCGGGGCGTGAGCACGTGCTCGATGGGGCTCTCGATGGTCAGGATGTGGCGCGGCTCGCTCTGGTTGATCTCCTGGAGCAGCGCGGCCACGGTCGACGACTTGCCCGAGCCGGTGGGGCCGCTCACCAGAATCAGCCCGTGGCGCGCGTGGGCGAGCTTTCGCAGATCGGGGTGCAGGTTGAGGCTCGTGAGCGTCGCCTGGAACGCCGAGAGCAGCCGCACGGCGAGCCCGGTCCCGCGCGCGCTGCGCAGAACGTTGATCCGGCAGCGAATCCCCAGGATGGTCTTCGAGAGGTCGCAAGCGCCCTTCTCTCGCAGGTCGCGAAGCCCCTCGTCGCCGAGCAGCCGGTGGGCGAGGGCGCTGATATCCGCCGCCGGCAGCGGCTCGCCGAGCATCCGGAGATCGCCCTGTACGCGCAGGGTGAGCGGGAGCCCGCCTTCGAGATGCAGGTCGGAGGCACCGGCCTCCTTGGCTCTTTCGATCAGGGGTTCGAAGGCGAGCATGGTGCGCCTCAGGAAACACCCGGGGCGTGGTCTATCTTCCCATCCCGGGTGGTCGGACGCATCTCGTGGGGTGGGGCCCCAGAGTCTGCTCTTCCGGGCTTCTTGGGAACCCCCCAACAGGAATGCTGAAAAGCGGCTCTTCACGCCGCGCCCAAGAGCCCATGGGTCCCACCCCCCCGTTGTGGCGGTGACGTGCTAACAAGTTGGGGCGCGGCGTGACGGGCGGCGCCGGCACGGGGGCGGGCGCCACAAAGGGCATCAAGTGACTTTTCCAGCACCCTGCTAAGCTCAGGGAGCATGGACGAGGATGTTCTCACCCGAACCCTCGCAGACGAGGGTGAGCGGGTCGGTTACGGCTCCGCGCCCTCGCAGTTCGGAGACCTGCGCCTGCCGCAGCGCTCGCTCGTCGGGCCGGGCCCCTATCCGCTGGTCCTGGTCGTTCACGGCGGCTTCTGGCGCGCCAGGTACTCGCTCTCCCACCTCGGTCATCTCTGCGCCGCGCTCTGTCGCGCGGGGTTCGCCACCTTCAACGTCGAATACCGGCGCATGGGGCAGGCGGGCGGCGGCTTCCCTGGCAGCTGCGAGGACGTGCTCGCGGCGGCGAAGCTGGGGCTGTCGCTCCCCGACGTGGAGCCGCGACTCGCCGTGCTCCTGGGCCACTCGGCCGGAGGTCAGCTCGCGCTGTGGGCGGGCAAGGCGCTCGCCGTCTCCGGGGTCGTCGCCCTCGCCGCGGTGAGCGATCTGCGCCAGGCGGCCGAGCTCGGCCTCAGCAACGGGGCCGCGCTGAAATTCGTCGGCGGGGCGGCGGAGCGCTATGCCGAGGCCTCGCCGCTCGAGCGATTGCCCCTCGGGGTTCCGCAGATCCTCGTGCATGGCACCGAGGACGAGACCGTGCCCTTCTCCATGTCCGAGGCCTACGTCGCCCGCGCGAAGGCCCTGGGCGATCCGGCCGAGCTCAGCGCGGTCCAAGGCGCTGGGCACTTCGCGCTCGTGGATCCCCTCTCTGTCGCGTGGCCCGCGACGCTCGGCGCCGTGAGGTCGATCTGCTCGCCGCGGTAGCGCCCGACGCGCCCCTCGTCACGGCTCACTCCACCTCGAGCGAGACCAGCTTGGGTCCAAGCTGGCGGGGATCCGGCAGCCCAAGATCCGCGGGGGCCCAGCCCTGCCCGTCGATCTCGACATGGCACAGGGGATCGCAGGCATCCGCCTGGCTGACGAGGGTGACGTCCGGCCCTCCCGGCGCGAGCTCCACGGCCTTGCCGGAGACCACGACGTGCTGCGGCGGGGTGCCCCGCGGTGCGCCGCTCATCGAGAGCACGAGCCTGGCCGCTCGGTGGCTCGCGCCGCCGGCCCAGAAGAGCTCCGCCTTCGGGCTCAGCCACCCGTCGGGAAACGCATCGCGCAGATAGGTGCGCAGGCGCAGGGGGCCCTCCACGCGCCAGGCCGAGAAGCCACCCTCCGAGAGGCGCTCCGTGGCTGCGAGCCGCACGCGGCAATCGGTGACGACCGTGCCGTGCTCGGCGGCGCGCTCCACGAGGGGCAAGCGCCCGTCGGCGTCGATCGGCGTCGGGACGCAGATCGGCCCCGGGGTGCCGAAGCAGTAGGGGCGGCCAGCTCCGGCGGTGAAGAAGCTCGCGTACAGGTACTCGTGGGGGTCCATGTCATCGAGGAGGTACTGGATCGGGCCGCCACCCATGTCCCGCAACCGCTCGACGAGCGGCCGGAGGTGCTCGAAGCTCGCCGCGTCGAACCGGGCGAGGCGCACCTGCGAGGCGAGCATCCCCAGCGAGGTCGCCGCCATGACGAGCCCGCCGCCGAGCGCGAGCAGGCGCTCGCGGTTCCAGCAGGCGAGCAGCACCGCCGAGACGGCGAGGGCCACCCCTGCCGACAGCAGGTGGCCCAGGAGCTCGGTGCGCTCGGGCAGCAGGAACGTCCAGCTCAGCCCGGGCGAATCGTTGATCACGTAGTCCGTGCCCAGCGACGGCGCGAGGCCGATGAAGGCCGCGACCCCTGCGAGGCTCGCGGCGATCCCCGGCCGGAGCCGGGTGCCGAGCGGATGGTGGCGCAGGCTCGCGACGGCGATGAGCAAGAGCGGCCCCAGCTCCGCGAGGTAGCGGCTGTGCAGCCGGGTCGGGACGTCGCAGTGCAGCGATTGGCGCGCTGACAGGAAGGCATGCACGCCGATGAGGAGCAGCGTCAGGCCGCCGAACAGTTGCTCCCGTCGCCGCTCGGAGACCACGAGGATCAGGAGCGCGGGGATCGCGACGAGCCCGAGGCCCGGCGCGACCTCGGCGCACAGCCCGAGCAGGTTGCCGAGCAGGCTCATGGCCCACTGGCCCGGCGTCGCGGGCGCCGCGCGGGCGAGCGCGTCCACGTAGTCGCCGAGCCACGCCTTCGAGGTGAGCGAGAAGGCTCCCGTGCCGAGCCGCAGGACGTTGCAGCCGAGGGCGATCAGCGCGGCTGGGACCCCCACCGCGGCCAGCCGCGCAAGCCAGCGCAGCCGGCCCCGCGCGCCCACCTTCAGGCAGACGAAGGGCAGCGTGCCCAGCACCGCGAGGGTGAGCAGCGCCTGGGGCTTGGTGATCAGGAACGCGCCCGCTAGAGCGCCCAGGCGGGCCCCAGCGGCCCACCGCGGACGGGCGAGCCAGAGGAGCCCCTGGGTGATCACCGCCATCGTCAGCGGGTCGTAGAGGTTCTCGGTCATGAGGTTGCCGGCGTAGCCCAGCCCTGGCAGCAGCAGGGTGAGCGCCGCGAGCGGGAGGCCGTAGCGCCTCGGCAGCAGGTGGCGCGCCAGCCGGTACGTGGGAAAGATCGTGCTCGTAATCAGGAAGGCATTGAAGATCTTGGCGAGCGCGTAGCCATGGCGTTGCGCGACGAAGAAAGGGGCGAGGAGCGCGGGATAGAGGGGGAAGGAGAAGCGAAAGAGGGCCGAGTCGGGACCGCCGCCGATCAGGCCGCGCGCCCAGGCCACCGCCATCTGCTCGTAGCGCAGCTCGTCGGTGAGGATCTGCGGCGCGGGGAGGAGCCGCGTGGCGAGCGAGCGCAGCGAGCCCCCGATCAGCCAGAGCAGGGTGACCGCGAGCCACGGGCGTCGTCGCCACCACGGTTTCTTTGGCCCTTCGCGCACGGCGCTCCGTTAGCACGGACGGTGAAGGGGGCCAACGTCGCGCGGCGGGCGCGCGGCTACCCGCGGACGCCCACCGCCCGGCGCTGGCGCCGCCAGAAGAGGCTCAGCACGAAACAGCCGCTGGCGACGAGCACCACGAGCGGCCCGGGCTGGCGGTGCGTCGCCGACGCGAGGGAGGTCCCGGCCGTGGTCGCGATCACCGAGACCACGACCGCGATGCCGAACATGCCGTTGAGGCTGAGCGCCAGCCGCTTCGCGGTGGCCGCCGGGATGATCGCGAGCGAGCCGATGAGCAGCACGCCGAGGTAGCGGAGCCCGAGCGCGATCGTCAGCGCGAAGACCACCAGGAACGCGAGGTTCAGCCGCGACACGTTGATCCCCGACGTGCGTGCGATCTCCGGTGACACGAGCGTCAGCACCAGCCGGTGCCGCGCGTGCAGCACGAAGGCGACCACGCCGACGGCCACCGCGAGGCCGATCGCGGTCTCCACGGGCGTGAGCCGCCCCGTCCCCCCGAAGAGCGCCTCGATCAGCTCCTCGCCCGTGGTCAGCAGGCTGCCGATCGCGAGGGCCGTCGAGAAGACCACCCCGATGATCGTCTCGGTCGAGAGGCGCGTTCGGCGCTCGACGCCCCAGACCAGCAGCGCGCCCAGCAGCAGCATCGCCACCCCGCCGATCACCGGCTCCACCCGCCGGAGGAGCGCGAGGCCGATCCCCGGCAGCGCCACGTGCGAGAGCGCGTCCGCGGCGAGCGTCATCCGGCGCATGACCGCGAAGCAGCCCACGAGCCCGGCCGCGACCCCGGTCGCCAGCGCGAGCGCGAGCCCGCCGAGGTCAGTGGCGGTCATGGACGTGGTACCCCAGGGGCGCGCCATAGATCTGATCGAGCACCGCCGGCGTGAGCACGAAGCTCGGGGTGCCAAAGCACGCCGTGCCGCGCGCCAGGCAGAGGACGTTCGAGGCGTAGCGGTGGACGACGCTCAGATCGTGCGAGATCAGGAGCACCGTCAACCCCTCGTCGCGCCGCAGCCGCTCGACCAGCTCGTTCATCGTCTCCTGCCCGGGCTCATCCACCCCCGCGGTCGGCTCGTCCAGGAGGAGCACCGTGGGCTTCCCGACCAGCGCCGCCGCGACCAGCAGGCGCTGGAACTGACCCCCGGAGAGCGTTCCGATCGAGCTCGCCGTGACCTCGTCGCCCAGGCCGACCAGACTCAGGGCGTGGGCGACCTCGGCCCGCGCCGCGCCGGTCACCGCCGCCTTCGCGTGGACGAAGTCGTCCCCCGTCACGGGCAGGTCGCGCTCGAGGTCGAGCTTCTGGGGCACATAGCCGATCCGCGTGCCCGGGGCCCAGCGGACGGTCCCGGCGTGGGGCAGCGCGCCGATGAGCGCCTGGAAGAGCACCGTCTTGCCCGCGCCGTTCGGGCCGATGATCGCGAGCGAGGTGCCGCGCGGGACGTCGAACGAGAGCGCGCTCAGGACCTTCGTCGGGCCAAACTGCACCGAGACGTCCGCGACCTCCAGGGCGTTGCCGCTCCGCGTGAGGTCGGAGGTCGCGATCATGCGCTCCGTTGTGGCGGATCGTCGGCTACAACTCAACCGCCATCGACGGGGTGGTCGCCGCGGCCCCGGAGAGAGCCGGAGCGAGGTAGAGTGTCCCCACCATGTCCGAGCCGCTGAAGGCACCGGGAGAGACGCTGCGCCTGCACCAGGCGAACGAGCGGACCATGCTCGCGTGGATCCGCACCGGCATCGCGCTCATGGCGTTCGGCTTCGCCATCGCGCGCTTCGGCATCTTCCTTCGGCAAGTGGCGAGCCTCGGGCAGACGGCGATCCGGGCTCAGAACGCGGTCGGCTCGGCCTGGGTGGGGGCGGTCCTCGTCGCGCTCGGGATGCTCGCGAACCTGCTCGCGACGCTCCGCTTCTGGCAGGTCCGGCAGGCGATCGAGCATGGCGACGTCGGGGCCCCCGGCGCCCGGCTGGCCTATGGCTTCGGCCTGACCGCGGCGCTCGTGGGGCTCGTGATGACCGTGCTCCTTGTGCGCGCGCTCGGCGAGTGAAGGCTCCTTCGCGGCGCTACCGAAAGTTGACGCTACACGCGCCCGACGTGCACGTCACGACGGGTCCGCGCAATCGGTCGCTCGGAGCACCCCGAGGACGTCTCGGAGACGTTCATGGACGACTCAAACCTCTCCATGGAACCCCCATGGCGATGGTGTCACCGGCGGCGTTCCCCCCGGCGACACCACCGCTCCCGGGGCCTCGGTCGACACCGCGTCCGCCCCTCCGAAGGGCTTTCGGCTGAGGGTTGCGCGGCGGATCCGGGCTGTGGCTGGGCGTGAAGAGGCCCCCTACGGGCACCGGTCCCCACGCACACCTCTCCAGATCGCGCTTCACGCCGCGCCCGAGCGCCCCGATTGTGGCCCCGCGCTGGGGCGGTGCAGGGCGAAGAAGAAGTTGCGCGGCGCGACAAGTTGCGCGGCGCGACTTGTGTGCATCAAGTGACTGGTCAGCACCCTGTTGCCCCAGGCTGATCTCACTTGGCGTGGCACTGCCCGGCTCAGTGCCCCTTGAGCCAGCCTCCATCGATGGCGATGGCCTGGCCGGTCACATAGGCGGCCTGCGTCGACACAAGAAAGGCGGCGAAGGCCCCGAGCTCCTCGGGTCTGCCGAGGCGTCCGGCCGGAATCGCCTGGGTCAGCTCGTCCTGGGGGACCTTGAGCTCGCGCAGCCGCTCGGTGTCCGTGTAGCCCGGGAGCAGGCAGTTGACGGTGATGCCGTCCTTCGCCACCTCTAAGCTCAGGCTCTTCGCGAGGCCCGTGAGCCCCGCGCGCAGCCCGTTCGACACCGTGAGGTGGCGCATGGGCTCCCGCGCCGCGACCGAGGTAATCAGGAGGATCCGGCCAAACCCCTGCTGGGTCATCGTTGGCAGCGCGGCCTGGATGGCATCCACCGTCGAGAGCCACAGGCTCTGAAAGCCGGCCTGCCACTGGGCGCTCGTGATCTCGGCGAACGCGCCCTTCGGTGGGCCGCCGGTGTTCACCACCAGGATGTCGATGCCGCCAAGGGCCGCGAGGGTCTGCTCGACCACGCTCCGCCCCGCGCCTGGCGTGGTCAGGTCCACGGTCAGCGCCGCCTGGGCGCCCAGCGCCTTGCGCGCGGCCTCGATGCGTCCCGGGTCGCGCGACGCGATGGCCACGCGCACCCCCTCACCGATCAGAGCCTGCGCGACTCCTCGGCCCAGGCCCGCGGACGCGCCGAGCACCAGGGCGCGCTTACCCTTCAATCCGAAATCCATCGCGGTTCTCCTTGAGGAAGGGGGCCAGTCTGTCGGCGATGAGCCGCTCCGCCCGCGTGAGGTCCACCTGCTCGGCGCTCTGCAGCCCCTCGCACAGCTCATGCACGATGTCCCCCGCGATCATCCCCAGGTCCGACGCGAAGCGATAGGGCGCGAGGCTGAAGCTCACCAGCGTATAGCGCGAGAAGAACCTCCCCGGGAACGCCGTCAGCAGCCGGCGCTCGACCGCCTTCTCGAGCAAGAAGCGCGGATCGGCGGTCTTGTCGCGCATCTCCGCGAAGTTGTCGATCGCCATGTCGGCGATGGCATCGCTCTGGGGCTTGCGCGCCCGCGCGAAGGTCTCGAAGATCGACTCGATCGGCTCGGCGGGGGGCTGCTGGGCCAGGAGCCGATCGAACACCACGCAGTCCTCGAATCCGCAGTTCATTCCCTGTCCATAGAACGGCACGATCGCGTGGGCCGCGTCGCCGATGAGCACCGTCTTCTCGTGCGTCCAGGGCCAGGCCTTGAGGGTGCCGAGTTGGCCGGTCGGGTTTCGAAAGAACTGATCGGCGAGATCGGGCAGCAGCGCGAGCGCGTCCTTGAACCGCTCGGCGAAGAAGGCGGTCAAGCTCTCGGAACTCTTCAGGCTTGCGAAGCTCGGTGTCCCCTCGTGGGGCAAGAACAGCGTGCAGGTGAAGCTGCCGTCGAGGTTGGGGAGCGCGATGAGCATGTACGTCCCGCGCGGCCAGATGTGCAGCGAGCGCTGGTCGAGCTGGAACGCGCCGCGCGGCCCCGCGGGCAAGGTGAGCTCCTTGTAGCCATGGCCGAGGAAGGACTGCCGCACCGACATCCCGTCGCCGAGCTCCGCCTGGAGAGCCTGGCGAACCGCCGAGCCCCCGCCGTCGGCGCCGATGAGCACGCGGCCATCGACATCCGAGAGCGAGAAGGGGCGCTCGAAGGTGATCGTCACCCGCCCGGTCGCCTCGGCGGCGGTCAGGAGGGTCTCGTTGATCCACGCCCGCGAGATGGAGTTGATGTGGTCGCTCTCCTGCTGGCCGTAGGCCTGGAAGGTCAGGGACCCGTCGAGCGCGTGGAGGGTCCGGCCGCGCATCGGCGTCGCGTGCGCCAGGGCGTCCTCCCGGAGCCCCACCTGCGCCAGGGCGTGGAGGCCCCGGGCGGAGATGGCGAGGTTGATCGACTTGCCCGCCCCCGCGCCTCCTCGGCGCAGGTCGGGCCGCTGCTCGAAGAGCTCGACCGCGTAGCCTCGCCGCGCCAGGTAGATGGCTTGCAGCGCGCCGACCAGGCCGGCGCCAACGATGCGAAGGGGCTCACGCATGGGCCAGCTCCGCGAGCACCTGCACGAACCGGTAGACGTCGCCAAAACTGCAGTAGAGCGGCGCCGGCGCCGCGCGCAGCCCGTCGGGCTCGCGAAAGTCGCAGACCACCCCGGCCACGGTCAGCTTGGGCAAGAGCGCCTTGGCGTTGCCCCGCAGGCGCAGGGAGAGCTGGGCCCCACGCTGGCTCGGCGCGCGCGGGGTGAGCTGGGTCGCAAAGCCGCTCGGCAGCCGGTCGAGCAGGAACTCGAGGTACCCGGTGAGCGCCTCGCTCTTCTCGCGCAGGGCCGCCATCCCCGCGGCATCGAAGAGCTCCAGCGCGGCGCGCAAGGCCGCGAGCTGAAAGATGGGTGGGTTCGAGAGCTGAAAGCCCTCCGGTCCGCGCAGGGGCTGGAAGTCGGGCCCCATCTGGAACCGGGTGGCCTTGTCGTGGCCCCACCAGCCCGCGAGGCGCGGCAGCGTGAAGTCCGAAGCGTGCCGCTCGTGCAGAAAGCAGCCCGCGAGCGTGCCCGGGCCCCCGTTCAGATACTTGTAACCGCACCACACGGCGAAGTCCGGGCCGTCGTCGTGCAGGTTCACGCGCAGGTTGCCCGCGCCGTGGGCGAGATCGAACCCGACCGTGGCCCCCACGGCGTGGCCCGCCCGGGTGATCGCCGCCATGTCGAAGGCCTGGCCGGTGAGGTAGTTCGGATTGCCGATCAGCACCAGCGCGAGCTCGTGGCCCACCGCAGCGATCTTCGCGCGCAGATCCTCCTCGCGGATCAGCGACTCGCCCTCGCGCGGCCGAAGCTCGACGATCGCCTCCTCGGGAGCGAACCCGTGAAAGCGGGCCTGGGACGCGACCGCGTAGCGATCGGAGGGGAAGGGGGCGCCCTCGACCAGGATCTTGAACCGCTCGCGCGTCGGCCGGTAGAAGGCCACCAGCATCAGGTGCAGGTTGACGGTGAGGGTGTTCATCACCACCACCTCGGTGGGCTTCGCCCCCACGAGGCGCCCGGTCATCGCGGTGAGCTCCTCGTGAGCGGACAGCCAGGGGTGACGGCCGTGCACGTGGCCCTCCACGCCCAGCGCCGCCCAATCCTCGAGTTCGCTCTCGATGTAGCTCCGGGCCTTCCTGGGCTGGAGCCCCAGCGAGTTGCCGGCGAGGTAGGCCACGGGGTGGCCCTGGGTGTCCTTGGGAAACAGGAACTCGGCGCGAAAGCGCCAGAGCGGGTCCTCGGCGTCGCGCCTCTTCGCGTAGGCCTCGCCAGTCTCGTGCTGGGCTTCGGTCATGGCTCGAACTCTCGGCTGTCCCGCCCCAGCCAGGCAAACCCATTCGTCCAGGCGAGCCGGCGGCGGACCCCGGCGTCGCCGAACGTCTGCTCGATGAGCGCTCCGGGCTTTGCCTCGCCGAGCGGGAACGGGTAGTCGCTCCCGAGCGCGACCCGGTGCTCGCCGAAGAGCTGGACGATCGAACGCAGCGCGGCGGCATCGTGCACCAGCGAGTCCACCCAGAAGTGGCCGAGGTAGTCCCTGGGCGGCACCGGGTTGTCCACCGCGACGAGATCGGGGCGGCACTCGAAGCCGTGCTGGATCCGGCCGAAGGTGCCCGGGAACGCGCCGCCGCCGTGCGCGAAGGCCACGCGCAGCTTCGGGAAGCGGGCGAAGATCCCGCCGAAGATCATCGAGCAGATCGCGAGCGAGGTCTCGGCGGGCATGCCCACCAGCCACGGCAGCCAGTACTTGCCCATGCGCGCCTCGCCCATCATGTCCCAGGGGTGGACGAAGAGGGCCGCGCCCAGCGCCTCTGCCGCGGCGTAGACCGGGTAGAGCACCGGGTCGCTCAGGTTCCAGGCGTTGACGTGGCTGCCGATCTGCACGCCGGCGAGGCCGAGCACCTCCGAGCATCGCCGGAGCTCAGCGACCGCGAGCTCGGGAGCTTGCAGCGGCAAGGTGCCGAGGCCGAGGAAGCGCTTCGGGTTGTCGCGAACGACGCCCGCGAGGTGGTCGTTCAGGAACCGCGCCACCTCCAGGCCGTGCGCGGGCTTCGCCCAGTAGCTGAAGAGCACCGGGACGGTGGAGAGGACCTGCACGTCGACCCCCGCGGCGTCGCACTCCCTCAAGCGCGCGGCCGGGTCCCAGGCGTTGTGTGCGACCTCGCGAAAGAAGGTGCCGTCGTCGCGCACCATCCGCGCGCGGCAGGAATCGATGGCCTGCAAGCGGAGGAAGCCTCCCTCGCCGAAGCGCGCCTTGAAGTCCGGGAGATCCGGGGGCAGCAGGTGAGTGTGGAGATCGAGCCGCACGCGAGAGTCAGCCGAGCGGCCGTGGCCGCTCGACCACCCCGCCCCACGCCTTGCAGGTGCACTTGGCTGGTTACCCATAGAACCCCTCGAAGACGCGCGGGAGATCCGTGACCAGACTCGTCACGTGCAGGAACTCCGCGTGCACCTTGGCGTGGCACTTGGCGCAGAACCAGAGAAAGCCGTCGAGCTCCGTCAGTGCCCTGCGGCGCTCGAGCACGAGCCCCACCGTTCCCGCGGGCCGCTGGGGAGAGTGCGGCACCCGCGCGGGGAGCAGGAACATCTCGCCCTGGCAAATCCGCACGTCCTGGGGTTGTCCCTCGTCGAACACCTTGACGATGATGTCGCCCTCCACCTGATAGAAGAGCTCCTCGCCCTCGTCCACGTGGTAGTCGTTGCGCGCGTTCGGGCCGCCGACCACCGTCACCATGAACTCGTGGTCGCGCCAGATCTCCTGGTTCCCCACCGGCGGCTTGAGCAGGTGGCGATGCTCGTCGATCCAGCGCTGGAAGTTGATGATCGGCGGGAGCGCCACGTCAGTCTCCGATGGTCGCGATGCACTTGAGCTCGATCGCGATGGGCGTGGGCAGGGCGCCGATCTCGAGCGTGGTGCGGCAGGGCGGATTCTCCTTGAAGTATTCGTTGTAGATTCGGTTGTAGATCTTGAAGTCGGCCTTCATGTCGGTGAGGAAGACCGTGACGTCGACCAGCCGGTCCCAGCTCGAGCCCGCGTCCTCGAGGATCGCCTTCACGTTCTTGAAGACCGAGTGGCACTGGGCCTCGATGTCGTAGGCGAGGATGTTGCCGCGCTCGTCGAGCTCGACGCCGGGGATCTGCTTCTGCCCGCGCGCGCGCGGCCCCACCCCCGAGAGGAACAGGAGGTTGCCGACGCGCTTCGCGTGCGGATAGTTTCCGAGCGGCTCGGGGGCTCGGTCGGACTCGATGTGCGTCTTCGATGAATGGGACATCACACCCTCACGCAGACGTTCTTGGGCTCGGTGAAGAAGCGGTAGACGTCGAGTCCACCCTCGCGCCCCACGCCGGACTCCTTGACCCCGCCAAAGGGCGTCCGGAGATCCCGCTCCATCCAGCAGTTGACCCAGACGATGCCCGAGCGCAGGTCCGCCGCGAACCGGTGGGCCCGCGAGAGATCGCGGGTCCACACGCTCGCCGCGAGGCCGTAGCGGGTGCCGTTCGCGTAGGCGAGCACCTGCGCCTCGGTGTCGAAGGGCACGAGCGTCGCCACCGGACCGAAGATCTCCTCCTGGTTGACGCGGTGCTCGGGCCCCAGGCCTTCGATCAGCGTCGGCTCGATGAAGTAGCCGTCCTTGCAGCGGCCGCCGGGCGAGGTGGGCTTGCCGCCGCAGAGGATCACGCCACCCTCCTGCTGCGCCGCCTGGATGTAGCCGAGCACCTTGTCGAAGTGGGCCTTCGAGACCAGCGCGCCTTGGTCGGTCGCCTGCGCGAGCGGGTCGCCCACGCGCAGGGCCTTCACGCGCTCGACGAGCGCGTCGCGGAACCGGGCATAGATCGACCGCTCGACGAGGATCCGCGAGCCGCAGAGGCAGATCTGGCCCTGGTTCAGGAACGCGCCGCGCGCGGTGCCCGCGACGGTCGCCTCGAAGTCGCAGTCGTCGAACACCACCGTGGGGTTCTTGCCCCCCAGCTCGAGCGAGACCTTCTTCAAGGACGCCGCCGCGACCTGGGCGATCTCGGTGCCGACTCGCGTGCTGCCCGTGAAGGAGATCGCCGCCACGTCCTTGTGCTGCGTGAGCGCCGCGCCCGCCTGCGCGCCGAGGCCGTGCACCAGGTTCAAGACGCCCGGCGGCAGCTCGGCCTCGATGCAGAGCTTCGAGAGCAGATAGGCCGTCATGGGCGTCACCTCCGACGGCTTCGCGACCACCGTGTTGCCGGCCGCGAGCGCGGGGGCGATCTTCCAGGTGAGCAGATAGAGCGGCAAGTTCCACGGCGAGATGCACCCCACCACCCCGAGGGGCTTACGCAGCGTGTAGTTGAGGAACGGGGGCTCCGCGTGCAGCTCGGTGGCCCACTGGGTCGCGGCGTCCGCGAAGAACTCGAAGTTCTGGGCCGCGCGCGGGATGTCGAGCGCCCTCGCCAGCGTCTTGGGCTTGCCGTTGTCGATGGCCTCCGCGTGGGCGAGCGGCTCGAGGTCGCGACGGATCAGCTCCCCGAGGCGCCGCAGGTACCCGCTGCGCTCGCGCGCGGACAGGGCCGCCCAGGCCGGAAAGGCCCGCTGCGCCGCCTCCACCGCGCGGACGACGTCGGTCGGCCCCGAGTCGGGGATCGTGCCGTAGACCTGCCCGGTCGCGGGCTCGATGTTGTCGAGAGTCTTCCCCGAGCTCGGAGGCGTGAGCGCGCCGCCGATGTAGTTGGCGATGATCTCCATTCCCCCATTGGTCTTACACCTCTGGGGAAATGGGGCAAGGCGGGCGAGTCTCGCCCAGCCCGGCAGCTATTCGGCGCTCGCCTCCCAATAAAGGGGCGCAGTAGATCTGGGGCCTTGATCCAGCCACAGCTGACCCTCTGCGCAAGGTGGATGCACAGGACCTGCTTGCCAACGCTGCCCCTCGGGTGAGCTTGATGCCCCGCCCCTCGACGGACTACACGGTGGGCCCATGAACTCAGCCGAAGCTCAGCAACTCGCCGCCGGCCTTCACGAGGCCCGGCTCGCCGTGCGCGAGCGGGAGCGGCTCACCAAGGCTGTGGCCGACCTCTCGGTGTCGGACGCTTACGCGATCCAGGAGGCGGGGATCCTGCTTCGGCTCGCGGCTGGAGAGAGGCGCGTGGGGCTCAAGATGGGGCTCACCTCCGAGGCCAAGCGCCGGCAGATGGGGCTCGAGTCGCCGGTCTTCGGGGTGCTCACCGACCGGATGCGGATCGCCGCCGGCGGGACGCTCGAGGTCGCGACCGGCATCCATCCCAAGATCGAGCCCGAGATCGCCTTTCTCGTGGGGCAGGAGCTGGCGGGTGCGATCACCCTGGAGGAGGCCGCGCGGGCCTGCACCGGCGTCGCCCCGGCGATGGAGATCCTCGATTCGCGCTACGTGGGGTTCAAGTACTTCTCGCTGCCCGACGTGATCGCCGACAACGCCTCTTCCTTCATGTTCGTGCTCGGCGAGCTCAGGCCGCTCCAGGGACTCGCGCTCGATCGCTTCGATCTGCAGCTGTCGGTGAACGGCGAGCTCAAGCAGCGCGCCACTTCGGACGCCATCTCCGGCCATCCGCTGCGGTCCCTCGTGCAGCTCTGCGGCCTGCTGGCCAGGCGCGGGCAGGTGCTGCCCGCGGGCAGCGTCGTCCTCGCCGGGGCCGCGACCGTCGCGGAGCCGCTGAAGGCGGGGGACCGCGTCGCGCTCAGGGTCGAGGGGCTCGGGTCGGTGGAGATCGCTGCCGCGTGATGCTGGGCCTCCTGCTCGCGGCGTCGCTGGCCTCAGGCCCCGCGCCCTGCGACAACGACCGGTTGCTCGCGCACGCCGCGCTCCTGGTGATCGTGCCGCACCCCGACGACGAGATTCTGGGCTTCGGCGGCCTGCTCTGGGCCTATGGCCAGGCGCACCTGCCGGTGCATGTCGTGGTGGTCACCGACGGTGACGGGGCGTGCGGGGCGTGCGCGTTCTGGAACAGCGTCGGCAGCCTGGCCCCGAGCTGCGGGGTGGACGACCTGGCCGCCTACGCCGCCGCGCGTCGCGCGGAGACGACCCGGGCGGTGACGGCCATCGCCGCCGGTGCCCCGGAGCTCACGGTCGACTTCTGGCACTTCCCCGACGGGGCGCTGGCCGCCGCGCAGGAACGCCCGCGGGAGAAGCTCGCGCGGGCGGCGTGCGCCGCCGGTGCCCCCGGGGTGTCGACCCCGCTGACCGGCCGAGTCTTGCAGAAGAGGCTCGACGCCCTGCTCGCCGGCGCGGCCCCCGACACCCTCGTCGGTACCATCGAGGCCAGGTCGGTCCACCCCGATCACGAGGCGCTCTCGCGCCTCGTGAAGGACGCGGTGAGCCGTGGGTCGCGCGGGCGGACTCTCCTCTTTGGACAGATCCATCCCCCGGAGGGGGCCCCCGCCGCCGACTGCGCCTTCCCGCCTCCGAGCGCCGCCGACTGCGGCTGCGATGGTCGAGACCCCGCGACCTTCGATCGGGACCCGGCGCGAATCGGTCAGCTCCGCCTGGCCCGGTACAAGCCCGCGGAACCCATGCCCGCGTCAGCCCGCGCGCTGCGCTTGTGCTTGCCGGAGCCCGGCGAAGCCGCCAAGGACCAGGCCATCGACGGCTTCGCCACCCAGATCGGAGACGTCGGCCGCGGCGGGGCCGAGGTTCCTGCGGCCCGCAGCGGCTTCCTCGATTGCACCGGCTTTCTGATCGCGTTCGTGCGAACGACCGAGGTCTATCTGCCGGCGCCGTAAGGTGTCGCGGCCGCCCACGGCGCCGAGTCTCGGCCCAGCCTCAGGCGCGCGGCAGGGCTTCGATCCGCGAGCTCGCCTCGGCCTCTGGCGGCTGCGCGTTGAGCAACGCCACCTCCTGGGCCAGCTTCCGGAGCTGTTCGCGCTGGGTCGCCACCTGCAGGCTCAGGCGAAAGACCAGCCCGAGCAGCCCCACGCAGCAGAGGAAGAACAGCGCGGCGGGCGGATAGTAGATGCCCATCGCGGCCGCGAGCACGTCGATGGCCTGGCGCCACAGCGCCAACCCCGCGATCACCGCGCACACGCCGAGCCAGACCAGCGTGTGCCGCTCGTGGGTGCGCCGGCGGCGCGCCGTGGCGACGATGGTCAGGGCAAACAGCGCCGCGAACGCGAGGACGAGCAGGCTGGAGCGGGCAATCACGATCGGCGCTCGATGGGCCGCAGGCGCTCGAGCGTGAGCGCCAGGGACACCTTCACCATGTAGTACAGCGAGCGCACCGGGGTGATGGAGCTCGTCCCCGTCGAGCGCGGACGCATCGCCACCGGCACCTCGACGACGCGCAGCCCGCGCCGGCACGCCCAGAGCGCGCTCTCTGGCTCGGGGTAGTCGTGGGGCGGGCTCTCCGCGAAGCCCCGCGCGGCGGCGCGGCTGAAGGCGCGAAAGCCCGAGGTGGGGTCGGTGATCCGCATCCCGCACAGCGCCGAGAGCAGCCAGGAGAGATACTGACTGCCCGCGCGCCGCAGCGCCGTCGAGGCGAAGCTCTTGATTCCGAGATACCGGCTGCCGACGGCCACGTCCGCGCCACGCGCGACCGCGTCGAGCAGGTCTGCCACGTAGGCGGGATCGTGTTGCCCGTCTCCGTCCAATCGGACCACGCGGGTGTACCCCTTGCGCACGGCGTACAGGAGCCCGGTGGATTCGGCCGCGGCGACTCCCAGATTGTATGGATGGCGAAGGACGGTGGCTCCTCCGCGCCGCGCCACCGCCGCGGTGTCATCCGCCGAGCCATCGTCCACGACCACCACCGCCAGCGCCGGGCAGCTCCGCCGCAGCTCCTGGACGAACTCGGCGATGCACGCGGCCTCGTTGTAGGCCAGCACGATCGCCACCGCGTTGTCGAAGAGTTCTGGGTGCCCGCTCATGCGATCTCGAGGAACAGAAGGATCGCACGCCCCGGGGTGGGCGACAATCTCGATGCGCAGCGCGCCCGCGGGGAAAGCGGTCCGTCATTCGTCGAGGTCGAGATCGAGGGGCATACTGTGGGGGGTGGGCAGGAGCGGGG
>VFSW01004062.1_pt1 | contig 21837 bp, 14 predicted proteins | sample 5358111 | NCBI WGS metagenome assembly VFSW01 (sample SAMN11554181, study PRJNA540505) | mine drainage metagenome | isolation source: sediment from site ElyBrook_90M | place: USA: Ely Copper Mine, Vershire, VT | collected 2017 | reverse complement strand
CGCCACGCGCTCCGGCGATCGCGTGGCGCAGTTCGCGTTGCCGGCGTTGGCGAGGATGGCGCTCGCCACGCCGCGCGACCGCTCGAGGTGGTTGCGCGCCAGCTTCACCGGCGCGGCTTGAACGAGGTTGCGGGTGAAGACTCCGGCCGCCGCCGCGGGACGGTCCGAGACAATCAGGCCGAGGTCCGGAGCGGCGTTCTTCCGGATGCCGGCGTACATGGCCGAATAGCGGTAACCCTGCGGCAGCGTCAACTCTCAGTCTCCCAGTTTTTCATTGTCCGCCACGCGATGGCCGTTCGCGAATGCGGCGGCGTTCATGCGCTTGCGTCCTTCGATCTGCACCTCGTCGAGTTCGAGCGAGGCGCCGTCTCCGCAACCGGCGAGCAGCCGCCGGCCAGCCCAGCGCAGCGCGCCGGAGGGAACGGGATCCTCCGCCACGCGCGCTTTCCAGATGTGAAACTGCTGGCCGCGGAACCGCGTGTACGCGCCGGGCCAGGGCTGAAATCCGCGGATGCGGTTGAAGATCCGGCGGGCGGGCAGCGTCCAATCGATGCGGCCGTCTTCCTTCGAGAGAATCGGAGCGAGCGTGGCCTGCGCATTGTCCTGCGGCGTGGCTACGATCGTGCCGGCCGCCATGCCGTCAAGCGTCTCGATCAGCAGTTCCGCGCCCATCTTCGCAAGCCGGGGACTGAGCTCGGCGGCCGTCTCGAACTCGCCGATCGCGATTTCGCGCCGCAGCAGAATCGCTCCCGTGTCGAGGCCCGCGTCTATGCGCATCGTCGTGACGCCGGTGACCGTTTCGCCGTTCGCGATCGCCCACTGGATCGGCGCGGCGCCGCGGTATTTCGGCAGCTGAGACGCGTGGACGTTGACGATGCCGCGCGGAGGGAGATCGATAATCGCTTGCGGAACGATCTGGCCGTAGCCGACCACCACCATGAGATCGGCGGCCAGCGCGGCGAGCTCCTGAGCGACCTCCGGCCGGCGGACGCGCTCGGGCTGGCGGACCGGCAGGTTCAAGCGCCGCGCGGCTTCTTTCACGGGCGGCGGGACGAGTGCGCCGCCGCGGCCCTTGGCCCGGTCCGGCTGCGTGAACACGGCGGCGACATCGTGTCCGGCCGCGACCAGCGCCTCGAGCGACGGCACGGCAAAGGCCGGCGTTCCGAGAAACACGATTCTCATCGCCCGCGCGCGCGCCGCATTACCACTCGCCCGCCTTCTGAAGTTTGCGCACCTTGCGCCGGATCAGATCGCGCTTCAGCGCGCTGACGTGACTGATGTAGAGCCGGCCATTGAGATGGTCGGTCTCGTGAAGAAACGCGCGGGCGAGCAGATCTTCGCCGGTCATCTCGAAAAACTCGCCCTCGAAGTTCCGGGCGCGGATGGTGACGCGATTCGGACGGGCCACGGTTTCGCGAAAGCCGGGAATACTGAGGCAGCCTTCTTCGCCGGACTGCCGGCCCTCGGTGGCCAGGATCTCGGGATTCAGAAGCACCAGCTTCTTCGATTCGTCTTCGCCCACGGACGTGTCGATGACGGCGATGCGGCGGCCGATGCCGATCTGCGGAGCGGCGAGGCCAACGCCGTGCGCGGCGTACATCGATTCAAACATATCGTCTAATAATTGTTTCAGCTCGGCGGAGCCAAAACCGGCCACCGGCGCGGCCGGCGTCTCGAGCACCGGGTCGCCCAGCTTCACGATCGGGTAGGTTATGACCTTGCGTTCCGATTCTTTCAAAAGTTTTTCACCTGCTCGAGGTACCCGCAAAAATTCCGGCGCGTTTCGCCGAGCGAGTCGCCGCCGAATTTTTCGAGCAACGCCTGCGCGAGCACGATGGCGGTCATCGCCTCGCCCACCACGCCAGCGGCCGGCACGACGCAGACGTCGCTGCGCTCATAGGCCGCCTTGGCGGGCTCGCGCGTTTCGAGATCCACCGATTCGAGCGGCCGCCGCAAGGTCGAGATGGGCTTGAGAAACCCGCGCACGAGGATGTCCTGCCCGTTGGCGATGCCGCCTTCGAGGCCGCCGGCGCGGTTGGCGCCGCGGGTGAAGGCGCGCGCCTCGAGGTTGTAATGAATGGTGTCCTGCACCTCGGAGCCGAACGACGCCGAGCCTTCGCGGGCGTAGCCGATCTCGACGCCTTTCACGGCCTGGATGGACACAATAGCCTGCGCGAGCCGTCCGTCGAGCCGGGAATCCCAGGTGACATGCGAGCCAAGCCCCGGCGGAACATGGTGCGCGACCACTTCAAACACGCCGCCCGCCGTGTCGCCGGTGCGATAAGCGCGATCGACGAATTCCTTCATGCGCTGTTCGGCCTCCGCATCGACACAACCGAGCAGCACGTCATCCTTCTGGCTGAGAGCGATCAGCTCATCCCAGGAGGCCTGACGTTCGAGCCGCGCCTCGCCGACCTGGATGACGTGGCTGAGGACGCCGACGCCGAACTCGGCGAGGAACGCCTTGGCGATGGCGCCGACGGCGACGCGCGCCGCGGTCTCGCGGGCGCTGGCGCGTTCGAGAACGTAACGGGCGTCGGGGAAGTTGTATTTGATCGCGCCGGCGAGGTCCGCGTGCCCGGGCCGCGGCCGCTTGACGGGCTTGCGCTGTTCCTCATCGGCGCCCATGGCTTCGACCGGGAGGGCCTCGGCCCAGTTCTTCCAATCGTTGTTTTCGACGATGATGGCGATCGGCGAGCCGATGGTCTTCGAGTAGCGCACGCCGCTGACGATGCGCGCGCGATCGGTCTCGATCTTCATGCGGCCGCCGCGGCCGTAGCCCTGCTGGCGGCGCCACAGCTCGCGGTCGACCGCGGCGAGCGAGATGGGCACGCCCGCGGGCATGCCGGCAAGCGTCGCGACGAGGCACTCCCCATGCGACTCTCCGGCGGTTTCAAAACGAAGTACCATGCGAGGGAAAACCTCTATCGTAGCGGAATCCGCGGGGCTGCCGCGCGCGCTTTCGACCAAGTATCGCGCGTGGCGAGCCGTGGATGACTTCGTGACGTTCGAATCAGATCGCCGTTTGGGAACCGGCATTTACAGGCGGCACACCGCGCGACCTCGAGCACAACCTGCCTGGGAAAGCCGAACCTGACTTTTGTTAAAGAATTCTTGCCGAGCTCCGATTTTCGTGCTGTTCGGTTTCGAACAACGGTTTGCGATTCCGAACAGGTGACGCTCATGCGGCAATTGCCTTGTGAGCGTATTCCTCTGCAAACATGCCGCTTACATCCAGGATGATTTGGCACGGGGCGTGCGTGTTAAATAGTGGCCATCGTTTGCCTGGAGGCTTCCATGGATAAATTGTTTCGCGACATGCGGCACGCATTGCGCCAGTTGCGCAAAACGCCGGGATTCACATTGACCGCGGTCCTCACCCTGGCCTTCGGCATCGGCGCCACCACCGCCATCTTCTCGATTGTGGAGGGCGTGCTGCTGCGACCCTTGCCGTTCCCGGCGCCCGCCAGACTCGTGGCGCTCGGCGACAGCATAGATGGCAACGATTTGGGTGGCGGAGCGGGATACACAACTGCGCCCGAGGTCGTCCAGTATGTGCGCAACACCAGGAGTTTTTCGAGCCTTGGCGCCTACCGGCAGACCGGCTACGAGCTCTCCGGCCTCGGCGAGCCGACGCAGATTAGCGCTTCGCGTGTCACCGCAAGCATCTTCCCCACGCTTGGGGTCTCCCCGTCGATCGGGCAGGCCTTCACGCAACGGGAGGACGAGGCGAGCCAGCAACTGGCGGTCATTAGCTACCAGACGTGGCAGAGCCGTTTCCACGGCGATGCACACATCCTCGGCCAGAAGATTCTGCTCGACCGCAGGCCTTACGAGATCATCGGCGTTATGCCGCGCGACTTTGAGTTCCCCCTGGTCCCGGGCCAGTTGAACCGCAGCGAGCTGTGGGTGCCCATGAGCTTCACACAGGGGGAGATCGTTCAGGGCGCGGGCAACTGGAACTTCCACCTGGTAGGCCGGCTGAAGCCAGGCGTCACGCTTGCGCAGGCCCATCAGGATGTCGGCCGCGTTCAGCAGGAAATCATGAAGGGTTTCCCGGCAGCCATGGCCAGCCTTCGCCTGGATCCTGTGGTCCAGCCGCTCGAAGAGGCCACCGTGGCGCAGGCCCGGCCGCTGGTCCGCACACTCTTTCTGGCTGTCGCCGTGGTTCTCTTCATCGCCTGCGCCAATCTCGCGGGATTATTGCTCGTACGGGTGATCCGCCGCCGGCGCGAAATCTCCATCCGTCTCGCTCTGGGCGCGAGCGGGAGCGCTATTCTGCGCCAATCTCTCGTGGAGGCGACCACGCTCAGCGTAGGCGGCGGGTTGCTCGGACTGGCTCTTGCATGGGCGGCGCTGCGCGCCGGCGTCAGCTTTCTTCCGGAAACGCTGCCTCGGATCGACTCCATCGGTCTTGACTGGAAGGTGGTGGTATTCGCCCTCGGTTTGGCCGTGCTGACCGGCGTTGTGTGCGGGCTGATCCCGGCCCTGGCCGCGGCGCGCACCAGCGTCAACGATACGTTGAAGGAGGGTGGACGCAGCGGCGCCGCCGGCGCCGGACACGGGCGCGTGCGCTCGGCCCTGGTGGTTGCCGAACTCGCCGTCGCCCTGGTTCTGCTTGCCGCCTCCGGGCTCCTGTTGCGCAGCTTCGAGAAGTTGCGCGAAGTCGACTTGGGCCTCCGCACCGATCACATGCTAACGGCCGCATACGGCTTGCCACAGCGGCAATACCCCACGCAGGCCGCGACCGATGCGTTCAACTCGGAATTGTTGCGCGGGTTGCAACACTTGTCCGGCGTGGAGGCCGCGGGCCTCACCTCCATACTTCCCGCAAGCGGACGGAACGATAACGAGAGCTTTTTTCCCGAGGGCTACGCTCCTCCCAAGGGCGCTGGATTGCTTTCTGGCTGGCCCGCGCAAGTGAGGGGAGATTACTTTCGCGCCGCCGGCATTCCCATCCTGCGCGGCCGCCCCTTTACCGAGGACGATACAGCAACTTCTCCGCTCGTGATCATCGTGAATCGCACGCTGGCCGATCGCTTCTGGCCTGGGCAGGATCCTATCGGGAAGCGGATTCACGTCGGCTTGCGGGAGACGCCCTTGCCCTGGATGACCGTCGTCGGAGAGATCGGCGACGTCAAGCAGAGTTCCGCCGACTCGGACACGACCTATCAGTTCTATCAGCCAGTCGGCCAGTTCAAGGCATCCATCGGCCCATTCGCACCTCCTGACATGGTGGCAGGCAACAGTGGCTACATCGTAATGCGCTCCAGCTTGCCGCCCGAGCGGATGGCCCAGTCTCTGCGCGCCATAGTCCGCACCATCGATCCGCAGCTTCCGCTTACTCAGGTCGAGTCCATGGATCGCGTAGTCGCGGAGGGCCAGGCGCCGCGCCGCTTCAACACAGCGCTCATCTCCTGTTTTGCCGGCGCCGCCGTGTTGCTTTCCTTGCTCGGCATTTACAGCGTCATCGCCTTCTCCGCCGCGCTCCGCACCCATGAAATGGCCATCCGCATGGCGCTCGGCTCGCAGCGCACAGGGGTGATGGGCCTGGTTCTCGTCTCCGGCGCCAAACTGGGCCTGGCGGGCTGCGGCATCGGAGCCGTGGTCGCTGTGTTTACAACGCGCGTCTTGCGCTCGCTGCTGTTCCAGGTCGATCCGCTGGACCCAACCGTCCTCGGGTTGGCGGCGCTCTCGATCTTCATGATTGCGCTGGCGGCATCCGTCATTCCCGCGCGCCGCGCCGCATCCATTGAACCTATGCAGGCGCTCCGCACGGAGTAACCCACGATTCTGAAATCAATTCGCGATCCGCGCGTGACAGCGGCGCAATATCGCCCGCACCGGGAATCGGCGATGCGCGCGCGGTCACGGGGGCAAGGCCGCGATCCCCGCTCCGAAGGCGGAGATCACGCGCGGCAGTATTGGGACTGTTGCGGCGGCTGGTAGGCGACGGCGAGCTGGGGCGTATCGAGGCGGCGCTCGTTCTGGACCTTCGATGTGAGGCAGGCCTCGAGCGTGCCGCTGGTGAGGAGCGTGCGGCGGATCGAGTACGGCGCCTTGCCGGTGGTGAACATTTCCTCGATCTTCGACGCGAGGCAGGCCGAGTAAGTGACGTTGGGATTCGGTGTAAGTAAGAACTGCGTGGAGACGACGCCCACGCCGCGGACGCGGGCGGCAAAGTTGAAGTCCTGGATCGCGCCGTCGAGCATGAGCAGGGTGGCGTGGAGGCCGTCGCGGTACTCGATCAGGTAAGCGGCGGGGCGTTTCACGAGGCTTTCGAGGACGCCGGGCGCGGCGAGGTTCTGCGTGCGGCCGTCGGCGACGGTGAGGCCAAGCGGCGTGTCGGAACGCGAGAGCGCGCTGGTGAGCAGTTCGTTCGACCAGCGGCCCTCGGCGCGCGCTTTCCAGAACGCATTGCCGCTCAGATACTGGACGGCGCGGACGCCGGTCTCGCCGCCCTTGCGGCGTTCGAGCATACACTGCATTCCTTCGAGAGCGTGGAAGTCCATCGGGTCGGAGCCGCCGCAGCCGGCCATCACCGCTTCTTCGATCACCGCGCCGAGCGGCATCTCGACATCGGGCAACCGCCAGGTGACGGGAAGCGAGGAGCCGCCGAGCATGGGGAAACCCATGGTCTCGGAGGCTTCGACCATGGCGTGGGCCTTCTCGAAGCTATAGGAGAGATGTTTGTCGTTGTAAATGGGCACCGAGCGGCCGCCGGCGCGGAAGACGTTCACGCACTGCTCGAAGAACTCGTAGCGGGGATAAAGGATCTGGCCCTTTTCGTTGCGCGGATAGTCGCCGTGCTCCCCAACGATAAGCACGCCGTCGCAGGCTAGCGTCGAGCCGCCGCAGCGCAGCGCTTCGGCAATCGTTGGATAGACGCGGAAGCCGAACTCGGCGGCGCGGGCGGCGCTCAAGTCGCCGTCTGGCTTCTGGTCGACGTAGAGCGAGACAACCTGGACGGGCGGAGTATGCCAAGCGCCGTTGAGCGGGTAGCCGACGAGGAAGCGATCGCCGATGTGCTGGCCGTGCGAGAGATAACGATAGATGGTGGTGACGATGGCGATGCGCGTGGGCGGCGCGGCGGCGCGGGCGAGGACTGGGGCGGCAGCGGCGGTTTCGAGGAATCGTCTGCGGGTCAGCATCGGCTCAGCTCCTCCAGAAGGTCGACTCGGCGGTTGGCGTGTAGCGCACGTTCAGCCAGGGCGTATCGATGCGCTTCTGGCCGCGGTAGAGGCTTTCGCAGCCGGCGGCGGTGAGGCCGGTGGTGAGCAGGGTGCGCGCGACCGGATAGGGCGCCTTGCCGCTGAGGAACATGGTCTCGATGTGATGAACGAGTGGACTGAAGAAGTCGGCGAGCGTGGTGCGGCCGTCGGGCATGGGCAGATACATCTGCACGGAGAACGGATCGGCGCGGCCGTCGATGGTCGCGGCGAAGTTGAAGTCGCGGACAAGTCCGTTCATCAGCATCATGGTGCAGCGGAGGCCGTCGGAGTGTTGGTAGGTGTAGGCGATGGGGTCGGGGACAAGCTGGCGCATCTCGCCGGGAGTGGGGAAGCGGTCATTGAAGCCGGGGCGGGCTTGAGTCAGAGTATGGCTGCGGCAGAGCGCGGCGTTCATGAGATCGCGGGACCAGACGCCTTCAAGCATCGCGTTCCAGAAGGCCTCGCCGCGGTAGGCCTGGAGCCACCGCACGCCGGTCTCGCCGCCCGCCCGGCGCTCGACCATGGCCTGGATGGTTTCGAGGCCGTGGAAGTCGTAGCTGTCGACGCCGCCGTAGCAGATGCAGAGCGCCTCGCGGACGCGGGCGCCCGCCGGCATGTCGACGGAGGGGAGGCGCCAGGTGACGGGCAGGCTCGATCCGGCGAGGAACGGGAAGCCCATCTGGCGCGACGTATCGACCATGCGCTTGGCCCAGTCCCAGTTCCAGGACAGGTGCTTGTCGTTGAAGACGGGCACGGAGCGGGCGCTCGCGTGGAAGACCTCGACGACGCGCTCGAAGTACTGGTAGCGAGGATACTCGGTCTGGCCGAGCTCGTTCTTCGGATAATCCCCGTGCTCGCCCACAACGACGACGCCATCGACGGCGAGCTTCGACCCGCCGAGGGTGAGCGTGTCTTCGACCGTGGGATAGAGCTTCATCGCGGGATGGCGGAGGAGGCGCTCGCGGCTCAAATCCTGCGGGGCGATCTGATCGACGTAGAGCGAGACGAGATCCATGGGCGGCATGTGGTAGGCGCCGTCCCAGCCGTAGCCATCGAGGAAGCGGTCGACGATGTGCTGCGCGTGGTAAAGCTTGCGGTAGACGTTGACGATGGCGGCTATGCGCGGCCTGCGGTCGGGTGTGTTCATCGGCGCGTTCGCGAAACGTCATTATAATGCGGTGGGACGATGCGTATTTTCCGAGCGATGCTTCCGGTGCTGTTTCTTGCCGCGCCCGCGGCGCGTGCGCAGACGACGCTGGCCGGGCGGGCGCGCGCGATTCACGAACGCGCGCTAGTCTTCGACGGGCACATTCACGCCGTGGACCGCGAGTTCTATCACGGGGGCGATATCGGCGTGCGCAAGGCGGATGGGCAGTTCGATCTGCCGCGCGCGATGGAAGGCGGCCTCGGGGCGATGTTCTTCTCCATCTTCGTCACCGAAGACTACTATCCGGGGCACTGGGAGGCGAAGCAGGCGCTGCGCATGCTCGATTGCGCGAGGGAGCAGATCGCGCGCAACGCGTCGCGGATCGAGATCGCCTTCGACGCGGCGGACATCGAGCGCATCCATCGCGCGGGCAGGATCGCGGCGGTGCTCGACATCGAGGGGAGCTTCGACCGCGACGGGGACCTCGGCGCGATACGCGAGTTCTACCGTTTGGGGCTACGGTCGATGATGCTATCGGCGCACAACTGGCCGAACCATTACGCGGACTCGTGTTGCTCGCCGCCGGAGTCGCACGGATTGAGCGAGCATGGGCGCGCGGTGATCCGCGAGCTGAACCGCCTGGGGATGGTGATCAACGTCTCGCACGCATCGGATGATGCGATCTCGCAGGCGATCGACGCGAGCACGGCGCCGCTGATTGCGACACACAACGGCATGCGGGCGCTGAACGACATTCCGCGCAACATGCCGGACTGGCTCATGAAGAAGCTTGCAGAGCACGGCGGCGTGATCGGGATTCAGATCGGCAACGAGTTTCACAACCGGCGTGAGTTCGAGTACCGGACCGCGCACGAGGGCAAGGCGTTCTGGGACACGGGGCGGGCGCGGAACCTGGAGGCGCTGCCGATTGCGGAGATCGACGCGCTGGTGGCGCCGCAGTTTCCGATGCCCGGCTTCCCCGCCCCGGACGTTCTGAAGCTGACGGTGGATGAATGGGTGGGCGTGGTGGACCGCGCGATCGGGATCGTGGGCGAGGATCACGTCTCGCTCGGCAGCGACTTCGACGGCGGGCCGACGCTGCCGCGCGGGATGCGCGACATTCGCGACTTGCCGCTGATCACGGAGGCGATGGTGCGGCGCGGTTACAGCGAGGAACGGATCGATAAGTTTTTGGGTGGCAATCTGTTACGGCTGTTCGATGAAGTAACGCGTGAACACGGCGGCAAGCCAACGGAGCGCCCGGCGCGGCATTCTTCGAACTGAATTCTCGGGGAGAATCGGGATGAAGGAACCGTGGGATGCGAGCGCTTTTGATCTGGATGCGTATTTGGGGCCGATCGGCTCTACTCGGGCAGCCGGGCCGCTCGGCTCGAAGTTCTTGAAGAGGTCCAACTCCGCCACGCACAGACGATTGCGTTCGAAAACTTGAGTCCCTGGATGAAGTGGCCGGCGCCACTCGACACGGCATCGCTTGCGCAAAAGCTGGTGCGGGAGGGGCGCGGCGGCTACTGCTACGAGCAGAACCTGCTGTTTGCCGCTGGCCTCCGGGCGCTGGGGTTCCCGGTGACCGGCCTGGCGGCGCGCGTGAAATGGGCGGCGCCCGCCGGAACGATCCGGCCGCGCACGCATAGGCTTCTGCGCGTCGATGTGGACGGGGCCGCATATGCCGCCGACGTGGGATTCGGCGGTTCGACGCCCACGGCGCCGCTGCGCCTCGAAGCGGGCCTCGAACAGCGGACGCCGCATGAGCGGTTCCGGCTCACGAAGGCGGAGAGCGAGTTCGTGCTGGATATCGAGATCGAAGGGGGTTGGATGCCGTTGTATCAGTTCGGCGAGACCGAACAGTTGCTTCCAGATTACGAAGTCGCGAACTGGTATGTGTCGACGCATCCGAAGTCGCAGTTCGTCACCACGCTGCTGGCGGCGAGGCCGGCGCCGGGCGTGCGCTATGCGTTGCGCGATACGCAGTTCACGATACACCGGGTGAACGGGGCAACCGAGGGGCGGACGCTCGCGAGCGCCGCCGAAGTGCGCGCAACGCTCGAGAACGTCTTCGGCTTGACGTTGCCGCGGGCAACCGAGTTCGACGAGCGCCTGAGGAGGCTCGTCAGGGAGCAGGCCTCCGGCGGGACAGCGGATGGCAAGCCCTGACTGGCGTTGTGGTGGAAGCCGAAGGCGCTGAGGCCACCGAGCTGGCTCTACCGCCCGGGGCGGACCGTCTCCGGCTGGACCTGCTTGAACCCGGCCGGCACATCGAGCTTCGATGCGTCGACCGCGCCGCTGCTGAATCCCGCGTACTGCGTCGTCAGCTCCATCAGCGTTCCCGGCGGCGCCTGCGATGTTTGGCCATCGGCCGCGCTGTCCTTTTTCTTCCGGCCGAACCCACCGAAGATGCCGCGAGCCGCCAGGCCCGTCAGCCCGCCCGAGGCGGAATCATTTTGCTGCTGTTGCTGCTGCTGCGCGGGCTGCGCCTCGCCCGATGGCTGCCCGGCCTGGGCGTTGTTCGCCATGATCATGTCGATGACCGTCCGCACGGGCATCCCGTCGAGCTTCGCGATTTCGCCGCTGACCTGCGTCATCCCCTGCATGTTCTGCTGCGCCTGCCCGGCCTGCTGCTGCGAAATCAGTCCGCCCGCGGCGTACAGACGCTTCTGGAAGTCGCGCACTTCGGCATATCCTTCGGTCATCGGCGCGATCCACACGTGGCTCAACACGTTCGCCGCGCCCTGCGCTCCGCTCTGCCGGTCCTGCGCGTCCATCTCGATGCTGACCAGCATTTCCTTCGCGTCGTAGCCGGCGATGGTCTTGGTATTCCCGGTCTCCTTCGCCGACACTTTGAATTTCATCTGTACGTTCGGCTGGTCGGGGTTCGGCTTGCGGTTCTTCGCGCTGGCCATCATCTGGTCCATCATCTCGCGCATCTGCTCGAACGTCATCGTCGAGTACGTCTTCTTGTCGAAGTCGATGTGGGTGACGGTTTTCGCGTCGAGATCGTAGACCTCGCCGGTAAATTGGTTGAAGCGCGCCATCCGGTTACCCTTGACGTACACGGTCGTCTCGACCGGCTGGTTCGCCCGTTTCGAGAAGGCCCCGGCGAATCGCAACGCCGCCGCCATCGCCCCGCCGGTCACCTTCGTCGTCTCCTGGTAGCTGAAATCCGCCCGCAACAGCGCCGGCAAGGCGCTAAGCAAGGCCATCGCAAGCATTCTTTTCATGTCCGTCATCCCCTTGTAAGTGATCCCGCCCGCCAACCCGTTACAACGTGCGGTTTGCGGCCTTTCCGCCGCCGAGCCCGCATCGCGCGAGCCATGTTCATACTCTACCTCTTGACAGCTCGGCACGCGAACGGCCGCCGCCGCGCCGTATCGACTTCGCCCCGCGCGAACCGCTTCATCCCGGCGTGAAAGAGCGCCTCTCCCACCGAGACTGCATTCGGGGATAAGATAGACGCCATAGGAGCACGCCACCCATGCCCTCGAATCTCATGAATCCTTCGCGCCGCGACCTGATCGCCGGCGCCGCCACGCTGGCCCTTTCCCCCGCGTTGCGCGCCAATGCCCAGGCGAGCCCGGTAGCCATCGTTCGCTGCAATACCTACGACGATCCGGTTGAAGCCCGCATTGCGTCGGCCTTCGATCTCATCGGCGGCATCGGCTTCGTCCGGGGCAAGACCGTCGCGCTGAAGATCAACCTCACCGGCAACCCCGCCCACTGGCCGCTCACGCCCGATCTGCCCTACCGCACCGACCCGCGCACCATCGCCGCGACCGTGCATCTGCTCGCGCGCGCCGGCGCACGCCGCGTTCGCATCATCGAGAGCTTCTTCCCCGCCTCGCAGGACCTCGCGCTCTGGGCCCGCTACGGCATCGACGTCCAGGCCATCGCCAATCTCGGCGTCCCCGTCGACTGGGTCAACGTGCAGAACCTCGGCCCCTACAAACAGTACGTGCGCCTCAAGGTTCCCTTCGGCGGCTACGTCTTCCCCGCCTATCACATCAATCAGGCGTTCGTCGACTGCGATGTCTACGCGTCGCTCTCGAAGCTCAAAAACCACTGGCTGGGCGGCGTTACGATGTCGATCAAGAATAATTTCGGCGACACGCCCTGCTCGCTTTACGGCGGCGACTGCGGCCCGAGCGGCAACGAGAACCCGACCAAGGAGCGCGGTCCGGTATGCCACCAGGGCACGACGAAGCCTCCCGCGGGCGTGGATGCCGAAATCGACCCCACGTCGCCACGCGACCCCGGCTATCGCGTGCCGCGCATCGCCGTCGAGCAGGCGGCGATCCGTCCGGTCGATCTGGCGATCGTCGATGGCGTCGAGACCGTTCGCGGCGGCGAAGGGCCGTGGCTGAAAGGGCTGGAGCGTATGACGCCTCGCGTAATCCTGGCGGGCCGGAATCCGGTCTGCGTCGATGCCGTGGGCATGGCCGTGATGAGTTATTCGCCCGCCGCTCAGCGCGGCACGGCGCCGTTCGTCCGGGGCGACAACCCGGTCCATCTCGCCGAAGCGGCCGGCCTCGGCTCGGCCGATCTTACTCGGATCGACATCCGCGGGCTGAAGCTTGCCGAGGCGCGCATCCCGTTTGGCCCCGGCCCGGTCGGCAAGACACTCAAGGAACTCGGCCTCTCCTGAGCGCACGCGCCCGGGGCCCACTCGATGCGGTCCCGTCGCTCAGCGTTGATTTGACCAATCCGAGCGGATAGGCGGGGAACTCCTCCGCCGATTCGATCGCTACAGTCACGGCGGCAACGCCAAGGTGAGTCGCCATGATCCCCCGCTGCCGGTTGCGGGGCGCTCGGCCGTGTCTGTCCAGTATATTGGTGCCTGCGATGACCTTTCCCCACGAAGACCTCGCCCGGTTCGCGCAGGCGATTCTCGAACGCTCCGGCACACCGCCGGACAAGGCGCATCTCGTCGCGATATCGCTGGTCGCCTCGAATCTGCGCGGCGTCGATTCGCACGGTCTCCAGCTTCTTCCCTACTATCTCGAACAGATGCGGATCGGCAACATCCGCGTCGAAGCGGATGGCCACGCGATCTCCGAGAACGGCGCCTGCCTGCTGTTTGACGGCGAGCGCGCCTTCGGCCAGCATGTCGCGGCGGCCTGCTCGGATCACGCCGTGCGCTTGTGCCGCGAGCACGGGCTGGGCATGGTGGTTGCGCGCGAGTCGAACCATTACGGCGCCGCGGCCTACTGGAGCCAGCGCATCGCGGACGCAGGCTGTATCGGAATCACCGCCTGCAACGCCAGCTCGCTGGTCGCTCCGTGGCAGGGCAAGGAGCCGCGCTTCGGCACGAACCCCATCAGCATGGCGCTGCCGGGCGCGAAGCGCTGGCTGCTCGACATGGCCACTACCACGGTCGCCATGAACAAGATCGTCAACGCGTCGCTGTCCGGCCGCGAGACGATCCCGGCGGGCTGGGCGATGGATGCCGAGGGCAACCCCACCACCTCCACCGAGGTGGCTCTCAAGGGACTGCTCATGCCGCTTGGCGGCTACAAGGGCAGCGGCCTCGCGATGATGGTCGAGATTCTCTGCGCCGTGCTGAGCGGCGGCGCGATGAGCACCGAACTTGGCGGCGTCTTCAACCGCACGCGCCCCATGCGCACCAGCCAGATGTTTCTCGCCATCGACGCGTCGCGGTACCTGCCACTCGAAGAATTCGGCGAACGCATGGCGAGGCTGGTCGGGATGGCGAAGTCCTCGGCGCCCGCACAGGGCTACGACGAGGTGATGGTGGCCGGCGACCCGGAATGGCGCATTGAAGAACGGCGCCGGCGCGACGGCGTGCCCCTGTCCGACGGCGCCTGGAAAGCCCTCAGCGAAGCCGCCGCGGCGCTGAATATCCCTTTGCCGGCCGTCAGATAGAGCCTGAACGCGAAAGGCGCCTGTCTATCACCGTCACGCCCCGCTTGTGACATTCGATGGAACCGGGATGCGCGAGGTGCGGGAGTCGAACGAGGGATACATGCCGGCGACAATCGATCTGGACCGGACGTTCACGCGGCGAAAGAGGGGGTGCGCCGGCTGAAGGACGAGAGCGGGCGGCGACCGAGGAGTTTGGCCTGTACGGGGGCAACGGGTCGCGTGTTGCGACGCGCCAGATGCCGCTCAACCCGCCTGGGAGCGGGTGTGCGGCGTACCCGACGGCCGCGGTGAAGGACTTCGGCGGGCGGTGGATCGGAAATGCGGAGCAGAACGGGGCGGTTATCCGAGGATTGAGGCGGCGTCGACGGCCCAGGCGGGCAGCGTGATTGACGACGAGAGTTTTTCGTCGACCGGCGGAGACATCTACGGGAAGCATTATCCGTGGGGCGAGGAGAAGGCCGGAATAAGTCCGCATGACCGAGTGAAGTTCACGACCTATCGGGAGCGTGCAGTCCGGGTGAAGAGTGGCGGCGATCCTGCCCACGATCGAAAGCTACCAGGGGCCCGCGATCCCTGCGTGGGAGCCCTTGGAGGCCGACTTACCCGGCTTGGGCGGCGTCAGTATCGAACGGACGGCCGAACACCCTCCCGCAGCCAGGAACGCAGGGAGCCCCTAACAAACCGCGCTGTTCCCTGGGACCGTGGGGTTTGGCGTGACGCTTACTTTCCCGAATCCATTGACTTGAAGCATGTAACTGAAGGATCGCTGGGGTGTCAGCTCGCAAGCCCACCGCGCGAGGCGAATGGTTGGACCGCAGGTCCCGCGGCCAGCGCCTGGGCCAAGGTCAAGCCGGGGACGGATCCGGATGCGACTCGATTTCCTGGCGTCCCTGACAAAGTCAATGTCATCCGTCACATACGAGGGTGTGTCGCGGGCAATGGGAAGGGCAGCCGGTGAGATTGCCACATTTTCGCAAGAACTTCGACGTGTGAAAAGTACTACATAGTTCGAGTGAAATCCAAATCGTCAAGTTGTGAATTCGCCGCGGCTGGGCTTGCGAATCGTCACATGCGCCATGTCGTTTGGAGCGTTCCATACAAACCTGCATCGCGTGAATCGAGGCGTGGAAAACCCCGGTTGCCAGTTGCTCGCTCGCTGGGGCTGCTGGCGATTCTTGCGGCCGTACAATCGCCAGCCGCATGGGCCCAGATCGCCCTGGTCCACGTCACGACGTGCGGTTCTGGCGCCTTTCCCGCTACGACTTGTACGATCCCCGCTACCGGCAGCGGCCATCTGATTGCCGTCGCCTGGTCTTCCACGTGGGGCACAACACCGACCATCACCAGCGTTACTGATAATGCGGGGAATTCGTACGTCGAGGCCGGCGCCGCGAGGTCCGTCCTATCCACGAGCGACATGGTAGACATCTGGTACGCCAAAAATAGCGGCGCCGGCGCCACCACCGTCACGATTACACCAAATCCGAGCGGAACGACAGGCGCCGCCGTAATCTGGGAGTATTCGAACCTCGATCTGGTCGCGCCGCTGGACCAGACAGCCGTGTTGAACAGCCAGCCTGCGACGACCACCCCGGCGGGCGCCTCCGTCACCACGACAGGGTCTTCGGACGCGGTGATCTCCGTAGTGGTTCCGGCATCGTCCATCACCGGCAGCTACACGGGTAACCCCTTCATCGCCGATTCTCTGTTTTTCGGGACCGGGTGGGCGCACCTTATTACTTCGGCGGGGGGTACGTACGCCGCACAGTGGAATACGGGATCGGGAAGCTACGCGAGCAGCACCGTTGCGTTTAAGGCAGCCGCATCGGGCAGCGGCAGCACTCAGAACCCGTGTGACCTGAACAACGACGGAACGGTCAACACCCTCGACGTGCAGTTGGCCGTGAACATGGCCCTTGGGATGACATCCTGCACGGCGAGCATAGACGGGGCCGGGATATGCACCGCCGCGGTCGTGCAGAGGGTCGTCGACGCGTCCATGGGCGCTCCTTGCGTCGTTGGAAATTCACACTCGGTCACCCTGACCTGGAATGCGAGCACTTCGGCCAACGTGGCCGGCTACAACGTTTACCGGGGAACCGCTTCGGGAGGGCCATACACCAAGCTGAATTCATCGCTCGTGCCGTCACTGACGTACCAGGACACGACGGTTCAATCCGGTCAGACTTACTACTATGTGACGACCGCCGTTGACGGCAGCGGCAACGAGAGCACTTACTCAAATCAAGCTCAGGCAGTTATTCCTTATCCATGAGAATCAGAATCTTTTTTAGTCGTATCTTAATCCATTTGTCATTAAGCATGACGCCATCGCTATTGCGCGCAGCGTGGTTTTGACGCCGCTGCCGTCTGTGAAATTCAGGGATGAGCCGGTTCCTGGGTCGCGGTTGAGCCTCATGCCTGTTGCGTACTTTCTCGCGAGTTCATCGGCGTTCGGGGACCGCAACTGGCCCGCCTGTGTTTTGCCGGGCCGGCGGATTTAGGCCGCAAGACTCCAGGAGAACTCCGGATGGCGTGTCTGGTTCCTATGACACGTCATTACACAGCAAGTTATAGTAACCTCGCTTTCGCGGGAGGCGTCGCAAGGGTTCGCCGTACGAGCGCCGCGGCGGGTGAGGCTGTCAGAGTCGAAGACATAGCATATTTCGCGGGCGCCCGTCATGTGCCAGGACAATTAAGCCCGAGCATGTCGAGTCAGGGAAGGCAAATTGGTTCGGCTCGGGCGCCGTTTGATGCGACCGGTAGTGTGCGCGATCGTTTTCGAGTTCGGCCGCGATTCAGCGATCGAGACCTGTAAAGCATTTACCCGAGGCAGGATTGGAAAAACTCGGGGAAGTTAAGGCTTCTGCCCAGTCTCCAGAGAAAACCTGGAACCGACGATGTATGTGAAGGAGAGAACGTAGTGCCCGGGAAAAGGTTCACACAATCACTTATACTGCGCTTTGTAAGTCTGCAACTGGCGGTATTGATTCCTTGCCTCGGACAGGGCGTTACGCTCGGGATTTCTTCTGGAAGTGGCAATCCTGGCGCCACGGTAACGCTGGATCTGACGGCAAATGACGCATCGTCGGACCTTCCCGCGTTGATCGAATGGACCGTGGGTTATTCGACAGCCGATATCTCCTCCGCAGTTGTGACCGCTGGCACGGACGCCGTAGCGGCCGGAAAATCCGTCACGTGCAATAGCGGCGCTGGCAGCGTTACGTGCCTGGTGTGGGCTCAGAATTCAACAACCATCGCGAACGGCGTCCTGGCGACGCTTGCTTTAACCATTTCCAGTTCGACCACCGGCTCGTCTTCGGCGGTTCAAATTACCGGCAGCTCCGCTTCGGACGCGTCGGGGACCGCATTGTCCACATCCGTGAGCGGCGGGACGGTATCGATCATACAGCCTCCCGGCTTGAACGGATTCTCATGCAACGCGGTATCGATCACGCCGTCGGCAGGCACGGCTTGTACCGTAGATCTCACGACCGCGGCGCTCAGCGGCGGGGCCACCATAGCCATTGGCGTGTCTCCGGCGGACGCGAGCGCGCCGTCGTCGCTCACGATTCCTCAGGGATCCAGCTCGGGCGCCTTTAACGTTACGGCAGGCAGCGTTACCACTCCGACACCGGTGACAATGACGGCCTCATATCTGGGTGTAAACGAGACGTTCGGTCTCACAGTAGACCCGCCCGCGGCTGCTCTGACGGGCGTGTCGGTGAGTCCGGCCACGATCGTGAGCGGGCAGACGGGCACGGGCACGGTGGCGCTGAGCGCGGCGGCGGGGAGCGGCGGGGTGGTGGTGTCGCTGGCGAGTTCGAACGCGACGGTGGCGAGCGTGCCGGCGAGTGTGACGGTGGCGGCGGGGGCGACCTCGGCCACGTTCACCGTGAGCACGACAACCGTAGCGGCGGCGACGCCGGTGACCTTGACGGCTTCTTACTCGGGTGGGAACGCGACGGCGAGCGTGACGGTGAATCCGCCTGTGGCTCCGCCGCCGCCGGTGAGCCTGGCTGGCTTGTCGGTGAGTCCGAACGCGATTCTCAGCGGGTATTCCGGCACGGGAGTGATCACGCTGAGTGCGCCTGCACCCAGCGGCGGGCAGGTAGTGTCGCTCGCGAGCTCCATCCCAGCAGCGGTCGTCCCGCCGACTGTTACGGTGCCTCAGGGTGTGACGTCGGCGACGTTCCCTGTGAGTGCTGGCTCCGTTGCAGCGCCAACTTGTGGAGTTTTGACGGCAACATCGTCAAGCATGGAGGAGACCGCCCGAGTCATCATCGAGGCGCAGTCCCTCGGATCGTCGGCCGCTTGCTTCCAGGCGACGGACACAATCACCCAAGGAAACTGGCAGTCCGTCTACGGGAACTACGGCTATACGGTAATCGGTAATGCAACAGGCGGCATGGGCAGTGCAACGCCCGCGGGTGGACGGACCTGGATCTGGACATCCTCCACAACCGACCCACGTGCCCTCGAACAGGCATCGGGAACCGGGCGAATCGCGGCCATGTGGTACGCGTTCAGCGAATTCTTCGTCAATCTCGCGTTCCCGGCCCAAGCGACTCACCAAGTCGCCATCTATTTTGTGGATTGGAATCAGAGCATTGTCGACCCGAACTCCGGCAGCGCTCAGACGCCACGAACAGAGGCCGTTTCGTTACTCGACGCCAACACGGGTGCGGTTCTCGATACTCGAACCGTTTCCAATTTCGGCAATGGCGTCTATCTGATCTGGAACGTATCCGGCAATGTGAAGGTCCAAATCAGACGCATCGGCGGTAACGGATCCGTTGTTAGCGGGATATTCTTTTCGAAATGAGTGATGCCAGCACTTTTTCAGGGCGCCGAAGCTGGCCATGGACGGTTGCCAGCGAGCGAAAGACGCAAGTTGCAAGGGCTTCGGCCTTTCTGGCTGTCTACCGTAGGCCCGTTGGGGAGCGCAGGAATGCCCTCGACAGGCAATCAGCGACGAGCGCTCAGGTAGGTAGTGTACCGTTGGCGAGTTCCCAACTGATTATGATCTCCGGGACGTAGTCTCATCCATGCGCCGCGACACTCCGCTCGTCCGAATCATCGCTCGCATCGCTCCGTTTAGCAGCCCGGTCCTGCGCAGCCCATCTCCGAGCAAGAAACACAAGATCTCGTCTGTGCTGTTCGGTCAAGTTATTCCAGAAACGCTCTAGGGGCGCTAAGGTCTCGGCGCCGGGCTCCGGCGGCAATATCAATTCATCATCGGCCTGAAGCCGGTTGATTTCCTCCACCGGGATATCCAGGCATTCGCAGATCCGGCGAATGGTTCGCTGAGACAGGCGCCGCCGTCCGTCCAGGACGCTTCGTACGCGCTCATAGCTCAAGTGAAGCTGAGCGGCGAGGTCGCGTATCGAAAACCCCTTCTCATGCATCCGCGCAAGGATTCTATGCGATGCCCGCTCGTAAGTGCGATTCATTCCATTATGCCCGCGCCGGCCCCTTGTAAATCTCCTGGGGCGACTCGACGAATCTGTTGAGACACGCCCTCGATAGACGTCGGGAAAGCATTACCGCTTCCGCGGAAATGAAGATGGAACGGGACCGGTGTGGCGGAGAAATGCGACACGAGACAACGATTCAAGAGAGAAGGACGAGTGGGTTCAAGCGCCTGAACTACCCGTGGCAGGCCGGAATATGCGCCCGCCACGGGCCCGATCTATCACAACTTGTCACCGCGCTGCCGCGCGGGCAACACTGCCAGACATTACAACCAAACCAGTCGATGCGGAAACACTGCTACACAGGACGCCGGCGCGCGTTCCATTTCGACCCCCAATCGCCAGTGACCCAACGCAAAAGAGCGCCAAGCCACTGGGTTCAGGGAGATCGCCCGGTAGACTGTAAGCAAGGTTATCAACATTGAACGAAAAAGCCTGTCCGCTGGGTGTCAGGCTGATCACGAGGGTATCGATAAGCGCATTGTTGGCGCTCACCACGGTCGAAAACGTGTAGGGACCGTTAGTCGCGGCTTCGGTTCCGGTCTGAGTGAATTGCTGGACGCTGGACAACAGGCCTTGGATGGAGTAATCCGTGGCGCCGTTATTGCTCGAGAAATCGACCTGGCTAAATGAAAAGTCGCCCAGGCTCGACGTGACCGTCAGCGACCCGTCAGGATTGACGGCCGTGGCGTCGAGGAAAATACTGGGCGAAGGATTTCCATACGAAAACGATTGATACCATGAGCCTGAAGTGGCTGTCACGGAAAATCCGTTCTCCGTGTAATTCGAAAAAGGGTCGCCATCACTTCCTGGCAATCCCGAAAAGTCGATCTGTCCGGCGTGGAGCGCAGCGCAAGCAAACAAGCTTAAGACGAATCCCGAAGCGGCCGACCCCGCCGAGGAAGTGCGTAAGATCTTCTTCGAAAAAGCTCTAAGATCCATGGCCTAAGTATACGCCCTCCACTTATACAAGGGAATTCCTCCCTATGTGGCGAAGGCATATGCACTTGGATTGCTTACTATGGGTCTTTGCACTACGCCCGTGGCGAATGTGATCTGATGCGACGCCAAGTTAACCTCAAGTTGAAATGGAATAGAAGGAATCGCTTATGCCTGGTGCTCCTCCACGCGAAACCGCACGGGAAGCTTTTGCAGTAACTGAGAGCGGCGGAGGGGACAGGATATTCCGTCAAATGTGGCGCCAATCCGGGAGTTTGCCGAGTGGACAAGTCAACGCGAGCCCGGCGCCAGACGCGCTTACGCAGCGTCGTTGGCGAACATAGCACGATTCTCCCGTCCCGGAGGTTGATTTCCGTCCGGCCATCGTTCGCCTACGTTCGACAGACCAGAGACTCAGCAGAGAATTTTATGGAGAGGAATTCAAATCCTCTGTTATTCTTCAAGAGTGAGATCCGCGCACGAAGCAACAGGCGCATTCGACGTCCCGGCGTGGTCCAGGTTTGTATGTTTATGCGCGTGAAGGTCCATGCGAGGCACTCAGCCGGGACGGCTAATGAGAAGCGTCCGCCGCGGTCGGATTACCCGCTGCGGGCGTCCTCGTTTTTCGTGTCGGCCGGAGTCCACTCACTCGGCCTTGCGGCGCTGGCGCTGGCGACGTTCCCGGTCGCACCGTCGCCAAAGCCGGTCTTTGAGAAATTGATCAAGCCTCATAAGGACGAGATCCTTTACTACGACTTCCGCAAGAGTGTGCCGGACGTGGCTCCGCCGCAGACAGCCGGCCGGGCTGCGGATCCGCGCGGCGCGGAAGTATCCAGGGAGGCTATCGTCGCCGCCTCCGAGAGGCCGCGATCGAAACAGGTGTTCATCTTCGTCCCTGTCCCTAAGATCGAGATCCATCAAGATCTGCCGGCGCCGCTTCTTGTTGAGAGACTTTCAGGCGCTCTTCCTCCTCCTCCGCCACCTCCGCCCACGCCCAGGGAATTTGTTCCGCCTCCCCCTCACAAGGAGGTTCCACAACTGCCAATTCAGACGCCCGTGATCCTAGCGGGCCCGGCCCCCGGGGGCGCGGCGGCGGGGTGGGCGGCGGGGGCCGCGGGCCTGCGCGGCGGGGACGACGCCCGTAAGGGGCGGCGGGGGGACGGGGGGGGCG
>VFSW01004061.1_pt1 | contig 21843 bp, 14 predicted proteins | sample 5358111 | NCBI WGS metagenome assembly VFSW01 (sample SAMN11554181, study PRJNA540505) | mine drainage metagenome | isolation source: sediment from site ElyBrook_90M | place: USA: Ely Copper Mine, Vershire, VT | collected 2017 | reverse complement strand
GTCCAACGTCGCCGAATACCAGCGGAACCTTACGGTAAGGATGGTGTTCGAGCATGGTTTCTTCCATGCCAAACGTCAGGATCCCCACGCCGTCCACCCGGCGTTCGATCATGCGCCGCACCGACGACTCCATGCGCTTCGGGTCATGGATGGTCGAGGTGAGCAGGATCTCGTAGTTGTTCTCGACGGCGAGATTCTCGAAAGTTTGTACGATCTCCGGAAAAAATGGATTGGTGAACTCAGAAACGATCAGGCCAAAAATGCGGCTTCTTCCGAGAACCAGGGCGCGCGCCTGGGTGTTGGGGTAGTAACCGAGTTCGTCGACCACCTTCCACACCCGCTTGGCGAGTTGCGGATCGACCGTAGGAACACGGTTGATGGCTCTGGATACGGTGGCGGTGGAGACTTTCGCCTTGCGCGCGATCTCACGGATATCCATGGGTTGCTTGGAGAAGAAAACAGTATGACGGCGGCCATCTTACCATAGCTTGCGGGCAACCTTGGCGCGGTGTGTCTGACGAAGCAAACGTTTGCTGTAAGCTGGACGCGGAGTTTCAACGGCCTGTGTCGAGTTCCACCCAGGTCGTTCCTTTGTGGAGCGGAACCACGCTGGCGCCGCGCACAGACTTTAGCGGAGAACCGGGACGATAAGTCCCAACACCGCTAACCTTGGCAGGCTGCTCGATACGCAGCAGGGCTTCGGGACTCGCCGCAGTGGCCCCAGCGAGCCCCAAGCGCACGATGCCGGTCCTTGAATTCACCTCGATATTTTCAAAGGTACCGGCGTCGAGTGTCAGCCACAGTGCCAGCGAAGCGACGTAAACCCGCGTTCGGAACGAGTCGAGCGGAGTAACTGTGGCCACGCTGCCGTGCATCCTTACATTCCCGCCAAACGCCACCCAGCCGAACTCAGGGTGATCCACAATGTAAGTGGCGGTGTTCCAGGCATGCCCAAAGAAGTTTGGACCGTAGTCGCCGCTGAAAGGGTCGGTTTTCAGCATGTCGGGGAATCCGTGGAAGGCGGCCGAGGCAAATCCCTCCTGATCGATGTCGGTGAGTGCTCCCATCGTTCCACCGTAGCCGACTCGCAATAAATAGAAGTCCTCCGGATGCTCTCGGTACTCAGCCAGCACCGGGATGGCGTTGAGCGCCGAGCCGTAATGATGCAACTGACGTTCGAGTCTCCTGTCTTTCGCGGCGAAGATGAAGTCCCAGTATCGGCGCGCGCTGCCGTTATAGCCCCAGTGCGGAATCGCAGGATCGTATCCGAGAATTGCATCGAGCGTGACTTCTGCTTTGTCGTGATAACCAAAATACTTCGTCCAGGCGTAGACCTCCTCTTGTCCTGTGGAATCCCAGGGCATTTCGCTGCCGAATGGGTAAGCTTGCTTTGCCCAGTGATCGGCGCGCTCGCGCATCTTGCTCTCTAATGCGTCCGCTTGCTGGTTCATGCCTTCGCGTTTGAGATCGGCCAAGATCTGCACGAAGATTGAGCCCTCCATCTGACCGAACACGGCCAGGTCCTTGGCATAGCTGGTCATGGCCATCGAGGTTTCGTAGGCATGACTCAGATACCAGTCCCAAGCATGGTTGGTGACCAGGCCACGATGATCGCGGGCCAGACGATAGAGCATCCAATAGGCCGCTGCCACATGGGGATAGTCATACGAACGGTCGACCGCCTCGGATGCCTGCTTGTTCCAACTTGTCCAGGATTTCCAGTCGAAGTTGCGGTCGTAGTAATTAGACGGCAACTGGTCGGGCTGATAGTAGAAGAGGCTCTTGCGTACTCCGTAGGGGTGAGGGCCATCTTTGAATTGCAGGCCGCCCCATAAAACGCCATCGACGAACTGCTGGAGTTTGTCGAGTTCTTCCTGGTTGGGCTGGACTAACTGCTTCATGATCGCGGCCAGCCAGGCGCCGCCGCCGCCCTCATCGCCCAGTCCTGCGATCCAGACGCGACTGTCTTGCAGCACCTGTTGATTGGCCTCGCGATCATAGGTGATCACGGAGGGAGCGCGGTGGAACGGATCACTCAAGTCGGCAAACCATTGGCGAGTTGTAAGAAAGCGTCCCATGTCCGCCACTGCCTGCGCTTCTGGCTTGATCACAAAGTAATGGATGGTCTGTACTGTGCCGTCGTCGTAAGTGACCGTCAGCCGGGAGCGCCCCCAGGTCTTTCCGTGCAGCGTATAGGCTGTCCAGTTCCTATGAGTGGTCGAATCTTCCTTGATCTCGATCGCCGATGGAGGCTCAACCTTCATCGAGGCGACGGGCCTGCTGTACTTGAGGAACAGGCGCGCTTCGATGTCCTGGGGCAGGATGTAGCCTGGCACGCCTACGGCAACCGGTCGCCGATTGTCTGCAAGTGTTGTTTCTAGATGCCGAATCGAATCGGAGAGCAGGAACTTGATCCCGTAGGTCTTCGATTCTGTCGGTGCAAGGGTGAGGCTGGTGGGAGGGTTCCAGGTTTGCGCGTTCTTCCATTCATTTTCGGCGTACGCCTGACTGTGAACCATCCATTCGTAAAAACCCTCGAATGTGATTCCTCGTGGCGTGGGATCCGTGAATACTGGCGCCGCGCCCCAACGTCCTGCGCGATCCAGAATCGGGTTGTAGGCCTCGAACGAAGTTCTGCCATCGGGAACGACCAAGAGTGCCGGACCATGGCCGCTTAGCCGGGTCACTTGCAGGTAGCCAGCGTCCTCGCCGATGTAGGGATCGTAAAACGAACAGATCGCGTGCGCCTGGTCCAGTGAGCGATCGTTGAGCACATTGTTGAAGATCATGGGGATGCCCAGCGCGCCGATCTGCACCGCTTTTGCTGATGTGTTGCTCAAGACGAAACGCAGGACGAGTTTGCCTTCTTCCACAGCCCAGGTTCTTGTGATCCGCAGCGGGATATCCGCGGGCAGGGTGGGGGCAAGCTCGGCAGCAGCCAGCACGTTTGCAGATGCAGGCAGCCCGCGCACTGCCGAGCGAGCGGCGGCGGTCGAATAGTTCTTCCAGTCTGACGAATCTCCCGTGCGCACGCGGAGAGTAATGTCACCAAGATGGAAATATCCGTTTTGTGAGCGCTGATTAAGAAGGTCTCCTGGCGTGAAGTCGAAGCCGTCAGCTCCTTTCGGTTTGAGCGCGGCCACGGTCTGGGAGGAACGCACCAGGCTCAAAGTGAAGTCGGGGGTGTCGTAGTTCACGATTCCCTGGTCGAGCATCGGTCCCGGAATCGGAGCAGGCTTGTCAGGCGCGCGTTGTGCGACGGCGTTTGTTGAAATAGCGCACATCATCGACACGACTAGAAAGGAAGCCCCGCGTACAGGTCGAGTGAGTTTCACGATTTTCTTCCTCCCTGGATCGCAGATTATGAGTTCGATCGTTTCTTCGGCGATTTGGAAACGGCTGAAAAATCTTCGTCGCCATAGCCTTCGGCAATGGCGCTCTGGAATACCGCAAGCGCCGCGGCCGCAGTCTGCAGGGAAAGGCCCTTATCTGAGGCTTCCCGCAGAGCATACGTCAGATCCTTTGCCATCCAATGCAGGGCAAAGTTTGGCGTGAAGTCGTTCGCGGCGACTCGCTCAGCCATTCTCTTCACGATTCCGCTCCCCGGAGCACCGGCGGTGAGAATGGACACCGCCTTGGCGCGGTCGAGGCCTCCAGCATCGATCATGGATACCGCCTCGCCAAACGACGCGGCCTGCACGCCACAGACGAAGTTGTTAATGAGCTTCATCAAAGCGCCGCTGCCAACGGGGCCGAGGTGAATCACATCGCGACCGAGCACAGCAAACACTGGCCGGGCGGCATCGAGTGCTTCCGCAGAACCTCCCACAAGGAAGAGCAGTTCGCCGGATGCAGCATGGGGCTTGGTGCCTGTGACTGGAGCGTCCAGGAATCGGCAGCCACGCTCGGCCGCTTTGGCCGCAAGTTCCTGAATCCAGCCACCGCTCAACGTGCTGGATTCGATCAGGACTGTATTCGGGGACGCACCGGCCAATGCTCCGCTTTTGCCGAGCCAAGCATTCCGGGAAGCAGCGTCGTCCCCCACCATGCTGACAATGATCTCGGACCGTGACGCCGCCTCGCGCGGCGAAGCGGCTACGAACGCGCCAGCGTCGGCGAAGGGAATGCATTTCTCGCGATTCCGGTTGTAGACGGCCAGCGGGAAGCGTGCAGAGAGCAGGCGATTCGCCATGCCCGAGCCCATGATGCCCAGTCCGAGAATTGCAACGTTAGGTTTTGACATGTTTTTATTCATCCCAGCGGAATGACGCTAATTAGAGCTGGTTTCGATTTGTCGACACGGACAGGATTCCGCAAGGGGCGCCCGTAACCCTCGACCGCAACTTGCATGACATCTCCATTTTGCAAACGAACGTGATCGCTAAAGCTGAGGCAGTCCGTTCCAAAAAAGTGAACGTGGACGTCTCCCGGCCGGCGGTGCGCCTCAAATTTGAAATGGTGATGCTCAATATTGCGCAGGCTGTGACACATTTCGGATTCGCCGGTGCGGAAGGTCTTGGTCCAGTGGACTTTTCCGTTCCTCTCGATCGCGGCCGCAACAGATACGGATCCGAATTCTGCATCTACCACGAGCTCCGGTCCCAGGGCGGATGTGCGAAGCTTCGAGCCCGCGAGGTTCAAGTAGTTCTTCTTTTCGAACTGATGGTCCGAAAACTCATTCCCTACCGCCATGCCAAGCCGATAGGGCTGGCCATCGCGAGCTACCACGTAAACCCCCGCCACCTCAGCCTCTTCCCCGCCGTCCTCGGCGTACCAAGGGATTTCCAGCGGTTCCCCGTGCGCACGCAAGGCACAGCCCGTGCCTTTGTGGAACCACTCGGGAGGGATTCCGATATCTCCGTCAGCCGGGCGGCCTCCCTCGACTCCCCAGCGGAACATTTTCATACTGTCCGTCAGGTCTTCGGTGGCCGTAGCGTGCATGAACTGGCGTCCCCGTGCGCTACCGAGGTGAGTTAATCCTGTGCCGGAAATCAGGCAGCGGGAGGGTTGGTCAGGATGGTCGATAGCCGGAAGCAGGCGCCATTCCGAGCGGCCGTTGTAGATTGGGTCGTAGTCGATTGCGTCGAGTCTGGCCCTCTGGCGCGCTACGTCGCTGAGCTTCTTGCCAGCAGCGATGGCGGTATGAGCCAGTTCACAGATCGAGGAGCAGTTGTCCAGTAAGCGGAGTTTCGGTTCCTCGACCAGCGCAACGCGCCGGACATTCCCTTTCTTGATTTGAATGAGTCGTGTCATCGGATCGTCGTAGCACTTGAACGATTATTCGCTTACCTCGAATTGCCCGAGCCCGGATTCGTTGACAGTGAGTCCTAGACCCGGAGTGTGGTCATCGAGATCGACATAGCCGTTCTTCGCCCTGGGTTCACCCTGAAAGATGTACCAGAACAATTCGTTGCCTACTTCAACCTCGACGATCGGAAAATATTCCGCCATCGGGGAGTTCAGGCTGGCCATCACGATGTGGTAGTTGTGCATCTGGCCTGCATGAGGAATTACGGGAACGGAATGCGCTTCTGCGAGGGCGGCAATTTTGCGGGCTTGAGTGATGCCGCCCACACGATTGGTATCGAACTGGATGTAATCGAGCGCGTGCGCCTCGAGCAACTCACGAAATCCGTAAAGCGTGAACTCATGTTCTCCGCCCGCGATGGGGATTTTCCCGTACGCCTTCAACTGCGCATAGCCTTGGATGTCATCCGGGATCACAGGCTCTTCCAGCCATCTGAGCCGAAAAGGCTCGAGCAATGGCAGCATTCTCTTGGCGTAGTCGAGAGTCCAGCCCATGTAAGCGTCAGCCATGACATCGATGTCGTCGCCAACGGCCGCCCGGACAGTTCGCACCAACTCAAGATTCCGCTGCATGCCACCGGCGCCGTCGGCGGGTCCCCATCCGAAGCGGAGCTTCATGGCCTGAAAACCTTCCCCCTTGTAGCGCTTCGCTTCCGCCGCGACTTCACTCAGTTCAACACTGTAGAGTCGGGATGCGTACACTGGGATGCGAGTCTTCGTTCGGCCGCCGAGCAGGCGATAGACGGGCTGTTTGGCGGATTTGCCGAGGATATCCCACAGTGCGATATCCACCGCGCTGATCGCGGCTATGCCGATGCCCTTGCGGCCGAACGCCATGGTCTTGCGATACATATGTTGCCACAGGCGCTCGATGTCCCACGGATCCCGCCCGATCAGCAGAGGCTTGAGATAGAGATCAATAACCTGTTTCGTGACCAGTGGCGCTAAGGCAGCATTGCCCAGGCCCACATGCCCGTCGTCAGTGAACACTTCGACTACCAGCCAGCCATGAAACGTAAATGTCCCCATGGAAGCTTCGGGCAGTTGCAGCAGATCCATCGGGTTGGTACAGAAATGCGGAGGGAGCGGGGCGGTCTGGCCGCGCCAGCGCATGACCCGAGTGCGAATCTCGGTGATCTTCATGAAACCCCTTGGTAATTCAGTTTCCGCTCCAACGTCAGGGGCAGCAGAACGGGAATGGCAACAAGAATAATTAGAAAAGCAGCGACGTGGAGCGAGCCCGCGATACGAAAAACCACGCCGTAGCCAAAGCCATGGTCTAGCAAGTACCCGACCAATTCTCCGAAAACAATTCCTCCCATGGCTCCTCCAAACCCCACCAAACCGGCGACGGACCCGACTACACTTTGAGGAAAAAGATCCGCGGGGAGAACCATGACCAGGGTCGACCACGACTGCTGTCCGAAATATGCCACACAGAAGAGAGCGATTGCCCAGGAGACTGGCACATGGGGGACCAGCATGACAAAAGGCATAACAGCAGCGCTGAGTCCAAGCGCCAGTTTCCGGGACACGCCGAGCGAGAACTGGCGACGCACCAGGTAACTGGAAAATGCGCCACCCAGCAGACACCCTACTCCAGCGGCCGCGCTGGGCATCCAGGCGAAGGTTCCCACGGCTTTAATATCAAAGCTGCGAGCATCGTAGAGATATTTTGGGAGCCAGAAGAGGTAGAAAAACCAAGCCGCATCGCTCAGAAACTTGGCGGCCACAAGTCCCCAGGTTTCTCGGATGCGAAACAGTTGGATCCAAGGCAAACCAGTCGCTGAGTCGGAAGTTGTGTCCGCGACGATCTGACCGGGAGTTGTGTGTGGAGGAGAGTACGAAAACCTCCACCAGGCGGCCCAGAGCAGGCCCATGCCGCCGGTGAGAACGAAGATCCAGCGCCAGTTGGAGTAACCGAGAACGGCAGCGACCAGAGGAGGGGCCACGACCGCTCCCACCGCGGTCCCGGCATTGATGATGCCCATGGCGGTTGCGCGTTCTTTTGTGGGGAACCATTCCGCGACCACGCGGGTCGCAGCGGGAAACCCCCCGCCTTCGCCCACACCGAGCAGGAATCTGCTTGCGGCCAGCATGGCAAAACTGGTGGCCAAGGCATGGCTGGCACAAGCTAGCGACCAGAACAGCATAATCACCGTAAATCCGCGATGCGTTCCCAGGAGATCCACCAATTTTCCGCCACCTGCGTACATTAGCGCGTAGGAGAACAGGAACGCGGACTGAAGAGCGGAGAACTGTCCGTTGGTCAGCGCGATGTCCTTGCTGATGGCTTGGACTGCGACCGGCAGTGTCTGGCGATCAAGATAGCTGATCGCGATCGCGGCACTGACCAGGATGGCGATTCGCCAGCGCAACTCATTCCTCCGTTCCACGCCCGTTCCGACAGCGACGAGTGTGCATTATACGCGAGAATGGTAAACGTTTACTCCATTTGCTCGTTTCCGTTACAATCTCTCGACAAAGAGGTCTGCAGGCGGGCCACGCGGACTGAAGACTGCCCCATGGTCGGGCAGTCGGGCGCCCCTGCTCAGGAACGCTGGAGCGTGAATCAGTTATGAGCCAGCAGTGGAATCGTCGAGACGTTTTGAAAGGATTGGTCGCGGCGTCGACGGTCATGATGATCTCTCCCGCCGAGGTAGTCGTGCAGGGAGAGCAGCGGTCCGTTGAGGAGCAGGTGGAGATACGAGTCACTCCGCTCAGTGCCTATACCTTTCGGCTGAGTATCCTCCCGCTGAACAAAGGATCGGTAGCTTCGATACCCTTTGATGGATCCCTCATTCAGGAGTCCTGGGGCCCTCCCGCTACTCAGTTGAGGACCGAGAGAAGTGACACGATTTCCGTAGGTAATTTTCGGCTCAAGATTTCCTTTCGCCCCGCCAGCATAAAAGTCGCGAACGAGCATGGCGACGTTATTCAGCAATTCGGCTGGGACGAGAACACAGGTGTCCTTTCTTTTCTAAATGGAGGTTCACCTCTATTCGGTCTAGGGGAGGGTGGACCGCAATTTGACCGCCGCGGGTCTACTGACACCATGCGAAGCGGCCAAGGTGGCTACAAGCTCGCGACCCACGGTGGTCGAGTTCCTATTCCCTGGATCGTCAGCACGTCCGGGTGGGCGATATTTATTCACCAGCCTTACGGAGCTTTCGATTTCACCGGATCGCAAGGGAAGTTTCAGTCTGCGAGCCCGGGCGCCGCGCTTGATGTGTTTTTCGTAGCCTCACAAGATCCGGCTACGATTATGGCGGAATATACGCGCATCACTGGCCGCCCTGAGATACCTCCGCTGTGGAGTTTCGGCTATCAACAGTCGCATCGCACACTTGCCAGCCGGGAAGAAGTACTCGCGGAGGCGAAGACCTTCCGCGAAAAGAAGTTGCCTTGCGATGCTTTGATCTATCTGGGTACGGGCTTTTGTCCCTCGGGCTGGAATACCGAAAATGGCTCGTTTGTGTGGAATTCTCGAGTCTTTCCCGATCCCAAGAACATGCTCGACGAGTTGCACAGTGAGCACTTTCGCGCCGTAGTGCATGTCGTGATTCTGTCTGACAAGCTCCGCGGTACGGTTCAGGATCCGTGTGAGGTTTCGCGGTTCGATGAAGAAGCCGCAAGTTGTCACTGGGACGCGCATCGCAAGGATTTTGCCCTGGGCATTGACGGATGGTGGCCCGACGAAGGCGATCCGCTCAACATACCATCGCGCCTGGTTCGCAACCGTATGTACTGGGAAGGCCCGCAAATGGATCGGCCGAACGAGCGTCCTTATGCACTGCATCGGAATGGGTACGCCGGCATGCAGAGATATGCCTCGTTCCTCTGGTCGGGGGATGTGTACTCCACTTGGGAAACACTCAAGACTCATATTCCGATTGCCCTGAATACCGCGCTCAGCGGCATTCCGTACTGGGGTACGGACATCGGCGGTTTTGTTCCCACCCCAGAATTTACCGCAGAGTTATATGTGCGTTGGTTTCAGTTCGGGGCCTTCTGTCCGCTGTTTCGTTGTCATGGCCGCACCTGGAAATTGCGCCTTCCCTGGGGTTGGAACACGGGGGATCCGGGTCCAATAGAAATCAGAAATTACGACGGCGCTGCCATTCCGGATTCCAGCCAGTTGCACGATGCGCGCGTGGAGCCGATCTGCCGGAAATATCTGGAACTGCGCTACCGCATGTTGCCTTACCTGTACAGCGCAGTGCGCGAGTGTGCGACCACGGGAATACCCATCATGCGTGCCTTATGGCTGCACTTTCCCGACGATCCGAAGGCAGTCGCGTGCGGCGACGAATATTTGTGGGGGAAGAGCGTGTTGGTCGCTCCGGTTGTCGAAAAGGGGGCGACAAATCGTCGGGTCTACCTGCCGCACGGTGGCTGGTATGATTTTTGGACGCACGAACGTCTCCAAGGAGGACGTGAAATCAGTCGCGCAGTGGATCTCGAAACAATGCCGCTCTACGTGCGCGCTGGAACTATCCTGCCGCTGGGCCCAGTGAAACAGTTTACCGGCGAGAAAGTCGATGAGCCGCTCTCTGTTTCGATCTATCCTGGCGCCGATGCTGCCTTCCTGCTTTACGAAGACGACGGAACATCCTTCAACTATCGCAGGGGAGAATGGATGGGGATCCAGATGGCGTGGAACGACGCGAGCAGAATAATAGGCTTCCGGTTGGCTCCTGGTTCGCGGATGCAGCCGCCGGGATCAAAGGCCATTACGGTGCAATTGGCTGAGATGACGCGCAGCGTCACGTTTACAGGAAGCCCGATCGAGGTCTCGTTCTGAAGGAATGACCAACCATGAAATACCGCCACCTCGGCAGGACTGGCTGGAGCGTTTCAGAAATCAGCTTCGGCGCCTGGGCGATCGGAGGTGCCTGGGGACACGTCTCGGAGCAGGACGCGCTTGCCACGCTGCTTAAGGCTGTTGACACGGGAGTCAATTTCATTGACACCGCCGATGTTTATGGCGACGGGCGCAGCGAGCGCCTGGTGGCTCAGCTCAGGAAAGCGCGCAAAGAAGAAATTGTGGTGGCCACAAAAGCGGGCCGGCGCCTGCCGCGGCAGACGGTGGAGGGCTATAGCCGCCAAAACCTTACCGCGTGGATTGAAGACAGCCTACGCAACCTCTCCACCGACGCCCTCGATCTGCTACAACTCCACTGCCCTCCGACCGAACTTTACGACCGCCCCGAGATCTTCGCCATCCTCGATGATTTTGTGAGGGCGGGCAAGATCCGCTACTACGGTGTCAGTGTGGAGAAGGTGGATGAGGCCCTCAAAGCTATCGAATTTCTGAATGTGAAGACCGTACAAATTATCTTCAACTGTTTCCGCCAACGACCCGCCGAAGTTTTCTTTGCCGCAGCCAAGCAGAGGCAGGTTGGCATTCTCGCTCGCGTGCCGCTGGCCAGCGGTTTGTTGACCGGCAAGCTCCAATCGGACTCTACCTTCGCGGCGGACGACCATCGCAACTTCAATCGGAACGGCGAATCTTTTGACGTAGGCGAGACGTTTTCAGGCGTCGACTATAAGGTCGGGCTGGAGGCGGTTGAAGAAATTCGCCGGCTCCTGCCTGCGGGAATGTCGATGAGCCAGTTTGCTCTGCGCTGGATTCTTATGTTCGACGCGGTTAGTTGCGCGATTCCCGGCGGGAAGCGACCCGAGCAAGTCGTCGAAAACTGTGGTGCGTCTGACCTGACACCGATCCCACCGGCAACCATGGCGGAGGTCGAGCGCATTTACGACCAGAAGGTTCGCGCCCTGGTCCATCACCGCTGGTGAGTACGACGGTTGCTTCAAGGCCGTTAGTGCCCTGCGTCCAGATCCTCTGGGTTGGCGATGAACTCCGGAGCCACGTTGTGCACGGCATCCCCCTCCTTCGGAGAAGTGCAACCGCCAAAGATTCTCGAGACGAGATTACGTTTACCCATGGAGTTTGCGCTATCATCGCTGCAAGCAGGCGAGTGATCTCACCGGCCCCACTGATTGAACCCAAGGACGGAGCAATGAAGAAACTGCGCAGCCAGGCGTGGTTCGGGCGAAAAGACAGGGATGGATTCCTTTACCGCAGCTGGATGAAGAACCAGGGCTGGCCCCACGACCTGTTCGATGGCCGGCCCGTTATCGGGATCTGCAACACCTGGTCGGAGCTCACGCCCTGTAACGCCCACTTTCGGGAGCTTGCCGAGTTTGTGAAACGAGGTGTTTGGGAGGCAGGCGGTTTTCCGCTGGAATTCCCCGTCATGTCGTTGGGTGAGACGCAACTGCGCCCAACCGCAATGCTGTTCCGCAACCTGGCCAGCATGGATGTGGAAGAATCGATTCGCGGTAACCCCATCGACGGAGTGGTTCTGCTCATGGGTTGCGACAAAACGACTCCATCTCTCCTGATGGGAGCGGCTTCCTGCGATCTGCCCACGATTGGTCTTTCCGGTGGTCCCATGCTTACTGGAAAGTTCCGTGGCCGCGATTTGGGATCAGGCACCGGAGTCTGGCAGATGACCGACCAGGTCCGCTCAGGGGAAATGAAGATTGAGGAATTCTTTGAAGCGGAAAGTTGCATGCATCGGTCCAAGGGACATTGCATGACCATGGGCACGGCCTCGACCATGGCCAGTATGGTGGAAGCGCTCGGCATGAGCTTACCGGGGAATGCCGCCATTCCTGCGGTGGATGCGCGCCGCAATACCCTAGCCCAGATGACGGGGCGTCGCATTGTGCAGATGGTGCACGACGACCTTTGCATTTCGCAGATACTGACCCGAGAGGCGTTCGAGAACGCGATTTGCGCCAATGCGGCCATTGGCGGATCCACTAATGCAGTGATTCATCTGATCGCGATCGCAGGCCGTGTCGGTGTGCCCCTGTGTCTCGACGATTTCGATCGGGTGGGGTCGTCACTGCCTTGCCTGGTTGATATTCAGCCTTCCGGCAAACATCTCATGGAAGATTTCTTCTACGCGGGAGGCCTGCCTACTGTACTTCGCGAACTGGGCGAGGCCGATGTACTGAGGCGAAACGCGCTGACCGTAAACGGACAGCCGATCTGGAAGAACGTGGCTGACGCCCCCTGTTGGAATCGCGAGGTGATTCGCCGCTTCACAGAACCGTTCAAGGCAAGCGCTGGAATCGCAGTCCTGCGCGGCAATCTCGCGCCGGATGGCGCAGTGATCAAGCCGTCAGCCGCGAGTCCGCATCTATTGCAACATCGCGGGCGAGCCGTGGTGTTCGAGACCATCGAAGAATTCAATGCGCGGATTGACGACGACAACCTGGACATCGATGAAAACTGTGTCATGGTTTTGAAGAATTGCGGTCCCCGCGGCTATCCAGGTATGGCGGAGGTTGGCAACATGTTGTTGCCGCCGAAGATCCTCCGCAAAGGTGTGACCGATATGGTTCGCATATCCGACGCGCGCATGAGCGGTACAGCTTATGGGACGGTAGTGCTGCACGCTTGCCCGGAAGCCGCAGCCGGCGGCCCATTGGCGCTGGTGCAATCCGGTGACATGATTACGCTCGACGTTCCCAAGAGACTGCTTCGCTTGGATGTCGATGACAATACGCTCGGGAACCGGCGGGCACAATGGATGCCTCCGCCACTTCCGGATCGTGGCTGGCTAAGGCTTTATGTCGAGCATGTCCAGCAGGCGGACAAAGGGGCCGATCTCGATTTCCTCGTAGGCCGCAGCGGTGCTCATGTTGCACGCGACTCACATTAAATAGAGCGCTCGCTTTTGAGCCGCGTCTCTATCCCAACCACTGCGGGTTTTGATAAGTTCCGTCGAAGTTGTGCGTCGTCTTGTAGAGTTCGTACTCTCCCTTACCGGCGGCGGATGCAGTTCTGGCCAGCAGTTGCGCGACCTCTTCCTTACCCATAGGTTTGAAGCTGTGCGCCGCATCGAGCGCCTGCTGGAGAATGGGCAACGAATCGCAGCCGGTGATCACCACGCTGGTTGGCAGGTTCATGGCATAGTGCAGACATTCGACGGCAGAAGCTGTTTTGCTGCGAAGGATAATACTGTCGCCCATGGGCTTCATGCCGAGAACGCCGATATTGTGTTTGACCAGCACAGGAAGCACTTTCTTCTCGAAGCTCTCATAGTGCGCATCCATCACATTAAGCGGCATCTGGACAGAGTCGAAAGTGAATTGATGGGCGAAAGCTGTCTCCAACATTTTCAGGTGAATGTCTGGACTCTTGTGTCCGGTGAACCCAATGTAGCGGATCTTGCCCTGCTTCCTGGCCGCGAGCATTGCCTCCATGCTGCCGCCCTCGCCAAAGATTCGAGCAGCATCGGGCTCGCGAATGACTTCGTGGAACTGCAAAAGATCAATGTGGTCAGTTTGCAGCCGGCGAAGAGACTCGTCTAATTGCTGCTCCGCAGCCTTTCTAGTCTGCCCATCGACTTTCGTCATAAGGAAAGCCTTTTGACGGTAGCCATCACGCAACGCCTTGCCCATGCGGATTTCGCTGACCCCGCCGTTATAGTCCCAGCAGTTGTCGAGAAAGTTGACTCCGCCGTCGAGGGCGGTGCGGATGATGCGGATGCTTTGCTCCTCGTCCGACCCCATCCCAAGGTGATAACCGCCAAGCCCAATGATGGATACTTTCTCGCCAGTGCGGCCCAGTACGCGGTAAGGGAAGGAATCCGCCGCTCCATGCGATAGCTTCGTTGCCAGCGAAGTGACAACCGTAGTGGCTGCTGCCTTCTTGAGAAAGTCTCTTCGATCCATAAACCATCCTCCGCGCGATTCGGTGCAGGGCCGGACACAGCTACTGCTTGGCCTGGCCGTCGATCCAGAAGTGTACCTCGGAATCCAATACGTCGAGCGGGAGCGCGCCATTTCCCAGCACTTCATCGTGGAAGGCGCGAATATCGAACTTATCGCCGAGCTTCTGCCGCGCCTCTTCCCGCAATTTCAGAATCTCAAGTTGCCCCAGTTTATAAGCCAGGGCTTGGCCCGGCCACGCAATATAGCGATCGACTTCGCTCTGGATGTTCGGCTCATCCATGGCCGTGTAGCGATGGAAGTAAGCCACCATCTGATCGCGGGACCAGTGTTTTTCGTGCACGCCGGTGTCGATGACGAGCCGGATCGCCCGCCACATTTCATTTTCCAGCCGTCCGTAATCGCTGTACGGATCCTGGTAGTGACCAACTTCCTTTCCGAGTCGTTCTGCGTAAAGCGCCCATCCCTCGACGAACGCAGTGTACCCTGCATGGCGCCGAAACTCGGGCAGATTTTGCATCTCCTGCGCCAGCGAGAGTTGCAGGTGGTGACCGGGAATGCCCTCATGGTAAGCGATGGCTTCGATGTTCAGCACCAGGCGGTGTTCTGGATCCCACTCATTGACGTTGATGTGACCGGGCCGCGAACCATCCGCCGCGCCGTCGCTGTAGTCTGCCGGAACCGCATTTTTGGAGCGCGAGGCTTCCATGGGTATCACGGTGAGCTTGCTCTTAGGCAGGTGGCCGAAGAGTTTGGGCAATTCGGGCTCCATGCCGCGCGCGTAGTTGGTATACAAATCGAGCACCTGCTGACCGGAGGTTGCGTAAAAGCGCCGTTCGTTCTTGATGTGATCGTTGAGACTCGCCAGGTCCTTGAATCCGAGCTTGTGCGCGACAGCAAGCATCTCGGCTTCGATTTCGTCGATCTGTTTGAGGCCGAGGGCGTGGATTTCCTCGGGTGTTCTGTCGGTGGTGGTGATACGACGGATGGCAAAGCGATAGCGCGCCGCGCCGTCGGGGAGAGACCAGACTCCCGGGTCAGTCCGGCCGTGGGGCGCATATTCATTGCGCACGAAGGCGGCAAAACGCTGGTAGCTGGGCACGATCTGGGAAGCAACGGCGGCGAGCACCTCATCCCGCAACCGTTTCTGATCGGGCGTGGGTATGTTCGAGGGGAACTCCTTTACCGGTTTGGCGAACGGACTATTCTCGCCAGTTTTGCTTGCGATGTCGTCTGCCTCGGCTGCAACTTTTTCTAGAAGATAACGCGGCGGCATCAGGCCATCGCGCAGGCCTTGCCTCATGTTGGCCGTAACCTGATCGAACGCGCGGGGAATCTGATGCAGGCGCGCCAGGTAGTTGTCATAGTCGGTAACCGTGTTGAAAGGAGTGAGTGCAACCATGTCCGGCAGTTCGAGATGCAGGCCGCCCATCTGGTTCACCGGCATCTCCCAGTGCTTGAACTGAGCACCTTCGATCTCTTGCCGCAGTTGTCGGATCATCAGTTCGCGGCCCAGCGTGTCTTGCCGCGAGAAGCCCGCAGGATCAATCGCTTCGAAACGTTCTAGAAACTTGCCCATCTGCTCGAGATCGGATTGGAAGAACCCGGGAGATTCATCACTTAGGCGATCGTTATAGCGACGGTCGCCCAACATGGTTGCCCACTCTGGATTGGTCCGCAAAACGTATTGCCACTCTTCGTCGAACAGAGAGAGAAGTTGCTGGCGACGACTCTCGACAGAGGCCGGCGTCGATGCGCTGTTTTGGGCGGAGGAAGCATGCTGGGACATCGCAGTCAAGGCACACACTAGAACGAAGAAGCTTAGCGCCTGTCGCACGTCGGTAGTCATGAATCGCCCTTTCCGCTTCCGAGGTAGTCTCGGTCCCCCCGAGAATCAAAAGCGTCAGGTCCTATGTCGTTTTGTTGTCGACCTTCCAGTAGACCGCGTAGCGCTCGTGAATCACTTTGTTGAGTGGCACCATGGTCAGCGGTTGCGATTGTCCCACAGCGTTGAATGTGAGGGGTTGCTTGGCGTCGGGCTCAATCCACGCCGTGGGCTTGCTCGGATCCGCGACGATGTCAGGCACCTTTTTCTGATCGCCCGGCTTCGGCTCGTAATCGCCGTAGGTCATCTCTTTCGTGACCGCGTCGAAACGTCCGGCCAGCACTAGAGGCCCATACATCGCGGCCTGGATGGTTTCGTTGTCGGGCATGCTATCGATGTGAAGACTCATCGGCAAACTGAGTTCAATCTTGTCTCCGGTCTTCCAGACACGGTTGAGCGTGAGGTAGCTGCTTGGGCTGGCAAATGCGGGCAGAGCGGCTCCGTTGACCTTTACGTTGCCACCCTCTACCCAATATGGAATGCGAAGGTTGATGGTAAGCGGCGCGGGGTTCTTCGTCGTGATGGTGAGAGTGGAGCCTTGCTCTTCCGGAAAGCGCGTCTCCTGCTTCACACGCAGACCCTTTTCGGGCCATTCCAACTGCGAGTCAATATAGAGATTCACGTAAAGTGAATCGTCATTGTGGAAATAAATTGTATCGGTCAACTTTCCGTATTCCTCCGAGCCGGTTCCGGTGCAGCACCAAAACGCGTCAAAAGGCTTGCCAAAAGTCTTCCAATAGCCTGCCGCCAAAGGCAGGTAGTACATCATCGTACCGTCTTCGGGGTTGATGGTGCCCAGGCGGTGATTGAATAGAGTGCGCTCATAATAGTCCATGAGGCGGGCATCAGGCGCCCAGCCGAACAGGTGCCGCGTCAACTTCATCATGTTGTAGGCGCAGCAGCACTCTGTCGTGTTGGTGCTGAGTTCGGTCGAAAGTTTGCCCGGGTCCGTATTCCACGACTCACCATTGCTGGTGCCGCCGGTGCAATACGAACGCTCACTCACCACTTCGTCCCAGAAGTACTCCGCGATATCGCGATAACGCCGGTCACCTGTCAGTTCGTAGTACCGGGCCGCGGCGATGACCTGGGGAATATGTGTGTTTACGTGCAGGCCCTTCAGTTCATCCCGGTGAGCCGCCAGCGGATCGAAGAACTGCTTCTTGTCAAATCGCTGCGCTACCTCCAGGTAGTAGTCCTTGCCCGTGACCGCGTAAAGATTCGAAAGCACTTCTCCCATCCCCCCAAACTCAGTTCCCAGCACGCGCTGCATGTGTTCGTAACTGAGCGGGCCGGTGTAGCCAGCCGTCCAGCCCGCCATTTTCTGCACCATGTCGAGTGCCTGTTCGTCGCCGCAGTAAACGTACATGTCGAGCAGGCCGGCCATAATCTTATGAATGGTGTAGAAGGGCGCCCAGACTCTTTGACGCTCGCGCAGCCGGTCGAAAAACTCTATGGGGAACGCGCTCAGATAACCGCTCTTCAGCGCACTCTGGCACTTGCCGAGCTCCGCCACAACGGTATTAGCGTTGTTCTTGAGGTCCTCGTCTCCCGAGCTGGCATACATCAGCGCGCAGGCGGAGAGATAGTGGCCACCAGCGTAGTGACCGCGAAGTTCGCAATCGGGAGCTTCCCATCCTCCGAGTGGCTGCGCCGAGGTAGGAATCCCTGCATTGATCCGGAACGTGTGCAAAAGACGGTCGCAGGGCAGCGAATGCAGATACTGCCGGTCAGCCTCCATTGCGACCTTGCACGGCCCTTCTCCCAACCGCACTTGCTTCATGGGGAATGGGCGCGCTTCCCAGGGGACCTTCTCGTAGCTGACGGACTTGCCAGCTTTTTGGGCGGTGTTCACCACCGGATCTTGCGGAGGAGTCGCCATCAAAGCCCTAGGCAGCAGAGTGGAACCGGCTGCTGCGGCAACCGATGTCATAAAATGTCTGCGCGAGAATTCTCTGAATCGCGTCATGATTGTCTCCTCGCTAAAACCAGCGTCCAGTTCTCTTGGTCCGATGGTGGATATTGTATACACTACGCTGAGCTCTCCCTAATGCGCAAATTCTCATCTCCGTCCCTCTGTCTCCCCTCCCAACGCCCGCACCGCTGGGATCGCAGGATATACTTCGCCGAGGGCCGACGTTGCGCTCCACATTTCTTCATGGTCAGACTCTCGATCACCAGACTCTCGATCACTAGATTCTCGATCACTAGATTCTCCATCGCTGGACCTGTTCGGATTCCCGTCTTATTAGTTTGCTGCGTTTGCGGACTTCTCCCCGGGGTATCCCCGGCGCAGCTGCCGTCGAAAACCCCGCCGGTGGACGCTTCGTCCTCGGCCGAGCGAGGCATCAGCTTCGCCGCAAAAGGCCGCTGCCGGGAGGCATTGCCCATTTTGAAGAGACTCGCGCCGCATCTGGCCGATAAGCAGCTCAAGTACCGCGCGATGATGTCAACGGCTCGCTGCGCCATGAGTCTTGATCAGACGGAAACCGCGGTTGGGGCTTTGCTCGTTCTCAACCGCGAGTTTCCGCACGATCCCGACGTCCTTTTCACCTCCACGCATGTGTACTCGGAGCTTGCTTCCCGGGCGGCGCAGGATCTGGCGGCGACGGCCCCGACTTCGCATCAGGCCGAACAGCTCGAAGCGGAAGCCTTCGAGTCGCAGGCAAACTGGAATAGGGCCATCGCCGAATACAAGAAGATCCTCGAGCAAGACGCTAAGGTGTCTGGAATTCACTATCGTCTCGGGCGCATCTATCTCGCGCAGTCGCCGGCGGACGCTGAGAGCGCCAAGACCGAATTCGCGGAAGAGCTGAAGATCAATCCTGACGACGCATCGGCGGAGTTCATGCTGGGAGAGCTTGCTCGTCAAGCCGGGCAATGGGATGAGGCCATCGGACATTTTTCGCGGGCGTCGAAGCTCGATGAAGGTTTCCAGGAAGCATACCTGGCACTGGGGATGTCACTTAACTCAGCAGGGAAATTTTCTGACGCGATCGCGCCGCTGCAGAGCTACGTGAAAATGCAGCGGGGAGATCCTGCAGGACATTACCAACTTGCGACCGCCTACGCACGCACAGGGCGCAAGTCGGAAGCCGAACGGGAAATGATCTTGCAGCGAGAAGCTGCGGCGAAGAATCCGCAGGCCGCGCACCCACCCGAGTAAAGAAGTACGCGACACATGTAAGCAGCGCAAACGGAGGGCCGGTGAATGGCGAAACGCCGAGGCGATGCGTGGAACCTGACTTCCCGTCGTCGCTTCCTGCAGGTGCTGGGTTGGACGGGGATCGGATGCGCGTTGAGCGGTGCAGATCTGTTCCCGGGGTTGGCTTCCCCCCGGCCCGGCGAATCATCGCCCGCCTTCGAAGAAATCCCTGCTTCCCTCAGCGGCATCTCATGGGTCCACGTAAACGGACGTTCCCCGATGGCCCATTTGCCGGAGACGGTTGGGGCCGGCTGCGCATTCCTCGACTACGACCACGACGGCTGGATGGACATCTATCTGGTGAATAGTGGCCGCTGCGATTTCTATGAGCCTGCTCAGCCGCTACGGAACGCGCTCTATCACAACAACCGTGACGGCACTTTCACCGATGTGACACAAAAAGCCGGCGTGTCCGGAGACGCTTACGGCATGGGCATCGCCGTCGGCGATTATGATGGCGACGGATTGCCCGACCTCTACGTCACGCAATATCCCCGCAGCATTCTCTACCACAACAACGGGGACGGCACGTTCACCGACGTGACGGCGAAAGCCGGCGTGGCCGCGCCCGGTTGGGCGACCAGTGCCGTGTGGTTCGACTACGACAATGACGGACGGCTGGATCTGTTCGTCTGCCATTTCGTCGACTACAGCAAAGCCAAACTCAAGTTCTGCGGCGATCGTCTCACCGGCGAGCGCTTCTACTGCATTCCCAGCATCTACGATCCCATGCCGTGCTGGCTCTTTCGCAACAATGGCGACGGAACTTTTACCGATGTCAGCAAAGAGTCCGGCATTTCGCAGTCGCTGGCCAAAGCCTGGGGAGTCGTCGCCGCGGACATAAACAATGACGGACGGATGGATCTCTATGTAACCAACGACACGGTTCCCAACTTTCTCTTCGCTAACCGCGGCAAGGGAAAGTTCGAAGAAATCGGACTGCTGGCCGGCGTGGGGGTTAACGTTTTTGGCAAGCCGCGCTCCGGCATGGGAGTGGACGCCGCCGACTACGATCAAGATGGCCGGATTGACCTGTTCGAAGCCAACGTCGATCACGAGATGTACTCTCTCTATCACAATGATGGCAATGAGGCCTTCAGCGATGTTGCAAATCCCACCGGCATCGGTGCGGTCACGCGCATGATGAGCGGCTGGGGACTGAAATTCTTCGACTACGACAACGACGGCGATCTCGACCTGCTGCTGTGCAACGGACACCCCGATGATGCGGTCGACAAGAGAGTAGAAGGCGTGAAGTTTCTGGAACCCTTGCTGCTGTTTCACAGCACCGGCAAAAGCTTTGAAAATGTCAGCCAGCGGAGCGGCCCTATTTTTTCGAGGCCGCTCTCTGGGCGCGGACTGGCCCTGGGCGATTTCGATAATGACGGTTCCGTCGACGTGCTCGTCAGCCAAAACAACGCGGCGCCCGTCCTTCTGCGCAACAACCTCGGTCGGCAGAACCATTGGTTGGGAGTGCGACTCGTGGGCACGAAGGCGAATATCGATGCCATCGGCGCTAAAATTACCTATCAAAGCGGAGACCTGAAGCGCCACCAATTCAAAGTGGGTGGCGGCAGTTATCTCTCTGCGCATGATCCGCGGATGGTTCTGGGGCTGGGAAAGCGGACGAAAATCGATTGGCTGGAAGTCCAATGGCCGCAACCCAGCGGACGGACCGAACGCTTCACGGAACCCCCGATCGATCGCTACATAACGATTGTGGAGGGTCAGGACAAATGGAAGTAGCCAGCGTTTCTTGCGGCAAGCGTTTCGCGCGCGAGCCCAACAAGAATGAGTCGCGCGCTTCCGCGTCGCGTGCGCGGTGTGTGGCAATCGCCGCTGCGGCCGTGATTGTCCTGGTTCAAGGTATAAGAATCCGAGCTCAGGTTATTCCGGGCAGGCAGCAAGGTTCGGGCAGCCAGAACCAGTCGAGTCCAAGGCAGGAGCGCGAGTCCGGGCTTGCGTCTCAGCAGGAAGCCGACGCCGAACTCCAAACCGGAACCGCGCTTACACGGAAAGGCCTTTTCCGCGAGGCGATCCCGCACTTGCTGGCAGCGCGGGGGAGAGTCGCTAACGAATACGCAGCGAATTTCAACTTGGCCCTCTGCTACGTGGGGACGAGCCAGTTCAAACCGGCGATTGAGTTTCTGAACGATCTGCGAAGCAGTGGGCACGATGGCCTGGACGTAGAGAATCTGCTGGCCCAGGCCTACATCGGAAACGCGCAACTGCAAGAAGCCTTCGCATCTTTGCAAAAAGCGGCGTCCCTGTCGCCACAAAGCGAAAAGCTCTATGTATTCGTCGCGGACGCCTGCATGGATCACAAAGATTATGGCCTTGGACTGAAGGTCGTAGATTTCGGACTACGAAATCTGCCGCAATCCGCGCGACTTCGCTATGAGCGAGCCATGTTTCTTACCCAGTTCGATCAGCTTGATCAGGCCAAACCAGAGTTTGAGTTGGCGGGCAAACTCGCAAACGGAAGCGAGATCGGCTACCTGGCGGCTGCGAACGAAGCTTTATTCGAGGGAGACATCCCCGAGGCAATCCGAGCCGCGCGCGAAGGCGTAAAGCAAGGCTACGAAAATCCCGCTCTGTTGACCGTTCTTGGGGAAGCTCTGATTCGCTCCGGCATCATCCCCGGTCAGCCAGAATTCACGGAAGCGCAAACCGCTCTGCAGAACGCAGTCAC
>VFSW01004060.1_pt1 | contig 21848 bp, 19 predicted proteins | sample 5358111 | NCBI WGS metagenome assembly VFSW01 (sample SAMN11554181, study PRJNA540505) | mine drainage metagenome | isolation source: sediment from site ElyBrook_90M | place: USA: Ely Copper Mine, Vershire, VT | collected 2017 | reverse complement strand
TCGCCGACGTCGCGCGGGTCGGACAGCCGCTGGCGCTTCGCCATGCGCAGGAACAGGCGCGCGAGCCAGTTGCTGAAGTTGCTGCCGATGAACAGCAGGTGATTGTGCTCGAGCTCGTGGAACAGCTTCTCGGGCGCGAGGTGCTCGCTCTGCAGCGCGCAGATGTATTCGAGCAGATCCTCGTCCGAGATCACGTAGGTGGGCGAGGCCGACAGCCGCCCGAACAGGTGATACACCACCGGCCGCTGCAGCCGGTCGCGTTCGCACGGCAGGTCGGCGACCCGGTTCGGGGTGTAGGCGATCACCTCGGCCGACGGCGCGCCGTCGAAGCGCTCGAGGTTCACCGCCGCCTCGAGCAGCGGGTCGAAGGTGGTGGTGACGAACAGGTCGAACTCCGGAATGGCCGCCAGGCGGCGCAGTGCGCGGGGCGGTTCGAGCGCGGCATCCTTGAGAATTCCTCGCAGGCGCACGTAGGCCTCTTCGCGCCGCCCGCGCATGCCGAGGAACCAGCAGACCACGTCGTTCAGCGTATACGGCTGCGGCAACTGGCCGGTGTCGACGTTCAGGCGGGTCGCGAGTCGCTCGGCGAGCCAGTCGTACAGCTGGCGCGGGCCCTCGGGTGTCGTGACCCGGAGCAGCTCCGGGCCGACGATGGGAATCACCCGCCGCTCCTCGATGAAGCTGATCAGGTCGTCCCACCCGTCGTCATCCAGCGCGGTCAGCGGCAAGCGCGGCGCGGCGCCAGAATTCATGCCGGGATCCCCATGCAACGACTATGCAGTACCGCCGCCGCGAACTGCAAGTCGATTCCACCGGGCATGCCCTGCGGCGCTCCGCGCGGCCTCGGCGGTCGCCGGGAACTCGCTTCACGAACCGCGGCTCTTGCCACTATCATGCGCGGACCTGGCCGCCGAGAGGAGCGGGGTTTGTCAGTTCCTTGGACATCGGTGATCTCCCATCATGGCTAGCGTGGACGCCGCGGCGCGTTCGCCACCTTCCGTATTCCTGAGCTATGCCTCGGAGGACCGAGTCGCGGCGCGCGCCCTGCGTGACGCCTTGAACGGCTGCGGACTGGATGCCTGGTACGACGAAAGCGAACTGGGCGGCGGGGAGGCGTGGGATCAGAGCATTCGCCGGCAAATCCGCGATTGCGATTATTTCATGCCGGTGATCTCGGCGCACACGAATGCGCGGCCGGAAGGCTACTTCCGCAGGGAATGGCGCCTCGCCGTCGAAAGAACCCTCGACATGGCGGACGATCATCCCTTCCTCCTGCCCGTGGTCATCGATGAGACCACCGAAGCAACGGCTCGGGTCCCGGAGAAGTTCCTCGCGGTTCAGTGGCTGCGGGTTCCCGCGGGACGGCAAACCGCGGCGTTGGAGGCGCTTTGCCGTCGCATCGGCGCCGGTGAACTCAAGGCGGCCCTGGTATCGCACAAGCCGGCGCTGCGCGCTGCCGCGCCGCGGGCCGCACGCGATTACCCGCCGTTTCCGGCGGCGGGCGCCGGGCCGGGCGCGCCGCATTGGATGCTCGTGATCGGCTGGGCGGCGCGCTCCGCGTGGATCGCCTTCGGCCGATGGCCTCGCTGGGTGAGGATCATCGCGTATTCCTGGCTTGCCACGGTCTTGCTCTCGAAGGGCTGCGCCTCGCATTCGGCCCGGGCCGCGGAGCTCACGCCGTCCCCGGACGCGCCGGTGTTTCGCTATGAAATATATATGTTTATCAATATGTTAGAAAACTTTCCTCGTGAGCTTTCCGCTCGACTCTACGAGCAACACGGGCCCCGCCTGCCGCCCGCCAACTGAATCGGCGGGCACGCCACGGACCCGTACGAACAGAACACGCAGCAGTCGCCCGGCTTCGGCCGTAGCAGCGCGTGACACCCGGTGCATTCATAAAAGTATTGGCAGGCATCGGTCGGCATCGATTCGGTCCGCGATGTGCCGCATTCCGGGCAGACCAGGATCGATTCCAGAATCAGGTTTCGCTCAGACATGGCGGTACCCCGCGATCGACCGCGCCGGCCCAATCGATCGCGGGGCGGTCCCTCGCCCCAACGAGGCCCGCCGCAGTCCTAATAGACCTTCGCCGCCATCCGTTCGGCGAACCTCGCGAGGTTGATGACCACGCGCTCGTGCGTCCCGACACCGATCTGCTCGGCCCCATCGATCGCCCGGATCGAAAACTCGATGCGCCGGCCATCCACGTGCGTCACCGTCGCCTCGCCGGTGACCCGCCGGCCCACCGGCGTCGCCGCGAGGTGCCGCACGTCCAGCCGCGTGCCGAGTGCGCTGTCGCCCGCGTCGAGATACGGCTTGATCGCATTGAGCGCGGCATTCTCCATCATCATGATCATGACCGGCGTCGCGAGCACGGGCGGCAACGCCGCATCCTTGAAGCGGCTGGCCAGATGGACGGGTTTGACGACCAGGCTGAACGAGCCGGAAGCTCCGATCGGGATCGACGCCATGGGCGCTCCTCGGCGATGAACGACACCCGCGAGCTTAATACTTTTCGCCCGGGTATAATGGACGGCGCGGGCAAGACCGCCTGGGCCCAGAGCCCAAGGGGGCGCCTGAGTTTGCTGGGATGTTTCCACGACCTATGACGTTCTCGCCGCTGGCGCGGCGCGGCGCGGAGAGAGTCCATGCTACAGGGAGAATTTCGCGTGCTCGCCCTGATCGGGGCGCTCGCCGGCGTCTGCGGCCAGACCTCGGCGCAGCAGACCTCGGCGCAGCAGCCGTCCGAGGCTGCCGATGCCTCGCGCGACGCGGCGGCCGTGGCGGCGGCCAAGACGGCGGATCTTCGCAAGAAGGCGGCGCAGCACGGGTATCGTACCCGGGTCAAGAACGGCGTCACCGCATTTTGCCGAACCGACGCCACTCTCGGCACCCGCTTCGTCACGGAAAAGTGCATGAACGAAGATCAATTCGCGCTGACGCTGCTGCGGGAAGATCAGCAGCGTGACCAGCTGCGGATCAGCGGGGCCTGCGGCGGCATCGTCTGCGGCAGCCTGAAGTAAGCGCCCCCGCGGCCGATGGATCCCTGCCGCGGGCTGTGCGCACGCCCGGGTCAGGTCTTCTTGGGATACGGCTTCCCATCCCGATGCGCAAATCCGGCACGGGCCTTCAAGAACACCATGTCGAGGTCCGGATACTCCCCCTCATCCTCGAGCGGCTTGCGCGCACCGATCTCGAGATACGTCGCCTCCCGCAACGACCGATTCTGCAGATGATGCCCATCCCGGACACCCGCCTTGAACCCCGCGCAGTCACCGACCCCGAGGATTTCCTCGCCGTCGTCGGTGACCAGCACGAGTTCGCCCTCGAGCACGTACACGAACTCGTCTTCCGCCGTGTGCCAGTGCCGCTGGCTCGACCAGGTCCCCGGTGGCAAGCGCACCAAATTCACCCCGAAGTCCGTCAAGCCCGCGACATCTCCCAATCGCTGCCGCCGCCGCTGCGCGCAGGGCGCATCGAACGGCGCCGGATAGCCTGATCCCCGTTGCTCCGGCACGGCAGCCACCTCGATACGCTTCGCCATCATCGAGCTCCTTTGATCGCCGCCCGTGCGGCCGTTCCGCGTCTTTATGGTCCTATAAAAATATATCAAAAATATAAGGATAGGCGATAAATCTCACATAAATTATACCTGTGGCGCCGCCGATGTCGTGGGCAGCGTCGGCCGGACTCGAATCACGCCGCGCGGTTCGCAACCTTTTGCCACGCGGCCCGCACCTACCGAGGCAATGCTGCTCATCCTCGCGCAGCAGGAGGTGCTGGCTCATGGGCAAACAACGACCGATTCCGCACACGGGTATCCGAATCGCCATGGCGGCGGGTGCGGCCTGTCTCGCCGCCTGCGGCGGCTATGGCTCGAACAACCACGGCATGAATCCGCCCACCACCAAGACCATCTCCGGCGCCATTCTGCCCACGCTCACGACCATCACGACCATCACGACCATCGGATCCACCCTCGATCCGACCGAAATGGGCGGCAACCCTTACGGCTTGACGATCGCCACCGCGACCTCGGGGCTGCTCACGGCGGGCGATCTGGTGGCCTGCAACTTCAACGATGGCGCGACCAACACCGAAGGCTTGGGCACCACCGTGGTCGGCCTGCATCCGCTCGCGGGAGCGACCCCGTATCGCATCGCTCAGTCGAATCAATTGCTCGGTTGCTCGGCGCTGGCGAGCCTCGCCGACGGCAGCATCGTGGCGACCGCCAGCCAGGCGAATGCCGCCGTGCGGGTGGCGCCCTCGGGTGCGCTCACGGCGCCGTTCGCCTCCGACACCTTCGCCGAGCCGTGGGGCGTCGTCGAGGCGAGCCATGGAGGTGCCGAGGTGGTCTACCTGTCGAATGCGCAGACCGGCGCCATCGATCGGATCACCATCGCGAGCGGCGCGCAGACGGCCTTCACCGAGATCGCCAGCGGCTTCAGCACGAATCAAGGAACGCCCGGATCGATCTCCGCACCGGCCGGTCTGACGTACGACGGCGCGAGCGACACCCTGTACGTGGTGGACACCAACGCCAATCGAGTGGTGGCGCTCGCCGGCGTCTCTGCCATCGGCGCCGACGGCGTGGTGGTGGCCGGAACCGGCTTCACCGGTCCGAGCGCCGCGGCCGCGAAGGTGATCGCGTCGGGTTCGCCCTTGAACGGCCCGATCAGCGCCGCGCTGCTGGTCAACGGCGATCTCGTGGTCGGCAACACGCTCGATCCGAGCGGCACGAACATGCTGGTGGAGATTTCGCCCACCGCCGGCGTGGTGGCGACCAAGAACGTCGACACGGGCGCGGGCGGCGCGCTGTTCGGCATCGTCGCGGTGCCCAAGACCCTCACGACGATGAGTGCCTATGGAACGACCTCGACGGTGACCAACGTCATCTACTTCAACGATGACAACGACAATACCGTCAAGCTGCTCGCTCAATGAGCCGGCCGGCCGGAGATGCAGTCAAGGGGAGGCGTCCGCCGCAGGGCACGCGCCCGCCGCGCGCAGCTGCGCGAGCGCGGCGCAGACGTTGATCGAGCCGCCCTGCGCCGGGGGGGCGCTGGTGCGCGTCAGCAGGGCGCGTATGCGCGTCGCGTCGAGATGAGGATGAAGTGCCAGCAGCAGGGCGACGGAGCCGGTCACGTGAGCGGTCGCCAACGACGCGCCGCTGATGAAGTCGTAATGCCCGCCCGGGGTCAGGGTGAGCACCTCGCGTCCCGGGGCGCGCAGCTCCCCGGCGCGCGCGGCACGGTCGGCGGAGGCGACGCCGAGCACTCCGGGAATGCCCACGGGGAACCCGCTCGGGTCGCCGTCGCGGGCGATGGCGCCGATCACCACGATTCCGCGACTCATGGCGCGCATCACGAGCTGCGACAGCAGCGGGTCCGGCGGTCCCCCGAGGCTCAAATTGATGATGTTCGCGCCGGACTCGATGGCGCTGGCGAGGGCCTTGGCCAGGGTGAAGGAGTTGCAGTTCGCGGCGTCGGCTCGCGGGTCCAGTTGCCAGCAGGCCTTCAACGCCAGTATCCGCACCCCCGGCGCCACACCGACGATGCCTTCGTGATTGTCCGCATCCGCACCGATCACGCCGGCAATCTCGGTGCCATGGCGGTCGGCGGAGAATTGGCCGGCATCCTGATCGACGAAGTTGCGGTGGGCCTCGATCCGTCCCGAGAGGTCCGGGTGGTGCCAATCGACGCCCGTGTCGATCACCGCCACCCGGACTCCGTCGCCCCGCGACCACTGCTGCGCGTGCGCGGCCTCGATGGCCGCGAACCCCCGTTGCAGGCCGACGTAGGGGTCGTTATAGGCGGGCGGCGCGCCCGGTTCGCTCGATGTCGCGAACGTCTGCATGGGCTGGGCGAGCGCGACCAGCGGGTCCTGGTTCAGCGCGTCGAGCACCGCGTCGCGCGCACGCTCGTCGGGAATCGAGTAGACGATGCAATGCACCTGCAGCGGCCCGATGGGCCAGCCCGACATCGCCTGGAGTCCGTGGCGCACGGCGATCCGCCGCTCGCGCGCACGCGCCTCGTCCCCGGCGCCGTAGGCGGCCAGGGCATCATAGCCGTGTAGCCCGGAGGCTGCGACGGTGGGCACCAGGGCGGCGGGGTTCGCAACCGTCACGAGGATCAAGCGATCCGGGGCGCCGAGCGGGTCGCTCGGCGGGCCGGCGGGCTGGCGCTCGCGCGGCCCGACGCAGGCGCACAGCCATAGCGCGGCGAGTATCGATGGAGGAATCTTCATCGGGGGGGCGCGGGCGCGCCGGTCGGCTCGGCGAAGCGCACCCCCGGATGCGCGCGCAGCGCCGCGACGAGCCGCTCGGTCTCCGGTGCTGCGGCATCGACCGGCGCGAGCGAGAACACCCCCGCCGCGCTCGGCCCCTCCGTGATTCGAAGGTGCATCTCCGCGAGCAGGGCGCGCAGTTCCTCGATTCGCAAGCCCGGATCGAACACGGCTCGTATGGTCGCGGCGTCCGGGCGGGTCGTCGGGTCGGCGAGCGTGCGATAGGCCGGGGCCTCGGAACCGACGTATCGCGCACCGAGCACGGCGCCGAGTGCGACGATGACCAGCGCCTCGGCCGCCGCCAGGGCGAGCAGATGCGCTCGGCGACCCGTGGACCGAGTCGGCGCGTCAACCGAGCGCGGCGGGCCGGCTTCGAGCCGTGCGGACAGCTTCGCGAAGGCGGCTCCTGCCTGCACGTCCGACGCGGGCTCACCGCGCATGGCCGCGCGCAGACGCGCCTGCGCCTGCAGTTCCGCGGCGCAGTCGGTGCACCGTGCGACGTGGTCCCAGACCCGGGCGTTCTGCTCGGCCGACGCCGTGCCGTTGACCACCCAGGGGATCTGCTCCCAGATCTCGCGATGATCCGCAAATCGATCGTCCGAACCTCGCATCATGGCTCTCCACGCGTGTAGCCGCCGAGTTCTGGCAGGACATTGCGCAGTTTCACTCGGGCATGAAACATGCGCGCCTTCACCGTGCCCACCGAGCAGTCCATGATCTGCGCGATCTCCTCGCAGGAGTGGCCGAGGTAGTACGCGAGCTCCAGGGTGATGCGCTGCTCGAGGCAGAGCTGCGCCAGTCCGCGCCCGACCCATTCGGCGCGCTCCTGCTCGATGGCGGGCTCGTGGGCCGCTTCCTCGCGCACGACGGCCGGCGCCGGCCCGGCCGGGTTGCTGCGCAGTGCCTTCAGGGCGCAGCGATAGGCGATGCCGAAGATCCAGGTGGAGACCCGCGAGCAGCCCCGAAAATCCGCCGCCTTCTGCCAGACCACCCAAAAGGCATCGTTGACGGCATCGTCGACCACCTCCGGCCGCCGGCTCGTTCGGGCGAGGAATCGCCGCAATCGGCCGAAGTAGCGCTCGTACAGTGCTTGGAAGGCCGCACGATCACCTGCGGCGATCCGCTGCAGAAGGACTGCGTCGCGCTCGTCGCCGTCCGGGAGCGGACTCTCGGGCACGGGGGATTCGGTGTTCGCCGGTAGGGTGGGGGTCATGGCTCGGATCGATGGTGCGATATCCACTCGACGTGAGTGCCCGCGACCGCCGAAACGGTTGCATCCGCGGCGATCAGTAGCGCCACAGCACGGTTCCCACCAGGTGATTGGCCGCCTGGCCGCCGCCCACGTAGTCGCGTGCGCTGCCCGTGACCCCGATCAGGGCGAGATCGGCGCGCAGACGCCCGTGTTCGAAGGCGAGGCCGGCGCTGCCGTAGCCGTAGCTGCTGCCGTTCGGGCGGCGCAGCCGATAGAGGCCGGCGCCGACGTTGGTGGACAGGCCGAAGGCCAGCGGTCGATGCCAGGCGAGGTCGAGCGACAGGGCGACGCGGCGCTCTTCCCGGTAGTCGCCCAGGTCCACCGTCGTGTCGGGCGACACCGTTGCGGTGCAAAACAGCGCCGATCGGTAGGCGAGCGTGCTCGACAATTCCGCATAGTCGTAGTGCGCGCCGGGATTGTCGCCCGCGTAGGCGTGATACAGCGCCGAGAACCGGGTGGTGAAATCCGCGTCGATGGCCCAGGCGTACCCGAGATAGGGGTCCAACTCGGCTCCGGTGGGCTCGTCCGGCCGAATCCGCACGCTCGAGGCCCAGAGGCCCGCGATCCATCCGTCGGGATCGAGGTAGTGCAGGTCCGCCTGCGGCGCCGGCTCGCGGCTGGTCTGAGAGGCGCCGCGATAGACGTAGTCGCTGGTCAGCGCCAGGAAGCCGCCCCAATCGCCGGCCGTCGCACGGCCCGCACTCAGTGCGAGCATCAACGCGCATCGCGCGATCGCATGGTCGAACCGGTCAACAGGCACGCTGTGCGCTCCGGTCCCGGATCCTCCCGCCGAGGACTGGCGAAATCCGGGTCGATGCCGCGATCGTAACCCAACCGCCCGCTCGGAGAGGGACGGCGAAATCCGCGATGAGGCACTACGCACATGTACGGACCGCGCTGGCGGCAGCGCTGCACTACCATCGAGGCCTCGAGCTCAACGAGGGGGGAGGGCGGCATGAACGAGACAGTCGGTGGCCCCAGGATCGGCCAGTGGTACCGGCGCGGCGACAAAGGCGGGCCGTTCCTGGTCACGGGGCGGGATCCGCACGCGGGCACCATCGAGATCCAATCGTTGGACGGAGACCTCGACGAGATCGACGACGGCAACTGGAGCGCATTGCCGCTCGAGTTCGCGGAGCCTCCCGAGGACATCAGCGGTCCCCTGGATTCGCAGCCCGATCAGACCAGCGACGAGGCGGCCGCCATGGCGCCGGCGGAGTTGTTGGAGACCTTGGAGAACGAGCCCGATCCGCTGGCCGAAGCCGATGCGCAGGAGGCGGCGCCGGCCGTGCGCCCGCAGGTCAAACCGCGCCGCGGATGAAGCGGCGCGCTACCCGCTACCCGACCGTGATCTCCAGCGCGCCGAGCTTCTCGACCGTGGTGACCACCCGGTCGCCGGTCTTGAGCCAGACCTGGCGGTCCTTGGGCATGCCGAGCACCACCCCCTCCGGGGTGCCGGTGTAGATGAGGTCGCCCGGCTCCAGCGGGAACAGCCGCGAGGCGAACGCGATGATCTGCTGGCAATTGAAGATCAAGTCGGCGGTGTTGGACGACTGGCGCAGCTCGCCGTTCACGCGGGTCTCGAGCTTCAGGGCGTTCGGGTTGCCCACGAGGTCGGCGCTCACCAGATAGGGCCCCAGCGGGGCGAAGCCGTCGCTCGACTTGCCCGACAGCCACTGGCTGGTGATCAGCTGATAGCTGCGCTCCGATATGTCGTTGCCCGTGCAGTAGCCGTGGACATGGTCCAGGGCGCGTTCCTCACTGACCGCCACGCACCGCCGTCCCATGACGATGACCAGTTCGACCTCGTAGTCGAAGTGATTGCCGGGCAGGCCGGCGGTCGGTACGACGGCTCGATGATGGGTCAGCGCATTGTTGAACTTGTTGAACAGAATCGGCACCTGGGGCTCGGCCATGCCGATCTCGCGGGCGTGCCGGCGGTAATTGAGGCCGACGCAGACGATCTTCTGCGGATGGGTGACGGCCGGCGCGAAGGGTGCGTCGGCCTCGGCGATCCGCCAATCGCCGCTCCGGTGCGCGTGCGCCGCCGCCAGGCACTCGTGCAGCTGTCCGGCGCCCTCCTTGATCAGCTCATCGGTGGTCCGCGGAACGGAGAATCCCAGGTGGTGCGCGGCGCGGGTCACGTCCAGCAGGCCGCCGTCGACGCGGACGGCCAGGCGCGGACCATCGGGTCCGCGCAGGTTGGCGAGCGTGAGACCGGCGCCGGCGGCGCCGCTCGTGTTGTCGATGGTCACGGCGGGCGAGTATACAGAGCGCGCCCGGGCGCTGCACCGCGCCGGGCGCTTCGGTGCGGCCGAGGTCAGGATCACGCGGGCCTTGGGCGTCGGGTCATAATGGGATTCCGATGGCGAGGAACAGGAGCGTGGACCGTCGATGCAATTTCTAGACGCCGCCCGCGTGGCCGCCCATCTCGATCGCCGAGCGTTGATCGACGCCCTCGACGCCGCCTTTCGGCAGGCGCATTCGGCGCCCGATCGTCAGCACTATGCGCTGGAAGCCGGTGCCCCGGGACGGCCCGGCGGCACCCTGCTGGTCATGCCCGCCTGGAACGCCGAGCGCGCGCTCGGCGTGAAGCTCGTGACCGTGTTCCCGGACAACGCCGCTCGGGGCCTGCCCACCGTCTGCGCGAGTTACGTATTGATGGATCGGGCCACCGGACAGCCGCGTGCGATCCTCGACGGCACCGAACTCACCCGGCGGCGCACCGGCGCCGCTTCGGCGCTGGCAGCGCGCCATCTGGCGAGGCCCGAGGCCGCCCGCCTGCTCCTGGTGGGCAGCGGGAACCTCGCGTCCCATCTCATCGAGAGCCATTCGGTGGTGCGTCCGATCAGCGAGGTGCGCATCTGGGGCCGGCGTTTCGAGCGCGCCGACGCCCTGGCCGCGTGCCTGCGGCGGCCGGGTCTGTCGGTCGAGGCCACCGATGACCTCGAGGCTGCCGTCCGCTGGGCCGACATCGTCAGCTGCGCCACGCTCTCACGGGAGCCTCTGGTGCGCGGCGCCTGGCTCGCGCCCGGTCAACACCTGGACCTGGTGGGGGCCTTCACCCCTGACATGTGCGAGGTGGACGATGCGGCCGTCGCACGCAGCGAGCTCTATGTCGACACCCGGTCCGGGGTGCTCGGCGAATCGGGCGAAATCATCGGCGCGATCGCGCGCGGCGTCATTGACGAATCCGCGCTGCGCGCGCAATTCAGCGACCTCGCGCGAGGCACGTTCCGGCGTTCGATGCCGCAAGCCATCACGCTGTTCAAGAGCGTGGGCACCGCCCTCGAGGATCTGGTCGCCGCCGAACTGGTCGTCGGGGCCGCCGGCGTACTCGACGGGCCGGGAGCACGGCCGCTGCGCCGGGATTAAAGGCGCGCGCCGACCACGTGCGCCGCCTGGGACCCCAGCTCGTAGTAGGCTTCCCGCGCGGCCCTGAAGCGGGGGCGAGCCGTCGGCGTGACCGGGAGCGACAGGTCCGACTCGTCCATCTGTCCGCATGCCAGGCGCGCGAGGTCGCGGCCGAAGGTGGTGCCCGGCGCGATGCCGCGGCCGTTGTAGCCGCTCATCGACAGGACGTTGCGGCCGAGCCGATGAAACCGCGGCAGCGCGTCGTCCGTCATCCCGATCCAGCCGTACCACTCATGCTCGAACTCGACCTGCCGCAGTGGCGGGAACAGCTTGGCGAGCGCACGCCGCCCCCAGTTGCGGTGAATCGCGAGCCCCGTGCCGCGCAGCGCCCCCACGCTGCCGAACACCAACCGCCCGTCACGGTCGACTCGCAGGGACGACAGCACCTCGCAGGTGTCCCACAGGCCCTGGCGCTCGGGAAGAATGGCATGACGCAGCTCGTCCGGCAGAGGCGCCGTGGCGAGGTTGAAATAGGGCAGCCGCACCAGCTCGGTCTGCAGCGTGCCCCAGAGGTGCCGGGAGTAGGCATTGGTCGCCACGAGCACCCAGGGCGCCGTGACGCTGCCGTTCGAGGTGCGAATGCGCCATCGATCGCCGGCATCCTCCGCCGCGACCACGGGGCTGTCCGTGTGGATCAGCGCCCCCTGCGCCGCGGCCGCCGCCGCCAGACCGCGCGCATAGGCGAGCGGCTGGATGGTCCCCGCGCGCCGATCGAGCAATGCACCGCGGTAGGCGCGCGTACCCACCAGGCGGAAGGTCGCCTCGGCGTCGAGCAATTCCACCGGCGCCCCCAGCGCGCGCCACTGCCGGGCACGCTCGGCGATGTCGCGCTGGCCGCGCACGCCGACGGCGCAATGCAGGGTGCCGTTGCGGGTCGCCTGACAATCGATTCGATATCGGTCGATCAGCTCGAATACCAGGTCCGGCGCATTGCCCAGCTGCTCGAGCAGTCGGGCGCCGTGAGTTTCGCCCAAGACCAGCGGCAGGGCGGCGGGCATGACCCACATGCCGGCGTTCACCAGCCCCACGTTGCGACCGGAGCCGCCGAAGCCTATCTGCGCGGCCTCCAACACCACGACCCGCCGGCCGGCTTGCGCCAGATGCAGCGCCGCCGAGAGCCCGGTAAAGCCGGCGCCCACGACGGCGGCGTCCGCCGTGAGGTCCTCGCCCAAGGGCTCGGGGGGCGGCGCCGGCGCTGCCGATGCCTCCCCCAGGCCGTGGGCACGATGATCGCCTTGCATGGTTCGGTGGACCGGCCGCTCGCTACGAGGCCGGCGTCTGCACCAGTCGATAGCCGACCGCCGTCTCGGTCAGCAAATGCTTCGGACGCGCGGGCTCGTCCTCGAGCTTCTGGCGCAGATGCCCCATGTAGACCCGGACGTAATGTCCGTCCTCGGCGTGCGTGGGGCCCCAGACCTCGCGCAGGATCTGCCGCTGCGTGAGCACCTTGCCCGCGTTCGCGATCAGCAGCGTGAGCAGCCGATACTCGAGCGGCGTCAGATGCACGGCGGCCGCCCGCTTGTGCACCGTGCGCCGGGACAAATCGACGCGCACGTCGCCGAACTCGAAGAGCGCACCCGGACCGGCGCCGGCTGTCAGGTGCCGCCGCGAGGCGGCGCGCACGCGCGCGAGCAGTTCGCCCACGCCGAAGGGCTTGGTCAAGTAGTCGTCCGCCCCGGCGTCGAGCGCATCGATCTTGTCCTGCTCGCCCACACGGGCCGAGAGCACGATGACCGGGACCTTGGACCATGCGCGCAGGTGGTGAATGAAGTCGACGCCGTCGCCGTCGGGCAGTCCGAGATCGAGTATCACGAGCTCGGGCTTGCGGGTCCCGGCATCCGTGAGCCCGCGGCGCATCGAGTCGGTCTCATGCACGACCCAGCCCTCGGCCTCGAGGGCCGTGCGCACGAAGCGGCGGATTTGCGGCTCGTCCTCGACCAGGATCGCGACCGGCGCGGGGTCAACCATGCGCGGTCTCCACCTCGCTCTCGGGCAGCGCGGCCGGCGCACCTTCGAGCGGCAGGGTGAACGTGAACGCCGCGCCGCCCCGGGGCAGATTCGCGCCGACGATCGAGCCGTGATGGGCTTCGACGATCGCCCGGCAGATCGCGAGTCCGAGGCCCACGCCGGGCGTCGAGGATTCCCGCTCGCCGCGCGTGAACTTCTGGAAGATCGCCTCCTCCTGGCCGGCGCGCAATCCCGGTCCGTCGTCGGCGACGGTGACCATCACCCGGTCGGCCTGCGCGGCGGCCGTGATCCGCACCGTGCTGCCCGGCGGGGTGTATTTCGCGGCGTTCTCGAGCAGGTTCGCGAACACCCGCTCGATGAGCAAGGCGTCGAAGCGCACCAGCGGCAGGTCGGGCGGGAGCGCCACCTCGATGCGATGCTGCCGCAGGATGGCGCTCGCCGCGTTGAGGGCCGCGCCCACGGCTTCCTCGAGCGACTGCCATTCCAGGCGCAGGCGCACGTCGCCGCTCTCGATCCGCGCCATGTCGAGCAGGTTTCCGACCAGCGTGCTCATGCGCCGCGCTTCGTCGCGGATCGCATCCGCGCTCTCGCGTTGCGCGGCCGTGAGCGGCGGGCGCGTCATGGTGAGCGACTCGGCCAGTCCGCCGAGCACCGTGAGCGGCGTGCGCAGATCGTGCGACAGCGCGGCCAGCAGCGAGTTGCGCAGCCGCTCCGATTCCATGCGCACCAGGGCATCCTGCGCCACGCCCACGTAGTGCACGCGCTCGAGCACGATCGCGATCAGGGCGGCGAAGGTATCGAGCAGTTGGCGCTGTTCCGGGATGCGCAGCAGGCGGCGGTTGCGGGCCTTCACGGCGAGCACGCCGCGGGGCCGCAGCGGCGCACGCAGCGGCACGTACAGCACCTCGCTGCCCGGCAGGGTGTCGGTGCCGAAGCCGGCGGGCACCCCCTTGTCGAACGCCCATTGGGCGATGGCGAGATCGACCTCGAGCGACCCGTCGTCCGCCCCAGGCTGCAGGGCGATCCGGCCTTGGCCGTCCGGCAGCAGCAGCGCCGCGCTTGCGTGAAAGGTGCGCTCCACGGCGTCCGCGCCGATGCGCAGCACCTCGGCCACCTGCACGACGCCGGAGAGGTCGCGCGCGATCTCGTACAGCGCGCCGGCGCGCTCCTCGCGGTGCGCGGCCACTCGGGCCTGGAACCGCAGGCCCGCGGTGAGCTGACCGGTGATGAGGCCCACCGTCAGCATGATCGCGAACGTGAGCACGTACTGCACGTCGCTCACCGCGAAGGAGAATCGGGGCGGCACGAAGAAGAAGTCGAATGCCACCACGCAGAGGACGGCGCCGAGCGCCGCAGGTCCGCGGCCAAAGTTCATGGCGGTGAGCACCACGGCGAGAATGTACACCGCGACGATGTTGGACGGATCGAAGCGGCCGCCGAGCGGCAGGGCGGCGGCGGTCACTGCGATGCAGACGAGCACGGCCCACAAGTAGCGCAGGCGCACGCGCAGCCGCCGCTCGACCGGTTCGGTGGGCGCGGCGCCGGCGGGCGCCGGCCGCGCCGCCGTGCCGCCGTCGGCGCCGGATTGAATCCCGATCTCGATCAGGTCGATGTCGGGCGCCAGGAGCGCGAGCCGCTGGCCGCTCGAGCGCTGCCACGGCCACAGGGGGCGCCCGGGATTGCGCCCGAGCACGATCTTCGAGAGGTTGTGGCCGCGCGCGTATTCGATGACGCTCTCCGCGACCTGCGGGTGCGCGATCACGGCCGTGGAGGCGCCCAGCTTCTGCGCCAGGTTGAGCGTGGCGAGAATGCGCTCGCGTCGGGCCGGCTTCAGCCGCTGCAGCGCCGGAGTCTCGACGTAGATGGCGTGCCATTCGGCGTTCAGCTGGCTCGCGAGGCGCGCCGTCGCCCGCACCACCCGTTCGCCGCCCGCATCCGGCCCCACGCTCGCCAGGAGTGCGGTGGCGGTCTTCCAGACTGCGCCGATCGACTTGTCGATCCGGTACGCCTGCACGTCGCCTTCGACGCGGTCCGCCGTGCGCCGCAGCGCGAGTTCGCGCAGGGCCATCAAATTGCCCTTGCGGAAGAAGTTTTGCGCCGCCCGCTCGGCCTGCTGCGGTATGTAGATCTTGCCGACCTTGAGGCGTGCGAGCAGCTCGTCCGGCGGGACGTCGACCATCACCACTTCGTCGGCGTCGTCGAATACCGTGTCGGGGACGGTCTCCCACACGCGCACCTCGGTGATGCCGCCGACGACGTCGTTGAGGCTCTCGAGATGCTGCACGTTCAGGGTCGTGTACACGTCGATGCCCGCCGCGAGCAGCTCCTCCACGTCCTGCCAGCGTTTCGGATGGCGGGAGCCGTGCAGGTTCGAGTGCGCGAATTCGTCGATGAGGATCAGGGCAGGGCGGCGGGCGAGCGCCGCATCGAGGTCGAACTCCTCGAGCGTCCGGCCGCGGTGCTCGACGTGGCGCGGCGCCAGCACCTCGAGCTCCTGCAGGAGTGCGGCGGTTTCACTGCGGCCGTGGGTCTCGACCACGCCGACCAGCACGTCCCGGCCGTCGCTCCGGAGCTTGCGCGCCGCCGCGAGCATGGCGTAGGTCTTGCCGACGCCCGCGGCGGCGCCGAAATAGATGCGCAGCCGCCCGCGCCGCGCCGCCTGTTCCTGCCGAGTGACCCGCGCCAGCAGCGCATCGGGATTCGGACGTTGGTCTTGGGAATTCGGCATCGATGCTATTCTGCGCCGTTCGTCATGGCGATGCGATCGGGCGCGGCTGCATCGACCGCCGGATTCAGGCCTGCAGGATCGCCTCGGGAAAGCGCTCGAGCGGCAGGATCGTTTCGACGGCCTCCATCCGTATCGCTTCCTTCGGCATGCCGAATACCACGCAACTCGCCTCGTCCTGCGCGATCGTGCGGGCGCCGGCGGCGCGCATTTCCTTCAGGCCGCGCGCGCCGTCGTCGCCCATGCCCGTCATGATCATGCCGACGGCGTTGGGGCCGGCCGATCGGGCCGCCGAGCGAAACAGCACGTCCACCGACGGGCAGTGGCGGCTGACCGGCGGGCCTTCGCGGATCTCCACGTAATAATGCGCGCCGCTGCGCTGCAGCAACATATGCTTGCCGCCGGGCGCGATCAGCGCGCGGCCCGGGACCACGCGATCGTTGTGGCGGGCTTCCTGCACGTCGATGCGGCAGATGCCGTGCAGTCGGGCGGCGAACGCCGCCGTGAAATTGGGCGGCATGTGCTGCACGATCACGATGCCGGGACATACCCCCGGCAGCGCCGTCAGCACCTTCTCGAGCGCCTGGGTGCCGCCCGTCGAGGTGCCGATGGCGACCACGTGCTCGGTGGTGCGAATCATGGCCTTCTCGCGCGCCGGCGCCAGAATCACGTCGGCCGAATGCCTGGCGGCGGCCGCCGCCGGCTTGCCGTCGAGCGGGCCGCGAGCGGCCGTGCGCTTGACGTTGGCACGGGCGGCCAGGCGGACCGCGGCGGCCAGCTCCGCGGCCGCTTCGGTCAGGAATTGCTTCAACCCGATCTTCGGCTTGGCGATGACCGTCACCGCCCCGGCCGCGAGCGCCTCGAGGCTCGTGGGCGCCCCGCCTTCCGTGAGGGTCGAACAGATGATGACCGGAGTCGGGTGCTCGCTCATGAGCTTGCGCAGGAACGTCACGCCGTCCATTCTCGGCATTTCCACGTCCAGAACGATCACGTCCGGCCACTGCGCCTTCATGCGTTCCATGGCGAACAGGGGATCCGAGGCGACGCCGATCACCTCGATGTCCGGCTCCGCCTGCAGCAGCTGCTGCAGAACCTGCCGGACAACGGCCGAGTCGTCGACCAGCAGGACCTTGATGGGAGTCACGAGGGCTTTCGAAAGATCGCCGGGGCGAGCGGCTGCAGCGCATCCGTGACCCCCGTGAGGCTCTCGGAATGGCCGATCAACAGCCAGCCGCCCGGCCGAAGCGCGCCGAGGACGCGATCGACGACCTGCCGCTTCGTCTCGGCGTCGAAGTAGATCAGCACGTTCCTCAGGAACACGACGTCGAACGGGCCGATCTGCGGCAACGGTGAGTTCAAATTGATCTGCCTGAACTGGACCCGGCCGCGCAAGGCGCGCTGGATCAGCAGCGTGCCGGTCTGCTCGCCGAAGCCCTTGAGGCAATAGCGCCGCAGGTACTGTGCGGGAATGCCCTGGGTCCGCGCGGTGGAATAGTGTCCGCGCCGCGCCCGCTCCAGGACCCGGCTGCTGATGTCCGAGCCCATGACCTCCCACGCGCGCCCCGCGCCGGCGTCCTCGAGAACCATGGCGATGCTGTAGGCCTCTTCGCCCGTCGAGCCCGCGGCGCTCCAGACGCGAAACGGCTGCGAACTCACGGGCAGCGATTTGAGCGTCTCGGCCAGAAAATCGAAGTGCTTCGGCTCGCGAAAGAAGTACGTCTCGTTGGTCGTCAGCAGATCCGTGGCGATCTGGCGCTCGGCGGCGCAATCGGCGCCGTGCAGCAGCCGAAGGTAATCGCGGAAGGTGGCGACTCCGCAGTGATCGAGGCGTCTGGCGAGGCGTCCGGCGACCAGGCTCTTCTTCGCCGCCGACAGGCTGATCCCCGCGGTCTCGTGGATGAATCGCTGAAACTGCGCGAAATCCGCGTCGGAGATCTGGTCCATGCCCTATCCGCGGCGCGCCTTACGCACACGCCTCGACGGCCTGCTCGAGCTCTTCCAAGGCGAGCACGTGGTCGACGTCCAATAGAATGACGAACTTGCCGTCCACCTTGGCCATGCCCTGGATGAAATCGGTGCGGATGTTCGCCCCGAAGGCCGGCGCCGGCGCGATCTCGGCGGCCGGGAACTCCAGCACCGCATTGACGGAGTCCACGATGACGCCGATGTCGCGCCGCTCGCCGGCCATCTGCGTCTCGACGATCACGATGCACGTTCGCCGGGAGACGGCGCCGGCCGCCCGGCCGAAGCGCACCGACAAGTCGATCACGGGCACGACCGAGCCGCGCAGGTTGATGACGCCCCGGAGGAAGGCGGGCATCAGGGGCACCTCGGTCACGCTCGTGTACTCGATGATCTCCTTGACCGCGAGGATGCCGATCGCGAACAGCTCGCCGCCGAGCACGAACGTGAGATATTGGTGCGTCAGCGCCCCGGCACCCGACGGGTGTAGCCGAGCGTTCATGTCCGATTTCTCCGTCATCAGTAGCTCGTGAACTGCGCTTCATCCGGCTCGCCGCCCGAGAGCGCGAGATTCCCGGAGATCGCCGCGGACTTGCGCGCGGGATTGGCCGGCCGGGCCGAGGGCCCCTTCGGCTGGCCCGCGGCGGCGGCGGCGGCGCCGGCCGCTTCCGCGGCGCTCGAGGCCTCGTTCGATGCGACCTTGAAGAAGCGCATGGTCTCCTGCAATTGCGAGGCCTGGCCGCTCATTTCCTCCGAGGTCGCCGCGAGCTGCTCGGACGCCGATGCGTTCTGTTGAGTGGTCTGGCTGAGCTGGCTGATGGCGGTGTTGATCTGACTCGCCCCCGAGGACTGCTCCTGGGAGGCCGCCGAGATCTCCTGGACGAGATCCGAGGTCTTCTTGATGCTCGGCACGATTTCGGCGAGCAGTCCGCCCGCTTTTTCGGCCAGCTCCACGCTGCCGGTGGCGACCGTGCTGATCTCCTGCGCCGCGACCTGGCTGCGCTCCGCGAGCTTGCGCACCTCGGCGGCTACCACGGCGAAGCCGCGACCGTGCTCGCCGGCCCGGGCCGCCTCGATCGCCGCGTTCAGCGCCAGCAGATTCGTCTGATAGGCGATGTCGTCGATGATGCTGATCTTCTGGGCGATCTGCTTCATGGCGGCCACGGTCGCCTTGACCGCCTCGCCGCCTTCGGCCGCCTCGCTCGCCGCCTTGCTCGCCATGGCGTCGGTCACCTTGGCGTTCTCGGTGTTTTGGGCGATCGAGGCCGTCATCTGCTCGACGGATGCGCTGGTCTCGTCGACTCCGGCCGCCTGCTCGCTCGCGGCCTGGGACAGGGACATCGAGGTCGCGCTGACTTCCTCGGCCGCGTTGGCCAGGGACTGGGCGGCGCTGTTGACCTCTCCGATGATCATCGAGAGCTTCAGCACCGTGTCGTTGGCGTACTGCTGCATCTCACCGAAGGATCCCTCGTACTTCTTGTCCATGGTCTGGGTCAGGTCGCCCTCCGAGAGCGCCTTCATGACCCGCTCCACGTCGTTGACGCTCGCTTCGGTGGTCTGCACGAACTTGTTGATGCCTTCGCCCATTTCCAGCTGGAAGCCGCTCAGGCCGGCGAGTTCGACCCGCGCCCGGAAGTCGCCGTGGTTCGCGGCATCGACGACCGTGCGCTGGCCGTCGATGACCTGCTTGAGGCGCTCGATCATGGTCTTGACGGCATGCAGCATGCTGTGGTCGTCGCCCGTCTTGAGGCGCACGGCGACGCCCAGGTCGCCGCCGGCGACCGCGTGCAATACCTGCGACGCGTAGCCGGGCTCCCCGCCGAGCTGGCGCAGGAGGCTGCGCGACACCAGCAGCGCCGCGATCAAGCCCAGCAGGGTGGCGAACGCGCCGAGGGTCAGCAGGACGATGCGCGCATTGCGGTAGGTCTGCTGGCCCTTGGCGACCTCCTGGTCGCTGAGCTGCTGCTCGTAGTCGGCGAGCTGGGACAGCACCGCGCGCATCGCGATGTTCTTCGGCGATCCCACCACCATGTACAGATCGAACGCCTCCTTGTTCTTGCCCGCGAGGCACAGGCTCGCCACGCGCTCGAAGTCCGGCTGCATGTCACGCCACTTGGTGCGGGTCAGGGCGAGCAGATTCCGTTCCTCCGCCGTGGTCTTGCTGCTCTTCGTGAACATGGCGTCGAGGCGGTCCGCCGCGTCGTCGAACGCCTTGATCGTCTTGTGGAAGGTCGCGTACTCGTCCTTGATCTTCTGCTCGTCCTTGTAAAGCATCAGATTTCGGATGCTGATCGCGACGCCGGCCGAAGCCGTGCGCATGTCGGCCGCATGGCTGATCTCGACGTTGTTCTGGTCGGTGACGGTGCGCAGCCCGTCGTTCACGAGGGCCATTCGGCTCAGGCCGAAGCTGACCACCGCGATGAGCAGCAGCAACACCGTGCCGAAGGCGATCGCCAATCGTGCACCCACCGTCATCTCTTTGAACATCGCACTGACTCCTGAATCGAGAATGGGAACTACGCCGACATCGGCAGGAAGGTCGCCGAGCCGGCGGTGGCGCCATGCGGACCGCGCATGGCGCGCCGAATGAGGGCGGGCACGTCGAGGATCAGAGCCACTTCGCCGCTGCCGAGAATGCTCGAGCCGCTGGCGTAGTCGGCCCGGCGGAACAGGGATCCGAGCGGCTTGATGACCGTCTGGAACTCGCCGAGCAGGGCATCCACGACCAGTCCGGCGCGCTGGTCGCCATGGCGCACCACGACGACGCTCGCTTTTGGCGAGGCCGGTCCGGCCGTGCGCAACAGCTCGCGCAGGCGGATGAAGGGCAGGGGGTCGCCGCGCAGGTCGGTCAAATCATGGCGGCTCGGCGCGGTGAATTCGATGCACTCTTCGATCGAGTCGAGCGGCAGCACGAAAGTCGACTGGCCGACGCCGATCTGGAAGCCCTGGATGATGGCGAGGGTGAGCGGCAGCCGCACGCTGATCGAGGTGCCGGCGCCGGGGGTGCTGTCGAGGTGGATGCTGCCCCGCAGGGCCGTGATGTTGCGCTTCACCACGTCCATGCCGACGCCGCGCCCCGATAGATTGGTGATCGCCGCGGCCGTGGAGAAGCCGGGCTCGAAGATGAAGCCGAATATTTCCCGGTCGCTCAGCGCGCGCCCGGGCTCGGCGAGGCCCCGCTCGACGGCCTTGGCGAGAATGCGGTCGCGCTGGAGGCCGCCGCCGTCGTCGCGTATGTCGATCACGATGCTGCCGGAATCGTGCCGCGCGCTCAGGGTGATCGTGCCCGCGGCCGGCTTGCCGGCGGCCAGGCGCGCGGCCGCGGGCTCGATGCCGTGATCCATCGCGTTCCTGACCAGGTGCGTGAGCGGATCGGAGATCCGCTCCACCACGGTCTTGTCGAGTTCGGTGTCCTCGCCGTGGATGACCAGATGGATCTGCTTGCCGAGCTCCTGCGACACGTCGCGCACCAGCCGCTGGAATCGGTTGAAGGTTGCGCCGATCTTCACCATGCGCAGCTGCAGGGCGCTGTCGCGGACCTGTTCGACGAGTTCGGTGAGCGTGACGGTGCAATCCTGCAGATCGCCGCTGCCCGAGCGGCGCGCCAGCAGATTCGCCCGGGCCGCCACGGTGATCAGCTCGCCGATCCGGGTGACCAGCGAGTCGAGCTTGTGCGCATCCACGCGCACCGTTTGCTCGGCATCGCGTGCGATCGGCGCCCGCCCGCTGGGCACCGGGGCGGCTTCCTCCGGCGGCGCGGGCGGCGCGGGTGGCGCGGGCGGCGCGGGCGGCCGTACGGTCAAGGTGCAGTCTTCGCGCACGAACTCGAAGGCGCCTTCGATGCGCCCTCGATCGGCGTCGGTGAGGAACTCGATGTCGAATCCCAGGTAGCAGGTCTCCGGCTGCATCTCGTCGGGTCCCGGGAGCGCGTCGTCGAGCACCTTGACCGCCCGCAATTCCCCGAAGGTCTGCAGGTAGCGGATGAACCCCAGCGGATCCATGCCCGCTTGCAGCACGGTGGGCCCGAAGCGGACCGAGATTCCCCACAGCTCGGCAGGCGCCTGCGCGCGACCGGCGTGGTCGTGCTCGCCGTGCGGTCCGGCGCCATTGGCCGCCGCAGCCGCCGCAGCCGCCGCAGCCGCAGCCGCCGCCGGCGCGGGCGCGGGCGCGTCGGGGAGGCGCCCCCGCAGCCCGGCCCGCCGCTCGGCGCCGCGCGCCGCGAGCGCCGCCGCGGGGGGGTGG
>VFSW01004059.1_pt1 | contig 21851 bp, 22 predicted proteins | sample 5358111 | NCBI WGS metagenome assembly VFSW01 (sample SAMN11554181, study PRJNA540505) | mine drainage metagenome | isolation source: sediment from site ElyBrook_90M | place: USA: Ely Copper Mine, Vershire, VT | collected 2017 | reverse complement strand
CCCTTTTACAGCCGCGATTAGGCCCTCAGACGGCCCGAATCGGCTCCGCGCCCCTGAAGTGGAAGGGGAGCCGGAAAGGAGAGTTTGGTTACAACTTGGCGACATTGGCTTTTTCTGATCCCCCTTCCACTTCAGGGGAAGGGGCTAGGGGTTAGGTGTCTTCCGGCTGTCGAGGATGATCGTCACCGGACCATCATTGGTCAGCGATACCGCCATCGATGCGCCGAACTCACCGGTCTCAACCTTAACACCCTCATTTCGGACGAGCGAGAGGAACAACTGGTAGAGCCGCTTCGCCTCATCCGGAGGCGCCGCGCGGATGAACGAGGGACGCCGCCCCGACTCGGTATCGGCCAGCAGGGTGAATTGCGATATCACCAGCAGCTCGCCGCCGACTTGGCGCAGCGCGAGGTTCATCTTGCCCTCGGCATCGGCAAAGACCCGCATCGGGAGGATTTTGTCCGCGATGTAGGCCGCATCCTTCTCGCTGTCATCCCTGGCTACCCCGAGTAGGACGACAAACCCGCGCCCGATCTTTCCAATGACCTTGCCGATGACCTCATCATTAACCCGCACCTCGGCCTGGGAAACCCGCTGCAAAACCGCCCGCATAGCTCACTCCTCGAACATGCCCCCGAAATTAACTTGCAAACAACCCTTCTGGTCTCCGCCTCAGGACGCGCTATTATAATGTCATTCGATGATTCCGGTTCTCTTCAAGCTCGGCCCGCTAACCGTCTACAGCTACGGCATGATGATGGCGCTGGGCTTTCTCGCCGCCGACTTCGTGATCAGCTCGGAGTGCAAGCGGCGCGGGCTCAATCGCGACTTCGCGTCCTCGCTGGTAGTGTGGGCGGCGATCTCCGGCATCGCATGCTCACGCCTGTATTCAGTCATCGACAACTTCCCGGCCTACATGCACGACCCGTGGTCGATAATATTCTCCGGCTCCGGATTCGTATGGTACGGCGGCCTGATTGGCGGCCTGCTGTCGTCATACTTCGTCGCGCGCTACTACAAAATCAACTTCTGGACCGCCGCCGACATGGCCGGCCCCGCGCTGGTCATCGGTCAGGCGCTTGGACGCATCGGATGTCATCTGTCGGGCGACGGCGACTGGGGGATGCCGACCACGCTGCCATGGGGTGTCGCCTATCCCAACGCGATCGTGGGATGGAACGGCAACACGGTGCTGAAGCTCGACAGCCAGAATCATTTGGTGTCGGCGTTCTATCCCGGGGTCCATGTGCATCCGACGCCGATCTACGAGGCCATCCTCTATACGCTGATCTTTATGTTCCTGTGGTCGCGGCGAAGGGAAACCAAAGTGCCCGGCCAGTTGTTTGATCTGTACCTGATGCTGGCCGGGGCGGCGCGCTTCATGGTCGAATTCCTGCGGGTCAATCCGCGCGTGTTCATGGGACTCAGCGAAGCTCAATTGATTGCGATCATCATGATGATTCTGGGCGCCGGTTTGTACGTCTATTCTTCTATATCAGGCAGAAACCAGGAACCTTCGCAGGCAGAGCCGAAGCGGGCGGTGACGGCTTAGATGGAAATCAGCGGAAAGACTCTCGCCGCGCTCGGGGCATTCCTCGTGCTGGCCGCGCTGCTTCTGTTCGCGGCCTCGTATGAGCTCAGCCATCCGCACGCGATCGCGCTGAACCCTAATGGCGGCGAAAGCACCGAGAGCGAGGCGCCCCCGGTCCCGGCCGGCGACGTCGCCAAGGATTTCAAGCTCGAGGATGCGTTCACCGGCGAGACCGTGTCGCTCGCCTCGCTCAAGGGCAAGGTGGTCTTCCTCAATGTGTGGGCGACCTGGTGCGGGCCGTGCCGCGAGGAAATGCCTTCGATGGAGACGCTGTACGACGAACTCAAGGGCAACAAGGATTTCGTGATGCTCGCGGTCAGCCAGGACACCAAGGGCAAATCGGCGGTAGTGCCGTACGTCGAGAAGAACGGCTATCATTTTAAAATCCTGCTCGATCCTGAAAACCAGGTCGGCGAGTCCTACAGCGTCAGCGGCGTGCCCGAAACCTTCATCATCGATCGCAACGGGCGTATCGTCGCGCATCATATGGGGGCCTTCGACTGGTCGCGCCCCGATGTCAAAGAGGCGCTCCAGCAACTGTTGTCGGCCAAAGGATGATTCGCGCGCGTCTATCCAAACCACGCCCGCTTTTGATTAGATTGAATGCTCGAACTCTATAAGTTGATAGGTTTCGGATGTCAGTAATGAAGAAGAATCGATGGGCAATCACGCTCGCAGCCTGCCTGATAGCCTGCTTCGTCGTCCTCGAAGAAGTCGCGGTCAAGCGCGCGCAGGCGCTCCCGAGCGACTCCTACCACGAGCTGGAAACCTTCGCGAATGTCCTCGCGATCGTGCAGAAAAACTACGTCGAGCCGGTAACCACCAAGCGCCTCATCGACGGCGCTATCACCGGGATGCTGGCGTCGCTCGACCCGCATAGCGCGTACCTGACCCCCGAGCTCTATCGTGACCTCGAAGTCGAAACCCGCGGCAGCTTCGGCGGCCTCGGCATCGAAATCACCATCAAAAATGGCGTGCTGACGATCGTTTCGCCGATCGAGGACACTCCCGCATACAAGGCGGGGCTGAAGGCCGGCGACCAGATCATCAAGATCAATGACGATTTCACCAAGGACATGACGCTGACCGAAGCGGTCAAGCGGATGCGTGGGCCGCGCGGCAGCAAAATCAAGCTGACGATGCATCGCACCGGGGTGCCCGAGCTGTTCAACGTGACGCTGGCGCGCGACGTCATCAAGATTCAGTCGGTCAAGGAAAAAACCATTCAGGACGGCTACGGCTACGTCCGCATCAGCACTTTTCAGGAGAGCACCGATGACGGCGTCGAGAAGGCCGTCGATGAGTTCGAGAAGGCCAACCACGGCAAAGTGAAAGGCCTCGTGCTTGACCTGCGCGACAATCCTGGCGGCCTGCTCAATCAGGCGGTGAAGGTCTCCGATGAGTTCCTCGATGGCGGCCTGATCGTCTACACCCAGGGCCGCAACGAGAATCAGCAGCAGAAATATTTCTCGCACAAGAAGACCGGCTTCGAGGATTATCCGATGGTAGTGCTGGTCAATGGCGGCAGCGCCAGCGCGAGCGAAATCGTAGCGGGCGCGTTGCAGGATCAGAAGCGCGCGGTCATCGTCGGCACCCAGACCTTCGGTAAAGGCTCGGTGCAGACAATTCTGCCGCTCGATGATCATTCCGCACTGCGGCTGACTACCGCGCGTTACTTCACGCCCAGTGGCCGCTCCATCCAGGCGGTCGGCATCACTCCCGATGTCGATGTCGATAATCCCAAGCCCACCCTCGCATCGCTGGAGGGCGAAGGCGCGCAGCTCGATGAGAATGAAGAGATTCACGAGCGCGATCTCCCGGGGCATTTCCAGAACAAGCAGCACTCCGGCACCGACGCCGAGAAGCCGACCGGCGACCAGAGCAAGGATTCGGTGAAGACTCCGGCGGCCGCGGACCGCAATCCACAGCCGGGCAAAGCGGTGAGCACCAAGCCGCCCAAGGAAGAGAAAGATGTGCAGTTGCAGAAGGCCATCGACGTGCTCAACCATTGGCAGAACTTCAAGGTGCAACTGGCGAAGAACTCGGGGGACGCGACGCCCGACTCGCAGTAGTATTTAGCGTTAAATTGTAGCAATAGAGAACGGCTGGCAGCGCGCCGGCCGTTCGCTATTGCGCCGGCGTATTCGCAATGTTCCCGTCGCGCAGTCGGCGCAGCACCACGTTATGCTGGTCCTCGAGCCGCCGCAGGATGTCGAGCATCAGCTCGTCCTGCTGCTCCAGATGCAGCATCACCGCCTTGAGCTCCTCCTCGGCCTTGGTGTTGACGTGATAGTCCTCCTCCGCCGCGAGCCGATCTTTTTCCGCCTGCCGATTCTGCGACATCATAATGATGGGCGCCGCGTAAGCCGCCTCGAGGCTGAGCGCGAGGTTGAGCAGGATGAACGGGTAGGGATCCCAGTGTTCGATATATGCGCCGACGTTCAGCATCACCCAGATCGCGAGGATGGCGGACTGGATGATAATGAACTTCCAACTGCCCATCGTCGCCGCGAACACATCCGAGGCGCGCTCACCGAAGGTCATCGATTGGGCCGCCGCCTCATTGATGTTCCGCACCGGCGCGTGCTTGTGCGAGTGACGCAGCCGGGTCCGCTCCCATCGGTCGATGTCATTCTTTTCCGATACGTCTGCGCCGCCCATTGAATCCTCCGATCGATTGCCGAAGCTGGTCATCCGCAAATCTAGCCGCGCCGAAAGCTTTGCGGAACGGGCCTGCAATGATTGAATCGGCATTGCATGGTGCGAGGACTTCTCATCACCGGCACTGATGTCGCCGTCGGCAAGACGCTGATCGGATGCGCACTCGCGTTCGCCGCGCATGCCCGCGGGATGCGAGTCGGGGTGATGAAGCCGATCGAGACTGGATGTCGCGAGGTCGGCGGCATCCTCGAACCTGCCGATGCGCGCGGCCTCGCGTATGCCGCCGCGAGCGATCTTCCGATCGATCTGATCTGTCCCTATCGCTACCGGTCACCGTTCGCGCCTCCCGCTGCTGCCGAGGCGGATGGTGTCGCACCTCCGGACCTCTTCGAAATTGCCGAGGCGTATCGAAAGATCGCCGCGCGCAGCGACTTCGTGATCGTCGAGGGAAGCGGTGGCCTCGCCACGCCGATCGCATGGGGCAAGGATTCGACTGACCTCGCGCGGACGTTGAATCTCGATATCGTCATCGTCGCGGCGAACCGTCCCGGATGCCTCAACGCCTCGATGCTGACGATCCATCGCGCGCGCAGCCGCGCCCTCGGCATCATCGGAGTGATCCTCAACGACGTTGACGCTGCATCATCGCGAGCCGCCGAGACGGATCTGGAATCGCTGCGCAAGATGACCGACGTGCTGGTTCTTGGGAGGGTGCGCTTCAAGCAACCGGTCACCCGCGACATCATTGATGGGTTGCTGACCTAACCCCCAGCCCCTTCCCCTGAAGCGGAAGGGGAGCCGGAAAGAAGAGTGGCGGTTCACTGTTCGTGGCTCTGAATCCTTTCCCTTCTGGTTCCCCCTTCCCCTTCAAGGGAAGGGGTTAGGGGTTAGGTCGCATTGCCCGACGCTTCGCGGTACCTTCTCCTCATATGGCGGGGCAGCTCGATCTCGCGCTCGGTCCGCCGCGCGCGCAAACCTCCTCGGCGCTGACGGTCAGCCAACTGGTCCGGCTGGTGCGCGACGCCCTCGACGCGCGCTTCGGCGATTGCTGGGTGACCGGCGAGATTTCCAACGCGCGGTTCGCGAACTCGAATCATTTCTACTTTACGCTCAAGGACGCCGACGCCTCGATCAATGTGGTGATGTTCTCCTCGGCCAAGCGCCGCCTGCGCTTCAAGCCCGCCGACGGGATGAAGGTCGTGGTGCGCGGGCGCGTCAACATCTACGAGACCCGCGGCACGCTGCAGTTCTATGCCGAGGAGATGGAGCCGCGCGGCGCGGGCGCGCTTCAGATCGCATTCGAGCAGCTCAAGCAGCGCCTCAATGAGGAAGGCCTCTTCGATGCGGCACGTAAGCGCGCGCTGCCGTTCCTGCCGCGCACGGTCGGTATCGTCACGGCTCTCGGCGGCGCCGGTCTGCGCGATATCCTGCGGGTGTTGCTCGATCGCTTCCCGAATCTGAATGTCATCATCCGGCCGGCGCGAGTGCAGGGTGACGGCGCGGCGGAAGACATCGCGGACGCCATCGAGGATCTCAATCGCCATGCGCGCGCCGAGGTCATCATCGTCGGACGCGGCGGCGGCTCGCTCGAAGATTTATGGGCCTTCAACGAGGAAGTCGTCGCGCGCGCGATCTTCCGTTCGCGGATTCCGATCGTCTCGGCGGTCGGCCACGAGATCGATTTCACCATCGCGGATTTTGTCGCCGACAAGCGCGCGCCGACCCCGACCTTCGCCGCGCATGTCGTGGTGCCCTCGCGCGTCGAGCTGCGCGATCAGGTGGGCCTGCTCGAACGGACGCTTTCCTCCTCGATGCGTAAGATGCTCGACGACCTGAATGAGGATGTTGATTATCTCGCCGCGCGGGTGAAGCATCCGCGCGCGCTGATGAACGAGGCGCACTCGCGTGTCGATGAGACTGCGGCGGAGCTTGCCGCCGCGATGGAAGCGCGCGTCCTCGATGCGCGTCGGTTGGTGCGCGAATATGCAACCCGGCTGCGACCGCCGAGCGCGATCGCGCGCGAGGTGCGCATCCGCACCCGCGAACTTTCGCGGTTGATGGCGCAGGCGCTGACGCTTCGCGGGCATCATCTGCGCGCCTCGGTCGAACGCGCGTCGGTATCGTTGCTTCGCAGCGGAACCGTGGTGGTGGAAAAGCATCGGATGCGGCTGGGCTCGCTGGCGACGCAGCTCGATGCGACCTCGCCGCTGAAATGCCTCGAGCGCGGCTATGCGGTAGTCACCAATCTTCGCGATGGGCGCGCGGTGATGGATTCGCAATCGGTCGAGGTCGGCGACGAGCTGGAGATCCGGCTACGGAAGGGCAGGTTGCGCGCGCGAACTGAAAGTCGAGAGGTGTAGGGTGGGTGCGATGGCTACAGCAGCTAAACCAAAGAAGTTCGAAGAAGAGCTGAAAGACCTCGAGGAGATCGTCGGCAAGATCGATTCCGGCGAGCTCACTTTGGAAGATTCCATTGGCGCATTCGAGCGCGGCGTCGCACTGGTGCGCTCGCTCAATCAGAAACTCGACGAAATCGAAAAGAAAGTCGAAGTCCTCAGCCAGAACTCTCGGGGCGATCTGAAGACCGCGCCCTATGAAGGCCTCGACGAGGAGAGCCCGGCGCCGCCTGCGCGTCGCGATCGCGAGCCCGCCGCGACCATCGCCGTTGTGAAACCGGCGCGCCCGAAGAGCGGCAACGACGACGAAGACGATATCCCCTTCTGACCGCCGCGAAAGCCATTTCCACCTCAGCATCGATGCGCACGCGGCTTGACCTCGAAATGACCCGCCGCGGCCTCGCCGACAGCCGCGAGGGCGCGCAACGCCTCATCATGGCCGGCAAGGTCCGGGTGAACTCGCGACCCGCTTCGAAGGCCGATCTCAAGGTCGATGCTGAAACCACTATCGAGGTCGTTGGTGCGGCCTCAGAGTATGCGAGCCGCGGAGGTTACAAGCTCGTCGCCGCGCTCGATCATTTTCATGTCGAGGTCGCCGGCCGCCGCGCGCTCGATGTGGGCGCATCCACCGGCGGTTTCACCGACGTGCTGCTGCAGCGCGGCGTCGCCTCGGTGATTGCGCTCGATGTCGGCTATGGCCAAATCGTCGAAAAGCTGCGGCGCGACCCGCGCGTCATCATGATGGATCGCACCAACATTCGAAACGTTACCTCAGCCGATCTGCCGTACGTACCCGACCTGATCGTGATCGATACCAGCTTCATCTCATTGCGCATCGTACTTCCGGCGGTGATCGCGATCGCCGCGCCCATTGCCGACATCATTGCGCTGGTGAAACCGCAATTCGAAGTCGGCAAGGGCAAGGTCGGCAAGGGGGGCGTCGTGCGCGACGATGCGCTGAGGACGCAAGCGCTCGAAGGCATCCTTGCGTTCGCGCGCGATGCCGGCCTCGAGGTTGCGGGCGCCATCGAGTCGCCGATTCACGGCGCGGCCGGCAACATTGAGTATCTTGCGCTGATGCGCAAAGGGAGTATCTCGCGCTGATGCGCAAAGGCGCCGCTTGAAAAGAGATTACATTGTCGGCCTCGACCTGCGCGGCACCAACATTAGAACCGCGGTGGTCGCGCGCGATGGCCAGGTGTTGCTGATGCTGCGGGCTCCGGCGCGCGCGAAAGGCACCGCCGCCGAAACCGTCGAGAACATCGTGACGCAGATTCTCGCGCTCCAAAGCGGCGCTGGGCCCGGAAGGCGGCGTCGTGGGAGTAGCTTTTGCCGCCATGAATCCAACCTGGAGGGCGGATTACCGATATTTTCGTCACCGGTTAGACGAATTCGCTCTAAAAGCGACACGCTATCCGCAATTATCATTCACTCAGAGGTGCGAATGGACTAGGGTTAACGGTGGGCTCGATTCGCCTCAATTCCAGTTCGGGCCGTATGTTTCGATGGATCCACAAAAACCCTCATTGCGCGGCGCCGCGCTGATTGCCTCGCTGATTCTGATGACCGCGATGTCGGTGTTCGCGCAGTCGCCGGCGACATCGTTGCCCGCATCGCAAGTGACCGCCTCGGCTCCCGAAGCGAAGCCGCCGAAGCCGCACAAATTCTTCCCCTATACGGTTCGCGCCGGCGACACGCTCAGCACCATCGCGCAGTACTTCGGCATGACCACCGCCGATCTCGCGCACATCAATAAGCTTCAGGAAGATGATGAGCTCGAGGAGGGCGAGTCGCTCAAGATTCCCAATCCGTTCGAGGCCTCGCAGCGAAGTCTCGAAGCCGAGGTCCAGCAGCTTTCCGATCAGAATCGCACCAACGAGCAGAAGATCGAGCAGGCCGAGAACCAGGTCGCGACGCTCAGCAACTCGAATTCGGACCTGACTTCTCAAAATGCCACCTTGAAAGAATCGGTGAAGGTGCTGCCGTGGTGGCGCGGCACTTCGCTCGCGGCCGGCGCGGCTGCGCTGCTCATGCTCGGCGTTACGACCCTCACGCTGTTCGAATGGTGGATGCTGCGGCGGCGCTTCCTCGCGCTCAGCGATCTTTCGATGTCACTCAGCCGCCTCGACGTGAAGTACAAAGAGACCATCGCGAAGGCGGAGTTGCGGATGCAGCAACTTTACGGACGCCGCCGCCCCGCGGGCGCGCCGGAGCATCTGATCGGCGGCATGAAGACCCCCGATGAGATCGAGGTCGAGCGCCTGAGTCATGAACTGCGCGAGACGCTGGAGCGCCACCTTAAGCAACTCGGAGTGCGCGGCCGCCGCACCGTCGGCACCCGCCTGCGCGCGGCGCTCGACGGCGAAGAAGAGCCCACCACCGCGCCGCGCCCGTATCGCCGCTAGCCCGCACCACGCCGAATGATCGTCCTCGCGCGAAAAGCGGTTTAACATTCCCGCCGGTTGGACAATAATTGAGCTGTCCACTCATCTACCATGGAGGAAGAAATGCGCAAACTCGCTGCTACCGGTCTGGGAATCATTCTGACACTTGCCACGTGCGGACTTGGTTTCGCTGCCGAGGGCGGAACCGAAAAGACCGTCACCGGAAACCTTCGCGACGGCTTCTGCAACACCACGATGGGTGCGCAGGGCGCTAGTCACAAGAAATGCGCGATTGAATGCGCCTCGGCCGGCATTCCAGTCGTGATGGTCGAGAAGGGGACCAACAAGAGCTACATCCTCATTCCGCAGAAGGACGCCCAGCCGCTCCCCAAGGACGTCATCAGTCGGATGGAAGATGATGTCACGGTGACCGGGAAGGTTTACGAAAAGAACGGCACCAGATTTTTGCAGGTCGAATCCGTGAAATAGATGCTCGCGGGTTTTCTTCCCGGCGCCGGTCATCTGCAGAATCCGCATCCGCTGGTGGTGCATTTTCCCATCGCGTTTTTGTACGCTGCGGCACTGCTCTATTTCCTCGCATGGCTAACGCGCCGCGATTCGATCGCATGGGCCGCGCTATGGTTCCTCGCCCTCGGGCTGATCACCGCCGCGATAGCAGTCGGCACCGGATGGTGGTCGGCGCCCGGCGTGATGCTCGATCCATCGGTGAAGGAAAACGTCCTCGAACCACATAAGCGCCTGATGCTTGCGACCTCGGCAATCGCGGCTGTACTCACTCTATGGGCGATCATCAAGCGGCCGATGCCGGTGTCGGCGGCCCGCTACTTTTTCCTCTTCGGCCTGCTGGTAATGATCGCACTCATGACCAAGGGCGCGGACTATGGTGGCATCATGGTCTACGACTACAACGCCGGCGGTGGCGCGTGCTCGCAGCCGATCCCGTACGTGCAGGGGCACGCTCCGGTCAGATAGAAAATCCTACTAGGAGAAATCCGATGGCATACGAGCAGATCCAGGTCGATATCAAAGAAGGCGTCGCGACTATCACGCTGAATCGTCCCGAGAAGCTGAACGCCTACACCGCGCAGATGGGGACCGAGATCCACCAGGCATTCGCGGAGCTCGATGCCAACGATGACGCGCGCGTGATCGTCGTGACCGGCGCGGGCCGCGCATTCTGCGCAGGCGCGGATCTTTCGGCGCGCGGCGGCGCAACCTTCGATCGCAGCGCGAACAATCCCGATCCCAATCCGCGCGCGGAAGCGCAGATTCGCCCGTGGAATATGAAGAAGCCGATCATCGCGGCAATCAATGGCCCCGCCGTCGGCGTCGGCATTACACTTCCAATGCAATGGGATATCCGCGTCGCCGCCGAAAGCGCGCGGATCGGTTTCGTCTTCGTGCGCCGCGGCGTCATCCCCGAGGCGCTCAGTACCTGGCTTCTGCCGCGGCTCATCGGGGTCGCGAAAGCCAACGAGTTGCTGATGACGGGCCGCATCATCACGGCCAAGGAAGCACTCGACTTCGGCATCGTCAGCCACGTGTGGCCCGACGCGGAGTTCAAGCAAAAGGTTTGGGAGCTCGCGTCTGACATCGCGACTAACACCGCGCCGGTTTCGGTCGCGATCACCAAGCGCCTCATCTACGGGCTACTGGGCGAGCCGTCATTCGAAAAGGGCCAGGCTGTCGATCACAAGGCATTCAACTGGGCAGGCTCGCAACCCGATTCGCGCGAGGGTGTGACCTCGTTCATCGAAAAGCGCAAGCCGGCGTGGAAGATGAAGCCCTCGAAGGATTTCCCGAATTTCCTCCCCGAGGTGAAGTGAGCCGAGCACGGCGAAGCTCGATCAAATTGCGACATAGACCGATTGATTATTCGGTTTTGCGGCCGCAAACGGCCTGCGGCCGGTCTCAGCTTGACCGTGCTGCACAAAGTAGCTAATCTAGTCAACTGAGCGTTAGCGGTAGTGCCAATAGAAAAGCAGCCGTCTTCTACCGCGCGAAAATGCAGCTATCCCATCAGAACGCGATCAATTCTTGAAGGCCCAGACGACTGAATAAGCGAGGTAGAAGTTCGCGCAGGGGAGCTTTCTACGATTGCAGGCGCGGCAGGACGTGATCGGTGAACGACAAAAACGTCTGATGGCTCAGCGGCGCGGCAATCAGATACTCGAGATGAATCTCCTCGCGCAGGCGCATGATTTCGTCGACCACACGCTCGGGCGACCCGTGAATGACGACGCGATCGACGTAGCGCTGGAGCGGATCGCCCTCGGCGCCGATGGCCTTCGGATTCACATAGGTGCGCAGCAACCACTGCGCGCCCTCGCGCGCGACGGTCGCGGCTTCGGCATCGGTGGGCGCGATCGCAACCAGGCGCGCCATCGGAATCTCGCGCCCCGCCATCGAATGCCCATGCGCTTCGAGTTGCGCGCGATACAAATTCCACTGCGCGCCGATTTCCACATGCGTCGGATGCGGACTCATCAGGATCGAATGCCCGGCGGACGCGGCCCACTTGACCGCCTCGTCGGTCGAGGCGGCGACCCAGGTCGGCGGATGCGGCTGCTGCAGAGGCTTGGGCAGCACTTCGATATCGTCGAAGGAGAAATATCGGCCCTTGTAACTCATGCGCTGGTTGTGCCACGCCGCGAGCACGATTTCGACCGCTTCATGAAAACGTTCGTAGGTTTCCGTCGGCGCGACGCCGAAGGCCTTGAACTCGCGCGGATCGAAACCGCGCCCGGCGCCCCAGTTCACGCGTCCGCCCGAGAGGATATCGAGCAGCGCGATCTCCTCGGCCAGCCGCAGCGGATGATAGAGCGCGGCGAGCGTCACCGCGGCGCCGATGCGCAACTTTTTGGTGCGCGCGGCGGCATATGCGCCCATCACCGGGATCGACGGGCATACGCTGTAGTCATTGAAGTGATGCTCCGTCAGCCAGACCGCATCGTAGGCGGCCTGATCCATGACCTCGATGCGTTGCAGCGCGCGCTCGTACACGGTCGGCATCGAAACCCTGCGGTCCGGCCAACTGAAGAATTGCAATATTCCGAATTTCATTCGCGTTCCGCCAGGCCCAATTACTCGCAGAAGTAGCAAGGATATGGAAATGCGCGCGAGCGGTGTCGAAATGGACTTGACAAATCTGGAACCAAAAGGTTACATATCGTTTGCATGGCAACCGAAAACGAAACTTCGATGACGATTCGCAAATCGATTCGGGTCGAGCGTCCACCCGAAGTCTCATTCAAGGTGTTCTGCGAGGAGATCGGCGCATGGTGGCCGGGCGGATTCGGCGGCAAGGACACTCGGCTCGCGATGGAGACGCGGGTCGGCGGGCGCTTCTTCGAGATCCGCACCGACGGCACCGAATACGAAATCGGCCGCCTCACGGCGTATCAGCCACCCAAAGTTGTCGCGTTCACGTGGCGCGCGCCGAGCTGGGATGTCGAGACGCAGGTCGAGGTTCGCTTCATTGCCGAAGGCGGCAGCGCCACCCGCGTCGAGCTCGAGCATCGCGGATGGGAGCAGGGCACCAAGCCGCGCGAGTTCCATAAGAACTACAGCAGCGGATGGGAAACCATCCTTGGCCACTATCAAAAGCACTTCGGTTCCGGCGTCTGACGGATTCGGTCGGTGAGTAACAACGTTAACAAAGATCTTTTCAAATCGATTGAGGTATCGCGATGAAACTTTACTATTTCCCCTCACCCAACCCGCAGAAGGTCAAGTTCGCGATGCTCGAAATCGGACTCGACTGCGAGATGGTTCCAGTCGACCTGACCAAGGGTGAGCAAAAGAGTCCCGAGTACCTCGCGATCAACCCCTATGGCCGGGTGCCTGCGCTGGTCGATGGCGACCTGAAGCTGTGGGAATCGCACGCGATCATCGCGTACCTCGGCGACAAGACCGGGAAGAAATGGCCGACCACGGCGGCTGGTCGCGCCGACGCCCTCAAATGGCTGTTCTACCTTTCCACGCACGTCTCGCCCCCCGCGACGGAACTGGCCTTCAATCGCATCGCAGTGAAGCTCCGGGGTGGGACCGGCGACGAGGCCGCGATCGCACGCGGCGAACAAGCGCTCCCCGACGTCATCCACATTCTCGAGGACCAGCTCGGGAAGACCCAGTGGATTATGGGCGATGACTTCAGCCTGGTCGATTGCGCGTACGGGCCAGTGCTAAACGTCATCGAAAAGGCGGGATTCAGCTTCGATGCGTATCCGAAGGTAAAAGCTTATTTGAATGCGATTCGGGAGCGTTCGGCATGGAAGGAAACGCCCAAGCTGCCGATGTTGTAGAGATGAATTAAATGCATTCAAGCACGTCTGTTTGTTTGTAGCAAGCAGGACGCGCGTGTTTTTTGAAGACTCTACGTCTAGTCTTTGGAGTCATTATGCGCTTAGATGAGCATCCTCAACTAATTTTGATGGGTGGGGTATTCGTACGTCGTTTTTCGGCAAAACATATGTTGCGCAACGAATCGTTGCGCTCTTGCTACTTTCTGTATTGTTCTACGCCCTGATTGGAACTCATTCCGTCACGCTGTTTGCGCAATCCGCCAATCCCATCCAAATCGAAAATCAGAACCCGGGCACTTCGGCCTGGCTGATTACCAATGCCGCCAACAATCACGAGATCGAGGGCTACGCGAATCTGACCAGCGTCAACGCCGGCAATCCGATCGATTTCTTCGTCAACACCATCGACTCGCAGTACACCCTGACCATCTACCGGCTCGGCTATTATGGCGGCCTCGGCGGGCGGCAGATGACCCAGCCGGTGACTCTCGGTGGCATCGCGCAACCGATCCCGACTCCCGATCCGACCTACGGAACGGCGGAATGCGACTGGACCAGCCCTTATGTTTTCACGGTGCCGTCCAACTGGGTCAGCGGAATCTACCTGGTCAAGTTGATCGGGAGCCAATCCGGCAAACAGCGCTATATCCCATTCGTGGTGCGCAATGATGGCCGCACCTCGGACTTGATGTTTCAGAGCTCGGCGTCGACCTATCAGGCTTACAACGCATGGGGCGGGAAGTCGCTCTACGGGTTCAACAGCACCAATGGCGTCGATGCCGTGAAGGTCTCCTTCAATCGTCCCTATGACGACGGTCAGGGTTCGGGCCAGTTGCTTTCGTGGGAAGTGGACATGCTCGCCTATCTCGAGCAGGAAGGTTACGACGTGGCGTATTCGACCAATCTCGATACCCACGAATCGCCGTCGCAGCTGCTCCTGCACAAGGGCTTCCTGTCAGTCGGCCACGATGAGTATTGGTCCTACGAGATGCGCCAGAACGTGACCGCGGCGCTCAATGCGGGCGTCAGCCTGGGATTCTTTTCCGCGGATACCTCCAATTGGCAGATCCGACTCGAGCCGAGCCTGATAACCGGCGACACCGATCGGACCGAGGTTGGATACAAGGAGCAATGGCAGTCGGATCCGGATGCGGCGAATCCTGCGACCTACTACCTGGTCACGTCGGAGTGGGGGAGGACGCGTTTCACCTATCCGGGCCATCCCGAAGACGCGCTGATGGGCTCGATGTACAACGGTAAGGAACCGGTCAATGGAAACATCGTAATCGGTGACACCTCGGCCGCGCCCAGCTGGGTGTTTGCAAATACCGGACTTACCACCGGCAGCATTCTGACCGGGTTGCTCGGCTACGAAGTCGATGAAGAGGAAGGCCATCAGCCGGCCAATACCATCGTGCTGGCCCATTCGCCGTACACGTTCACCGACGGAACCACTCAATACGGCGATATGACGGTTTACCAGGCGGCCAGTGGCGCGACCGTTTTTGCTACCGGCACCGTACAATGGATGTGGGGCTTGAGTAACATGAGCCCATGGGGTCCGACCAGCAATCTGGTTAACCCCGCCGCGCAACAGATAACCCAGAACGTCCTCGCGCAGTTCATCAATCCTTCGGCGACGCCGACCGCGAGCGCGGTTACTCCCACTGCGACCCCGAATTCCGGACCTCCAACCGCGACACCAACACCCGGAGCGGTGCAAATAACCGCGCCACTCAACAACGCTATCGTTTCCGGCGCCGTGACTATAACGCTGGTCAAGAACGCTACCTGGGCGAACATTTATATTGACGGCGGCTACCTCGCATCGACGCCGCCTTCCATCTTCAGTTGGGATTCGACCACCGTCGGCAACGGCACGCATACCATTTCGGCCAACGCCTACAGTGGAAGTGGCACGCTGATTGGGACCTCCGCAGTCACCGTGAACGTACAGCAGGGCGCTACGCCGACGCCTTCCGCAATGCCGACCGCAACCGCTACTCCTTCCACGACCATCACCTATGTTGGTTCGAGTCTCTTGACCGATTCCAACACTGCCGTCACCAGCGTAACCGTCGGTGTGCCGACTGGGATTGCCGCGGGCGATACCTTGCTTGCCCAGATCGTGGTCAATGACGGGACGGCGACCAATGTTCCGAGCGCGCCCGACGGCTGGAACAGCATCCGCAACGACGCCGTGAAAAATGGTGCGAACGCATTAACCTCATGGCTCTACTATAAGGTTGCGGACACCAATGAACCCGCTTCGTACACCTGGACTATAAGTTCAAGCTTTGCCGCAGGTGCTATGGGTGCCTGGCGCGGCGCGTCAGCTACGCCGCTTGACGTCGCCGCGGGCGCGACCGGCGGAGGTACCAGCCCGGTTGCGGTATCGGCACCGTCGCTGAGTCCGGCTAATAACAACGAGTTGGAGATCTATTTCTATGGGGCGCAAAGCGCGGCTGCTCCGGCGATTACGCCGCCGAGCGCACTCAATCAGCGCTTCAACACCAGCTCATCGATTGAGGGCCTTAGTCTCGCGTTCGCCGACCTTCCCGCGCCCTTTGCCGGCAACAATTCGCCCACCTATACCGCCACCGCGAGTATCGCCGGTTCCCTGGTGATGAGTGCGCAGGCGCTACTACTTACCACCGAGTCGGAAGGTCCGCCGCCTCCTACGGCGACGACGACAAAAACGCCAACTGCGACGCCAACCCTGACGGCAACTGCCGCAGCTACGGCGACCGCCGTTCCTTCTCCCACTCCGACGCCAACGCTGAACCCCACCGCGACGCTGACGGCAACGCTCACGGCGACTGCGACTCAGACCGCGACTCCGACTGGAACTTCGACGGTCACCCCGACTGCGACGCCGACTGCGACTCTAACCGCAACAACGACTCAGACTGCCACATCGACTCCCACAGAAACGCCAACGCCGACGGTGACTGCAACCCCAACGCAGGCACCGACGCCGACGGCCACCGGCACTACGACTCCGACCGCGACGCTTACGGCTACCTTGACCGCGACCGGATCGCCGACTGCTACCGCCACACAAACCAATACCGCGACGCCGACTTCCGCGCCGACTTCCACGGCTACTGAGACGGCTACGCTGACGGCCACTTCCACTGCGACACCGACTCAGCCGGCGACTCCTACGGCTACGGCAACCGTTGCAAGCACTCCAACGGTGACGACTACCGCGACCTTAACTCCCACACCGACCGAGACTGCTACTGCAACCTCGACACCCACGGTGGCTCCTACCAGCACCTTGACGCAGACTGCGACCGCGACCACAGCGCCTACACCCACTCCTACAACCGCTCCGACCGCAACGCTGACCGCGACCATCACTCCGACGCCGACCGCAATTGCGACGCCTACCCCTACGCCGACCAGAACAGCCACTCGGACCGCGACGCCTACTGCCACCAGGACTAAGACACCAACCGCGACGCCGACTCCGTCGGCCCTCCTTCAGCTCACCACTCCCAGCAACGGCGCGCAGGTGTCGGGCAACGTGGCTATCACGGTGGTGAAGGCTACCGGCGTCACTTGGGCTAATGTCTACATTGACGGTAGCTATTTCGCCTCGACACCGCCGGGAACGTTCAGCTGGAATTCCAAGACCGTGGCAAATGGTGGGCATACCATTTCGGCGAAAGGATTCAGTGCTGGCGGCGCGACGCTCGCGACCGCGTCACTATCAGTGACGGTGTCGAACTAGTGGAAGCCCCACATCGGCCAAAGCAAACTTGCGTTACCAAACCAGCGGAATCAATCGATACCTGACCTCGCGGCAGTAGGCCTCGTAACCGGGCAGGTTAGCTGAGAGATAGCGCTCTTCGTCGAGCAGGCGAACGATTATCCCGATAGTGATGGCGACCGCGACCGGGGTCGCCCATAACGATCCGAGCGCCAACGGCGTCGCCAGCAGAAGCAGCGCGCCGCCGGCGTACATCGGATGGCGCACCAATCGATAGGGTCCTGTAGATATGACGCGCTGCTCAGCTTCCACCTTGATGGTGCTGGCGGCGAAGCTGTTTTCGCTGAAGACCCAATAGATGATCAGGAATCCGAGAATGACTGCGGTGTTGGCCAGGATGACGATCGACGCCGGCACCGATGACCAGTGGTAGCGATGGTCGAGGCCGGGAACGATCACGAGGATCGCCGCCAGGGTGCCGGTGAAGGCCTGGATGATCTTTTGACCGGTTCGTTGCTCGGCGCCGGGGCCGGCTTTCATCCGATTCTCGATTAGATGCGGGTCGCGTTTCAGGAAATAAAAGGTGAGAAATACCACCGAGGCGAGAAAGACCATCGAGAAGAGCCATCCCTGCCAGAAGCGCAGCGTGCCGGCCGGGATGAAGATCAGCAGCATCATGATGACCTGCAGTCTGGCCAGGCCTAGCACTACCTCTCGCTTCAGGTTGACGGCTTTACTTGCAGTGTCGGTTCCTTCAGCCATCGCTATCTGACCGTCTATGCTATGCGGTCTTCGCGGCGCCGCGCGCTGCGAGACGTTCGCGCATCGCCCGATGCGCCTCGCGCGTGATCGGGTAACGCATGAAGACCAGCGCGCTGATGAAGTAGATCGAGGCCGGTCCAACCGCGAACAGCATCCGCAGATTTTCCGTTGCTGCCGGTGGCAAGGAACTGACCCCGGGCACGTAGCCAATCCAGCTCATGACCGGGCCGACCAGCAGCAGCGTGATCGCGATTGCGATCTTGATCGCCATCGAGGTGATACCGCCGTAAGCGCCTTCCTGACGCTGCCCGGTGCGCTCCTCATCCCACTCAATGACGTCGGCCGACGCGGAGATTTGCGTGATCCAGATTCCGATCGCGCAAAAGCCGCTCAGAAACATCAGCAGGTTGAGAGCTATCCATCCGCGCGGCGAGACGGCCAGAAACAGCAGCGAGCAGATGGCGTTGCAAATCATCGCGACCACGAAGGCGGGCTTTTTTTCGATGCGCACCGTGATCTTGAACCAGAATGGATACGAAACCAGTGACCCGGCGAAATACATTATGAGCCATCGCGCCGCCGCGCCGTCATCGTGGTACCAGTACTTGGCGAGAAAGCGGATGAGCACGGTCGGGATGTTGATCGCCATCACCGCGAGGCTGGTAGCGATGAGCAGGATGACGAACGGCTGATTCGCCATCACCGATATGATAGACTCATACAGTCGCGAGGTTTCCTTGGTCGAGAATTCCTCGCGTTCGCGCACACCGAAGAACAGCGCCAACGCGCTGCCGGCCACGACGAGCGCGCATACCGCGCCGGTCATTTTGAAATCGATACCTTTGGCAAACAAATAAGTCGCGAGAAACGGAAGCAGCGCACCGCTGATGTCGCCGGCGGTCGCGAAGAGCTGGCGGAAGCTCGAGACCTTGGTGCGCTCGTCATAGTCGAGCGTCAGCTCCGGCATCAGCGCGCCGTATGCGGTTTCGTGGAACTTGCGCGCAGTCAGCATCAGGAAGTAGGTCACCAGGAACCATGCGAACAACCCGCGATGGAGATTCGGCGGCGAAAGCAGCAGGAAATAGAAGAGCGCCATCGGAATCGCGGCGAGGAAAAATGGCCGGCGGCGCCCCATCTTGAAGCGCGCACGATCGGAAATGTTGCCGACCAGCGGATCCGTAACCGCATCGAGAACCAATGCGATGAAGAACGCCAACCCCGCCAGCGCTGGAGCGAGCCCCTTGCGGTCGGTATAGAAATAGAGGAGGTGGAGACCGATGAGGGTGGCGCATAGATTAAGCCCGGTCTGGGCCTGCGAGTATGTTAGAATTGGTCCGAGGCCGATTTTCTCCGTCGAATCGCCGATTGCCACAGGTTCAGGAATCTAACCGATCGCCGTGAGTATAAGAAATAGAAAACAATCCGCGCGCAATGGTGTTGGCATCGCGCTCGCGCTGGTTGCGATGTCCGCATGGATCTTCGGATGCTCGATGCTGAAAGCGAAATCCGCCCCGCCGGAAAATATCGCGATTGAAGATTCGACTCCGCTCCCGGCGACGCCGACCTCGATCCAGATCTCCTACGCCAAACCCGACGACACCCTGGAATCCGTAACCGTCAGCACTTTCACCGGCGCGAATGTCCTCCGCACCATCAGCGACGGCGACAATCAAGCCGCGGTGGTGCGCTTCGATGGCGGCGTGCCGGTGTGGAAATTCCACGCCAATCACGGTCTGCTCAATCCTCTGAGCAAGACGCCCTATCATGTGGCAATGTTCGAGTACGGCAAGCTGCCGTCCGGGTTCTTGCAGGATGCGCCCGAGGCGGGGCCGCCTCCGCCCTTGGACCCGGGTGGGTACTACATTTTCGCGATCCAACGCGCATCGGGCGCGACCAGCTACCAGGCGGTGCGCGTGAGGACGGATCTGACGCTGCAGGTTTATGATGCCGAGCCGCGCGCCGGTACCAGCTACAAGCTTTGTTGCGATGTCGCTTCGGATTTCGCCGAGCCGACGCCCGAAAACGGCATCGTCGAACCCGACAGCGTCCCGGCCTCGGCGACACCCGACGCCAATCAGTAGCCCCAGTTCTTTTAATGCGGCGTTTCAGGAGCCGTGGTATCGCTCATCGACAAAATGAATATAGATTCAGTTATGATGGAGTCCTCGATATTGACTCATAATTCATGACCGACTAGGTTATCACTTCTGATGACAGCTTCGGCGCGGCAAATTCATGAGGGTTCCAACCGCTTCGATCGGCGACGCGAGAAGACCCGCGTCGATCTCCTCGCCGCCGCCGAGCGCGTCATTGCGAGCAAGGGCTACCATCAGACCCGCATCGCGGACATCGCGACCGAAGCCGACGTAGGCCTTGGCACCTTCTATCTGCACTTCAAGACCAAGAACGAAATCTTCATCGAGCTGATCGAGACTGGCGCGGCCGAACTGCGCGCCGAGGTGAACGCCGCGAAGGCCGGGGTCGAAAGCGTCGAGGAAAAACTGCGCATCACCATCGGCACCATACTTGATGCGGCTGCGGAGCATCCGGAGCAGTTTCGCATCGTGTTCGGGCACGGCCCGGCGTTCCTGGATCTGATGGTGCGGGTGCACGAGATGTTCATCGAGGATTTGCGCCGCGACTTCGAGCCGACTCTGGGTGAGCGCGCCAACGCGGTCGCGAATCTCACCATCGGAATGCTTTCGCAGGCGGTGTCATGGCTCCTGGAGCGCACCGATCTGCCATTGAACGAGATCAAGGAACTTACGGTCAATTTTGCGTTGGGCGGCCTGGGGCGTGTCGCTCAAAGCAATCGACAATAATTTTTCGCCGCGAGAGCGGCACTCACGCCAACTTACGGAGGATTCGTCGCGATGATTAACAATGTCCGAACCGAGGTTCACACCCCACTCGATAGCATTTTCCATTGGGACTATGACGTCCAGCTTCCGATGATCGATCGGCTGTACGAGAACGCCAAGCGCGACCAATGGAACGCGACGACGACACTGGACTGGAACAAACCCATCGAGCGCGAAGTCCTCGACATGTCGCAGATGCCGATGTTTCAGACCGAGCTCTACAAGTCGCTCAGCGCCGACAAGAAAGAGCAGCTCGCGCGCAAGTTCGCGGCCTGGCGCCTATCGCAATTCCTCCACGGAGAGCAGGGCGCATTGATGGTCTGCGGTCAGCTCGTCGATGCGGTGCCCGACCTCGACTCCAAGATGTGCGCGGCCGCGCAGGTTATGGATGAGGCGCGCCACGTCGAGGTCTTCCGCAAGTACATCCAGAAGCTCGACAAGATTTATCCAATCGATCCGACCCTCGCGCGCCTGCTCACCGGCATCATGGAGCAGGACAACTGGGAGTCTAAGTATGTCGGAATGCAACTCATCGCCGAGGGCCTCGCGATCGCAGCCTTCCGCTTCATGCAACATGAGTCGAAGGATGCCCTGCTCAAGGAGATGCTCGAATACGTCATCAAAGATGAATCGCGTCATGTCGGCTCTGGCGTACTGGCGCTGCGCGACGGCATCAAGAAGCTGGCGCCCAAAGAGCGCATCGAGCTGGAAGACTTCTGCTTCACCGCATGCGACATGATGGTGACCAAAGTCGAAGACGGCGTTCCTCGCGACGGGTTCCTCTCGGGCATGTCGGTGTTCGACGAAGTGGGAATCTCATCGAGCGACCTGGAAGAGGAAATGAAGCGCAATCCTGCGTGGGCCGAGGCGGAAGTGGACATGGAAAAGAAGTTCAATTCGTTCCTGTTCGTGGACACCATCATTCCGAATTTGAAGGGCCTGGGGTTGATGAACGAGCGCACCGAGCCTCGCTACCGCGACCTCGGGGTGCTGGAGATGTACGCGGGATAGCTGCGCGCCGCGACCTGCGGTCGCAGCGAGCATTCACATAGGGGCGGGTGGGCAAAGCCCCCCCCCATGATTTTTATTTGAGTTAAACCAAAAAAAAAATAAACAAAAAAGTTAAGAAAAAAAAAAAAAAAAAACAAAAACA
>VFSW01004058.1_pt1 | contig 21852 bp, 15 predicted proteins | sample 5358111 | NCBI WGS metagenome assembly VFSW01 (sample SAMN11554181, study PRJNA540505) | mine drainage metagenome | isolation source: sediment from site ElyBrook_90M | place: USA: Ely Copper Mine, Vershire, VT | collected 2017 | reverse complement strand
TCGCCCCGACGATCACGAGCGCGACCATCACGGGAACCCCGACGGTCGGACAGACCTTGACGGCTCACTCCGGTGGCGTCGGTGGGGCTCCCACACCCACCGAGTCCTACCAGTGGTACGACAACGGCCAGGCGATCCCCAACGCGACCGGATCGACCTACCTCGTCACGAGCGCTGACTACAACCAGCCGATCACGGTGACCATCACCGAGACCAACACTCTGGGACACGCGTCAGCGACGAGTACGCCTACCAAGGTCACTGGCGTTTCACCGGCGGTGACAACTCCGCAGATCACCGTGTCTGGAATATCGCCCGCGGGTGTTGGAGCGCTCACCTGGTCACCCTCGCAGACGTCCGGTGGCGCCACGATCTCCGGCTACCAAGTCGAGTACTCGACGGATGGGGGCAAGACCTGGATCACCGTTCCGTCGTCCGACGTGTCGGGGACGTCCGCCACGATCCCGGGACTGTCGATAGGTAAGGCGTACTCCTTCCGAGTGGTGACCCAAAGCTCGATGGGGGCCGTGGCGTCAGCGAAGATTCGCGCGACGACGTTCACTCAGGGGCCACTCGACCTGCCGTCTCGGCCCTTCGCCGCCTACCACGCGGGCTTCTCGGCGACTCTGTCGAACTTCAGGGCTATCGAGAACACGCTGAAGGAGATCTCTGCCCTGCGCATCTCGCGGATTACCCTCGTGGGTTACGCGATATACGAGACTCGAGCCAAGAACGGACACGGGCGGTACCTGACGATGAATCAGGTGATCCAGTTGGCGAAGTCTCGAGCCCTCAGCGCCGAGAAGTACCTACGGATGGTCGACCGGCGCCTCCACCTCGCTCCGCCCCAGTTCATCATCAACGTCAAGATTCTGAACGGTAAGTCACACATCACGAACTTCGAGCTCTACCGCCGGGTGTCCCTGAAGGTTTGAACCCTCTGAGGGCCCGGATCTCTCCCACCATCTCGACACGCGACGCGAGGAACGTCGTCGGGATGGTGGGGGCCGGGGAGTGCCCCGGCGAAATCGGGGCGAGAGGTTCTCGTTGATTCTGTGGCCAGCCCCTCCGCGATGAACGTCGTCGAGAGAGGTGTAGGGGGAGTGACTCGCACGGCCCCGGGGTCACAGTATTTGGTGGGGTTTTTCAGGAATCTCGCGAACATCGAGTTCGGGGGACTGTTGGTCCCGAGCAGCGGCGAGTACCTCTTCGGGAACGACGGTGCCGGGTCGGTTGGCCGGATCGTTCGCCAAAAGCCGACCCACTACCGGGATCTCCGTGAGTGATTCGGCTCGCAGAATCGCCATCACTACCGGGACGAACTGCTCGGCCGCCGGATAGACGAGGTAGCGCGGCAGCCAGTCCGGATCGTACTTAGCGTTAAAGGCCCAGAGCGACTCGATGGGTAAGATCCCCGAGAGTCTCCGTAACGTCCAGCGTTCCACCCGGGTGAAGGCCCCCTCGCCACGCTCGCCATCGAGTACGGAGCGAAAGGCCGCGAAGTTGAGCGAGAGCCCCTTGGCCCCCTGGTCACGTAGATGAAAGATCGTCGAGACGAGGGCGAAGTCGATGAGTCCGTTGGGGTGCTCCCCCGGGTCGCGACGCATGAGGTCGAGAGAGTACCCCTGGATTGCCGGAGAAGGCACGAACTGGAGGGCCGCCGCCGGTCGACCGTCCGGGCCCGTCACGAGGGCGAGAAGAAGTCCCCGGTCCTTCGGGTCGAAGAGACGTCCCAACATCATCGAAAAGCCCCGCTCACCCTCTCCGCGACGAAGCATCGAGATGAGGTCGAGGACGCCCTGCACGTGAGCGGGATCGATCTCGGCGGGGTCGAGGAACTGAACCTGGTATCCGTGGCGTCCGACGCGGTTATACGCCTGACGTAAGCCCTTCATCTTGCCGCCGTCGAGAGAGAAGGTCGTGGTATCGACAATCGCTTCGTCGCCGATGTAGATGGAGTGCATTCCCGCCGCGTGGTACAGCGAGAGCCAGTCGGCGCCCGCCCCGGTGATTGCTACGCTCCACCCCCGTGACTCGGCGTAGGTGCGAAAGGCGCTGAAGACCTCGATGCGCTCGGCCTCGGGTCCGATGGGATCGGGAGAGACGAGGGCGACACCGCCGTAGACGGCGTAGGCCACGAGAGAGTCACGAAAGAAGTAGAACTGCTTGTCGTCACGCAGGGCGAAGTAGTCGAGGGTTCCTCGTCCGTGTCGGCGCACGATATCGCGAGCGCGGCGCTCGGCCACTCGGCGCTCGGCCACTCGAGCGGGACCGAGGCTCGAGAGCCGGCGGTCGACGACCGGGCGAGTAAGGAGATAGAGCACGACAACCACGAGGGAGATGCCGATGGTCAACAGAACGGGGTCCACGAAGTCGGTGGTCTTATCGGGGAGTGCGATGGTGTAAATCCCGAAGAGTCGTTCGGCGCAGGCGAGCAGCACTCTCCCGAAGTTGGGTAGAAGGACCCGCCCGTGGGCCGACGCTTCTACGGAGACGGCTCCCGCCACGACCGAGAGCACCGCGACACTGGCGAGGAGTGGAACGGCGGAGGGCAAGCTGGAGCGATCGGCCGAGGCGCGAAAGTGTCGCCGTTCGATGAGAAGGAATATCCCGAGACTGGCGGCGATGAGGGAGGTAGGAAGCGCCCCTCCCCGGGCGAGGTGGGCCACGACCGTAATACCGAGTGCGAGAGCGGAGATTGCCCAGGCCCTTCGTTGACCCCGTCGTACGCCACGCGCCAACATGATGAGGGCGACTCCGGCGAGTGCTGTGAGGACGGCGGCTCCTTGGGCCACTCCGAGGGGGAGGAGACCGCGCAGGGCGGACAGTCGATTGCGCAACGGAGTGGAGACCGTAGTGACGACGTCGATGAGACCGGCGACGAGAATCAAGCCACTCGACCAGCGCCGCACTGAACGTTGCCGACGCTGGTCGGCCAGTCGCTCGAGGGCGAGGGGAAAAGGTGCTCCTCCGGGCCACTGGCCAATCGGGGAGGTGACCTCCGGAGGGGCGGGTTGAAAAGGAGAACCGGCGACCAGACGTTCGAGGGGTCGAGCCCGTGCGGAACGAGACTGTCCCCCGAGGAGCCGGACCTGAACGTCGCGGGCGGCCTCTACTTCGATAATGCCGACTCGCTCCACCGGGGTAAAGACGGAGGGGAGAGCGAATCGACCCTCCCGTTCGATCCACACCTCGCGGGAGGGTCCGGGAGTGGCGCAGACTCCCCGATCGAGAAAGGCCAGCGCCGGCCGGGCGGCTCCTCCGACGACGGCGCCGAGTCCGCCGCTCGCTACCACTCGCCGCGCCACGTCGAGGGCGTCGAGCGCACCGACGCGCAGGGTAGTGAGAGGTTCGGACACTCCGCTGAGGTGCTGGCGGCGATCGAATCGTCGACTCACGACGAACCCGGCTAAGGCCACGACGAGGGCTTCGGCGCCCACGAGGACGACCGCGTTCACGAGGAGGCCTCCCCAGAATCCTCGGGCGTGCAGCGGGCGCACGTGGACTCGGTAGACGTGATGGGTGAAGTGGGTGATGAGTTGTAGTAGCGAGTGCAAGAAGTCGACCCCGATGACCAGGGCGAGGACCAACCAGATGGCCGGAGCGAACCGACGATAGAGCGTGCGCGAGGTGGCGAAGCGAATCTCCCGGGCCGGGTCCTCAATCAGAGGGCTCTCAGAGTCGCTGCGTACGGTGGCTCCGCTCATGCGAGGGCCTTGTCCAGTCGTGACCAGCAACTCTCTCGAACCCGACTCGGAGTCGACCATGAGGGCGACTTCACGGGTGATCTCGATCCCGAGGTCGAATAGACGAGATTGCACCGCCGGATCTTCGAGGTGCTCATCACCGGTGCCGACGAGCACGACCACTCGGTGCCGGTCGTTAGCTCGGAAGTCTCGAAGCGCTCGGTGCAGGTCGGCGAGGCGGGCGAAGGTTGCTTCGAGGGCCTTCGCGGGAGAGGACCCGTCGAGTCGAAAGAGTCCGCCGGCGACAACGAGAGTAGTGGGATCGTCGTAGTCACCGAGGAGCGTGACCACTTCTCGTACCGGACGTGAATTCGGGGAGGTCCTCGGAGTGAGGTGGAGATCGCTCAGTACGACCACCCGATGCCCGTAGGGCACACGGACGGTGAGACGCGGCGGTAATGACACGGCGTTAGTCTCCCAGAAAGGTGCGTTAGACGCGGGCGCGCAGGTAGTCGAGGGCCGTGACCCCCGCGCGACGACCGGACCCAATGCTGGCCGGGATGCCGACTCCGTCGTAGGGGCTCCCGGCGAGGAGAACTCCGTGGGGTTCGAGCGCGGCCCGTACCCGAGCGATCCGTTCGGCGTGGCCCACGTAGTACTGGGGCAGTCCCCGGGGCCAGCGTTGAACCAGGCTGGCGCGGGGTGCCCCGGTCGCCATGAGAACGTGGTTGACTTCGGCGGCGACTCGCTCGACGAGATCTTCGTCGGTGTAGTCCTCGACGCGGTGGTCGTCAATACGTCCCACGTGGGCGCGTAGGAGAATCTCGCCCTCCCGGCGCAGGTGGGGCCACTTTCGATCGAGGAAGGTGAAGGCGGTCACGAGGTGGGTATCGGCTCCCCACGCCGTCTGGAGGGGAATAAGGACCCCCGTGCCGTGAGCGGGAAGATGGAGATCCGCGTCGGAGTACACCAGGGAGATCATCGCGGCACTGGCCGAATCGATGCGGGTGAGGTCGGCCGACTCGGGAGCAAGTGACGCGAGAAGACGGGCGCTCACGGGGGCGGGGGTCGCGGCGATGACGAGGTGAGCTCGAGTCAAAGTATCGGAGGTTTCGACTGCGAGGGGGTACTCCCCCGAGTTCGCGCGCACTCCGAGGGCCGAGACTCGCGGACGCAACACAACCTCCCGCTCGCGGAGAACCTCGACTAGGCGCTGGGGGAGAGATCCCAAACCTCGCTGGAGACTCGCGAAACTCGGGCCCTGGGGTGGGCTCGTAGGGGCGAGTGTGGCGAGTGCCTTGAGAAGCGACCCACCTCGGCGGGCCGCTTCGAGGAGTGGAGGAAAGACACTCTGGGCACTTAACTGGTCGATTCGTCCGGCCTGAATTCCCCCAATCATTGGTTCGACGACCCGGTAAGCAATCTCGTCACCGAGTTTGTGGCGAACGATCTCGCCGATAGCCACGTCGCCGTCGGCACGAAACCGTCGGGGGGCCAGTTCGTCTCGCCGGGCGTGGACGAGGGCCGATCGAGAGAGGCCCCCGAGAGAGCGCATCGAGGCACTGGAGGGTGGAATACCCATCACCGCATCGTCGGGAATCTCTCGGAGCTCTCCGTCGAGGTAGAGCGAGGCCCCCGAGGCATCGACCTCCTCGAGCTCGCCCTCGAGTCCGAGGTCACGAATAAGTGCCAGGGCCTCCGGGCGCCGGGCTAAAAATCCGTCGGGGCCCACGTCGAGGTGTCGTCCGCTCCACTCAACACTTCGCAAGGGACCCCCAAACTCCGGGTCGGCCTCGAGTAGTTCGATGCGGGGAGCATCCGGGTCGGCTTCGAGGCCACCCGAGAGCTCGTAGGCCGCGGCCAGGCCGGCGACGCCGCCCCCGAGGACGACGACCGACGGACGACTCACGCGCGCTCCTCGACCACGCGAGCGAGCACGTCGATAAAGGCAGGATCGGAGTTGAGAGAGGGGGTGCGAACCAGGGTGAGGTCGATCTCGCGGGCGATATCGGCCGCCTGGATATCAATATCGAAGAGAACTTCGAGGTGGTCGGAGACGAAGCCAATCGGACACGACACCACGTGCGTGGTTCCGGCCGCCCGCTTGGTCCGGAGGACCTCGAGAATGTCGGGACCGAGCCACGGATCCGCGGTCCGACCGGCCGACTGCCACGCCGTATCCCAACGGGTCACGCCCGCCACCTCGGCGGCCCGACGGGCGCTCTCTCGAATCTGGTCGGGGTAGGTATCCCCCTTCTCGAGAATCTTCACCGGGAGAGAGTGGGCCGAGAAGACGACCTCGGTGTGCTCTTTCGCGGACTCCGGAATATCGTTCAGCACCCGGGTGACGCGGTCGGCGATGACCTGAATGAAGTCCTCGCGCTCCCACCACGTGTCGATCGGTCGAAACTCGACGGTGTCGCCGAGCGCCACCCGGGCCCGCTCGAAGTACTGGTCGGTCGAGAGAGAGGAAGAGTGGGGGGCCAGTACAAGGCCGATCACTCGGGTGATGCCGTCGGCGGGGAAGCCCGGGGCGACGTCTTCGATCATGGGGGGTTCGTACTTTGATGCAAAACGCACGTCGAAGACTCCCGGACGCAGCTCCTCCAGCCGTCGCGCGAGGGCGGAGACTTGGTCGGCGGTCCGTTCGGCGAGTGGGGAGGTCCCCCCGATTTGCTGGTAGCGATCCGCTAGCTCCTCCAACAACTCCGGAGTGGGCGGGCGCCCGTGACGAATTCGTGTGTAGTAGGGCTCTATCGCCTCTCGGGAACTCGGGGTCCCGTACGCCATAACCAGTACGCCGATGCTCATCGCACGCCCGCCTTTCCTTCGTGGTGCACGACGTCGACCACGGCGGCCAAGACGTCGGGATCGGTGTGGGGGAGGACCCCGTGACCGAGGTTAAAAATATGTCCGGCCTCTCGACCGGCCCGGGTGAGAACCTCGCGGGCGGCACCAACCGCGAGGTCAGCGCCCCCGAGGCAACGCGCCGGATCCAGGTTCCCCTGGACGGGCTTGTTCGCCCGGCGACGACCCTCGTCGAGGTCCACGTGCCAGTCAATGCCGAGCACACTCGAACTGCACTGGGCCATGTCGCCCAGGAGCTCTCCCGTACCGACTCCGAACAAAATGGTGGGTACGTCGAGATCCTGGAGAGCGGTGAGGACCCGTTCGGTGGCCGGCTGGGCGAAGCGCTGGTACTCCCTCCTCGTGAGGGATCCGGCCCAGGAGTCGAAGAGCTGCAGGGCACTCGCGCCGTGGGCGACCTGGGCGCGCAGGAAACTCACGGTGATGTCGACGACTCGATTCATGAGGGCGTCGTAGAGGTCGGGCTCGGCGTGCATCAGCGTTTTAATCACTCCGAACTCCCGGGTCGGAGCCCCCTCGACAAGGTACGAGGCCACCGTGAAGGGAGCGCCGGCGAATCCAATGAGGGGGGTGGTGTCACCGAGGGCCTGGACGACTCGTTCGACGGTGTCAGTCACGTGAGCAATGTCGGCGTCAGTGAGGTCGCGAAGCCGCTCGAGGTCGGCACTCGTGCGAAAGGGGTTCGCGACAACGGGTCCTCGTCCGGGGACGACGTCGACCCCGAAACCAATGGCGTGGAAGGGAACGACGATGTCGGAGAAGAGGATGGCCGCGTCGACTCCGTAGCGGCGCACCGGCTGCAAGGTGACTTCGGCGGCCACGTCGGGATCGGCAATCGCCTCGAGTATCGATCCGGTCCCCCGAAGGGCCCGGTACTCCGGGAGGGAGCGGCCGGCCTGGCGCATGAACCAGACCGGTACGTGGTCGACGCTCTCTCCCCGACAGGCCCGAAGGAAGGGGGAGTCGAGGACGGGGCGCGTGGTCACGTCGCCAGCCTAGAAGCCGACTCGAAGAGGTTCGGTCGTGACGACCTAGACTCGTCGGACGCCAAGGTGGCATCCCAAGGAGAGTTTCGTGGCCCACGAACACGACATCGCCGAGGAGCAGGAGTTTCTGGCGAGGGCTCTCGTCGCCCTCGAGCACATGCGCAGCGAGGCTGCGGCATTACGCGACTCGGCCGCGGTGGCGACGATGAGGGGTGCCGGGGACCTCGTCGAGAGAGACGTCGTCATGGGGACAGCCCTTCAGCGACTGGACCAGTTGGCCATCGGAGACCAACCCCTCTTCTTTGGACGCATCGACTACTTTGCTCGAGGCAGCGAACCGGGTGAGACCTACCGGGTGGGACGTCTTGCGGTCTCCGACAAAGACCTGAATCCTTTGGTGGTTGACTGGCGAGCCCCCGTCGCGGAGGCCTTCTACCGGGCGACCGGCGTGGAGTCTCTCGGACTCTCGCGACGTCGCCACGTGGCGATTCGGGGCCACGAGGTGGTCTCTCTCGAAGATGAGTACTTCGCCAATGAGGAGGGGGAGCTGGATCTTCCCGCGGAGACGTTACGAGAGGCGACCGCCGAGGGTTTGGTGGACGGGGGCCTCGCTCTCGGGGGCCCCGGGGCGCTCCTCGCCGCTCTCGGCCAGGCTCGCACGGGTCGGATGGGCGACATTGTCGCCACTATCCAGGGAGAACAGGACCGGATTATTCGTCACCCCTCCGCGGGCATCTTGCTCGTCCAAGGTGGCCCGGGAACCGGCAAAACGGCCGTGGCGCTGCACCGAGCGGCCTACCTTCTCTTTACTCACCGGGCGACGCTCGAGCGCCAGGGGGTTCTGGTCGTGGGTCCGAACCCCCTCTTTCTGACCTACATCGGAAACGTGCTGCCGTCGCTCGGCGAGTCGGGAGTGACGTTGTCCACGGTGGCCGGTCTGGTGAGCAATCTCGCGGTGAGCCAGGACGAGTCCGAGGAGATTCGACGCTTGAAGGGGGACCTGCGCATGGCCCAGGTCGTGGCCCGAGCCGTGCGAACTCGCGAGCGCCCCCTCGCGAGAGACATCAGTTTCGCTCTCGGGCGCGCCACCATCGTGGTGCGTCCCGAGGACACTCGCGACATTGTGGAACGGGCCCGTCGCCGTCCGGGTAACCACAATCAACGTCGTTCGGCCGTGAGTCGCGAGTTGGCCGCACGACTGGCTCAGCGGTACGGACGCCGTTTCGGAGCCAGTGACGCGGAGGAGTCGACCGTGGAGGGCGACGTCGCCGAACAGATTCGTGCAAACTTCGAGTTCAAACAGATTGTTCAGCGTGTTTGGCCCCGGCTCACCGGACAGGACTTACTCCACGACCTGTTCGGCTCGCCGGCTCTCTTGCGCGTCGCCGCGAAGGGTGTGCTCACCGAGGAAGAGATGGCTCAGCTCGCGCGACCCCGGAGCAGTTCGGTGGAGGACGTGGCGTGGACTGCCGCCGACGCGGCGCTGATCGACGAGGCGCGGGTCATCCTCGGTCCGCGCAAACGCCCTCGTCCCGTGATCGCGAAGAACCCGGAGGTTCTCGACGGCATCGATCTCGAGGCCTACAGCGGCGAGATTCGCGCGGCGGCCTTGCGCGAAGCGCAGCGCCTCAACATTCAGCGTCTTAGTGAACTCGACGAGGCGGAGTTCGTGACCTACGGACACATCATCGTCGACGAGGCGCAGGATCTCTCGCCCATGGAGCTACGGGTGCTGAAACGTCGCGACCTGGCGGGGTCGATGACCATCGTGGGGGACATGGGCCAAGCGACGACTCCGGGGTCGGCCGCCTCCTGGTCCACCCTGCTCGAGATATTGGAACCCCGTCGCGAGCCGACTCGAGTGGAGTTGAGCGTCTCCTACCGCACCCCCGAAGAGGTCCTGGAGTTCGCAGCTCCGACGCTGGCCGCGGCGGCGGTCGGGGTCAACCCACCGCGGGCGGTCCGCCGCGCTGGGGTCGCGCCCGAGGTGATCGAAACGAGCCCCGAACAGCTCGCCCCCGTAGTGGTGACTACCGTTCGACGGCTCGTCGAAGAGCTCTCGCCCGGTCGGGTGGCGGTCATCGCGAGTGCGGACGACTGTCCGGAGATTCTCCGGTTCCTCTCGCGAGCGGGTCTCGACGCGGTCGATCCCCGTATCGAGGACGGACGGGGCCTGGGTGCCGACCTCGTGGTCGTGAGTGCCGAGGGGGCGAACGGGCTCGAATTCGATGGAGTGGTGGTCGTCGAGCCGGGACGTATCGTCTCGCGCGGGGCCGCTGAGGGTGCCGTGAGCCCCCGTGGATTGCGCACCCTCTACGTCGCCATGACTCGGCCCACCCGCCGTCTTTCGGTGATCGCCTCAGAGGGTCTCCCGAGCACTCTCCAACCTCGGAGATGACCTAAACACGGGCTAATGACCTTGTGAAATTTTTGTTATGGTGGAGCCCGTGAGTCAGGCGATCCCCGCAAACAGCCTGGCGGAGCAGCAGAAGATCGTCCACGATCGACCGCCGATGTTGGCGATTGGCGTCATGATTTGGCTCGGTAGCGAGTTGATGTTCTTCTCGGGGCTCTTCGCCGCGCTTTTCACCATCCGTGCCCACCTGGCGTCGTGGCCCCCGAAGGGAACTCACCTGGACGTCCTCCAGTCGGGAATTTTCACGATCATCCTGGTGGCCTCCTCGTTCACGATGCAGTACGCGGTGTGGTTAATTGAGCGCCGTCGCCGTGATCAGGCCCGCACCTGGGTGTGGATCTCTCTCTTTCTCGGTTTGGCCTTCGTCTTGAACCAGGTCTACGAGTGGACCCACCTCACGACTCGTTGGTACACCAACGCCTACGGCTCGGTCTTCTACATCACCACGGGCCTTCACGGACTGCACGTGACTCTCGGCCTCATCGCCATGCTGTTCTTACTCTTTCGCATGCGTGGTTCCCAGGGTGACCCGGGTGAGTTGGCGGCTTTCCAGGGAGTGAGTTACTACTGGCACTTCGTGGATGTGGTGTGGATTGGCTTGTACTCGTCGCTGTTCCTTCTGAAGTAGGTCGACCGTGAAGCTCTCCTCCCGATTCAGTCTTGGACTCCTCGTGGGTGTTCTGGCGGCTGCCCCCCTCGTAACTCTGGCGAGTAGTGCGAGTGCGTCGTCGCAGGGCCTGTCGCAGACCCCGTACCAGACGGGGGCCGCTAACTCGGGTACCCCGAACTCCTCCTCGGTGGTGCGCGGAGCGTCCGGGGCGATCACGAGTTACGGGAATGGGGCGATTACCTACACCGTTCCTTCGCCCGCACTGGCGACCCTCGGCCAGTCGCTCTACCTCGAGAACTGCGCCTCCTGTCACGGCGTGAACGCGAACGGAGTGCCGGCCAACGGAACGTCGGGAGCGTTTCCCAACCTGGTCGGTCTCGGTTCGGCGACTATCGACTTCTGGATCGAGTCCGGGCGCATGCCGGCGGCCGACCCTCGCTCGGTGCAAGCACTACGGCGTACTCCTCGCCTGACTCACGACCAGGCGGTGGCGATTGCCGCGTGGATTAACTCGCTCGACCCGTCCTACCCCGCGATTCCGACTCCCCACCTCAGCGGGGCCAACGTGGCTGACGGAGCGGCCCTCTTCGCTCTCAACTGCGCGGCGTGTCACACCATCGAAGGAGACGGGGATGCGTTGGCTCAGGGGACCTACGCACCGTCACTGCGTAACATTCCCGCGGCCCAAGTGGTCGAAGCGATTCGCACGGGCCCGGGCAATATGCCTCGCTTCACCGGGAATCTGAACGACTACCAGGTTCGCAACATCGTCGCTTACGTCACCGAGTATCTGCAGCACCCGCGTAACCCCGGGGGACTCGGGCTCGGGGGACTCGGTCCGGTCGCCGAAGGGTTCGTCGGCCTCTTAATCGGCGTGGGCTTACTGGCCCTCGTGGGATACTGGGTGGGAGAGCGCCAGTGAGCAATCAGGACCAGCACACTCCGGTATCGTTGCGCGGGCTGAACGCCGACGATCCGCACATGCAGCCGGCGGCGCGCCGGCCCCGAATCGTCGAGGGATGGATTGGCTTCCTCTTCCTCCTCGGCATCGCCCTTCTTGTTCTTTTCGCGGTGGCCTTCGTGATGAACTTGGCACCCTGGACCCTGGGGGCGACCTTGGGAGGTGGTGCGGTCAGCCTTGGTGCGGGTCTCATCGCCTGGGGCAAGTACTTGATGCCGCGGGGCCCCTTCGTGGAAGAGCGCCACCCGCTCGCCAACTCCGACGAGGATCGGGACGCTTTCGCGGCCGCGATCGTCGAACGAGGCGGCGGGATTATCCAACGCCGCAAGTTCCTCGGGGGACTGCTCGGAACCGGAATGGGTGTCTTCGGTGTGGTGAGCCTTTTCCCTCTCGTGCGGTCGCTCGGACCGATGCCGAAGGGGACCCTTTTTCACACGGACTGGACATCGGGGTCGTACCTCGTGGACATTACGGGTCGCCGGGTGAACGTCACCGATCTCGCAATCGGCTCCATCACCACCGTCTACCCCGAGGGATTCGAGAACACTGACAACGGGCAGGCGGTTGATCAGACCGTCCTGATTCGAATCTCGAACGAAAGCTTCACCACGATGAAGGGTCGAGAGACCTGGGCGCCTCAGGGGTACGTGGCCTACTCCAAGCTCTGCACCCACCTCGGGTGCCCCGTGGGTCTCTACGAGCAGCAGTTGCAGTTATTGGTCTGCCCGTGTCACCAGTCCATGTTCAACGTGGCTAACGGAGCTATCCCCAACTTCGGGCCGGCGCCGCGGCCGCTACCCCAGCTACCGCTGATGGTGGACTCCAACGGGTATCTGCAGTCTCAGTCGGACTACAAGGAGCCCGTGGGTCCGGGCTTTTGGGAGCGTTCATGAGCACCACGCAACGAGAGCCCTCCGCGACCGGTCGCTACGGCAAGGTCGGACAGGTTCTGAACGAGCTAGACGATCGCTTAGGGGTCGCCAAGGGAGGGCGCACCTTCCTCGACAAAATATTCCCCGACCACTGGTCCTTCATGCTGGGTGAGATTGCGCTCTACTCCTTCATGGTGCTGATGCTCACGGGCGTCTTTTTGACCTTTTACTACGTGCCTAGTCAGACGGTCGTGACCTACAACGGCAGTTACCTTCCGCTGTTTGGCCAGCACATGAGCGAGGCCTACGCCTCGACGGTGAATCTCTCCTTCGCCGTGCGTGGCGGGCTCCTGATGCGTCAGATGCACCACTGGGCGGCCGACATCTTTGCCGGCGCGATCGTCGTGCACATGGCTCGTATTTTCTTCACCGGTGCCTTCCGCAAGCCGCGTGAACTGAACTGGACCATCGGCACCACGCTGTTGATCTTGGCCATCGCTAACGGGTTCCTCGGGTACTCCCTGCCCGACGACCTCGTCTCGGGTACCGGTATCCGCATTATGTACTCGATCATCCTGTCGGTGCCCCTCGTGGGTACCTACGTCGCCTTCTTCTTGTTCGGGGGTAACTTTCCGGGTACCGACATCCTGGCCAGATTCTTTATCCTGCACGTTCTCGTCATCCCGTTGATCATCCTGGGGCTGGTCGGCGCGCACCTCTTCCTTCTCGTACGCCAGAAGCACACCCAGTTCCCTGGTCCTGGTCGCACCGAAACCAACGTGGTGGGTTCTCCCATGTTCCCGGTCTTCATGGCGAAGACCACCGGCTTTTTGATGTTCGTGACGGGAGTCATCGCCCTCCTCGGCGCCTTCGCCCAGATCAACCCCATCTGGCAGTTCGGACCCTACTTCGCCTCGCGCATCTCCTACGCCGTCCAGCCGGACTGGTACATGGGATTCCTCGACGGGGCCCTACGCATCTTCCCGGCCTGGGAGTTCGCGAGTTTTGGGCACACGATTCCACTCGAGGTCACGATTCCCGCGGTGATCTTCCCGGGCATCTTGTTCACTGCAATCTTCGCGTGGCCGGCTATTGAGCGTCGTTACACCGGTGACAACGCTCTGCACAACCTCCTTGATCGACCCCACAACCGTCCGAAGCGCACGGCGGCCGGAGTGGCCGTCACGATGCTGCTCACGATGCTCTTCATCGCGTCGTCGACCGACGTCATTGCGAACTACTTCAAGATCTCTCTCAACACCGTGTTGTGGGCGATGCGAGTCCTCGTCGTCGTTATTCCACTGCTCTCCTACCCCCTGACCTACCGCATTGCGAAGGAGATGCAGGGGGTCGTCGGAGTCGGCAAGCGCAAGGTGACGAACGTGGTCGTTCGCACCGACGCCGGAGAGTACGTCGCGACGCCCGCTCCGGTGTACGTGGACGATGCTCACCACGAACTCGATCCGGTGCCGGTGCCCACCTTTATTGAGGGAATCGAGAGCGAGGCAACCGACGCACCGGACGCCCTCGAGACGGCTCCCGGAGTGCGACGCGTCGAGCGCTAAGTTTTAACCCTGATGAATGTTCGGCGCGCGATGGGGGCGAGTCTCGCCGTCGTTACTCTCGCCCTCGCGGCACCTCCGGCGTGGTCGGCGAGTTCCGGGACTCACGCAGCGAAGTTTCGAAACGAACCTCGGCAAGTCGGTTGGACCGTGGGGGTGACGAGCGCGCGCGGGGTCGTGAGTGATTACAAGATGGAGAACGTGGCCGGGGTCTGGTTCCGCGTCTTTCGACTGCGAGCTCGCACGGCGTTCCTGCGCTGGCACGTGGGTTCCCAGGATCCCCCCGGGGCTTGGGGGGCCGTTCCGGCCGACGCCGCCCCGGCGGTGGACTGGGCGAGTGAGGGCCTCGCGGGAGTCGTGGGAGTATTTAACGGTGGTTTCAAGGTCGGAGCGAGGGCCGGAGGTTCGATGGTCGACGGACTCACCTTCTCGCCCATGATTCGGGGAGACATGACCATCGGCATCGACGCCGCCGGTCACTGGCGCATGGGAGTCTGGGGCGCCACGCTTCCCTCCGGTAGTTTTCACCCCATCGCACTGCGTCAAAACCTGGGCCCCCTCGTTCTCGGGGGACGTCTCGCGCCCGCGGCGTCTCAGAACATCTTTGGGTGGGGCTCCCCACTCAATAATCAGCCCGAAGAACCCCGCAGTGGTCTCGGAGTCGACGCGGCCGGGAACCTGGTGTACGTGGCCACGATGTCGAATATCGGCCCCGTTCAGTTAGGTGAGGCCCTGATCGCGGCCGGGGTGAGAACCGGAATGGAACTGGACATGAACCCCTACTGGCCCATTCTCGGCGGATCCTTTCACGCCCTCCACTCTCCGGGACCCCTGCCGGTGCAGATTCCCTACTCCGAACACAATCCCGATATCTACTTCAATGGTTGGCAGCGGGACTTCTTCGTCGGCCTGGCCGAACCCAACAGCTGGACCTGTTCGTGGGTCTCGCCCGGACTCTCCGGCCACGGAGTGAGTCCTCAGCCCTTGCGCCTCGCGGGTTCGGGGTGCCCTCGGGCCTAATGTGGCCCGGCGCCGTGCGTAGCATGGTGCCGTGATCAACGACGATCCCGCGTGGCCCCGGGCGAGCGTTCTCTTTGTGGACCCCGCGCGGGCTCGACCGGGAGACGCCGGACTCCTCGGCGCGCATACGTGGCGTACCTCGGTGACGCCTCGCTCCGAGACCTCGACGCCCCGGGCGGTGCGAGACGCGTGGCGCTTCTACTCCACGTGGGACTACCACGAGTCTCGTGACCTCGCCGACGATATTCGCGTCGCCGACTACGGCGACGTTGGCGAACCCGACGAGGACGGATCTGACTGGACCGCGCTCTCGAATCCTCACCCCTTCTGGCTTCTCTACGGGGGCGATAACGCGCTGACCTGGCGAGCTCTGCGCGAACTGGCGGGCGAGCACCTGGCGGACTGGGCCCTCGTCACTCTGGACGCACACCACGATCTTCGAGACGGCCGGTCGAACGGGTCTCCGGTGCGCCAACTTCTCGAGGCCGGCCTACCGGGTGAGAACGTCGTCCAGGTGGGCTTGGCCGACTTCTCCAACTCCGCCTTCTACGCTCGCCGAGCCCACGAGGCGGGGATGTCGGTGGTGCCGCGACACGTCATCACCGAGCGAGGGATCGAGAGGGTCCTCAGCGAAGCGCTCGAGCGAGTGGCGACGCGTGCTCGGTGGATCTACGTCGACGTGGACGTCGACGTGGTCGATCGCGCCCTCGTTCCGGGTTGTCCGGCGGCGGCACCGGGGGGGCTCACCGTGGATGAACTCCGGCGGGGGGTTCGTCTTCTCGCCGCTCACCCCTCGGTGGCCGCGATGGACTTCACCGAGGTAGACGTCGAGCGTGACGCCCCCGACGCTCGCACCGTGCGCGCTGTCGCGCTCTTCACCCTGGAAGCCCTCGCCGGCTTTCGTAGGAGGAATTCATGACCGTCGTACTCACCACTCGTTCTCTCTCGCGATCAGACGTCGTGCGGGTCGCCCGCCGCGCCGAACCCGTCGAGATTGGCGACGACGCCTGGGCCCGGGTGCGGAGTTCCCGAGAGGGAATTGAAAGCATGGTTCGTTCGGGGATTCCCGTCTACGGAGTCTCGACGGGATTCGGATCGCTCGCGAACACCTTCGTCGAGCCGGGATCGCGTCAACAGCTCCAGCGCTCCCTCGTACGTTCTCACGCCGCGGGTCTCGGTGACTGGGTCGAAGACGAGGTCGTGCGGGCCATGATGCTGTGTCGGCTCACGACCCTCGCTTCGGGAGTCGCGGGCGTGCGTGCGGAGACTGTCGACGCCTACGCCGCTCTGCTCAATGCGGGAGTGACTCCGGGAGTACACGAGTTTGGCTCCCTCGGATGTTCGGGAGACCTCGCTCCCCTCGCCCACGTGGCCCTCGTGGTGATGGGGGAGGGTTGGGCTCGTTACCGGGGCGAAGTGCTCGAAGGAGCCCGCGCTCTCGAAGAAGCCGGACTCCGCCCGCTGACGCTCGCGGAGAAGGAGGGTCTCGCCCTCTTAAACGGGACCGACGGAATGCTCGCCCACCTCATCTTGGCGTTGGAGGACTTCGCTCAGCTCCTCGACACCCTCGACGCCGCGGCCGCCGTCTCGGTACAGGCGCTCCGGGGCACGGATCGGGTGTTCAGCGCCGAGCTCCAGGCGCTTCGCCCCCACCCGGGTCAGGCTCGTTCGGCCGAGCGGATTCTGGCTCTCCTCGCGGACTCACCGATGGTCGCCTCCCATCTCCACGACACGTCCCAGGTTCAAGACGCGTACTCCTTGCGCTGTGCTCCTCAAGTTCACGGGGCGGCGCGCGACACGTGGGCTCACGCGGCCCGAGTCGCCGACGTGGAACTCGCCTCGACGATTGACAACCCGTCGGTGCTCGGTGAGGGGCGTCTCTCGAGCAACGGGAACTTTCACGGAGCACCGGTCGCCTACGTTCTCGACTTTCTCGCCATCGCCAGTGCCGACGTCGCGTCGATGTCGGAACGTCGCACCGACCGGCTCCTCGACGTCCACCGTAACTTCGGCCTCCCCCCCTTTCTCGCCGACGACCCGGGAGTTGACTCGGGTCTCATGATTGCCCAGTACACCCAAGCGGCCCTCGTGAGTGAGATGAAACGCTGGGCGAGCCCCGCGAGTGTCGACTCGATTCCTTCGTCAGCGATGCAGGAGGACCACGTCTCAATGGGTTGGCACGCCGGGCGAAAATTACGCCGAAGTCTGGAGGCGCTGGCGAGAGTTGTCGCGATTGAACTCGTCGCGGGAACTCGGGCCATGGCCCTGCGGGGGTTGGACCAGGCCTCTCCGGCAACGCGACCACTGCTCGACCTCGTCACCGAGTTGAGTGGTCCCCCCGGACCGGATCGTTTTCTCGCCCCCGAACTCGCCGCGGTGGCTGAGGCAGTCAAGGACGGACGAGTAGCGCGGGCCGTGAATACGGCCCTCGGAGAGGGGGAGTAATGGACGGAGCACGCCCGGTTCGGGCCGCGCGAGGTAACGAGATGACCGCTCGGGGTTGGCCCCAGGAGGCGGCCCTGCGTATGTTGCAGAACAACCTCGATCCCGACGTCGCCGAACGACCCGATGACCTGGTGGTCTACGGTGGGACGGGTCGCGCCGCTCGAGACTGGCGCAGTTTTGACGCTATCGTTCGAACTCTGCGTACGTTAGGTGACGACGAGACTCTCCTCGTTCAGTCGGGCAAACCGGTAGGGGTCTTCACCACGCACGAGTGGGCCCCGCGGGTCCTGCTCGCTAACTCCAACCTCGTCGGGGACTGGGCCACCTGGCCGGAGTTTCGCCGATTGGAGGCGATGGGGCTCACGATGTACGGACAGATGACCGCGGGCTCGTGGATCTATATCGGGACCCAGGGGATTCTCCAGGGAACTTACGAAACCTTCTGCGCGGTGGCCGCCAAGCGGTTCGGAGGCACTCTCGCGGGCACTCTGACCTTGACCGCGGGGGCCGGAGGCATGGGCGGGGCCCAACCCCTCGCCGTGACCATGAACGACGGTGTCTGCCTGCTGGTGGACGTCGACCCCTCCCGTCTCCAGCGTCGTGTCGACACGCGATATCTCGACGAGTGGACGAGTGACCTCGACGAGGCCCTCGAGCGAGTTCTCGCCGCGAAGGCTCGCCGCGAGCCGCTCAGCGTGGGAGTCGTCGGTAACGCTGCCCGGGTTTTCCCCGAGATTCTGCGGCGCGGAGTCGAGGTCGACATCGTGACCGATCAGACCTCCGCCCACGATCCGCTCAGTTACCTACCCGACGACGTGGATCTTAAAGACTGGTCCCACTACGCCGAGACCAAACCCGAGGAGTTCACCGACCGGGCTCGTCAGTCGATGGCCCGCCACGTGGAGGCGATGGTCGGCTTCCTCGACGCGGGTGCGGAGGTCTTCGACTACGGCAACTCGTTGCGTGGAGAGGCGTTGAGCGCCGGCTACGAGAGGGCCTTCGCCTTTCCCGGTTTCGTCCCCGCCTATATCCGACCCCTCTTTTGCGAGGGGAAGGGGCCGTTTCGTTGGGCCGCACTCTCGGGCGATCCGAAGGATATCTGGCGCACCGACCAAGCGATTCTCGATCTCTTCCCCGACCAAGAACCCCTCGCTCGCTGGATCCGACGAGCTCAAGAGAAGGTCGCCTTCCAGGGCCTCCCGGCCCGTATCTGTTGGCTGGGTTACGGCGAACGGGACCGGGCCGGAGTTCTCTTTAACGACCTGGTCGCCTCGGGGGAGATCTCCGCACCGCTCGTGATCGGACGAGATCACCTCGACGCCGGTTCGGTCGCCTCGCCCTACCGGGAGACGGAGTCCATGGCGGACGGGTCGGACGCCATCGCCGACTGGCCGATTTTGAACGCCCTCGTCGCGGCGTCGTCGGGGGCTAGTTGGGTGTCGGTGCACCACGGGGGTGGAGTAGGAATTGGTCGCTCGATTCACGCCGGACAGGTCTGCGTGGCTGACGGGACGCCCCTCGCTCGAGAAAAGCTACTGCGCGTGCTGACGAACGACCCCGGCATGGGTGTCCTGCGTCACGTCGACGCCGGTTACGAGATTGCTCAACAAGTCGCCGACGAACGGGGGGTCCGCGTGCCGACGAGAGAAGAGGCGTGAGTCTTCTCGTCACCGGTGTGGGGGAGTTACTGACGAACGACCCCGAGCACGGCGTCGGCGCCGTCGGTCGCCGACACGACGCGGCCCTCGTTATCGAAGACGGACGAGTGGTCTGGGTCGGGGACGCCCGGAGAGCCCCGGCGGCCGACGACTTCCACGACGTCGAGGGTCGAGCGGTCATCCCGGGTTTGGTCGACTCCCATACTCACCTCGTCTTCGCCGGGGACCGGGCCGATGAGTTCGCCGCTCGACTCGAGGGGCGCCCCTACGACGGGGGAGGCATCTGGACCACGGTCGCCGCGACGCGGGCCGCCAGTGACGACGAACTGCGCCACGCCACCCGGGAGCGTCGTCACCAACTGGCGCGCAGTGGGGTGACCTACGTGGAGGCGAAGTCCGGCTACGGACTCTCCGTCTCCGACGAGGCCCGACTGGTGGAACTCTCGGGTGAGGTCGCCGACGAGGTGACCTTTCTCGGGGCTCACGTCGTGCCCGAAGAGTATCGAACGCGCCGAGAGGAGTACGTCACTCTGGTGAGCACCGAGATGCTCGGTCGAGTCCCCGGGGCGCACTGGATTGACGTCTTCTGTGACGCCGGAGCGTTTAGCGTCGAGGAGGCCCGAGAGATTCTTCTCGCCGGGCGCGCCGCCGGCAAGGGACTGCGACTTCACACGAATCAGCTGGCTGACCTCGGGGGAGCTCGGCTCGCCGCCGAGCTCGCCGTGGCGAGCGCCGATCACCTTACGTACGTGAGCGACGAGGATCTCGGAGCCCTCGGCGACGCCGAGGTGGTGGCGACGTTGCTCCCGGGAGCGGAGTTCTCTACCCGATCGCCCTACCCCGACGCCCGACGATTTCGGGAGCGGGGCGTCGTCGTGGCGCTCGCAACCGACTGTAACCCGGGCACCTCCTACATCACCTCGATGACTCTCGTGATTGCCCTGGCCGTGCGAGAGTGCCACATGAGTGTGGACGAGGCGATCTGGTCGGCGAGTGCCGGGGGCGCCCGAGCTCTCCGACGTAACGACGTCGGATCGTTGAGGGTGGGCTCGCGCGCGGACCTCGCGATTCTGGATGCTCCGCGGGTGACTCACCTCGCGTACCGACCCGGTGCGCCCCTCGTGCACGCGCTCTACCGTCGAGGTGTGCGCGAGTTCTAGGAGGGCGTAGGGCGACGGACCTCGACCCCGGGGGGTAGGGCGTCGCGCAGAACGTCGGCGAAGTGTTCGAAGAAGGCCGCCGCCGGGTGACGGGGCCGCCAGTAGAGGGCGATGTCGCGTCGAGGTACCGGTGCACTGAACTCGCGCACCACGAGTGAGGAACCGGGATCAGTACTGAGGGCGAGGCGCGGCAGCAGCGTGATCCCCACTCCCGCCACGACCATCTGGCGCAGAGTCTCGAGGCTCGTCGCTCGAAACCCGCGACGCTCGCGCGCTCCGGCCAGGTGACAGACCGACAGGGCCTGATCACGCAGGCAGTGACCCTCGTCGAGGAGGAGAACGTCCTCACCCTCAAGATCGCTCACCGCGACGCGCTCTCGGCGGGCTAGGGGGTGACCGGTGGGCAGAGCGAGGAGGAACTCTTCGCGAAAGAGGGGTACCTCCGTGAGGTCGGAGCGTTGGGGCTGAGCCATCAAAGCGACGTCCAGGCGGCCTTCTCGAACCTCGTCGACGAGTACCGGGCTCTTTTCTTCGCGCAGCAGAAGTTCGAGGCGGGGAAACCGCTGGTGGAGGAGGGGGACCACGTGGGGAAGTAGGTAGGGCGCCAGAGTCGGAAAGATACCGAGGCGCAGTGAACCTGCTTCGGGGTCTCGGGCCGCCTGGGCGAGCCCCTGAATCTCGTGGGTCCCGGCCAAGATCTCGCGGGCGGTATCGACCACTCGCTCTCCGACGGCGCTCAGGTGAATCGCGCGCGGGGTTCGTTCAATGAGTTCGACCCCGAGTTCTGTCTCGAGCTTCTTGATCTGGGTCGACAGAGTTGGCTGGGACACGAAGCAGGCCGCCGCGGCGTCACCGAAGTGCCGGTGATCGGCCACGGCGACCAGATATTCGAGGTCCCGGAGATTCACGAGGCGACGCTCGGAACCCTCTCGGAGTCCAGGCGAATCAAGTAGTCGAAGGCGGCGAGGGCGGCCTGTGCGCCGGAACCCAGTGCGACCACGATCTGCTTGTAGGGCGTGGTGGTGCAGTCACCGGCGGCGTAGACCCCCTCGAGAGAGGTGGCACCCCGTTCGTCGATCACAATCTCGCCGCGTGGTGTGCGCTCGAGTACTCCGTCCAACCAGTCGGTGTTGGGCACGAGTCCGATTTGAACGAACACGCCCTTCGCGTCGAGGCGCTGCTCGACTCCCCCGTCGCGGTCCCGGTAGATCAGGCCGTCCATTCTCTCGGCGCCGGTGATGCGTAACGTCTCGGCACCGGTTATTACCGCGATGTTCTCCCGACGCGCCAGAGCGCGTTGGAGGACGTCGTCGGCTCGTAGTTGGCGGTCGTACTCGAGCAACGTCACCGACGAGCAGAGGCCGGCGAGGTCGAGTGCGGCTTCGACACCAGAGTTGCCACCCCCCACCACGATCACGGGCTGGTCTTTAAAGAGGGGGCCGTCGCAGTGGGGACAGAAGGTCACCCCGCGGTTCAAGAGTTCGGCCTCTCCGGGAACGTTCAGGGTACGCCAGCGCGCCCCCGACGCGAGTACCACCGTGCGAGCTCGCACCCGAGCACCACTGTGTAGATCGAGGGTCACGAAGTCGTTCGCTCGACCCAGGCGGC
>VFSW01004057.1_pt1 | contig 21869 bp, 24 predicted proteins | sample 5358111 | NCBI WGS metagenome assembly VFSW01 (sample SAMN11554181, study PRJNA540505) | mine drainage metagenome | isolation source: sediment from site ElyBrook_90M | place: USA: Ely Copper Mine, Vershire, VT | collected 2017 | reverse complement strand
ACTCCTCGCCGTGGCGCGCGGCCGAAGCCCGCGCGGCCGGTGGGGCCAGGTGGGCGGAGCATGAATGTTTAAAATAAGTTGCTTGCTTAGATATTGTAGGAGATATACTTGGAGTCATTAACTGCCGAAGAGATTATTGAAATTAACAAGAAGGTCGGTGAAAAGGGCACAGTAATCAACAGAGGAAATCTAGAATTCATAATACAGAAAGCCAACAAGATCGAAAAACTAGGCAAAAGAGCAGCAATTATTTTGCATGATATAATAACGAGTCATGTGTTCTTGGACGGTAATAAAAGAACTGCGTTTGTTAGCGCAGTCACAGTGATAGAATTGAATGGAAAGAAGGTAGAGATTGCGGATGAAGCTGTATTGGATTTGGTCTATGGAATAGCCAACGGAAAGTATAATATATCAGAAGTTGAGAATATTATTGAAAGGTGCATAAAATGAGGGCCTTTGTAGAAAAGATCGTAGATAGGATAATAACACAAAGAAAGAAGCTACTCAAGGAGATGGCTAGCGAAGCCTATGCACAGAGATTAAGAGGCTAATTTTAAATGTTGGAAGTAAAGGCGTCTTATATAAGAAAGCTGAAGAAAATTGAAAAAGAGCCATTATCTATATTGGTTCGTTGAAGGATTTTAGGAAAATGTACAAGCTAAATTAGTTTAAGCAGAGCAAGAGCCTTCAATCCTTTTGTTTAAACTTTTCCCAAAAGTTTATAGGGAAGGGGGAGGAGAGAGGGTAGGAAGGCTCCAGAAGTAGGAGTTTTAAGAGTTTCTTTAAGTGGACTAAACGCCTATGGGATTAAAATTAGATTTCTTATCTTCTGAGTGTTTTAGGCGCGGATGGCTTATAAGATGGAGGTGCAGTTACAACTTTATATGGTATTTCAAGTCTCTGCAACTCTTCAAGTTGCCTTCTGTTTATGTAATTATCTCCTCTCTCGTTTGTAAATACCCTATCGATTCTGCCCATCGCCCTCATGGCTCTAATGTCAGCGTCGTGGCTTGTAAACCTAACTACGAATACTCCTTCAGTCTCCGGCAAAGCTACGGCTTTTGCCTGCGGTACGCTCATTTCATGACCAATTACACTTATATCTGTTGCTACCATGGTATCATCTTTTTAAATACTTAAGCCTTTCTTTTGGCTCAGGCCCCTTTCCTAAAGCCTCAAGCGTTCTGCTAGGTATGAATGTAACTTCCCTCTGCTCTATCACTATATCCTCCTGTTCCATTTTTCTAACTTCCTTAGCGTGTATCAGCAGCCTCGCCTTCAATTCTGTGAAATAAGCTACTGCTTTCTCGGTTTTTTGAGTATACACTTCAAATAGCACATGTTCGTTAACGACAATCTTCCCCTTCCTATCTATCCAATCTCCTTGAGTGGAAGGACTTTTTGCACCAAATGAGTAAGTTATACCATCGAAGTCCTTTCTGATTAGGTCTCTAAGCGCCCCTACGTCGTCATCTGTAAATACTGTCTTTGACACATCTTTTTTCCCGATAAAGAACTCGCTGACTGGTAGTAGGATGGTAAATTTATAATGCTCACCCTCTAACGTAGGTCTCAAAAGACTAATGTCGTACTTGGTCTGGCCAAACGCTCTTTTACCAGCACTTTCTATACCCACCATTAGTAATTTTGTACGGCACAGGAAATATTTAAGCGTTGTTACATGTTCGTCTACTATATATGACCTTTCTACCTAGGATCGCCAGATCAGGCCCTCTCGAGGAGGGTCTGGGAAGGGTAAGAGAGAGAGATAATAGTGTGGACATTCTTAGACTATGCAAAGAGATAAAGACGTATTTGAGACAAACTATTAATGTGATGATATGGCCCACAGGGTAACATTTTATGTAAAGCGCGGCAGAAAGAAACGAAAACGTGTATCGTTCCTAGCATATTCGTGATTTTTTGAAAGATTACCATAAAACTATTCAGGAGGCTATACTAGATTTCGGTAATTTACATTTGCATAAAAAGATAATAAGCATATCTAAGGGCAATGAAATATTATACATACAGCACAGAACAAAGGATAAACTCAAGGCATTGACATTCAAGCCTGATGGAATATTTACTCTAAAGAAAGGTAAATCTAGGGTTGTTTTTCAAGTTCTGGATTCGCAGGCGAAACGCAATCGAGAAATAGAAGCGGATATCTTTCGAGCATATTTTTGTCCCGGTGTTGCAAAACTAGTTTTTATCGTTCCAACTGAGGAAGATTTAGAAAATGTTAGTAGGATATCTTCCATAATACAGGATAATTTAGAACGCTATGGAAGTGATTTTGATATAGGTTTTAGCTTGACCTTGCTGATACCTAAAACGGTTCGTAATAGGAAAAGCGCGCTAAGCTATCTAACTCCTCCACGAACTTCCAACGAAATTTTCAGATGATAAACATTCTTGCTCTGTCTGCGTTAAGCATAATTGAGCAAAGAGAATTGCCCAATTGGTCTTTCTCCTCCCCCCACTCCTCCGAAGAGAGTCTCTATTTCATCTTTAATCAGCATAAGTCTCTGCGTTATGTACGGCTCCAAGCTATACCTCTTTGCAAGGTCAGTTGCAACATTGAGATACTTCTCTATTCCTCCCTTAGAAATTGTAAGCACTATCTTACCTTGGCATCTTGTGCATTTACCTACAAGTGGCACTCTTCTATACTTCGCATTACAAGACACACATCTGAATGTCTGCTTGGAGAATGAGTGAAGGTTTCCCATAAGGTCAGGAATAAAGTGGCTTATTATAAGCCTTCTCGCGCAGTCGCTCTTGTCTATAGTAAATAATTTATCATTTAATTTAAATTGAAGATCTATCTTCTCCTGCATAGTCTTCAGTCTAGTATAAATGCTCCTATATGGTGCATTTGTTACCACTCCATTGCTTGCTATGTGAGTAAAGTTCAATCCATCATAGATGGTATCTGTCTTTAATCTTGAGCTCACTTTTTCCACTTTCATCTCTCCAGCAGGGCATCTAGTTAAAGTTTTATCGTAGAATTCTAGTCCATATTCCTTCACTATCTCCATATCGTGGACTTCGTCGTCTACCTCTTCCGGAAGCACATGCAATGTTAAAATCAAACTAGCGTCCATCGTGCCCCCAATGGTCACTGGCAGATACTTTCTAGAGAAGTTAATGAGTCCATCCAGTAGCAGCATAGTGGTATCTTCGTCCCCATCACAATTCCTTCTTCTTGCTGAGATTGTGTATGGGTGGGCAAAACCTACTGAGGCTTCTGTGTAACCAATGATTCTCCCAAGGACTCCGCAGGACGTGTGCGGTGAAAGCGTAATTACGTTGTGTCCAATAAGCTCATTTGTGGTCTTTATCTTATAGAATGGCTCCAATTTGTAGAACTTTACTAATAGATCGTCTATGAAATTTGCAACTTTCAGGAAATATTCTCCCCCTCTCCTATTCAGTATCACATCCTGGTGCCTCATCTCCACGAGCTGGTCCGGGTTCTCTAGCTTCTTTCCGAGATAGTCTTCAGTATATCCAAGCTCCCTCAATCTTTCCACACTAGTTCCTATCTCTCTAGGGTAGAAATGCGTTATTGGAGTATCTGTAGCATCAAATCTAGTTGTTCCATCCTTGAATATAGTTATCCCATGAACACTTCTGAGAATTCCCTTTTCCAAAGGCTCTGCTATTTTATCTCTGCTTACGAGTCCTTTCACACCCTTCATGCTCTTTGGGAGTGTTTGTATCCCAAGCTCACTCACTATAGCGTCTATCTGCGTTGCAAGATTCACACTGATATTGCCATATCCTGCAGTCTTGCTATTGCATACTGGACATAAGTCCTTGTTAGTTATCCTTCCACACTTCTCGCAAAGCCTTTCCAGCTGTGCTCCAGACTTATGCACTTTACAATATGGGCTCAAGATATACTCTTTGCCTAGTTTGCATCTGTACTTTGCTATTTCTATCGATATAGCTCCAGTCCCGAGCTTTCTTTTGTCTTCCATATATGCTTTATATAAATTTCTATCTTTCGCGCCATGTTCTCCAATCGGGAAAAGAACATTCGGAGCAGGAGTCATTAGTCTCTCCTTTGCCTTCTCAGGCCTTCCCATCCTGGCCCCTATCCTTGTGGACCTCTTCATTATCTTGAAGGGAGCAATAGCATTCATGAGTTCTATGGTCTCCTTGCTTATATCATAGTTCTCCAGCACCTTTTCATCTATCCTAAGTGCCTCATCCTTTGTGAAACCCAATGAACATAGCAGGCTCTGCGCATCGTCCTCCTTAAGCGTAATTGATTCTCCATCATCGAAGTGAGGAATGCACAGTCTTTCCAAGGAATTCCTTATTCCAGGGCTTGAGATTGGTATCCTAAGCTCCTTTACTGCGAATACGCTATCAGCAGTCTTAGTCACATTACTGCTGATTATCGCTCTGCCCAGCTCCTTCAGATCATTTGATGAAACATCAGAGTACTCATACAGCCATCTTGGATGTATCGGAACATCATATGCCTTTGACAACCGGTATGCTTCAGCGAAAGAGGGCTCGAAAATGGCACCATTGAATCCCTTTGATTGCAATTGCGCATACCAGTACTCCTCAACATAGCTTGTAGGCTGCATTGGCGTATTGGTTTTCTTGAAATCACCATATGTTATTAGAACGTCACCAACGGAAAGTATCTTTGCAACCATTCCGATTACTCCTTTTGCCTCATCCACTGTGTTGATTCTCATCGCCTCTCCTGATTTCAGCTTCACGAATGGCCCTTCTATGCTGTCTACCGGCGTTGCAATGCATCCCTTCCCTGGCTTCTCGACCTTGACTTGAGTTCCTGTTACGATAAATTCTTCAAGTATGTACATAGTAGCAGGGCTGAAGCCCTTTGCGGCTATTCCTGTGTACCTGCTTCTTCCATATCTTAGCCTAAAGCTTCCCGGATAATTCGGATAGGCGAATATTGGCCTTCCTGCCACCAGTTCGCTGAGGAATACGGCATCCTTCTTGTCCTCCGCAGAGCTCTGCGTTGCAGCAGTCTTCTCTACCCTTATCACGTTGTTAAGCCAGCTCCAGTCAAGTCCGGCCATCTTTGAGAATTTCAATACATTCTTAGCCTTCTGCGCTATCCCCTCGCATACCACTAATCCTATCCCTCCCCTCACCCTGTTTGTCATAGGCTGCTCAACCCCGTTCTTGTCAAGCCTCTTCATGTTCCTGTGAATCCCTACTTCCATTTCCTCCGTAGGAAGCCCGTCCACGCACACGGGGCAGTTTTCAAGTATCCATCTCGTATCCGCCTCCGGAGGCAGGTACTGTAATCTGGCCTTCCTTGTGTGGTATATCATCATCTCTTCCAGCCATCTCTCCACCTCGCTCTGCGTCGCCTTGTAGTTGCCTATGCCAAACTGCCTCCTTGCTAGGTCTGCAAGCACAACAGACAACGCTGCGCTTGTCCCTCCGGCGCCCCTTATTGGTCCCGCATAGAGCACCGCAACATAATCAGTTCCATCAGGGTTCTTGTGTATCTCCACACCCTGCAACCCTTCAGTAGGGGCCACAAGTATTCCCTCCGTCAGGATGCTAAGCCCTACCCTTACCGCCAGTGTTATCCTTTCTGCGGTCTCCTTTTGAAATTTTGGATTGGTGCAGATCTCCTTTGCCATCTCGAAGGCCAGTTCCTGCCTTGTTTTCCCCTCACCACGTTTCCTAATCTCCTCTGCAAGGCCTCCTATGCCCATGATTCCCTCTATCCTCGATGCAAGGTCTGGTGCAGACTTTATTTCAACGAATAATTCAGGGTCATAACCGCGTTCCCTTGCGGCTATGGCTACTGCATTGGCTTTCTCGAATTGTTGCGTAAGCTCACTAAAGTACTGTTCTATCTTCATACTCTTAACTCCTTCAATAATTTTACAATTGTCATGTCCACAAGCATAATCTCATGTTCGCTGAGCCTGTAATCGTGCCCCATCTTCGGCATTATTACGAATCTCTTTGGTTCATGAGCACTGTCAAAGATCTCTTTTATCATTTCTTTTGGACAGGAATCATCAATCTCTCCAGCAATGAAGATCGTTTGTACCTTTATCTTCTTGACGTCCGCTACAACATCGTATTTATCTTTGTCATCTGAATAAGCAATCGGCACATTGAATGTCCTTTTTTCCTTACTTCCAGGTATTGTCCTTTTAATTGTGCTAAATCCTGTTCTTCTCCATTCATCCATTCTTTCATCATCGTATGTGCTTCTGCCAGAAGGCATTATTGCTACTGCAACGGATACTCTCGGATCTCTGGCCGCATAAAGTAATGAAACCTGACCCCCTCTACTGTGTCCACCTACCAAAATGTGCTTGTACTCTGCCTGTTTGAGCATGAATTCGATAACATTTTTCACATCTTCGAGATACTGGGTTGTTGTATAAGAGGAAATATCCCCCTCGCTGTCCCAAATTCCGGTTGTATCGAATCTTACTGCAGTATAACCTTCCTCACACAACGTTTTTGCCAGTCCAGTAATGTGCGGATAGTCTTTTGAATCTAGATAACCTGGGCAAAGAATAGCAAGTTTGTAACTTTTCTTCTCCGGATGATGGATTACAGCAGATATCTTGCCCTTTGAAGATGGTATCATTACATTCTCTGTTTTCATCATTGCTCACTATTGAAATTTATCTGGCTGAAGACCTGACTCTTCGCCTCATACACTGGAAGCACGCACGGGCTTGGTATGTGTCCCTGCCTTATCTGGAAGTCTGTCCTCGCCTGCCATGTCCCGCTGTTCACTATTCCCACTCCGTGGTAATCCGCGATCGCATTCTTGTGTATGTGCCCGAAATGCATTATGTCCGGAACCTTCTCTATGACAAGGTTGTCCTCCTTGCTGGGGACTATTACATTGCCCCCGTATATGGGGGAAAGATGCCTTCTTTTCAGTACCTCTATCATCGCCTTCTCCGGCGCCGCGTAGCTGGTCCCCGGTATCGCGCTTATGATTGAATCAAGGGAAGTTCCATGATAAGCAAGAATATCCAATCCGTGCGCATTCACCCAGCTCGGATTTGACAGGATGTGCACATTATCCTTCCTGAAGTTCCTGATCAACTCATTAGTAAGCGGGGGCTGTGGCTCGGCCCTCTGGACCGCATCATGGTTTCCTGGCATCACGAAAACGTGTATGTAATCCGGTATGGCGTCGATGTACTTGAAGAGCATCGCATATTGGTCATAGATGTCGAAAATCGCAAGGTCGTTCTCCTGGCCGGGATAAACACCTATTCCATCCGCAACATCGCCGGCCATCACGATGTATTTTATCTTTGCGGCCAGGTTCCTCCTTTCGTTTACGTTGCCGTTGAGCCACTGCAGCATGCGCTCGAAGTTCTTCTGCATGAACCTCTTGCTCCCTATGTGAATGTCGGACATGAAGGCGATGGCGACATCCTCCTCTACCTCCTTCCTCTTCATTATCGGTATGTCGGGCCATATCATCTCGCTTGCAATCACGAAGATGTTCGATGTCTTTCCCTTAACGGCAATTACTTCATCGTTTATTATGTTCTGGGACTTCTGGAGCAGGTCCCTGGCCTGCTGCGATGTTCCCGCCATGAACATGACCTTAGATTCCCCTGTTTCGTCCTCGATTGTGACCATTATGTTTCCCTTCTTGGTCACTATCTTTTGCGTGACGATGCCCGCAATACACACTTCCCTTCCGCTTGTAAGGCTTTTCATCGAGTCTATGCTTGGCAGAAGCGTATAATTCCTGTGGGTCTGAATCAGGGTCTTTATCTTTGTCAGCCTGTTGCTGAAATAGCTTACAAAATCGCTCGCGCTGCCGCTTGCACGGTCGTTGGGCCGGTTGTTTACGGTGTATCTTGCGTCAATATCGGCAGCCTCTGGCTTGAAGTCAGCCGACCTTATTACTTCTATAGGAACAGGCGTCTTGTCAACCTTCATCATGTTGATTATCGCTGATATTTCCTCGGCAGAAACTATGTTCAGCGCCGCGGCGCTCTCCGCCTTCGATTCTATTACCTTGGAGGCGAGCAGATCGATGTTGACCTGCCCGAGCTGCGCATTGCCGATGTCCCCGGATAGCACTATCCTTGATTGTGACAGCACCCTTGCAAGCTCCCTAACTGGATTATCCAGATTCTCCCCGGGCATGATGATTGTGTTATGGATCTTCCTTGATAGACTCAAGCGCGCTCAGTATGTTCCATATCACGGTCCTGGCCTGCGGAGGCAGGTTTATGTCTGTGCTTACCTCGTCTATCTTGTAGATCGCGGATGACACCCTCTCCGTATAGTCTCCCGCGGCGTTCAGCTTGGCCTTCGCCTCGCCCACCGCGCCCCTCACGTTCTTCGGAACACTGGTATCAGAGATCAGAGAATCCATCAGCTTTGTTATCTGATCCACAGATGCCTGCATCTGCTTATCGTCTTTCACCATAACCTCCCATCACAAAAAGTTTTTAACCGGATATACTCCGGATTGAATACTCTATATCTGGATTTAATCTTTTTATAGGTATCTTATATTTATGAAATAATTTCAGGTTTCTCTACCTTCGGTTTAACTCCAGGTATCCACCTTATCATATTGAACTCCTTTCTCGATCAAAAGGCAGGAAAGCAGAACAAGAGTGAAGACAATGCGGTGGAACTTGCATTAGCGCTCATTCCTAAGGAATAGTAAAAGGTTAAATATCAGTTTAAGGTGAGCACTAGATTATATGCCATCCAAATTCGTTGATATCGAGTCTCCTTATTCTGCACCAACTCCAGATGGAGTGAAACTGAATATCAGGTATGCCAGAGCGGCCGTGACAGACTGCCTAAGGCGCGGAGAAATACCATATGCATCACACCTATTCTTTACGCAGACAGGGATCCTTGATGACAATGTACCTAAGGACCGTGAAATTGGGATCCTAGCAGGAAAGGAAATGATCGAGAAGCTCGGAGCCACAACCGTTGTCTACACCGATCTCGGCATATCAAGAGGGATGCAATTCGGAATAGAGGCCGCACTAAGGGCCGGAAGGCAGGTGGAGTATAGAACTCTGGGAGAGGAATGGCATGTGGAGATACTAAGGCGCGAAGAGAGGCATTCTCACAAGGATGTCTGGTAAATTATCTAAACCGGTACCGCTCCTATGAAATGGCCTATAAGGTATCCGGCGAATCCTGCTATCATGCCTATCATTAGCATTCTAAGTCCGCTTGCCCAGAGCGAACCTACTGTTGTCTTGGCCTCATAGGCTCCTATGAAGAAAAGTGCTATTGCGCTGATTATAACCGAAGCTATAATCCCGGTGTGTACCACCGGAGTGAAAAGGAATGGAAGCAGAGGGATGATAGAGCCTATAAGCGTGGCCGTGCCAACCAGCATAAAGCTCCTGAACGGCTGCTTTTTATTCACCGGGGACAATCCGAGTTCAAAAGCCATCATAATCTCCAGCCAAGCTTTTGGATTAGATATTATCATTTTAGTTGCCTGCTTGAGCTCCCTCCCTTTGTAACCCCACTTCTCGAAGATTACTCTAATCTCATCCTCTTCAATTTTAGGAACTTCTTTAATTTCTCTCAGTTCCCTATCAACTTCCTTAAGGTAAAGATTCCTCCTGGCGTTTGTAGAGGTATAGGCTACCGCAGCCATAGATATCGTCTCTGCACCAAGCGCAGCAAGGGCCGCGACAAGCAAGATCGTGACGTTTGCAGTGGCAGCGCTTACCCCAAGAACTATTCCCAATACATTGACCAATCCATCCTGGCTTCCAAGTATGAAGTCAGATAGGAAAGTAGGGTGCGAATGCCCATACTCGTGCATAAGCGCGCTCTTTGGCATAAAAGAAAAGCTCTTCAAAGTTTTATAAGGTTATGTATGTGCTATTTCCTTTTCAGCGACACCATTATGAATTGCCCTTTTTCACGGATGCTCGATATTCTCAGGCGCGTTTTTCCTACCGTTTCCCTGAACTTGTCCATCCGCAGTGCGTGAGCCCTTGCTCCCCTGGCAACGCCATGCAACTTCCCCACATTGAACTCATAAATCCTTATTTCGCCATCCCTGTTAAGGAATTTTGACAGGTAGTCCAGGGATTCCACCTTGCGTTGCCAGTGATGGTATGACACGCTTGCGAATATGATGTCGAACCTCCTTTCCCTGAACGGCACATGCCTGCTCGAACCCACCGCAAACCTCGCGTTTTCAAGCCCTCTCGCCCTCCATGACGCTATCTTTATCATTTCAGCCGACGGGTCTATGCCAAAAACATCGATATTGCCAATCTTTGCAAGCCGAATCGGAACGTCTCCCGGCCCGGTTCCCACGTCCAATACGGTTTTTGCGCCGGATTTCCTTATGTCGCCTGCGGCAAAATCGTAAATCCCATTCATCGGGAGAATCTTGACCCCAATAAAGTATAGAATTGACAGCAGCGGCCCGAATTTCTCCTCCCCGTCAAGGTAGTAATCCACCATGGTAATTCATAATCAGCAAGCTCTATAAACTTTTAATAACATCCATTTCTGTGTTTCAATGGCGCTGAAGATACTTCTTACCGGTTTCGCCCCATTCATGCACTATAAGTCCAATCCCAGCGGCAAGGTCGCAATGAGCCTGAACGGCCAAAAGATAGGGGAGGCAGAGGTCGTTGGCAGGGTCCTGCCCGTGGAACACAAACTCGCCGCCTCGCAGGTCCACGAATTCATGATGACCGAGAAGCCCGATATCGTCATAGGCACCGGCATCTTTGCCTCAAGAGGCTGCATATCGCTGGAAAACATCGCGATAAACCGGTACTTTTTCAGGGACAGGGATAATGAAGACGAGACATACGAGGCCCTGTATGAGGATGGAAAGGAGGCATATTTCTCCACGCTGCCGCTATCCGGCATAAAGGACGCGTTGCAGGGGAAGGGGATCCCGGCCGAGCATTCATTTACCGCGGACACCTATGTTTCAAACGAGGTTTTCTATGAAATAATGCGCTCCGCGGAAAAAATGGGGATAAAAAAAGCCGGTTTCGTCCATCTCCCAATATCCGAGGCAAACGTGATAGACATGGATAGTCTTCATTATGTGCAAAGGCTTGGGATACCAAGCATGAGGAGAAGCACCATGGAGAAGGCGATGAGGCTCATCATCGAGGAATCAGTAAAGCTGTACTGAACTACGCCGCGTCATGACCGACCCTCTTTTAATTTTTTCCAGACAAGCATGCCCTGATCAATGGGATTTAATGGAGGATAGTGAATACAGGAAAAGGAAATCGACAAAATGGCTGTACACCGCCCTGCCGGCCAACATAGCCATGGGCCCGATATCTACGCTCATCGCGCTCTACATACTCTCGCTCGGGGGCTCGATCGTGAATGTCGCGTACGCGATCACGCTGGGCACTGCGGTCTCCATACCCGCATCGTTCTTCTGGGGCAAGATCGCAGACATATACAAGCAGAGAAAGTTCCAGATAGTCCTGTCGTACACCTGCCTGGCCCTCTCGCTCCTCGGTTTCTACTTCGTCAAGACCATACCGGGCATCACCCTCTTCTATGCCGTTTTCTCCTTTGTCATAGTTGGCGCGGCAACGCCCCTCAACCTGCTCATAATTGAGGACAACCCCGACAAGAAATGGCCCGCGCTGTTCTCAAAACTCCAGATGATATCAGGAATAGGTTCGACAATTGGCTTTGTGATAGCCGCGGTTGTCACTGGCTTCCTCAATCTCGATTCCCTTATACTCCTTTTGCTGGCGGTAGCCAGCATCGCCGTCATAACTGCGGTGCAGTGGATATACGAGCCATCCTTTAAGTTTGGCAGGAGCTTCTTCGTAAGGTCGCCGTTCGTATACCTGTCCAGGATCTTCTTCCAGCCGATAATGATACTGATATTGCCGGAGGTCGCGGCTGTTAAGAAGATAATAGACCTGACCCGCAGCCGCCGTGTGCCCTTGCGTCCCAAGATCCTGCAGAGCCCAATGAGACTAATGTATGCGAGCAGTTTTGTCTTCTTCCTTGGCACCGGCTTCTTCAACACCGTATACCCTGCCGGACTGAACCAGATCGGGCTCGCGCGGTCCGGCGTCTTCATCATACTGTTCTTTGGAATACTGATCCAGACCCTCACATTCAGGTATGCGGGCGCGTTCATAGGCAACAGGTCGAAACCCAGGTCGATCAAGGATTCGCTTACTCTCAGGGGTTTAAGCTACATACTGATCGGCGTATCGTTTGTTGCAGTGCAGGGCCTCGGGTTCTTCCTGGTCAATTCGCTGCTGTACCTGCTCTCCTCCGGGCTGGCATATGCGATATTCTATACTGCATCCAACACGCTGCTCTTCAAGTTCATTGGCAGCGGAAGCAAGGGCAGCGCGCTCGGCGTGTACACCGCCATGATGAGCGTCGCCGGCCTCGCAGGCGCGCTCCTTTCAGGTTACACTGCGCTGTACATAGGGTACTGGTTCACATTTTCACTGGCCGGGGTTCTTGTTCTTGCAAGCGGGTTCATGTTCAAGTATCTGCCAGATTAATGGTTTATTTCATGGAATGCCTTGTCTAGGTCGCTCTTTGATGCGGTCAGCCAGCCCCCCGATGGGCCGGCGCTTATTTCGTATCGGTCCGCTTCAAATCCTTTCACCACGGCATCGGCCATTTCAGCCGCAGTTATGCTGTAATCCGTCTTGGGAAACGGCTTCCCCTTCAGCTCTGTGTCATGGACGGTCGGGGGTATTACCTCAAAGACCTTGACCGAAGTGTCCCTGAGCTGGTGCCTCAAGGACATTGTGAAGGAGTGTATTGCCGCCTTTGTGGCGCAATATATTGGAAATATTGCAAGCGGAACGAATCCGAGCCCAGACCCGACGTTGATTATCGCAGACTCCTTCTGCTTCATCAGCAAAGGCATGAATAGCGCCGACATGTAGACCTGCGACTTCAGGTTTATCTCAATTTCGTCCTCGTTATTGAGCAGATCCCCCATGCCTTTCCTGAAATCTATCGATCTCTGGATCCCAGCGTTGTTGACCAACACGCTTAAACCAGGAAAATCCTTACTTATCCAGTCGTAAAGCTCTTTTCTTCCGCTCTCACTTGCGATATCACATTTCTTTATGTTGAGTTCAGGAATCTTCTTCCTGGCTTCATCAAGCTTCTCCTGTCTCCTTCCGCAGATTATTACGGTATTTCCCAGTTTCGCAAACCTCTCCGCAATCGCAAAGCCTATCCCCGTAGCGCCCCCGGTTATCAACACCGTATTCCCACCGAGCATCATAAAACTATTTCACCATAACCCTATTTATCGCTTGCCAGGAGCTCCGAAGCCCTCAGCAATGCCACAAGCTCCAAGCCGTTAAGTCCGAGCAATCCTGCCGCTCCTTCCTCGCGGTCAACCACGCATATAACCCTGGCCACCCGTGCACCTCTGTCCCTCAACAACCGCGCCGCAGCAACTGCGGTTTTTCCTGTCGTGGCCACATCCTCTATTATATCTATCGCCTCATTCGGCCTGATCTCACCGATCAGCCGTTCCCCAGTCCCGTGCGTACTGGCCTCCCTCCTTATTATCACGTAAGGCACGCCTAGCCTCATGGATACGGCGACTAAAAGGGGCACGGCGCCGAGCTCCACTCCCGCTACTCTCCCGGCAGTGACGCGTTTGGATATCTGCTCGGTAAGCACTTCCAAGATTGCAGGGTCTGTCGCTGCTTTTTTGATGTCCACATAGAATTTTGAAGGCCTTTCCAAGTGGGTGAGCTTGAACTCCCCAAATTTAATTGCACCGCCCTCAACCAAGAGCTCCCTCAACATATTGCGTTATTGGAAAGAGAAATATAAAAAGTATCATTTCTTGTTCAGAGTCATGTACCGTTTATGGTCATAGAACAACGCTACAGCCAGAAGCAGGACCACGATATCCCTTATTATCAGGTCGGTGAATCCGGATTCGATGAGCAGGCCGGCGATCACCTCGATCATGATGAGCACGCTGAGAACCGCTGCTATCCTGAGGTAGAAACCCGTGAGCACCGCCAGCCCCACCACGAGCATCACGGTTCCGTGCAGCATGACCAGCAGCGTAGGGCTGGCAAAGGTTATCTGTGGCGGGACAAATCCCACCCAATACCTTGGCTGTATTATCTCCCACGCCCCGAATCCCACCAGTATGACGGCGAGACTTATCCTCGTCAACAGGTGCCTTTTTTCATCATTGTCCAATCCATCAGCCCTTTATTATGTAGCCCGCTGTGTTAGTAAGTATTATTCCATCGTCACCCATGTTGTATTCCCCGCTTGGCGCGGAGTCGTCCCCAAGCGATAAATCTATGTAGTAAAGCTTCTCGCCAGGCAATATCGTATAGTTTCCGCCCGTCGTCGGGTTGCCGACTGCGGCAATTGTTATCCTTACGCTGCCGTTTGCAAGCTCCTGTTGTGTTATGTTGAATCCGGCTATGGCGCGCTGTGCGGTGCTGTTTGTTATAGGACTGGAGATCAGGTATGCGTATGTGGCGTAACCGCTTGCTGCCAGCGTAATGTTTGTTGCATTCTGCGAAGACGCGCCCTGCTGCTGTGCAATTGTGTTTGTTGCGGCCGTGGCACCGGCATTGACCATGGAGGAGATGCCGAATGTAACCGCCAAAGACACCGCCACTATGCCTATGAATATTAACTTGTCCGGATGGGGCATGGATATCATTTTGCCCGGACGCATTTAAAAACGCTTGTATGGGATGGAGTCAGCAGGAGGGAAACGAGATCAAAGAACGAGCCCTCCTGCACTTAAATTCAATTCACGACCCCATCATGTTTGGTGTTGGCATCCCAATATGGATTGCTCTGTGGTCATATATATATCGTCCAGTATTCTTTCCGATAGCGCCCTCTATCTCCATTCCATGAGCAGCATGCCTATTGTTATGAAGATGAGCCCGGGTGCAAGATAGCTCCATGATCCTGGCACGGCTACGAGCACGAACACGACTACCGGGAGAAGCTGGAGGTCCGAAAGCACGTAGCCGGTTGCAACTGCTCCCCTCCCAAATTGGGTCAGCACCTTGAATACGAGCGTCTCAAGGTAGAAGGAGAGCATCAGCATGAAACCCATCACAATTATAAGGGTCAGATAGGCCGAGCTTATCTGCGGTATCTGAACGGACGGCAATAGCACCAGCAGTGCTGCGCCAAACAATACCACCTCGGTGAGCTGTATTGGGAACATTACGCTGAATGGATTCTCTATTCTTTTTGTGGAGAGGTAGTAAAAGTAGGTTGCCGTCCCATAAACCAGCACAAGCGCAATGCCGGTCCCCGCTGCCGATGTGCTTATGGCCAGTGTCTGTCCGTTCAAGGTTAGGGATTCCAGCACCATCCCCCCGGCTATGAAGAGCGCACCGGCGTAGTACAGGCCTGCGAGCTGCTTGTATTTCGATGAGAGCGCGAGCAGCGCGGTGAAGACCACTATCTCCGCGGACGCGAAGGCGCTGGCCGGCGCAAGCCCGTTGTTTGCTATTGTGACATAGAACATATAGTTGCCGAGCGCGAAGAGCGCTCCGGAGACAATCGGATACTTCAGCTGGTCAAGCCTGAGCCATATCCTGCCCCTTGCAATTATGAGGATTATTCCGGATGACACGGCCTCTATCAAGAGAAGCGAGAATATCGGCGAGAGGCCGCCCCCGGATATGGACATCACAGCGTTCGAGCCAAGGTACCAGATGGAATATGCTATCGATGTGGCCAAGGCAATCGCATAGCCATAGTATTTTGTGTGCTGTTTCCTCCCATCCATACGGTCGGTTAAGAGTAAGAACCGGCATTTATATACTTTGCTAAAATGCCTGTCAGATGCCTTCCGGAATGTTGTATGTGCGGGTGCGCCCGCCCCTCTGGAGCAAATCGAGTTCCGGTCCTATTTCCCTTATCTTGTGCGCCCACCCAAAAAGCATGCCGCCCAGCATCTCGTTCACCCTGCTGCGCTTTGCTATGTATTCCAGATCGTCGCTCATCCCCGGATGCTTCATGAATCCCTGCCCCCTATACCAAAGCAAAGGGTACTGCTCTGGCGGCTCAAGTCTTTCCCTCGCAATCCTGACCAGCGACTCCACAACACGGTAATCCTCGTTGTATATCGCGGCGACGAGGAGCGTGGCGTATCTCTCATTCCTGCCCCTGCCGCAGGCAATCTTCTCATCGTACCCAAGAAATACCCTGAGAAGGTCCCATTTTGTAAGCTCCGATAGTGCGCTGGCCGGCACCGAGTGCGAAAGTATCCCTTTCTTGATTTCGCCCACATTGCATCTTTCTACCATGCTCTCAAGCCATAAAGCGCCTTGGCCGGGATTTGAACCCGGGTCGGAAACGTGACAGGCTTCCATCCTAGACCACTAGACGACCAAGGCACAGTGCGCTATTACATTAAAGTAGCAATAATTAAAGTGTTTCTATCATCTCGACAGTTCTGCCGTGCCGCTTGCGCTACTAATGAATTATAAGTTTCCCGTTGGGGAGATTTGAACTCCCAACCTATCGCTTTCCATTGTGCGCGACGCACAAAGCCTCACAAACTACAGGCGATCGCTCTGCCATTGAGCTACAACGGGCCGGCGCTTAACTTTATAGCTTAGAGTATTTAAGCTTAAAATTATTATATGTTGTAGAGGCAGGTACCTCTATATACTAGAAAATTTAAAATAACAATCACGGGTGTATTGGAGAATGGCTGAGGCAAGGGCCCCCAAGAGCGACCAGGAGACGAAGAAGGAGAGCAGGACGCCTATCTCAGAGGAGGTAATAAAGCGCCATTACAAGCGCATGCCGATAGGGCTTTACCACATAAGGGAGGAATTCCTTGACACGATCTCCTCCGGGACCTTTCCTGACTCCATCATGGTTGTGGTGGCATTCCTCGCTGTTGTCTCTTTCCTGAGTTTTTACCCAATAGCCTGGATCGTCTTTGTGACCGTTGCCCTATTCCTGGTGACCTTATACAGACCCTTCCTGGGGCTCATACTATTTACTGTAGTCATATTTCCGATTTACATGTATCAGACTCCCCTCCTTGCGTGGACATTTGCCGTGGCCGCCGCCGCGATGCTTGTATACGGTTACATGCATTACCGCCTTGCGGTGTTTACATACGCCCTATTCGCAATGGCCTTCTCCCCGCTGGGCTACCTTTTTGAGATCCCTCTCATGATCTTCTGTGTGCTCACCCTCGGGGCAAAACGCAGCATAATCGCGGTTGCCATCACGCTCGCCTTGATAATAATGTTTTCAGCGGTCACCGGGCTGCAGAACACCGGTTATATACTATATAGCGCCCAGCAGGCACACACGGCCATAATCAACTCCAGCGCCATAGGTTCCACGGCCGCGATATACGATGCACCCACAAAGCCCGGCTTTTCATTCTTCAACTTCAGCGCGGGTCTCGGCACAACAATATCAACCTTTACCAATTACACGATAACCAAGCAGGTGCCCGGCCTAGCACAGGTATTCATACTCTCATTCATGGTAAATCCAATCACCTATGCGGTCCAGATATTCCTGCTTGTTATAATGATAGCTGCGATGGACATATTCGCATCGAACACAAGGTCGAAGTTCAAGGGATTGAACACGAGCTTCATAGGCATAATCTACCCCGTTTCATTTATCATATTCTCCAATTTCAGCTCCATCAACCTCCTTGCCGTGCTGATGCCGTTCTCAAGTTTCATTCTTGCTCCAATAGCGCTCTACATGCTCGAGTACTATGAGATAAACGTGGTCAAGATCATTGATGTGAAGAAGCAGGACATAAGGATGAAATTCGGGGAGGCATTCGAGGACCTCGAAGCCGGAAATAACCCCGAGACGTTTGACGATATAGGAAACTACGAATCCACAAAGAAGGAACTGAAGGAGGCGATAATAAGCCCGATAGAGGAAAAGGGGGTCTCCCACGCGTACAACATCAAGCCGAGCAAGGGAATATTGTTGTTCGGCCCACCCGGAACCGGGAAGACGATGATGATGAGGGCCCTTGCAAACGAGATACACGCCGGGTTCTTCCATGTCAAGGCGCAAAACCTGATATCCGCATTTCCGGGGGAATCCGAAAGACTGATATCCAACATATTCTCGATAGCCAGGAAGAATTCGCCATGCATCCTGTTTTTCGACGAGATAGATTCTGTAGCGGTTAGCAGGGAAAATCCCAGCGTTGACGACACCCACAGGCACGCCCTCTCCCAGCTCCTGGTGGAAATGGATGGATTCCAGAAAGTCAAGAATGTGATAATAGTAGGGGCAACGAACAGGCCAGACCTGCTTGACAAGGCCATGATGAGGCCGGGCAGGTTCGACAGGATAGTCTACATGCCCCTTCCAGATCCTAATGGGAGGAAGAAGATTTTCCAGATATACCTCAGCAAGCTTCCGATAGGTGAGGACATAGACCTTAAGCAGCTAGCGGAGAAGACCGAGCGCTACTCCGGTGCCGACATAAAGGCGCTCTGCGAGAGCGTAGCCCAACTCTCCGCGCAGGATGCTGCCAGCGAGCACAAGATACTTCAGATAACACAGCAGGAGATAATCGACGTCATCAAGTCGTCCAAGCCGTCCACCTCGCTCTCGCAAATCGAGGAATACAGGAAGTTCAAGCTGGACTTCGAGAGGTCAAACTTCAAGAACACCGATTCGGAGGACAAGCCGTCCACGACAATGGACGAGATAAAGGGGCTTGAGCAGGCAAAGAAAAGCATAAAGGACTCGATCGAGGTCCCGCTGCTCCATCCAGACCTTGTGAAGAAGTATGACATAAAGGTGATTAACGGGCTGTTGCTATTCGGCCCCCCCGGGAACGGCAAGACTATGCTTATGAGGGCGATAACCGGGCAGATGAAGGGAGTCACAGTACTTGAAATGAGCGCACCCGAGCTCGCCGAGGAGGGGATAGACAAGGCTACCGCTACGGTCAGGGAGATTTTCAACAGGGCGAAAGAAAATGCGCCTGCGATAATAATGATAGACGAGGTCGACGGCATTCTTCCCAAGAGGGAGGGGGCGTCAGAGATAGGCGTCCAGATAACAAGCGAGGTCCTGAAACAGATAGACGGCATAAAACAGACAACAAATGTCGTGCTCGTTGGGGCCACAAACAGGCCCGATTCACTCGATCCCGCAATATTAAGGCCGGGCAGGTTCGACAAGCTCGTTTTTGTGAAGCCTCCGAACTCCGCCGCAAGGGCGGACATCTTCAAGGAGTATCTCGCCAATACGCCCTGCGCGGCAATTGATTACCAGAAACTTGGCAACGCCACGAAAGGATTCACAGGCGCAGACATATCTGGAGTGTGCAGGGAGGCGAAATCGGCGGCATTGCAGAGCGAACTCAGCACCGGCGCCGAAGGCAAGGTTACAATGGCGATGCTCGAGGAGCTGATAAGGGGCACAAAACCATCCGCCCCTGATTCTGTCGTCGCTCAGTATGCAAAGTTCCTGGAGCAGTATGGCCAAAGATGACGGGTTGCGCCAATGAGACGGTGGAATGAAACTGAATAAACTCACAAAAGAGGAGGAAAGGGTCATCGTGGACAAAGGGACGGAGATGCCCGGCACCGGCGAGTACGAGCACACCTTCAGGCCAGGCACCTACATCTGCAGAAGGTGCGAGGCACCGCTTTACAGATCTGAGGACAAGTTCGACGCCCACTGCGGATGGCCAGCGTTCGACGCCGAGATAGCCGGCGCAGTAAAAAGGATCCATGACCCAGACGGGCAAAGAACAGAAATCGAATGCGCGAGATGCGGCGCGCACCTCGGCCATCTCTTTGAGGGCGAGAGATTCACAAAGAAGAACGTGCGCCATTGCGTCAATTCCATCTCCATGAGGTTTATTCCAAGCAAGAATGGCGATAATCCGCCAATGGCTGCTCGTCACCTTGAGAAGTGAAGACGTATACCTGATTTTTGGAAGAGCATGGCGCAGATTATTATGTAGACGGCCAGCACCACCGGTATCCATTCGAGGTTTTGCCAGTGGCTGCTGCTCAGGATAAGGTTCAACAGCAGCATCAGGCCAACCCCCGTCGCAGTTATGCCCAGCGCGTAGTCAAATCTGGACACGGCTGCCCTTTTTGTCTGGTCCGATCCGACGCGGTTGTAGAAATATGGCATGATCAATATGGAAATGCCGATAAATAGCAGGATTACATAGAGGCCCACGGAAACCGTCGAATACCATAGGATATAGGCGGGGCCGATGTGCATTATGGATGCGATACCTATGCAAACAAAGAGTATCCCGGCTATGAATCTCAAACTGGTAAGAGCCCGCGGCATTCAATCGGTTTTTATAGGAAACATTAATTTATATAGCTAATGCAATCGCCATAAATCAAAGGACTTAAAGAGCTTCAGCGAGTAAAATGATTATGAAGGAGGTCGTGGCCTTTGGTGGAGGGTGCTTCTGGTGCACAGAAGCGGTATTTGAGATGATGAGGGGGATAACGAAGACAACGCCCGGCTACGCCGGAGGGAGCAAGAGGGATCCCACATATCAGGAGGTGTGTGCTGGGAACACAGGCCATGCTGAGGTACTGGAGATAGAGTATGATCCAAAAATCATAGGGTTTGGGGTCCTTCTCGAGATATTCTTCGCTATGCACGATCCAACCTCGTTGAACAGGCAGGGCAACGATATGGGGACCCAGTACAGGTCCATTATACTCTACACTACGGATAAACAAAGGAAGGAAATAGAGCAGCACATAAGGAATGAACAAAAGGAGCTTGACAAGCCGATAGTTACGGAAGTAAGGTCGCTTGACAGGTTCTTTCCAGCTGAGGAATACCATAGCAGATACTATGACAAAAACCCATTGCAGCCATATTGCCTCTTTGTGACGAGGCCAAAGGTGGACAAGATAAAAAAGAAGTTCTCCAGATATCTAAAAAAATAGCGCTGCAACCATAGGGTTAATCCAATTTACACATGAGCATGTAGTGGGTGGCGCCCATATTAATGGCGCACGCGACCTTCAGGCCGTTTTTCTCGAGCAATTCTCTGGCGGTTTTCCTCCTCAAGCGTATTTCCATGGGTGGTCCTGATTCCTTCCATTCCTCGTTCCAATCGTAGTCCACGGCCATTCCGCCCGGTTTCAATATGCGCTTGACCTCATTGATGAAGCCATCTTTGTAGCCAATATCATGCAGCACGTTCGCAAAGAAGGCCACATCCACCGCACGATCCGGAATTCCGGTGCGAGCGGCATCAGTTTCCAGCATTATTATGCGACCAAGATCCACTCCTGCTGCCTCCACGTTTCTCTTGAGATGCAACATCATGCTCCGACTCGAATCCACAGCATAAACGGTCCCGGTACCTCCCACTCGCGATGCAATCGGAATGGTAAAATACCCACTTCCGCATCCGAGATCCGCCACAACCGCGCCCTCGTGAAGATTCAGCTCCGCAAGGATGGCATCCACGTCCTCCAAGGACTTCCTTCCTTCCGACATGAGCCTTTTAGCTGCCTCATCATCCCAGTTGTGCATGTATTATTCCTTATCTTAGCCGTATATTAACATCCTCCTGCAGCGGCGCAAACCTTTCCTTTGCAAGCGTCACCGCCTTCTCCAGGAAGTCGCGGTATTCCTGAGGCGTGTATTTCAATTCTGCCAACGCATTTCGTATGGAGTATTTGTTCATTATCTCAGTGTAGTCCCCCACATATGTGCATTGGAAGGCCATCATCGGAAATAGATACTCCCTTACGGTAACCGATTTGAGATACGGACCATCGGATTCAAAAAATTCCTCCTTCAAGGAACTCGGCGCACCGGGATCCTTATATAGCTCGTACACGAGCTTGTGCCAGTATCTGCCC
>VFSW01004056.1_pt1 | contig 21870 bp, 18 predicted proteins | sample 5358111 | NCBI WGS metagenome assembly VFSW01 (sample SAMN11554181, study PRJNA540505) | mine drainage metagenome | isolation source: sediment from site ElyBrook_90M | place: USA: Ely Copper Mine, Vershire, VT | collected 2017 | reverse complement strand
TTGGCATCGGCAGCCCGATCCTTGGCGATCTGCGCTTCATATTTGTCGCCCACTGCCAGCAGCATGGGCTTGGTGTAATACAGGTCGCCGCGCTTCTCGCCGTGGTACTCGTATATGCGCGTTTCGACGATCGCATCCACCGGGCAGGATTCTTCGCAGAAGCCGCAGAAAATGCATTTGACCAAGTCGATATCGTATTGCGTAGTGCGGCGCGTACCGTCTTCACGCTCAGCCACTTCGATCTTGATGGCAAGTGCCGGACATACGGCTTCGCACAGTTTGCAGCCGATGCAACGCTCCTCGCCATTGGGATAGCGGCGTTGCGCGTGCAAACCGCGGAAGCGGAAACTTTGCGGCGTCTTTTCCTCCGGATACTCCACGGTGATATGGCGCGCGAAAAAATAATGCCCGGTCACCGAGAAACCCTTGAGGAACTCGAGCAGCAAAAAACTCTTGAAAAAATTAATGAGGTTTTTCATTTTCTATCCTCGCTTGCTTACCACAACCAATACGGCGTCTGCATCCACGCGGCCACCACGACCACCCAGACCAGCGTGAGGGGGATGAATACTTTCCAGCCCAGGCGCATCAGCTGGTCGTAGCGATAGCGCGGGAACGTCGCGCGGAACCACAGGAACATGAACATGAAGACGAACATCTTGCCGATCATCCAGAACAAGCCGGGAATATGATCGGTGAACTCACCCAATACCGGCCAGTTATGGAACGGATTGAGCCAGCCGCCAAGGAACAATACGGTGGCCAACGCCGCGATCAATATCATGTTGGCGTATTCGGCCAGGAAGAAGATCGCAAAGCCCATGCCGGAATATTCCACGTGGAAACCGGCCACAATTTCGGACTCCCCTTCTGCCATGTCGAACGGTGCGCGGTTGGTCTCGGCCACGCCGGCAATGAAATACACCACGAACATCGGGAACAGCGGAATGAAATACCAGTGGAACAGACCGTAGCCGCCGCCCTGCCCGCGCACGATATCGCCCAGATTCATGCTCTGTGCAGCCAGCAACACGCACACCAATGCAAAGCCCATGGCCAGCTCATACGAAACGATCTGTGCGGCGGAACGCAAGGCACCGAGGAAAGCATATTTGGAGTTGGACGACCAACCGGCGATGATGATGCCGTACACGCCAAGCGAGGTCATCGTCAGCAGATAGAGCAATCCCGCATTCACGTTCGCCAGAGTCAATTCATCGCCGAAAGGCACGACTGCCCATGCCGCCAGTGCAGTTGAAAGCGACAATACCGGCGCCAACAGGAACAGGAATTTGTTGGCGCGGGTCGGAATGATGATTTCCTTGCACAACAACTTGACGCCATCCGCAATCGGTTGCAACAGCCCCCACCAGCCCACACGGTTGGGGCCGGGCCGTACCTGCATGAAACCCAACACCTTGCGCTCGGCCAACGTGAAGTAAGCCACGCCGATCATGACGGGCGCAACGATGGCGACTATCTTCACCACCGTCCATATCACCGGCCACACCGGCCCGATGTAGCTCCACAGTACATCCCAGAGTCCGAACTGGTTCCAGAACCATTGAAAGAATTGCAGGATCTGGGCTTCCATCATGCACGCTCCACGGTAATCGTTCCAAACATCGCACCCAGCGCCGCAGTCGCGGCATGGCCGGCCGCCACACGCACCACGCCCCTGGGCAATTTATCGTCCGCAGCAGCCACCAGGTTTGCACTACCCAGCCCCTGGCTGATCTTGACGGTTGTACCGGCTTGTACGCCAAGTTTCTTCAGTTCCTCACTATGCAGCCATGCCTGCGGCATTGCGGCATCCGCAGTGGCTTGCAGGGGTGCGGAACGGCGCACGACGGCATCAGTCGCATAGATCGGCACGTCGCTCACGCGCTGCAGGCCATTTGCGGCCGGTGCAACTTTGACCTCGACTCCGCCGATGGCATTGTTCAATTTGGCGGCAACATCTATATCTTTCAGTGCTTCGTCGCGTACCGCTTCCGATGTGTCCTGATCGAAACCTTCCACCTTCAGCAGATTGCCCAGCACGCGCAACACCTTCCACGCCGGACGCGCTTCGCCCAGCGGCTTGACTGCGCCCTTGAAACTTTGCACGCGGCCTTCGCTGCTGACAAAAGTGCCTGATGTCTCGGTGAACGGCGCGATGGGCAGCAGCACGTCGGCGTATTCCGTTGCACGGTGCTTGTAGGCAGACAGCACGATCACGGTGTCGGCAGACTTGATAGCTCCGATGGCTTGTTGCGGGTCGGCACAATCCAGTTCCGGCTCCACGTTCAGCAATATATAAGCCTTGCGCGGTGATGCCAGCATGGAAGCCGCATTCAATCCTTTGGCGCCAGGCGTGGCTTGCGCCAGATATCCGCCGACGCTGTTCGCCGCTTCGCCGAGGAAACCGAACTTGCCGTTGCTCAGTGCCGCGATCTGTTGCGCCAATGCCTGCAGTTGTGCAGCTTGCGGATGCTGTTGCGCGAAGTTGCCGAGGAATACAGCCACACGTTGGCCGCTGGCCAAACTCTTGGCAATCGCCCCCGCTTCTCCGCTCACGCTCTGACCTTGCTTCTCTGCTGTTAGCGCCTTGGAAACCTGGGTCAACATTTCGACCATGGAATCCGGTGCAACGATGGCCCTGTTCGCCACCTTCATTAACAGGTCGTCGTCGGCGGAATGAATGATATTGACTTGCGCACCCTTTTTCACGGCCAGCCTTATACGGGCAGCCAGCAAGGGATGATCCTTGCGCAGGAAGCTGCCGACGATCAGGAAACGGTCGGTACGGCTGACGTCGGCAACCGGCATGCCGAGCCAGGGCGCACCCTGCTGTTTGCCGTCGGTACTGAAATCGGATTGGCGCAGGCGGAAATCCACGTTCTGGCTGCCTATGCCGCGCACGAGTTTTTGCAGCAGGTAGAGTTCTTCCAGTGTGGAGTTGGCTGTTGCCAGCGCGCCAACCTGCTCAGCTCCCGCTTCTTCTGAAATTTGACGCAAACCATTCGCCGCGTATTCCAGCGCGACTTGCCATTCCACTTCCAGCCACTTGCCATCCTGCTTGATCATCGGCTTGGTCAGGCGGTCACTGGTATTCAGGCCTTCATAGGCGAAACGATCCCTGTCCGACAGCCAGCATTCGTTGATGTCATCATTCTCGATGGGCAATACGCGCATGACGAGGTTGTTCTTGGTTTGCACCGCAAGTCCCGAACCAAGACTGTCATGCGCGCTCACAGAACGGCGGCGCGACAATTCCCAGGAACGCGCCTTGTAGCGGAACGGCTTGCTGGTCAATGCGCCAACCGGACACAGGTCGATCATGTTGCCGGACAATTCGGAATTCACGGCACCGGTGACGAAGGACATGATCTCGGCGTGCTCGCCGCGGAACGCCTGCCCCAACTCCATCTGACCGCCAATCTCCTGGCCGAAACGAACGCAACGGGTACAGTTGATACAGCGGCTCATTTCTTCCGCCGACACCAGCGGGCCGATATCCTTGCTCAGCACCATGCGTTTTTCTTCGTGATAGCGGGAATGTCCGCCACCGTATCCAATCGACATGTCCTGCAGCGTGCACTCGCCGCCCTGGTCGCAGATCGGGCAATCCAGCGGATGATTTATCAGCAGGAATTCCATCACGCCTTTTTGCGCTTTCACTGCCTGCTCGGAATGCGTGAACACCTTCATGCCTTCGGCCACCGGTGTGGCACAGGCGGGTAACGGCTTCGGCGCCTTCTCCACTTGCACCAGGCACATGCGGCAATTGGCAGCGATGGAAAGTTTCTTGTGGTAGCAGAAATGCGGGATGGTGATGCCGGCTGAATGCGCGGCCTCGATCACGGTCGAACCGTTTTCAGTCTGTATCTGCTTGCCGTCAATTTCAATATTGATCATTGCTCACCCGTCCGTCAGCCTTACACCAAGCAGCGTTTGTGTTCGATGTGATATTCGAACTCTGCCCGATAATGTTTGAGGAAACCCTGCACCGGCCACGCCGCTGCATCACCCAATGCGCAAATCGTGCGTCCGGCGATGTTGCCGCACAAATCGAGCAGCAGATCCAGATCTTCCGGCCTGCCTTCGCCGTGTTCGATACGGTGGATGATGCGGTACAGCCAGCCGGTGCCTTCACGGCACGGTGTGCATTGACCGCAGGATTCTTCGTAATAGAAATAGGACAGGCGCTCCAGCGCCTTTACCATACAGGTGGTCTCGTCCATCACGATGATGGCGCCGGTCCCCAGATAGGAGCCCGCCTTTTGCACCGAGTCGAAATCCATGTTGAGATCCATCATGATCTCGGCCGGCAGCACCGGCATGGATGAACCGCCGGGAATCACCGCCTTCAACTTATGCCCGTTACGCACCCCCCCGGCCATTTCAAGCAGTTTCTTGAATGGTGTGCCCAGCGGCACTTCGAAGTTGCCGGGCTTGTTAACATGGCCCGACACGGAGAATAGCTTGACGCCGCCACTGTTGGTCACACCCAGACTGGCAAACTTTTGACCGCCTTCGCGAATGATGTAAGGAATGCTGGCAAAAGTTTCGGTATTGTTGATGGTGGTCGGTTTGCCGTACAGGCCAAAACTGGCGGGGAAAGGCGGCTTGAAACGCGGCTGGCCTTTTTTCCCTTCCAGCGATTCGAGCAATGCCGTCTCTTCGCCGCAGACGTAGGCACCATAGCCCATGTGATTGTGCAGATCGAACTCGAAATCGAAACCGAGGATATTTTTGCCCAGATAGCCCGCTTTGCGCGCTTCTTCGCAGGCGGCTTCCATGCGTTCGTAGGCTTCGAATATCTCGCCGTGCACGTAGTTGTAACCGGTCTTCACGCCCATCGTGTAAGCAGCGATGGCCATGCCTTCGATCAGCTGATGCGGGTTGTAGCGCAAGATATCGCGGTCTTTGCAGGTACCCGGCTCGCCTTCGTCCGAATTGCATACCAGATATTTTTCGCCCTCATAGTTGCGCGGCATGAAGCTCCACTTCAGACCGGTAGGGAAGCCCGCACCGCCGCGACCGCGCAGGCCGGAATTCTTCACTTCGGCAATGATTGTTTCCGGCGCTATTTTTTCGGTCAGTATCTTGCGCAGCGCCTGATAACCGCCGACTTTGAGATAGTTCTCCAGCGTCCACGGCTGGTCGAAATGCATCGTGGTGAGAATGATGGGTTCGCTCATTGCTTATCCAGTTCCGCCAGAATCTGGTCGATCTTCTCGCTGGTCAAACGACCGCACAGTTTCTTGTTGTTGATGGTGAACATCGGTGCATCCACACAGGCACCCATGCACTCTCCCTCGCGCAGACCGAATTTTCCGTCCGCAGTGATTTCACCGAGGCCGATGCCAAGCCTTTTGTTCAAATGCGCCAGCGTGTCGTCCGAGCCGCACAGTTGGCACGACAGATTGGTACATACCGTCAGCGTGTACTTGCCCATCGGTTTGAGCAGGTACATGTGATAAAAAGTCGCCACTTCGTACACTGCCATCTGCGGCATGCCCAAATAAACGGCGATGTCCGCCATGTCTTCGGGAGCAATCCAGTTTTTTTCATCCTGCACGAAACGCAACGCAGCCATCACGGCTGACTGGCGCTGATCGGCAGGGTACTTTTTCAGCTCTTTGTCGATGAGCGTGGTGATCTGTTGGGATAACATCAGCGGTCTATCTCCCCAAAAACGATGTCTTGCGTACCGATAATGGCCACCACATCGGCGATCATGTGCCCGCGCACCATCTCGTCCAAACCGGACAGATGGGGGAACCCGGCCGACCGTATCTTCATGCGATAAGGTTTGTTCGCACCATCCGACACCATATAGATGCCGAACTCGCCTTTGGAATGCTCGACGGCGGCATACACTTCGCCCGCGGGCACATGAAAACCTTCGCTGAACAGCTTGAAATGGTGAATCAGTTCTTCCATGTTATTTTTCATGGATTCGCGTTTTGGCGGCGCGAACTTGAGATCATCCGTCATTACCAGCCCCGGATTCTTGCGCAGCCAATCGACACATTGCTTGATGATGCGGTTGCTTTGCCGCATTTCTTCAACGCGCACCAGATAACGGTCGTAGCAATCGCCCTCGACACCTACGGGGATGTCGAAGTCGATACGGTCATAAACTTCGTAAGGCTGTTTTTTGCGCAGATCCCACACCACTCCCGAACCGCGCAGCATCGGACCGGTAAAGCCCAGCGCCAGTGCACGTTCCGGCGACACGACACCGATACCCACCGTGCGCTGCTTCCAGATGCGGTTGTCGGTAAGCAGCGTCTCGTATTCGTCAATAAGGCCGGGGAAACGGTTGGTGAAGTCGTCCATAAAATCAAGCAAAGAACCTTGGCGGTTCTCGTTCATCTTCTTCACCGCCGCCGCGTTGTGAATTTTGCTCGCCTGATATTGCGGCATGGAATCCGGCAGGTCGCGATATACACCACCCGGACGGTAGTAAGACGCATGCAAACGTGCGCCGGAAACCGCTTCGTAGGCATCCATCAAATCTTCGCGCTCGCGGAAGGTGTAAAACATCGGGGACATTGCGCCACAGTCGAGGGCGGAAGCGCCAAGCCACAACAGATGGTTCAGGATACGCGTGATTTCGTCGAACATGACGCGGATGTACTGCGCCCGGACCGGCACCTGAATGCCCGCCAGTTTCTCGATCGCCATCACATACGCATGCTCGTTGAGCATCATGGACACGTAGTCCAATCGATCCATGTAAGGAACAGACTGCAGGAAAGTCTTGTGCTCGGCCAGTTTCTCGGTCGCGCGGTGCAACAGACCGATGTGCGGGTCGGCACGTTCTATCACTTCGCCATCAAGCTCCAGTACCAGACGCAACACGCCGTGTGCGGCAGGATGCTGCGGACCGAAGTTCATGGTGTAGTTTTTTATCTCAGCCATAACGTTGCCTTTTTTGTTCGGTTAGGAACGACCGTAATTCTCTTCGCGCATCGTGCGCGGCGTGATTTCGCGCGGCTCCACCGTCACCGGCTCATAAACCACGCGCTGCTGCGCGGCGTCGTAGCGCATCTCAACGGTGCCGGATAACGGAAAGTCCTTGCGGAACGGGTTGCCGACAAAACCGTAATCGGTGAGGATGCGGCGCAGGTCGGGGTGTCCGACGAAGATGATGCCGAACAGGTCGAACGCCTCGCGCTCATACCAGTTGGCGGACGGCCATATTCCGGTAACTGAATTCAAAACCGGCATCGCGTCATCGTCCGCAAATACGCGGACGCGCAGACGAATGTTGTGAGTGACTGACAGCAGGTGATAGACAGCAGCAAATCTGGCGCCAACGCGCGGCGCATCGGGCAGATACCTGCCATCCTCGCACAACTCGCTGCCATAGGTTGAATAGTCGATGCCGCATACATCGACCAGTGCTTCGAAACGCAGGTCGGCATCGTCGCGCAGGCGAGTGAAAACACCGAGCATATCTGCGGCATTAACCACCAGGGTAAGTTCGCTTAAATGCTCTACCAGGCTGACAACTTTGCCCGAGAAAGCCTCGTTCAGATTTGCGGAAAGTATGTTCAGGTCGGTAGCCATATCTTCCTATCGCGCAATGGTGTTGGTGCGTTTAATCTTGTTCTGCAGCTGGATAATGCCGTAGATCAGGGCCTCGGCAGTCGGCGGGCAACCGGGAACGTAGATATCCACCGGAACGATGCGATCGCACCCGCGCACCACAGAATAGGAATAATGGTAATAACCACCACCGTTGGCACAGGAACCCATCGATATCACATAACGAGGTTCGGCCATTTGGTCGTAGACTTTACGCAAGGCCGGTGCCATCTTGTTGCACAGCGTTCCAGCCACTATCATCAAGTCCGATTGCCTTGGACTTGGACGAAACACCTCGGCCCCAAAACGGGATAAGTCGTAACGGGGTGCAACGGCATGCATCATCTCCACCGCGCAGCAGGCCAAGCCAAAAGTCATCGGCCACAGCGAACCGGTACGCACATAGTTGATTACCGCATCGGCATTTGCCGTGATGAATCCTTTATTCAGAACGCCTTCTATTCCCATTCCAAGGCTCCTTTCATCCATTCATAAATAAAGCCAACCACGAGGATAGCCAAAAAAATCATCATGGAAACAAAACCGAATGTTCCGATCTCTTTCAGCACGATCGCCCATGGGAAAAGAAAGGCGATTTCAAGATCGAACAGGATGAACAGGATGGCTACAAGATAAAAACGCACATCGAACTTCATGCGCGCGTCTTCGAATGCTTCGAAACCGCATTCATAGGGAGAGTTTTTTTTATCGTCAGGACGGTTAGGCCCGATCAGCCCACCCAATGCCAAAGGCAATACGCCTATCAAAAGCGCAATAATTATGAACAGCAGAACCGGAAAATAATTTTCCAACATATCTTGAGTCCCCTCCTCAGTTGGCTCCTGATGCAGCTCAGAACAGAATGCTATTCTAGTCTTGTTTCTTATCAACCTTCGGCTTGCCAGCCTCGGTTTTTCGTTTTGGTGCGGGGCAAGGGACTCGAACCCTCACGTCCTTACGGACACAGCCACCTCAAGGCTGCGCGTCTACCAATTCCGCCAACTCCGCATGTTGCTTATTATTTTTATTATTTTGGTATTTGTTGCGATTTTGAATCGCTTGTTTCAGCAGCTGCCGACGCAGGCATAGACTGCTGCTGCAGCTTTTGCACGTCAACTTTATCCAGCACGCTCTGCTCTTTGGAAGGACGCGAATATATATAAGTCAACGAAAGACTGGTGATGAAGAATATCGTCGCCGCTATCGCCGTGCTACGACTCAGAAAATTGGCTGAACCACTAGACCCGAACAAACTCCCTGCGGACCCGGAGCCGAACGCCGCTCCCATATCCGCCCCCTTGCCGTGCTGGATCAATACCAAACCGATCAACACAACTGCGGTTATCACATGCACTACCCAAACTAAATTTTCCACAAACCACTCCGAAACGAATCAATCACTTACCTACTGACCTGCGCGGCAGATCCCCAAAAACTCTTCGGCGACCAATGCTGCTCCACCGATCAATCCGCCATCTATATCTGCCATGGCAAACAACGCCGGCGCATTAGCCGCCTTGACGCTACCGCCGTACAGTATAACCAATCCTTCAGCCACATGCGCATCATGTCCGGCCACACGCTGACGAATGAAGGCATGCACAGCCTGCGCTTGTTCCTGCGATGCCGTCTTTCCGGTACCAATCGCCCACACCGGCTCGTACGCTACAACCGCCTTGCCAAAAGCCTGCACTCCGACCAATGCAATCACCGCATCCAACTGTTCAGCGACAACTGATTCTGTCTCGCCACCCTCGCGCTGCTCCAGTGTTTCGCCCATGCAAAGTATGGGAATCAGGCCTGCGCTTTGCGCTGCCGCGAACTTTTCCGCCACCAGTCGACTAGTCTCGCCGTAAATGTTGCGTCGCTCTGAATGCCCGACTATTACATAAGTGCATCCAAAATCCGCGAGCATGGAAGCGGACACTTCACCGGTAAATGCGCCCTTTTCGAGTTGGTGCACATCTTGCGCACCCCACTTCACCGCCGAAGCAGCCAATTCCTGCTTAAGTTGCGCCAGATAGGGGAAAGGAGCGCAGACCGCAATATCCACACGTGACAATTGTGCAGCACCGCTCTTGATGGCGGACAGCAGCGACTCGTTCTGAGCCAGTGACCCATGCATTTTCCAATTTCCAACAACCAGTTTACGACGCATCAGGATCAATTTCCGCCTTTGACTGAAGGCGGCGATAGTACCGATGAAAACAAAAATGGTCAATCCAAGCGCATCCCAACCGCCAAAACCCGCATATCCTCCTCCAGCATCAACCCCTCGCTGATTGTTACACTGTGTAATAATTGTGTAACAAACTCACCTTAAGATGCATCCCGCTACAAACAACAAGCGCAACGAGTAATCCTTATAATTGGGAGAAAAACTGAAATGAGCAAACTGAACCGTCTTCTAAGCAGCATCGGGCTGTCCGCTGCATTGCTGTCTGCTGGTGCGGCTTACGCCGGCGACATCACTGGCGCTGGCGCCACTTTCCCCTACCCGATCTACGCCAAATGGGCTGAAGCCTACAAGGCTCAAACCGACGTGGGCATGAACTACCAGTCTATCGGTTCCGGTGGCGGCATCAAGCAGATCCAGGCCAAGACAGTGGACTTTGGCGCAACTGATGCCCCACTGAATGAAAGTGAATTGGCCGCTTCCGGATTGACCCAGTTTCCCGCCGTGATGGGTGGCGTGGTGCCAGTCGTCAACATCAATGGTATCGATGCAGGCAAGCTGAAACTGGACGGTAAAGTATTGGCCGATATCTTCCAGGGCAAGATCACAAAATGGAGTGATCCGCGCATTGCAGCAGACAACGCAGGTATTGCCTTGCCGAATGAGGACATCACCGTGGTACACCGTGCCGATGGTTCCGGCACCACTTTCATCTTCACCACTTACCTTTCGCAAGTCAGTGCAGACTGGAATAAAAGCATAGGTGCGGATAAAGCTGTGGCATGGCCTGTTGGTACCGGCGGCAAGGGCAACGAAGGCGTCGCTTCTTATGTCCAACGCATCAAGAATTCCATCGGTTATGTGGAATACGCCTACGCCCTGCAAAACAAGATGGCCTTTACGCAAATGAAGAACCGCGATGGCCAGTTTGTCAAACCCGACGACAGCAGCTTCAAAGCCGCTGCAGCCAATGCAAAGTGGGATGCCAACAAAGGTTTCTATGAAATCCTGACCAACGAACCGGGCAAGGACAGCTGGCCCATCACTGGCGCCACCTTCATCCTCGTCTACAAGACTGCGGAAAAAGCAGACAATGCCAAGGAAGTGCTGAAGTTCTTCGATTGGACATTCACCAACGGCGACAAGCTGGCTTCGGATCTGGACTACGTACCGCTCCCGGCCAATCTGAAAAAGATGATCCGCGATGCATGGAAAGCTCAAATCAAGGATGCTTCAGGCAAAGCACTGTGGAAGTAAGCAATACGTTCTAAGTTATAATTGCGGGGGCTCTAACGCCCCCGCAATTTTTCAAACTCCTGAAAATCGAATTATGCCGACGTTCCTACAAGAAGCGCGCCTTAAACGACAAGTCGTGCAAGACATGTTGTTCCGCAATCTGACACGTCTTGCAGCATTCGCAGTACTGGCCCTGCTTGCAGCGATCATCGCTTCGCTGGTCGTGGGCAGCATGCCTGCCATTCACGCTTTTGGCTTTGGATTTCTGACCAGTTCCGTGTGGGACCCGGTCAAGGACGAATATGGGGCCCTGATTCCCATCGTCGGTACTCTGGTTACTTCGGGCATCGCGCTGTTGATCGCGATCCCTGTCAGTTTCGGCATTGCCATCTTTTTGACAGAACTCTCGCCAAACTGGCTGCGCCGTCCGCTGGGCATCGCTGTCGAATTGCTGGCGGGCATCCCCAGCATCATCTACGGCATGTGGGGACTGTTTGTTTTTGCCCCTTTGTTCGGCGATTACGTTGAACCGTGGATCAACAACCATATCGGGAAAATGCCTTTTATCGGGCCATTTTTCTCCGGCCCGCCCATGGGCATCGGCATGCTCACTGCCGGCATCATTCTGGCAATCATGGTTATCCCTTTTATCGCTTCGGTGATGCGCGACGTGTTTGATGTCGTACCCGCCATGCTCAAGGAATCCGCCTATGGTCTGGGCTCAACGACATGGGAAGTAATGTGGAATGTGGTGCTGCCATATACCAGGATAGGCGTGGTTGGCGGCATCATGCTCGGCCTCGGACGTGCGCTGGGCGAAACGATGGCCGTCACTTTCGTCATCGGCAACGCAAACCAGCTGAACAAATCCTTGTTCATGCCGGGCAATAGCATCGCATCGGCCCTGGCCAACGAATTCAACGAAGCCGTGGGAACGCTATATACCTCTTCCCTCATCGAGCTCGGCCTGATCCTGTTCTTCATTACATTTATCGTCCTTTCGCTCGCTCGCCTCCTGCTGCTCAAGATGGCGCAACGCGAAGGACACGGAGCCTGACATGTCGTACCTATACACCCGTCGCCGCCTCGTCAACATGGTCAGCCTGAGCATCTCGGTGTTCACCATGCTGTTCGGGCTGTTCTGGCTGGGCTGGATATTGTGGACGCTGCTGGACAACGGTTTGCCCGGCCTCAGCATGCATGTGTTCACGCAGAGTACACCGCCGCCGGGCAGCGATGGCGGATTGATTAACGCCATCGCCGGCAGCTTCATAATGGTCACCATCGGCGTCCTCATCGGCACGCCCATAGGCATCCTTGCAGGTACCTACCTTGCTGAATTCGGCCAGCGCGGCTGGCTCGCTCCACTCACCCGCTTCATCAACGACATCCTGCTATCCGCACCCTCCATTGTCATCGGCATCTTTGTGTATGCGGTCTATGTTGCCAAGGTCGGGCATTTCGCCGGCTGGGGTGGTGCATTCGCGCTCGCCATTCTGGTTATTCCGGTTGTCCTTCGTACTACCGAGAACATGCTGCGCCTCGTCCCCAACAGCCTGCGCGAAGCGGCGGCGGCACTGGGCGCACCACAATGGAAAGTGATCAGCTTCGTCACCCTGCGTGCCGCACGCGCCGGAATATTGACCGGCATACTGCTTGCCGTCGCGCGCATCAGCGGTGAAACGGCACCGCTGTTGTTCACCGCACTCAACAACCAGTTCTGGTCTAGCGACATGAACAAGCCATTATCCAATCTGCCTGTGGTCATCTTCCAATTCGCGATGAGCCCATACGAAGACTGGCAAAAACTCGCCTGGGCCGGTGCATTGATCATCACCCTGAGCGTACTCACCCTGAACATTCTGGCGCGGGTATTGTTCCGCCAGAAAGCGAATTCCCAATGAGGATCGAAGAAATGACAGCCGAGCAAATCATCTCTGCGCCAAAAGTGATCGTGCGCGACCTGAACTTTTATTACGGGGCCGATCGCGCGCTGAAAGACATCAATCTGGTCATTCCGGAAAAGATGGTCACCGCCTTCATCGGCCCCTCCGGCTGCGGCAAATCCACCCTGCTGCGCACTTTCAATCGGATGTATGAGCTATATCCCAAGCAGCGCGCCACAGGAGAAATACTGCTGGATGGAGAGAACCTGCTGGACAAAAAGCAGGACCTCAACACCCTGCGCGCCAAGATCGGCATGGTGTTCCAGAAACCCACCCCGTTCCCGATGTCCATCTACGACAACATCACCTTCGGCGTAAAGCTGTATGAGAGACTCAGCAGCCACGAAATGGATGACCGCGTGGAATGGGCGTTGAAAAAAGCCGCACTGTGGAATGAAGTCAAAGACAAACTGAAACAAAGCGGGACCGGTCTCTCCGGCGGCCAGCAACAGCGCCTGTGCATCGCCCGCGCCATCGCCGTCAAACCGCAAGTATTGCTGCTGGACGAGCCCACCTCGGCGCTCGACCCGATCTCTACCGCGCACATCGAGAAGTTGATCGATGAACTGAAGAAGGATTTCACCATCGTCATCGTCACCCACAACATGCAACAGGCCGCTCGCGTTTCGGACTTTACGGCTTATATGTATCTGGGAGATCTCATCGAGTTTGGGGATACCAGTACGGTATTTACCAATCCTAAACGGAAAGAGACGGAAGATTATATTACTGGTCGTTTCGGCTAATTGGCTGAAGACCAGTAAATACGGCCTTCTTCAGCATGTAGGGTGGGCACCTGTGTCCACGCGGATTTTCAAAATCAAAACCAACATCATCGGGGGTGAGAGCGTTTGACGCGCATTTAATATAATCAGTACCTTACAACACCAGCACTGTTTAAGTGGGAGCTACAGGAAGCAATAAGTTCCGTAAACCTAGTTTCGATTAGCTACATGATAGGGTACACGCTCGAATCTCTTCCAAGAGCACCAATTATAGGAAAAGAATCAAAATCAGTCTGTCTTTAAAGCTTCGACACTCGCAAAACCTCGTTTAAGACCCATATTATTTTTCAACAAGGCCGCTTCTGGCCTGTCTCGCTTGAGCGTGGGATTTGGTATCGACATCATTACGAGAGCGTGTTGGATTCGGCAGTAGACTTGATGATGATCAAGTGCTTTGCTCCGAAAGAACCTTGGTCGCTTTGCTCGTCCTTTGGATCAAGCATTTCATGTAGCTCTTGAGCTAGCTCCGATCTCACATTCTCCTGTTGAGCTTCAACAATTTTTGCTCTAAGGTTGGCCGCAAGCCAACTCCGGGTACTTATCGCTTGACTAATTGAAGCATCCACTGGGGTTCCTATTTCTAAACGAAATAGACTTTTTGCAAAGGCCTGATTGCCACAAGCAGCTAAACATTCAGTGTGTGCTGCTGTGGTACTGACGTGACAAGGACCAGTTGCTTGAAGCTTGCCGTACCGTTGAGTATACGTTGTAGGTGGCGCTAGGTAATTTGCAGCAGCGTAGTATGTCTGAAAATCTCCTGCGAGATCTTTGTGGAAAAAAGCAAAGGAGCCTACAGATGGAAGGAGCGCACTGGACAATAAGTCAGGCGGGGGATTGAATTTACCCATACCAGCGATTGTTGGTCGTTGTTCGAGCAGGAACCATTGCTCAAGATTTGCCGAAAACTTGCGTCCGCAAACTGAAGACAACGTTGCTCTTTCGGATTTTGCCTGTAGATAGGTTAGCCGAGCAGTTCTGGTAACTGATGAGTAAGTAATTATCATCAGGTCACTTAACTCACAGCGCGCATTTCTTCGTGCATAGGTGCCATTACCTGCGAATGCAACTTGATTCGAAGTACCGTGGTATTCCTCAATCTGAAAGTTTCTACTGAGGCCAGCTAACGTAGCGTGCATGGCTTGAAAAAGAGGAATTTCATTGTGAGAAAAGCCGCTTGTTAGCGACCGAAAATTTACGTCATAAGCCTTGGCAAAAACTATGGCCGGATCAGCCATTCTCCCCCCCTTTTTTGGTGATGCGCAACGTTGAAGTAAGGAGCTGGCGGCTTCTCGCCCGCATCTCTTGACCGTAAGGTTAGACGCCATTTTTCGCCCCCAAGCGGTTGAAATAGACACCGAGGGCTACGACTACCAAAAGCACACCCGAGAAAACCTCGTATACTGAGAAAAACTTCGAGATTGGATTAATTGGCGTGATATCACCGTAACCGAGAGTTGCAATAGTGATACCACTGAAGTAGAGAGCATCAACAAAGGTTTTAAGAGGGTGGTAGTAGTACGTCTGTGGCAGAACGAATGCAATGACGGCAAAATCTATGGTGAGACTCAGGTAGCTGCGCATTGCAAGCTTGATTCGTTGAGCAGCCCCGAGGGGCGTGCGCGGCTTTGATCGACTGAGGCGCTTGCTTGAATCGTCATAGAAGGCATAGAAAATTTCGTTTACTCGGTAAATTGCAACAATACCCAGAATCCAAGACAGCCAGTTATGAACTACCTCTCTTTCAGCGATGATCGTACTGGTCAAAAGAATTGCTGCAATGGTTGACTCGACGCATAGCCATCGGGCGTTCCAATAGATCACTTTCCTCGCGGCCTGAACGCCGCCATCCCGCATCGAAAGCTCGATGAACAGTCGGGTTGGGGAGAGGGCAAGCAGTACCAGAAGACGAGTTCTTGTCATGTGACGTTACTCAATTGGGTTGGCGCCTGACGAGGTTGTAGAAAAAGTATCAACATACACGTGCATCGACATGCTGGCTGAATTTACCATATAACGTCTGCTTCAGTTTAATAGAACCTGACCGTCATTATTTTCGGCCAAACGGCCATTTTGACCAGTCACTGTCTTTTTTAATAAATAAATATCGGTATACGCCCCCGTTTGACTAATATTTATTGGCTTGATGTCAAACATATAGACACTTCAGACGTAAGGTATTATGGCTAGCATTTCCATGGAATGTGACGACGTACACTTCGCCATCTTTGGGCTCTGCTAATGAAAGCGACGCAAATGAAAACGACGCAAAAAATATCCGATCTTGCCGACTATCCCGCCATCAAGAAACTGGCATCGGCACTACATCAGTTTGATGCTAATCAACAGGGCGCGGCAATTTTGATTGGAGCGGGCTTCAGTCGCAGCGCGGCGCGTCATGTAGGTGGCGATAGAAAAATGCCACTATGGTATGAATTCAGCGAAAGGCTAGCAAAAGAGCTCAACCCCAACAACAAGGTATTAAACTTCACTGATCCTTTGAGGATTGCCGAGGAATATCGAGCTTACTTTGGGCAAGCGGCGCTGAATGATCGGATTCGTTCTGAAATAGACGATGATGTGTGGAGAGTCGGAGAGCTCTACAAGACACTGTTGGAGTTACCGTGGTCAGAAATTATGACCACTAATTGGGATACATTGTTGGAGCGCGCTGCTAAAGATATTCACAGCCCGTATTACACTCCAGTCACTAAACCTTCTGATCTTACATGGGCGTCGCCGCCGCGTATCGTCAAGCTCCATGGCACGATTGGTACGACGGATACCTTCATTGCAGCGCAAGAAGATTACCGCACCTATCCGCAAAAATTTGCTCCATTCGTCAATTTTGCACGGCAAGTATTCATCGAAAATGAACTTTGTCTTCTTGGATTTTCGGGCGACGACCCAAATTTTTTGCATTGGGCAGGTTGGGTGCGAGATCATCTTGCGGGACATGCCAGAAAAATATATCTGGTTGGAGCTTTGAACCTAACTGCGGCGAGACGCAGGCATTTAGAATCCATCAATATTGCACCGATTGACTTGTGGGATGCGGTAAAGCATATCGACGATCATGATTTGCGGCATCAGACAGCGACCGAATTGTTTTTGCATGCGATGATGGTCGAGGGTAATTCAAAGGTAGAGCCGCATAATTGGATGCCAAGTAGTTTACACGCAGAGCAAGTTGCTCCGGACGCATTAACCCGCCAATTTAACGACCCCGATTACGCCGCCACGTTACTGAAGTGGCAACTCGAAACATTGCAAAAAGATCGTGAATCTTATCCGGGATGGTTAGTTTGCCCCCCTGTATTGCTATGGCGGTTACAGAACCAACTGAGCGCCCCATACCCCACTGCGAAGAATATCGCGGCGCTTGCTCCCAATGATCGTGCTGAATTGCTCTATGAAATTGCATGGCGACATAGTATTACCTTTCAAAACATAGATCCTTGGCTGGCAGAGGCACTTTATCAAGTTGCCAGCCCAGATGAGCCTTGCAGTCTTAGCAAACGTCAGCAGATGGAAATTGCTTTAGTTCTGCTCAGAAACAGTCGTTGGCTGAATGCAGTCAATGAGTCAGACAAACAAGTAATTCACGATTACATTAAGGCTTTGATCGCCATACTTGAGAAGCACGCACAATATTTACCAGATTGTGTCGCTGAACTGGCTTACCACCAAGCGCTTATTGCGCGTGATGCGTTTAACTATGTGGGCATGGAGGCATTGGTTGAAAAAATTCAGGGCGAAGATCCTGTTTGGAAGCTTCGACAAGCATCACTATTGATGGAATTGGGACAGTTTGGTGAAGGAGAGAAGTTAATCGCACTGGCTTACGGTGAACTCCGGGAAAACTATCGGCGCGATCGCTATTCTATTGCTATTCTGTCACGGTTAATGTGGGCACATTGGCTGCTCGACTTGCCTCATTGGAGCAAGTCTAATCCGTCACCCGAAAAGTTATCTGATTTTGCTGAGAGCATTTATCGAAAATGGAAATGCGACCCATGGACTTGGATCGAAGATATCCGAGAGAAAATTGGCGAACAACAAGAGCGGTACCTCAAAAATCAAAATCCTGTCGAGCCTTCATTTGAGCAAGGGCATTACCGACACAACCCAAATAGTCGTTCATCTAACCTTGATATATCTGTATTTTTGCTGTTGGAAGGTTTGAGCGGAACCATAGGTGTCCCCTTGCGAGCAGATCATGTCAGTCTGCTCGCAGGCTCAGCCGAAAAATTCGTTCTGTCTGGAGGCACCGGTGTTGAGCTATGGGATTACACCTTGGCTATTCGCGCGGCTAGCAACGAAAGCTCCCCATCTATCAATAACGTCTTCACACGTATTGGCGTGGCAAGGGCATCACAATCGGTTGTGGACACTTTAGTTGTCCGCATCTTGCCAGCAATTGCCTACTGGCGAGAAAAGCGAAGCTCGGGCCCCTTAGATCAGCAAGGCCATGCACTATCTATACTTCGAACGTTGATGGAGGTTCTGGCACGTTTGGTTGTGCGCGTGTCGCCTGATAAAGCCAAAGAAATATTTCGATTGGCTATCTCTCTTGGTTTACAGCCAAATTTGCATCATCATTGGTTGTTTGATGCCATCGATTCACTTCTGTCCTACTCGGTACAAAGCATCCCAGAATCAGAACAAGGAGAATTACTTGCGGATGCGCTGGCGTTTCCCTTGCAAAGTGAATGGATGAAAAGCGATTTCCCTCGTTGCCCCAATCCTATCATCAATCATCCAGGTCCACGCGAAACCTATCCCGGCATAGACAAGCGAATTGGGGAGCTAATAGACGCGGTAACGCCAAGCGGCTCACCTTCAGGGACAGCAGCCTTGTTACGTCTGTTGCCGCTGGTTGAAAGAAACGGATTCCTTACTCAGACTGAGCACGATAAATTAGCAAATGCACTTTGGGGAAATACCCCTAACTACCAGACATTGCCTAATACGGGTTTGCTCCCTCATGCCTTACTATTGCTTCCTGCACCTGACGCCAACAAAGTGAAGGCATTAGTGCAGAATTATTTGTATGAGCATGGAGAAGATGTTTTGCAGGACACCAGCAAGAGTTTACGGAGTATTCCATCACCGGAAGTTCAGCGGGTTGCTAGCATTTATGGAGGCATGGCAAATGCTGCAGCCAACCAGACCACGAAACTATTGCCAACGCCAGAGCAGGCAGTAAAGCTTTTTGATCGATTGATAGTATGGCGACCGCATTTTGAAAAAGATGACCCTTTTGGAACTTCCTTCAATGCTCGAAAACAATTGATAGAGAGTATCGGCAACTCGCTGTCTTATGCAATTGCACCTGCGTTGTCTAGTGAAGCCAAAACAGTGGAGAGATTTGAAAAGTTAAAATCGTTATTCGATGAGGTTGATGGGGCGTACTTTTTTATACCAGCCTTTGTATATTTTGCGTCGATTAACAAAGTCATAGAGGACTCTGTTGGACAGATGATCCGGAAATCTATGCAAGGTCGTGACGTAAGTGACGTAAGTTATGCCGCATTGGCTGTGCAAAAATGGACGGAACTATCAGAGAAAGCATACTCAACCACGCTCAACGGTCTGATTTCAAGACTGATCGTCATTATCGAATCAGGCCGTACAGTGGGTTTGCAACAATTACTTTATGTTGCAGATGAACTGTTAAAAAAACAACGGTTATCCGAAGAACAAGTTGCAACACTAATAGAAGCCATACCGAATGTGTTTGATGCAGCCAACTATGACAATATTGAACCCAACAGCCAAGAAGCCATTAGCGCGTCTAGCATTCGAGAGGCATGTGTAAAATTGGCTATTAGACTTGTCGCCCAGTATAAAAATGCCGCTGACCTACAAAGGTTACTTAAAGCATCGCTAACGGATGCTCTTCCAGAGGTGCGTTTTGCAAATGATCCACATAAATCTTGAATCGTTCTAGCATTGATCGTCACTTCAGAACGACTACGTTGGGTTAAAAGTGATTGTTCGAAAAAGATGGAAGCGGATATTGCAGCAGGATGAGTTGACAGCCTTTTCAGAAGATCGCCAGCGTCCGCTAAGGCAGAATTGAAGACGGCCCGGAAGTCAGCCAAAGCCGCCCTTGCGTATCATCCGAGATGACGGCAGCTATCTGGTCAATGCCAGACATTCAACGTCCAAGTTCAGGGGGACGCTGCTTTCGGCGCGTCCCTTGGAGCGCAGTGTTAGGCTATAACAAGCACACTCATCGTCCCGGCAGCACCGGCTTTCAAGGACAAGTTATGGCCGACTCCCATTGCACTAGGCCGCTTGTCTTGCGCCTATCAGTTCGCCATTTTCAAATTGGAGGTACAGGCGAGTTGGCTGGTCGTGTTCTACCAAAATATGCTCACTTTGAATCACATGCTCCGAGCTTTGTCTTGCCGTGCTCTCCAAGCTCTCGGCTGCGGTCAAACACTTACTCTTGAGGCTACTCTTGCGAGCATCTAGGGTGCTACCCTTGTTCCAAGATGAATATACAGCAGCAATCTCAGTGTTCAGGCTTTCCTCAAAATGCGGCGCAAGGCCAGAAAGCGAATCAATGGATTTCTGAATACTAGCTCGGCGAGCTATCTTAAGCTGAGGGTCGCCAGGGAACAGCGACAAGACATGCCAAGCAGCAATTCTGGTCTTCATGCAGAGCGCAATATCTCCAGTAAGCTCTTCAAGTTCGGAAAGTTTCTTGTCAATGTCGTTTGTAAGCTTTTTTGTACCGAACGTCTCTGTGTGTTCAACCTTCTTGTCAATCTTCTGGCGGTATTCCATTTCGAGGTGGTGTTGAATTTCAAGCAAATCACGCTCGCAGCTCTCCAAATTTATCCTTGATGAGTTGGGAAGGTCGCCCCCCTTGATGGATAAATAAACCTGCCCAAGGTAATCATAGGTTGCCAACACTCGCGATTTTCTCTGGTTTTCGAGAAATTGTGAGATGTACTGAACCCCAGCCTTGATTTCGTCGAGCTTTCTGCTGATGTCGGCAAGATGCTTTTGGGCGACAACAACAGACGCGATTTGCCAGATTGCAGCGGCGTTGATCATATTTTGAAGATTGGCTACCTCGAAAAGGCGAGCTTGTTCAGCGATGCTTTTGCCGTTCATTGCAAATGCCCGCAAACCATTCCCATCTGCTGCTCGAACCAGATCGCCATTGATGACAACCTCCATCAGCTTCTTTCCGGATGCCTCGCCAGCCACCAGCAGGGAAGGGACAGCCTGACATAAGGCACTCAGACGGCTAATGCATTTATCGCTCTTGGTATCTATCGGCATGGCTTTTTCGAAATCGCTGATTCCAGAAACCGTTTCAATCGTCACGAGGGGTGAAGCTGGATTGCTGCCAATCACAACTCGGTCTGGCACCTTTGGTGTGGGTGGCTCAATTTCTAGCACCTCAGATTTTTGTGTTGGAATCAATACTACTGGTTCAAAAGGAATGCTCTTGCGCTTGCGCAGAATTGCCCCAACCACTGCAATCAAAAGCAGCAAACTTAATCCAAAAATAATAGCTATTTCCATACTTGCGACCTCCTATAGAAAACGAGAGAAGCCTAACGTACTATTTATGCCAGACTTCGGGGTGTCGTGTCTGAAGCGGAACTTGACCGTAGATTGAATGCCATGAAAGCAACAACTTTTTCCAAGCGCTCAAACTTCATCGCGCTCTTTGCCCTTATCGTGTCAGCTATTGCTCTCGCCAAATATTTCCTATGAGGTAGATGGGCATTCAAGGGTAGGCACGACTCCAATGTACCGGAGTCGAATTGATTTGACTATGGTGAGCAACTTGTTGCTCACCATACGGTTTTGATCTTCGCTTTTCTTTCCCAAGCGCGCCGCCTCGATAGTTCGCAAACAAGCGGAGGTTTAAGCGAGCACTATTTGAGCTCCGCAGTGGTGAACGGGGGGTGTGACCCGCCAAGGCGAGTTGCGCAGCCCCGCTTGTTGATGAAATATCGAGGGAACCCCGAAGGGGCGGCAAACCAGGGTCGCCTTCTTTTTGATTACTTTTTCTTTGGCGAAGCCAGAAAAAGTGACTAGCTGTCGGGCTACCCCTGACGGTTTTGGCTCTGCAGGATGCCGACTAATAAAACCTTACCCCGCCACTTCCCTCACC
>VFSW01004055.1_pt1 | contig 21871 bp, 21 predicted proteins | sample 5358111 | NCBI WGS metagenome assembly VFSW01 (sample SAMN11554181, study PRJNA540505) | mine drainage metagenome | isolation source: sediment from site ElyBrook_90M | place: USA: Ely Copper Mine, Vershire, VT | collected 2017 | reverse complement strand
CCACCCACACCCCACCCCCCCCCCCCGGCGGGCCGCGCCAAAAGCCCAACGCCGTGTAGATCGCGGCAACCAGCAGCGCCGGGAAGGCGCCGAATTGGACCGCCGAGGTCGGTTTCATGACGTAGTAGGTCGCCAACACGAAGGCCAACACCGTGGCGCTCATGGCCGCGAAGCGCCGACCCCCGAGACCATTTTCCAACGGTACCCCGGCCGCCGCGGCCCGACCGAGCAGGAAGCTGCCGGTCATTCCGATCGCATCGAGCACCAGCCAGGCGGAACCGGCGATGGATGGCAGCAGATCACTCAATCCGTAGCCGAGCACCCAGATCAGACCCCACAGAATCAAGTGCGGCGCGCCCCGCTCATAGCCGCGCAAAATATTCGCCCGGCGCTGTGCTCGTGCGATGTCGCTCAAGGCTTCCGCCGCTTCTTTTGCCGATATGCCCATGATGTCCTCCGTGGTGACGGTCGATATTTCATCCGACGCCTGTACTCTACGCGCCAGAGCGCTCTATTGCAACCACCGCATCCCAGGCCGGTCGACCGCCCCCCCGGTGAACTCGGTGCCCGTCAAAAAGCCGGCCGTGGGTGCGCCATAGCACGGATGCCGCCGGTGCCCGACGTCAAGATCAACCGCATCGAGGCGCTGCCGACCAACCCATGGACCTGCCAATTCGCGAACTGAACCCCGCCATCGACGCACCCGCGCCTTCATTGGGTGACTTCATCATCCGGAACATGGAAGTCCTCCTGCGGGATTGGGAGGACTATTCGTATTCCCTATTTCCGGCGACCCTGTCGAATCGGCAGACGCTGCGCGGGCATGCGCGCGAACTCCTCGCGGCCCTCGCCGCCGATCTACATTCCCCGCCCTCGCCACAGATCGGCGAGGACCGGTTACCCGCCAGGTCCTCGGGTCCATCCGCCGCGCTCCGGACCGCCGGCGAGCAACATGCGCTGGCGCGGGTCGCCGAACACGTCGATTTGGAGCAGATCATCGGCGAGTTCAGCGCGGTGCGACGCCTGGTGTTGCGCCGGTGGAGCGGTCGCCAGGCGGGAGGACTCGACCGCCCGGAGGAGCTCCTGCGCTTCAACGAGGCGCTCGACGGGGCGCTGGCCGCCGCGGTGCGTCACTTCGCGCACACCCATGACTCCATCATCAACTCCTCATCCGATGCCATCGTCGGCCGGACCACCGCCGGCATCATCACCAGTTGGAATCCCGGTGCGGCACGCATCTTTGGTTACACCGCGCAGGAGGCCATCGGCCAGTCGACCCAGATGCTCTTCCCTCCCGGGCAAATGAGCGAGGAACTGGACATCCTCGCGCGTATCGCCCGCGGCGACACCGTGCAAAGTTACGATACCACCCGCCTGCGCAAGGACGGCGAACTGGTGCACGTCTCCGTCACCGTCTCCCCGATCACCGATGGCCGGGGCTTCATCGTCGGTGCATCGAAGATCGCCCGGGACATCAGTCGGCGGAAAAAGGCGGAGGCGGATTTGCTGGCCAGCGAGGAGCGCTTTCGCGCCCTCGCCAATTCGATCCCGCAACTGGCTTGGACGGCGCGGGCCGACGGCTACATATTTTGGTACAACCAGCGCTGGTACGATTTTACCGGCACCACGCCCGATCAGGTGCTGGGCTGGGGCTGGCAGGGCGTGCTCGACCAGCAGGTACTGCCGCGCATCGAGGCGCAATGGCGGGCGGCGGTCGCCGCCGGCGAGCTCTTTGAAATGGAATTTCCACTGCGGGCCGCGGACGGCAGCTTCCGCGAATTTCTCAACCGCGCCCTGCCCATCAAGGATCCGGCCGGCCACGTCGTGCAATGGGCCGGCACCAACACCGATGTGCATGAATTGAAGTTGGCCGAGGCGGCGCTGCGCAGCAACCAGTCGCTGCTCGGCCGGATCAACGAGGACTTGCAGACCGCCGCCGGGGAGAATCGGCGCATCGCCGAGGCCCTGTACGGCGAAAAAGAGCGCGCCCAGGTGACGCTCAACTCGATCGGTGATGCCGTCATCTGCACCACCCTCGACGGCCGCTTGAGCTATCTCAACGGCGCCGCGGAGCGTCTCACCCAATGGAGCAGTGCCGAGGCCACGGGCCGCCGGCTGGAGGAGGTTTTTCACATCGTGGATGCGCACAGCCGCGAAGTCATCGACAACATCATGGCGGTCGCGGTGCAGCGCAATGTCGTCAGCAAGCTGCCCAACTGGTGCATCCTGGTCCGTCCGGACGGTTCGGAGCTTCCCATCGAAGAGACCTGCGCCCCGATTCATACCCGGGATGGGAAGGTCGCGGGCGCCGTCATGGTATTTCAGGACGTGAGCGCCGCTCGGGCCTTGTCCCAAAAGCTCGCCCATCAGGCCGCCCACGACGGCCTGACGGGTCTGCCCAATAGAACCCAGCTGAACGATCGGCTGGCCCATGCCGTGGCGCTGGCGAACCGTCATCACCGCCCCTTGGCGCTTCTTTATCTCGATGTGGACTGCTTCAAAACCATCAACGACTCCCTGGGCCATTCGATTGGCGATGAGCTGCTGCGCACCGTCGCCGCCCGGCTGACCGCCACGGTTCGCACATCGGACACGGTGAGCCGCCTCGGCGGCGATGAATTCGTGGTGGTGGTGACGGATTTCGCCACGGTTCGGGAAGTGGCGGTCTGTGCGGAGAAAATTCTCCAGGCCCTGCGCCTCCCCTATCTGCTCGATCCCCATGTGCTGCATGTATCGGCCAGCATCGGCGTCGCCATATGTCCACAAGACGGCATCGAGCCTGAGGCGCTATTGCGCAATGCCGACTCCGCCATGTACGCCGCCAAAAAGCGGGGACGCGATAATTACCGGTTTTACGGCGATGCCATGAATGAGGACGGGCTCTCCCGACCCGCCCCACGCGCCGCGCCCGCGGCCGATCGCGCCTGAGGACATTGGCCGCCCCATCGAGACCGGCGAAGGCCTACTATAGGCGACTCCATCGCATCCTCAGGAGACCCCCGTGCAAAAGCGCAAACTTGGCCAGAGCAATCTCGAAGTGTCCGCCCTCGGCTTCGGCTGCATGGGCCTGAACTTCGCCTATGGGGCGGCACTCGAACGGCAGAGCGCCATCGGCCTGATCCGCGCGGCCTTCGATCGGGGCGTGACTTTCTTCGACACCGCGGAGGCCTACGGACCCTTCACCAACGAGCAGATCGTCGGCGAGGCGCTTGCCCCCATCCGCGATCAGGTCGTCATCGCCACCAAGTTCGGGTTCAAGAATGGCGATGCCGGCACCGGACTCGACAGTCGCCCCGAGCGCATCCGCAGCGTGGCGGATGCGTCGCTGAAGCGACTGAAGACCGACCGCATCGATCTGTTCTATCAGCACCGTCCGGATCCGCAGGTGCCGATCGAGGAGGTGGCCGGAACGGTGAAGGCCTTGATCGCCGAGGGCAAGGTGAGGCACTTCGGCCTGTCGGAGGCCGGTGTACAGTCGATTCGCCGCGCCCACGCGGTGCAGCCCGTGGCCGCGCTGCAGAGTGAGTACTCGCTGTGGTGGCGGGCCCCCGAGGCGCAAATCCTGCCGCTGTGCGCCGAACTCGGCATCGGCTTCGTGCCCTTCAGCCCGCTCGGCAGGGGTTTTCTGACCGGCACCATCGATGCGGCCACGACCTTTGCCAAGGGCGACTTCCGCAATACCGTGCCCCGATTCTCGGCCGAGAACCGCCAGGCCAATCAGGGACTCGTCGACCTGCTCGAGGCCCTCGCGCAGCAGAACGAGGCCACGCCCGCGCAGGTCGCCTTGGCCTGGCTGCTGGCGCAGCACCCCTGGATCGTTCCCATCCCCGGCACCACCAAATTGCATCGCCTGGAGGAGAACGTCGGCGCGGCGCTCATCGAGCTGTCGGCAGAGCAGCTGCGGCGAATCGACGACGCGCTGGCTCGGATTCAAGTCCGGGGTGACCGCTATCCGGCTCATCTGGCGGCCCAGGTCGGTCGCTGATTCCCCGCGAGGCGCGCTGGCGTGCGTTGGCGTACCGACGGATGAACGGCCGGCATTCAGGCTGACCATCGCCCGCGCTGTCGCGGGCGGTTGCGCCGGGCCCCGCAGGTCGGCGCCCGTTACCGCGTCAGGGAAAGCCGCCATGAAACACCTCGCGTTGCTCGGTGTTCTGGCGACGACGCTGCCACTGACCGCTCTGGCCCGGGAGGCTCGAAGCGGCAAATGGGTGAATCTGCGCGGGCAACATCGCCTACCCGTACCAGAATGCCGACGTGCCGGTACTCTCTATTGCGGCGCCTGCACCCGGGGAGCCGCGAGTCCAAAGTACTCGCGCACCTTCGCCACCACCTCGCGCTCCGTCATCTGCGCCTCGGTCTGGACCGCGGCGATGTGATCTGCCAGTTTCATCTTCAACAACCGGCTGCGCAACTCGCCCTTGGCCTCTCCCGGTCCGAGGATCAGTACTTTTCCACACCGACGCAGGACCGCTCCGACCGCGTCGTAGTAGCCATTGAGTTCTCCGGTGAGCGCCCGCTGGCGACGATCATCGGCCGGCACCTGCCGCGCCTCATAGGCGCCTCGGAGCGGTGAGTCGCCGCCCCGCTCGGGGTGTTTTTCAACCTTGGAGAGGATGACCTCGATCCGCTCACTCTCGGGGGAGAGCAGCACGATCCAGGCTTGGCGATGATCGATCCACACCCCCGCGTGCGCGTGCACCGACACCTCTGCATTGTCCTTCATGGGGTCACCACCACCGCGCAGGGCCTCCGCGGGCCGTTGCGCACAGCCTGCGCGCCGCGCCGGGCACCTTCGGTGCGCCCGCGCACAAACAGCCGTCACGGTTGACCGTATGCTGCCCGGGATTGTTAGGCCGACGGAGGGCGCGGCAACGCCGCGCCGGAGGAAACCCTGATGCTTGAATATTCGATCGACGAACCGGGGGCCATTCTGTGCGTGACGCCATCGGCAGCCCTCACGGCGGAGGATTTCGCCGGGCTTGCCCGCTTCGCCGATGCCTACCTGAACACCCACCCCGGCCTCGGCGGACTGCTGATCGAGTCGCAATCGTTTACCGGCTGGGACAGTTTCGCCGCCTTGTCCGCCCACCTGCGCTTCCTGCGCGACCACCAGCGAGGTGTCGAACGCATCGCGCTGGTGACCGACCGCCCGATCGGCCCGGTGGTGAAGGCGCTTGCCGAACCCTTCGCGACCGCGGATATCCGCCAGTTCGCCCTTGGCCAACACGATGCGGCCCTGCGTTGGCTGCGCACCACCGGGCGCCGCGAGGCGCGGATATTGATGGTGCTCACCTCGCACGACCAGCTCGGATCCACCGGCCGCAAGACGGGGTTTTGGCTGGAGGAACTCGCCGCGCCCTACTATGTGTTCCAGGATGCCGGCGCGCGCATCACCCTCGCCTCGCCCAAGGGCGGCCAGCCGCCGCTGGATCCGGCCAGCGAGGGCACGGAGGCGGCCAGTCCCGCCACCCTGCGCTTCAAGGCGGATGCCGCGGCGAACGCCCAGTTGGCGAGCACCCTGCCGCTCAGCGCCATCACCGCCGGCGACTTCGATGCGGTGTTCTATCCCGGTGGACATGGTCCCCTGTGGGATCTCGCCGAAGACGCCGGGTCGATCGCCATGATCGAGGCGATGTTCGCCGCCGGCAAGCCGGTCGCGGCGGTCTGCCATGCCCCCGCGGTGCTGCGTCACGTGCGCAGCGCCGATGGCGAGTGGCTGGTGCACGGCAAAACCGTGACCGGCTTTTCGAACACCGAGGAATCCGCGGTGGGCTTGAGCGCCGTCGTGCCGTTCTGCGTCGAGGACATGTTGGTCGCCGAGGGGGGGCAATACTCCAAGGCCCCCGACTGGCAGGTGCATGTGGTGACCGATGGCCTGCTGGTCACCGGTCAGAACCCCGCCTCCTCCGGCCCCGCCGCGCAGACGCTGCTCTCGCTCCTACGACCCGGGGCGTGACCCGCCGCGCGATGTTCCATCGGGTGCCCATCCGCGCTCGACGCCCTGCCCCACCCGGGCCGCCGGCCTCAGGCCACATACCCGGCCAGCGCACCGAGGACCACCACCACCAGGGGTGGGGCGCGCCACCTGGTCAGCGCAACCAGGCCGAATAGCACCACGCCGACGTCGGCCGCCGAGTGGACCGAACTGCTCCACAGCGGCGTGTAGAGCGCCGCACCCAGCAGGCCCACCACCGCCGCGTTGACGCCCCGTATGGCTGCTTGCGCCTCTGGCCGGTTGCGCAAGCGCTCCCAGAACGGCAATGTGCCCAGGAGAATGAGCATGCCCGGCAGGAAAATGCCCACCAGCCCCAGCGCGGCGCCCAACAGCCCGTACGGCGCCGGTGCCGCCACGGCGCCGAGATAGGCGGCGAAGGTGAACAGGGGTCCCGGAACCGCCTGCGCGGCGCCGTAGCCGGCGAGAAAGGTCGTGTCGCTGACCCCACCCGGGGCCACAAACGCATCGCGCAGCAGCGGCAGCACGACGTGGCCGCCACCGAACACCAGCGCACCGGATCGGTAAAACGCGGCGAACTGAGCCGCCATCGCGGACGACCCCAGGCGACCCAGCAGCGGCAGACCGGTCAATAGCAGGACGTAGGCCGCGAGCGAGACCAGGGCGACGCGGCGCGACACCGGAATCGGCATCGAGGCCGACGATGCGGATGCCGCAGCCTGCCGACACAGCCACAGCCCGGCGAGCCCGCCCACACCGATCACCCCGATCTGCGCCAGCGAGGAGCCGCTGTACAGGAGCAACCCGGCGGCGACGGCGGCCATGGTGGCTCGTTGGCGATCCGGGCATAGCGTGCGCGCCATCCCCAGCACCGCCTGCGCGACGATGGCCACCGCGACGAGTTTCAAGCCATGCAAAAATCCCCCGCCCACCAGCGCCGTCAAGGCATGCGCCCCGTAGGCGAACAGCAGCAGCGCGATCGCGGACGGCAGCGTGAAGCCGCTCCACGCGGCCAGCCCCCCGAGATATCCGGCGCGCATCAAGCCGATGGAGAAGCCCACCTGACTGCTGGCCGGACCGGGCAGGAACTGGCACAGCGCCACCAGGTCGCCAAAGGATTGATCGTCGATCCAGCGGCGGCGCACGACGAACTCTTCGCGAAAGTAGCCGATGTGCGCCATCGGTCCGCCAAAGCAGGTCAGCCCCAGCCTGAGGAACACGAACAGCACCTGCAGGGGAGAATGGGTCCGCGGGACGGGGGGCTCCCCTAGCATGGTCGCGACATCAGCCGCACCGCAGGCGCGCCGCGTCCCGTCGACTGATTCATGAGCTGAGGGAACGGGCCGAATCGACCGTGGGCTGCGGCGTCACTCCCGTTCGATCGATGAGGGCGCTCGCGATGCCGGCCTCGGGGTCGAGTGTCCGCAGCGCCGCCGCCAGCAAACCGGCGGCCTGCAGCAATGCGGCGACCGGCATCGGCTCGAGGCGCTCGAGCACGAACCACATCCGCGTGGTCGTCGCGCCGATCCGCGTGCGCAGACCCTGCCGCCAATTCCAGCGCCGGCAGGTCACGCCGAGCTCATCCGCCCACACCACTTCCCCCTCGGGTATCGCCTCCACGCACTGCGCCCCGTCCTTCACCGTATCGAAGGTCTCCTCGCCGCTCGCCCGCTTGAGCCGCGGCGACCCGGCATACGCCGCCAGATTCTCGCCGCCGATCGGCAGGGCAAATCGCACGCTGAGCGCGTTGTACAGATCCACCACGGCATTGATGCCCGGCAGGCGGCCCTCGGTCCGGACCCGGCGCCGCAACGCTTCCGCCGAGGAGGGGGTGCGCTGGGGTTTGGCGCCGAACCCGCGGTAGGCCTCGCGCCAGGCCTCGAGGTGCGCATCGCCCCAGGCCGGCCATTGCGCGGGCAGCAGCCATGCGCGGATGAGTTCCTCGCCGCCCGGATGCTGGATGGCATTCGTCACTCCCTGCGCGACCATGCTGAGCGCGCAGTAGTCGGGACGCAGCGCGAATATCTCCGGCTGCACGGAAGGCATGAACTGACCTGGCATCCGCTTTCACCGTGCTTGAGTCGTCGGCTTGCCGCGCGCCCGCCGGCCGCGGACGGTACGGGACCGTACCGACATGCATCGCGGGTACTCGGAGAATTCCCACCCTATCGGGCCCGCGTACCCGTCATCTTTCCCGCATTGTACCCAGGAATCATTTCCATGAGCTATCAAAGCTTCAATCCGGCCACCGGCAAGCTGGTCCAGTCCTTCACTGAAATCACCGACGCCGAATTCGAGGGCAAAATCGCCGTCGCCGCCGCCTGCTTCGAATCCTGGCGGCGCAAGAGCTACGCCGAGCGGGCGGTGATCGTTGCCCGGGCCGCGGCGATACTCGCCGCCGACGTCGAGAAGTTCGCGAGGCCGATGACCGTGGAGATGGGCAAGCGCATCGGTGAGGCACGGGGCGAGGTGGAATTCAGTTCGCGGATCCTCGCCTATTATGCGAAGAACGCCGAGAAATTCCTCGCCCCCGTGAAACTGCATCCCTCCGTCGGCAAGGCGCATATGGAGAGCAGCCCGATCGGCGTCATTTTCGGCATCGAGCCGTGGAATTTCCCCTACTACCAGCTCGCGCGGGTGGCCGGTCCTCACCTGATGGCGGGCAACGTGCTGATGGTCAAGCATGCGAGCTGCGTGCCGCAGTGCGCGATCGCCTTCGAGAAAATGTGGGTCGAAGCCGGCGCGCCGCCGGGGCTGTACACCAATCTGCTGATCTCCCATCGCCAAAGCGAGGCGATCATCGATGATCCGCGCATCAAGGGGGTCGCGCTCACCGGCAGCGTCGCCGCGGGACGCAGCCTCGCGGCGCGCGCCGGCAGGAACCTCAAGGTCTCCTCGATGGAACTGGGCGGGAGCGATGCCTTCATAGTCCTCGAGGACGCCGACCTGGAGCACACGATCAAGTGGGCCGTCTGGGGCCGCATGTACAACACCGGCCAGACCTGCTGCGCGGCCAAGCGCTTCATCGTGGTCGAGTCGCTGGCCGATGAATTCCTCGAGAAATTCTCCGCCGCGCTGGGCGCGCTGCAGCCCGGGGATCCGCTGGATGAGCGGACCACGCTCGGTCCGTTGTCGAGCGAAGCCGCGCTGACCGATCTGCTGGCGCAGGTGGAGGCGGCGGTTGCCGGCGGCGCCAAGCTGCGCCTCGGCGGCCGGCGCATCGAACGTCCCGGCTCCTACATGCAGCCCTCGATACTCACCGACATCAAACCCGACAACCCGGCATTCCGTCAGGAATTCTTCGGCCCCGTCGCGCTTTTCTTCCGGGTCGAGGATGAGGAAGCGGCGATCGCGCTCGCCAACGATTCGGACTTCGGTCTGGGCGGTTCGGTGTTCACCCGCGACGAGGCCCGCGGCAGGCGGGTGGCCACCCGGGTCGAGACCGGGATGATGTTCATCAACAACATCTCCTGGTCCGACGCCGAGCTGCCCTTCGGCGGCATCAAGGATTCGGGCTACGGGCGTGAATTGGGCGACATGGGCATTCAGGAATTCGTCAACAAGAAGCTCATCCGCACCGCGCACATGGCGGCCCCGGCCTGAAGGCCGCGCTCACCCCGAAGGCATCGGCCATGCCGCGGATGCCGGCCGCGACGGGGGAACGGTTCGGCGCCCCGCTGCCGCCGTTGATCCCCGGGCACGGGGGCATCGGCCGGGTGAGCGCGATCGGCGCCGGCATGACGCGCAAGCACGGCAACCGCGAGGATCTCGCGCAATCCCTCGGCTTCGCCGCCGACGGCAAGGTCGGGGCGGACGTCGAGTTGCAGCCGCTGAGCGCCATCAAAGCGGTGTTCGCCCGGCTGGCGCATGGCGATGTCCCGGCACGCGTGGTGTTGCAGTTTCCATGAGCGATGCGCGCGGTTGTGGCGCAGGCCGCATTTTGCTGCACTCTTTGTGATATGTTTTGCTCACAAAGTTGAGCGCCCGATTCCCTGCCCATTGGCCCGGATTTCCCGCCATGACGACGATGGTTTTCGTGTTGGTTCCCCGCGGCAAGCCGATCGAGATACTGCAGATGACCGCTCCGCAGTTCGTGCGCATGATCGGCGACCTGGAGGCCGGCGGCCGCTATCTCGCCACCCTGCCGCCGTGGCGCACGGCCGATGAATTCGAGCAGGCCTGGTTCAGGTACACCTGCGACATGAAGCATGCGCGGCGCTTCGCGAGCCCGGGCGATGCGCTGGCGTACTACCAGGAAACGGCGGACACCCTGAGCATGACCGAGCATGCGCGCATATTGACCCTCCTGCAGGAGTTGCGCGGTCCGGCCTGAAGCGGGCGCCGGCGGCCTGCGCGTCGAGTTGCCGGCACTGCGGCGCGCGCCCCGCCGACCCCGGGACCCGGATGCTAATATCCGCCGCTGACGCATGGATTATGGCCGTTGGAGAGCCCGGCGAGTGTCTGACCCGATGCCCCTGATACGAATCGGCTCCGCGGAGCTGAGCGCCGCGCTCGACCCGCTGGGCGCGCAATTATCCCGTCTGCAGGATGGCGCGGGCCGGGACTTGCTGTGGGGCGGCGACCCGGCGGTATGGGCCGGTCGGGCGCCCATTCTCTTTCCCATCATCGGCGAGCTCGCCGGCGGCGTTTACCGGCTGGGCGCGAAGACCTATTCCCTGTCGCGCCATGGCTTCGCCCGCGGCAGCCGGTTTGAGGTGCTCGATCACGGCGCGGCCGAGGCGCGGTTCCGCCTGAGCGCCGACGCGGCGAGCATGGCGCGCTATCCGTTCCCATTCGAGCTCGAGCTGCATTTCGCGATACAGGGTGCGACCCTGCAGGTCACGGCCACGGCGCGCAATCTCGGCCAGGCCGCCATGCCGGTGAGCATGGGCTTTCATCCGGGCTTCTGCTGGCCGCTGCCCTTCGGTCAGCCGCGCGCCGCTCACTATCTCGAATTCGCGGCCGACGAGGATTCGCCCGCCCGGCGGCTCGACGCTCATGGGCTGCTCACCGCCACGCGCCACCCGACGCCCATCCATGCGCGTCGGCTGGTGCTCGACGATGCCTTGTTTCACGATGACGCGCTCATTTTCGATGCCCTGCGCAGCCGCTCGGTCAGCTACGGCGCCGCAGAAGGTCCGCGCATCCGGGTGGATTTCCCCGACTCCCCCTTTCTCGGCATCTGGACCAAACCGGCGGCGAATTTCATCTGCATCGAGCCCTGGCAGGGAATTGCCGATCCGCAGGGCTATGCGGGCGACTTCATGGCCAAACCCGGCATCCATACCGTCATGGGCGGCGCCAGCCACTCGCTGCGGATGGCCATCACGCTGCAGCAGCACCCGGGCCCGCCGCGCATATAGAATCGCTCCTTCCCGACCCTGCCTCGGGCCATTTTCTCCACCGGATCAAGACACTCATGTTCGTCGATTCCCATTGCCATCTGGACTTTCCGCAACTGCGCGACCTGCTGCCGGAGCGCCTGCAGGCGATGCGCGAGCATCAGGTGACCCATGCGTTGTGCGTGGCGGTGAAGCTGCCGGCGCTGGATCAGGTGCTGGCGGTGGCCGACAGCGCGCCGAATCTGTTCGCCTCGGTGGGCGTCCATCCGGACTACGAAAGCGAGCGCGAGGCGCAGGTCGATGAACTCATCGCCCTGGCGCAACATCCGAAAATCGTGGCGATCGGTGAAACCGGGCTCGACTACTACCGCCTGAGCGGCGACCTCGACTGGCAGCGACGCAGATTTCGGGTGCACATTCGCGCCGCGCGCGCCGCGGGCCTGCCGCTGATCGTGCATACGCGCTCGGCCGGCGAGGACACCCTGGCCATTTTGCGCGAGGAGGCCGCGCACACGGTGGGCGGGGTGATTCATTGCTTCACCGAGACCTGGGAGTTCGCCCAGCAGGCGATGGATCTCGGCTTCCTGATCTCCTTCTCCGGCATCGTCACCTTCAAGAGCGCCACCGCCCTGCAGGACGTGGCGCGGCGGGTGCCGCTCGACCGCATGCTGATCGAGACCGACTCTCCCTACCTGGCCCCGGTGCCCTTTCGCGGCCGCACCAATCATCCGGCGCTGGTGAGCTATGTGGCGCGCGAAATCGCCCGCCTGCGCGAGATGGAGGTGGCCGCGGTGGGCGCCGCCACCACGCGCAACTTCTTCGAGCGCTTCATCCGCCGCCCGCCGCCGCCCGGCACGGACTGAAGCGGACCGACGGCCTCACGGCCGCGGATTCTGCGCCGATTGCACCGTGTTGGCCCGCGCCTTGGCGGCCGCCAAATCGGTGTCCGCCACGCTGATGCAGGCCGAGCGGGCATCGCCGGATTCGCCGTCGCAGCGCGCCGTGGCCACACCATGGGCCGCCTCGGCCTGCGCGATGCTCACATCCCGGGTCGCACCCACGGATTTTTCCTCGGCGTCATGCCGTGCTTTGTTCATCTGCTCATCGGCGCCCGCCATCTTCTCGCCGGCCTGATTCTCCGCCTTGGCCACCTCCTGTGCGCCCTCGGCCTTCGCTTTGCCGACCTCGGCCTGCGTCTCGGCGGCCGTCTCGTGCCTCGCGCACCCGCTGGTCGCGATTGCCAGCGCGCCGCCGACGATTGCCACCGCTGCCATGTAATGTTTCATCCTGAGCATCCTTCGAGTGACGACCACGCGGGACACCGCTTGCCTCGGTGACGCGACGGTCTGATTGCCGGGTTTGGCCCTCGTACGGCGCGAAGCATGGGCGCATGGGCAAGGCGAGGTCTGTACGTGATCGCACACAATGCCGCCGGACGGCAGAGGCGCGCGAATGCCGCTCGGAGCGCCTCGCCGGATTGACCATCGAATCGGGCCATGCGGGGTGAGCGTCCGGGATCGGCGCTACGCCGTGCATCGGCAGCGCGCAGCGGCGATTTCGCGGTAGCATGCGCTTGGAGCACAGCCCGGAGACCTTCGCGATGAAGTCCATAACCGCCATCCGCAGCGCCCCCCAAGGTCACTGGGTGGGCGATGGGTTTCCGGTCCGTTCCCTGTTCTCCTATCAGGCGGACGCCGCGGCGCTGAGCCCCTTTTTGCTGCTCGACTATGCCGGTCCGGCCACTTTTTCCGCCGCGGCCGTGGCACGCGGCGTGGGCGAGCATCCGCACCGCGGCTTCGAGACCGTCACCATCGTCTACGCCGGGGAGGTCGAACACCGGGATTCCAGCGGCGGCGGCGGCACCATCGGACCCGGCGATGTGCAATGGATGACGGCGGCCGCGGGGATCCTGCACGACGAATTTCATTCCCGCGAGTTCACCCGCACCGGAGGTGTGCTCGAGATGGTGCAGCTGTGGGTCAATCTGCCGGCCAAGGATAAGCGGTCCGCGCCCCGCTATCAGACGCTGACGAATTCGAGCATCCCGTCCATTGCCCTGGCCGGCGGCGCCGGCCGGCTGCGGCTGATCGCCGGCGAGTACGCGGGCGAGCGGGGCCCGGCACGCACGTTCACGCCCATCGACGTATGGGACGTGCGCCTGCAGGCGGGCCGCTCGGCCAGCTTTGAGATGACCGAAGGTCACACGCTCGCCTTGGTGGTGCTGCACGGTGCGCTGCGCGTGAACGACGGGCCGCCGGCCCGCGAGGCGCAATTGGTTCTTTTCGAGCGCGGCGGCCGGCGCTTTCAGGTGCAGGCCGAGGGCGACGCCGCCTTCCTCGTGCTCAGCGGGGAACCGATCGACGAACCGGTGGTGGGCTACGGACCCTTCGTCATGAACAGCGAGGCGCAGATCCGCGAAGCCATCGCGGACTTCAACAGCGGCCGTTTCGGCCGGCTCCCGGCCTGAAGGCCCCTCGGGCCGGCCACCCGGCGCCTCAATGCAGCGTCGCTCCGGCGCCGCAGCATCGACCGTGAACTGCTCCTGGTCGAACAACTCCTCGCTCTCGGCCGGGGTCGGCGGTTGAGCCGGCCACGCTACGCCTGGGGCGTGACGCCGCTCATGACTTGCAAAAACCGCGCCCTCTCGATGTTGCCGCCACTGAGCACCACGCCCACCCGGCGACCGGCCATGCGCGTCCGCTCCTGCAGCAGCGCGGCGAGCGGCGCCGCTCCGGCGCCTTCGGCGACTTGATGCGTGTCGTCGAAATAACAGCGCATCGCCTCGGCGATCTCATCCTCCGTGACCGTGACGAAGCGCGCGGCGCCCCGCTGAATGATCTGCACCGCCTGGGCGTTCGGCTCGCGGGTGGCGATGCCATCGGCGAAGGTGCGCGCCGTGGGGGTCGCCACCGGATGCCCGGCGGCGAAGGAGCGGGACGTCGCCGGGTCGTTGACCGCGCCGACGCCCACGATTTCGGTGCCGAGGCCGAGCAAATCCCGCGCCGTGATCAGACCGCAGATTCCCGATCCCATGCCGACGCTCACGTACACGGTATCGAGTCGCTCCACCGCGCGCAACAACTCGAGCGCATAGCTCGCCACCCCGGCCACCAGATCAGGGTGAAAGGAGGGGACGAAGTGCAGTTCCTGCAGGGCGGCCGCGCCCGCGGCCTCGCGGCGCGCCTCGTCGAAGTCGCGGCCCACCTCCACCACCGTGGCGCCGAAGCTGCGCATGGCGGTGTTTTGGTCCACGGAGTTGCCCAGCGGCACATAAATGGTCGCCGGCAGTGCGGCGCGCGCCGCCGCGAAGGCGATCGACTGTCCGTGATTGCCGCGCGTGGCGGTCACCAGGCCGCGCACCTCCGGCAGGCGACGCATCAGCCGCTCGAGATAAACCAGGCCGCCGCGCACCTTGAACGCCCCGGTGGGGGTGTGATTCTCGTGCTTGACCCAGACCTTGCAGCCGATGCGCCGCTCGAGTTTTGGCCAGGCATACTGCGGCGTCCCCGGCACCACCCGCCTGACCCGCTCCCCGATCTGCTCCAGTTCCTCGAGGCTCACCCCAATATCCGCTCCTGGCATCGCTCCCTCCACCGGCCGAGCCCCGTCAGGCCGGACATCGGCTCCGCGGCGGCGTCCCCCCCCTTATCCCAGGTTCCCCCTGGCGCGGGGGCTGTTGGGTTTCCTGCGCGCCTCGCTCCGCCGCCCATGGCGCGCATTTTCTTAGCCGAGGATTGCCCACGATGGCGACCGACCCTTCTCCCTCGCCCCGCGGCGTGCTGCGCCGCGCGGATAAAATCATGACGGCGGAACAGATCGACGCCTTCCTGGACGCCGCCTTTTGCGGACGGGTGGCGAGCGTCGGTGCCGACGGTCACCCCTACATCCTGCCGAATCTCTTCATCTGGCACGAGCGCGTCGTTTATCTGCATACCGTGCGCGGCAACGGGCACTTCGCCACCAATGTCAGTTCATCCGACCGGGTGTGCTTCGAGGCCGATGAGCCCGGCGAAGTATTCCCGTACGGGCATGTCGAATGCGACACCTCCGTGTCCTATCGCTCCGTGGTGATCTTCGGCCGCATTCGTGTCGTGGATGACCGCGAGGAAGTGGAGGCTTTTTTCCGCCGCTTCCTGCGCAAATACGCGCCGGCGGATTCCTGGGGCCGACAGAGCGGGTCCTTTCCGCGCATGCACGGGACCACCGTCTATGCCATCGCGCCGGAGATGATCACCGGCAAGGCGGGCCATTTGCCGGACCTCGACCAACGCTGGCCGCTGAAAAATAACTCCCTGTCCCCGGATTGGCACTCGAACAAATAGCCGCCGCGGACCACCGCACGGCGCCCTGCGCAGGCAGAGGTTGCGCGCCCGCGCGAAGTGCATGCAATATCCCCACTCCGCCGGCACTTCCAAGGGGTTTCGCGCATGTGCGAGCACGATGATTTCGAGGAATTCTCACGGCGTTCCGCCGAACTGACGCGCCGGCAATTCGGCGCCCTGGCGCTCGGCGCCGGCTTGGCGGCCTCCCTGCCGCGCCTGGCGGACGCCGCCGAAACCCAGGGCATGGCGGTCGACATCAAGACCCCGGATGGCGTGGCCGATGCCTATTTCGTGCACCCGAAGAAGGGCCGCCACCCGGGCGTGCTGATCTGGCCCGACATCTTCGGTCTGCGGCCGGCCTTCGAACAAATGGCGACGCGGCTGGCCGAATCCGGCTACGCGGTGCTGGTCATCAATCCCTTTTATCGGGTGCAGCTGGCGCCGACCGCCCCCGGTCATCCGGACTTCAACGACCCCGCCACCCGGCAGAAACTGCTGGCCCTCGCCGGGGCCTTGAGCCCGGCCACGGCGGCGGTCGACGCCGCGGCCTTTGTCGCCTTCCTGGACGCGCAACCGACGGTCGACACGCGGCGCAAATTGGCCACCACGGGATACTGCATGGGCGGACCCTTCGTGCTGCGCACCGCCGCGGCATTCCCCGACCGCATCGGCGCCGGCGCCACCTTTCACGGCGGCGGCCTGGTCACCGACAAGCCGGACAGCCCGCATTTGCTGATTCCGCGGATGCGGGGGCGGTACCTGATCGCCATCGCCGAGAATGACGATCAGCGCGAGCCGCAGGCCAAGGACACCCTGCGCCAGGCCTTCGCCGCCGCCCACCTGCCGGCGCAGATCGAGGTCTACACCGGCACGATGCATGGGTGGTGTCCACCGGACTCGCGGGTCTATGACCGCGAGGAGGCGGAGAAGGCCTGGAGCGCGATGCTGACGCTGTTGCATCAGTCGCTCGCCTAGGTGGGCGCGCTCGATCACGCCGTTGGCGCAGTCGCGGACCGCCGATGACGGCCGAGGTCAGGCGCTTCAAGGATAATTTACGCGATGAGTTGAACGGCGCCGCGCTGTACGCGGCGCTGGCGGCGGCGGAATCCGATCCGCTGCGCAAGGACCTGTTCCTACAACTCGCGCAGGCGGAAACCAGTCATGCGCAGCTGTGGCGGGACAAGCTGGCGGCGGCCGGCGTCGCGGACCCGCGCTTCGTGCCCACCCTGCGCACGCGCCTGCTGGCCCGGCTTGCGCGGCGCTTCGGTCCGCGCTTCATCCTGCAGACCGTGGCGGCGGCGGAATTCGCCGACCGCGACAAATACGCCGGACAACGCGACGCTCAGGCCATCTCGGCCGAGGAGCGCGGCCATGCGGCGGTGATCCAGGCCGTGGCGACCCAGGGCCCCGGCGGCTCCACTGGCGCTCTCATCGCCGGCGCCGAACCCTGGCATCGCGGGGCCTCGGGCAATAATCTGCGTGCCGCGGTGCTGGGCGCCAACGATGGTTTGGTGTCGAATTTCTGCCTGATCATGGGGGTGGCGGGCGCCGGCAGCGACGGCCACGCGGTGCTGGTCGCGGGTCTGGCGGGATTGGCGGCCGGCGCCTGCTCCATGGCGCTCGGCGAATGGCTGTCGGTCACCAACGCGCGCGAGCTTGCGCGGACGCAAATCGCCCGCGAAGCCGAGGAGCTGGAGCAAACTCCCTTGGCCGAGCAGCACGAACTGGCGCTGATCTTCCAGGCCAAGGGCATGCCGAAGGAAGACGCGCAGCGCGTGGCCGCGCAAATGATGACCGACAAGCAGGGCGCGCTGGACACTCTGGTGCGCGAGGAGCTCGGTATCGATCCCCGTGAACTGGGCGGCAACGCCTGGAGCGCCGCGGGCACCTCCTTCGCGCTGTTCGCGGGCGGTGCCGCCTTCCCGGTGCTCCCCTTCTTGTGGATGCATGGCACCGCCGGGATTGCCGCGAGCGCGGCGGTCAGCGGCGTCATGCTGTGCGTCATCGGCATGGCCACGTCGCTGTTCAACGGACGCGGGGCCGCGGTCTCGGCCCTGCGACAGCTGCTGTTTGGCGGTCTCGCGGCGGCCGTCACCTACGGCATCGGCGCGGCGCTCGGCACCTCATTGACCTGAGCGGGTTTGACCGCGGGCGACATTCACCCGGGCGCACGCGCCCGTGGTCGGAGCGGGCGGGCCCGCGGCTCATTTCTGCCGCACGTACTCGCCGGGCGCCTCGCCCAGCGGCGGATACCCGGCCCGCGGCGCCCCGAGCGCCGGGGGCTTCACCTGCGCGGCGGAGGAGTGCGCCGCCAGCCACCGCTGCCAGGTGGGCCACCAGGAGCCCGCGCTTGCCGGAGTGCTCGCAAACCACTCCTCGGGGGTCAAGGTGGCCGCGGCGTCCTGCCAGGTGCGCACCCGGTGGCGGCGGCGCGGATGCACCGGACCGCTGACGATGCCGGCGTTGTGGCCGCCGGAAGTCAGCAGGAAGGTGTAATCGGCCGAACGGGTCAGGGCGCGGGCCTTGTACACCGATTTCCAGGGCGCGACATGATCGGTCTCGGTGCCGACCACGAACATCGGCGCGCGGATGGCACGCAGATCGATGCGCTCGCCCTCGGCGGTGAACTCACCTCGCGCGAGCGCGTTGTTCAGGTACAAAAAGCGCAGATACTCGCTGTGCATGCGGCAGGGCATGCGTGTTCCATCGGCATTCCATGCCATCAAATCATTGGGCGTCTGGCGCCGGCCGCGCAGGTAGGAGTTGACCGCCGGGGTCCACAACAGATCCCGCGAGCGCAGCAGCGCGAAGGCGCCGCCCATCTGCCGGCTGTCGAGCACGCCGGCCCGCTGCATCATCGACTCCAGCAAATCGATCTGGCTCGGACTGATGAACACGGAAAGTTCGCCCGGCTCGCTGAAGTCCTGCTGGGCGGCGAGCAGCGTGAGGCTGGCGATGCGCGCATCGCCCTGCGCCGCGAAGCGCGCCGCCGCGATCGACAGCAAGGTGCCGCCGATGCAATAGCCCACCGTGTGCACCGGCCGCCCGGGCAGCACCGCCGTCACCGCATCCAGCGCCGCGCGGATCCCGAGTCGCAGATAGTCATCCATGCCCAGCCCGCGGTCGCCGGCGGTGGGATTCTTCCAGGACATCACGAACACGGTATGGCCCTGCGAGACCAGGTGGCGCACCAGCGAGTTGGCGGGCGACAGATCGAGGATGTAGTACTTCATGATCCAGGCCGGCACGATCAGCACCGGCTCGGCGAACACCCGCGCGGTGGTCGGCGAGTACTGAATCAACTCCACCAATTCGTTGCGCAGCACCACCTTGCCCGGCGTCGCCGCGACATCGCGACCGACCACGAATTCGGTGGGCGCCTCGGCGTCGCGGCCCTCGAGCAGGCGCTCGATATCCTCGACCCAGTAGCCGAAGCCGCGCACCAGGTTGGCGCCCGCTTCGGCCCGCGTGGCCTCGAGCAGCTCCGGATTGGTGGCAAGGTAATGCGCCGGCGACCACGCCTCGAGCGCCGTGCGGGCGGCGAAATCCAAGGTGCGCTCCTGCGCCGGTGAGACGCCGGGCACCGCCGACAGGGCATGGCGCCACCAATCGACGGCGCTGGTGTAGGTCGCCGCGTAGACATTGAAAGGCCAGCTGGCCCAGGCCTCGCCGGCGAACGGCGCCTCGGCCGAGGCGGCGGGCAGGGGTTCGCCCTGAGCGGCGCGCCAGGCGAAAGCGGCGTTATCCGCCGCCCCGGCCCAGGCGCGGTGCAGCAGCTGCCGCTGCTGCCCGCTCTCCTTGGAGAGATTGAGTAACCAGCTCCACCAGGCATCGAGGTAATCATCGGCCGCCAGGCCACCGGTGAGGGTCGCCATTTGCGCGCGCAGCGCCCGCTCCAACTGCGCGGAGGGCGGCGGTGTGACCGCCTGTTCGGGGGACTCAGATTTCAGCTCCACCGCACGCCCTCCTGCACACCCGGACATCCGCGCCCAAGCGGCGCAATCAGGCCGCCTTGGTGGCCTTGGTCGTCTTGGCGGCGGACTGCACCGCCTCGGTGAGATTCGTCTGGGCGTCGACCGCCAGCGTGACGAACTCCTGCGCCCGCGTGCGCAGCTTCTCGCTCAGCGCGGTGGTCAGTTCCACCTGCTGGGTGACGAAGTCGGCCGGGGTCTGTGCATTCAGTGCCGCCTTGGCCTGCGCCAGGCTCCACTCGAGATAGTCGCCCGCCACGGAGAATTGATAATGACCGACGCGGTCCAACAGCTGCACGCCGTCCTTCTGCGCCTTCAGCAAGGGCGCGAATGCGCTGCGATAGCTGTCGAGGATGTTCTTCGGGTCGAAATGGTTGTCGCTCATGATGGCTCCTGCCCACGGGTGGTGGGATGTTGACAGGACCCTAGCATACACCGTTTTGTATGCAATGCAAGAGAAATTTTCCGGGCTGGATATCGGTGGCCCAATATCCGATTAACTGATTGATTTATAACGCTTAAGTAGAAGATAGTTCAATCTCTATAGGCGTCGCATTTAATGCGTCGCGGCATTATAGGCCCGACGTCCGTAAGCGCTCCAACCTGGCCGCCGGCCGCGGGCTCACAGACGCAAGCCGCCGTCGATCTCCAGGCAGCGCCCGGTGAAGAAGTCATTCTGAAAGATGAACCGCACGGCATGCGCGATTTCCTCCGCTTGCCCGAGACGCTTCAAGGGCACCGGAGCGATCATCTTCTCGAGCACCTCCGGACGCATCGCCGCGAGAATCTCGGTGTGCGTGAATCCGGGCGCCACCGAGGCGACGCGAATCCCGTACCGGGCCAACTCCTTGGCCCACACCACCGCCATGGATTCGACGCCCGCCTTGGCCGCGCTGTAATTGCTTTGCCCGGCGTTGCCCACCCGCGAGATGCTCGAGATATTGACGATCACGCCGCCGTTCGCGCACTGGATCATGTGTGCCGCCGCCTCGCGCGCGCACAGGAACACCCCGGTCAGATTGACGCCGATCACGCTGTTCCACTGTTCGAGGGACATGCGACCGGCGACGACGCCGTCCTTGACCTTCACCAGCAGGCCGTCGCGTACGATGCCGGCGTTGTTGACCAGGCCGTCCAGCCGACCGAAATCGCCGACCACCGCGCCCATGGCCGCGCTCACCTCGGCCTCATCGGCCACATTCACCCGGTAGCCCTTGGCGCGGACCCCCGCGACGGCACACTGCCGCGCCGTCTCCTCGAGATCCCCCGGATTCAAATCGAACAACGCCAGGTCGGCGCCCTGCGCCGCCAATTGCGCGGCAATGGCCCGACCGATCCCGCGTCCGGCCCCGGTGATCACCACGGTTTTCTGCTTCAGTTCCACGAATTTTCCTCAGCCCTTGCTGCCGACACCGGGATCATCGCCGGGCGCGGGCGCCCGCTGATCGGCCGGCGCGACGCCAAAGGCGGCCCGGGTCGCCGCCTGCATTTGTTCCCAGATTTGCAGGTTCTGACGCGCCAAGTCGTTCAACGGCGCAAACGGCGCCTGCAGGGCCTTGGCCATCTCCGCCTGCATCGCCTCCTGCTGGCGCACCAAGGTGGTGAAAGCCTGCTCCAGATAGCGGCTGAGCAGCGCTTGCATCGGCCCCCCGCTGCAGCGGATGATCATTTCCAGCACCTCGGCGGGCAGCACCGGCGCGCCGAATTGCTCCTGGTCGGCGATGATCTGCAGCAGCACGGCGCGGGTCAGATCCTCGCCCGACTTGTCATCCACCACTTTGATCTTCTCGCCGGCAACCACCAGCTGACGGAGATCATCGAGTGTGACGTGCCGGCTGCCGTGAGTGTCGTACAGCCGGCGGTTGGTGTATTTGCGGATGAGGCGTTCTTGTGCCATGGGATGACTCCTCGACGCATGCTAAGACTTCCTTTGGCGACGCACAACTTGCGGCGCCGAAACCGTGCGCCGCGCCCGTCGGAAGCAAAAATTATTTATAAAAATCATAATATTGTGTTAAACCAGGACGGCCTGTGGAAAATCCACGCCTCGGTACCCGAATTTTGCAGCGCATAAGGAGCGTGGCATGAGCGCGGACTGGTGGAGTCAATGGCCGGCATTCGCCGCGCAGTTCGGCAGGCCATTTTCGGGCGCCTCTTTACCGCCGGGCGCCGAAGGCATCGCCCCCTTGCTCGCCGCGGCCGATCGCTTCGGTGCCGCCGCGCAGCGCTACGCCGCGCAAGCCGGGCGCGATCCGGCTGAAGCCGCGCGCGGCTTCGCCG
>VFSW01004054.1_pt1 | contig 21873 bp, 15 predicted proteins | sample 5358111 | NCBI WGS metagenome assembly VFSW01 (sample SAMN11554181, study PRJNA540505) | mine drainage metagenome | isolation source: sediment from site ElyBrook_90M | place: USA: Ely Copper Mine, Vershire, VT | collected 2017 | reverse complement strand
CTGCTGTTGTAGGTGGCGGTGATGGTTGCGCTCTGGTTGCTGCCGATGGTCCCGGCAGTCGCACTAAAGGTCGCCGTCGTCGCTGCCGCCGCTACCGATACCGATCCCGGCACAGTGAGAATTGAGTTGGTATTGGTCAGGGTGACGCTCGCGCCACCGGCAGGCGCCGCCGCGCTCAACGTAACCGTGCAGGTGGAATTCGCACCGGAACTCAGACTGGCGGGAGAGCACTGCAAACCCGATACGGTGGGCAGAGCCGTCTGGACCGCAATCGTGCCACTGGTTCCGGAGACCGGCAACCCTGTTCCATCAGCCAGGGATGCCATCAGACTACCCAGCGTCAGGGGTAACGATGGACCGCTTCCAGCCGACAGCGTGACCGTCACCACCGCAACCACGCCGCTGCTGATTGCATTCGCGTTCATTCCAGAGGCGACGCACATTGCCGAGCCGCTGGCCATGTTGCAACTCAAGGTTTTCCCCGCCGCCGTCAAAGCCGGACCGGCCGCGAAGCTGACTGCGGTTACGTTCGCGGGCGCATAGGACAGCCCCCACTCCAAGGCTACCGGCTGGCTACCGCTGGTGGCGCTCAAGGAGAGATTGAGTGAAACCGATCCACCTGGGGCCCCCGAACCGGAAGCCAAGCTCAAAGCGGTTTGACCATAGGCAGAACTGCCTAAGAGAAGAAGCGAGAGACCGAGAACGATCTGCTTCGCGGGGAATATTGCTGACGGCATGTGATCAGGGCGCTCAAGTATAGACCTGATTCTAGTATGTCCAGTACTGACTTGGAAATAGTGCCAATAGACAGCACAGTTTGTCTTACTTTTGCGGGTATATCGCTGAGAGGAGCAGATGTCCTGCGGGGAATCCTGGAGCGGAGCGCCACAGGCGTCGCTCAGTCAATGGAGGATTAAATAATGGGATTGGATTCGATAAACCGGTAGTCTTCGATCTGGCATGCGATGCCGAAGGATTGCCTTCCTTCGACCGGCTCGACCCGTACTACCCGGATCCTGCACTCCAGGGACGACGCGCGGCCGTTATTCACAGGCTGGTGGGTAGGAACCCGCAGCACACAGACCAGATGTCCGCCCGGCATGAGCGGCACGGGAGAGAAACAGTGGAATCCGGAACTGCTCAGGTTTTCAGTGACAGTTTCGAACGTCTCTCGGGAGTCTGCGCCCAAAAAACATACGGACCAGTGGACCTGGGACCGCGCACGCTTCCGGCGTTCAGACCGGCTGGCTGACAGGGGTCGCCGGGTTTCCAGTCTCTCAAGTTCGGCGGGGAACGGCTCCAGAGGATGTCCGAGCATAAGCTATTTGCCCGATTTCAGCACTTTCGCTGCCATCGGAAACAGTGTTCCGCTTATTCCCAGAATGTCCTGTTCCACCAATAACCTGCGCGGCGTCTTAACCTCTTTATCACCGTATTTCTATCGTCGTGAAACCCTGATAACGAAAGGTAAGTTCCGGAAGTACTAGGCAGAGCTTAGTGCCACTAGTGAAGGCGTTGCGTCCCCAGTTTGGAGGCTTAGATCCCTTTCGTTGGGAAAACCACCACCAAACTGGTGCCGGCATCGCCAGTTTCAGGTGATTCACGCTCCCGCATCTCTGTTACCCATCGGTGGCAAGGGAGAAACAAGAACGCAAAATGTCTTTAAGTTTTTCCAGTTTTGGGTATCTTCCGGTATTTACATCGGGGCATACTTCATAACGGTTGACGTCTCTGGTATTAAACATGCTCTGTTCTATACATCACCGTTATGCAATCGCTGCTGGAATACAACGATCAACCGACCCAAGTGATTTCGTCCGCCGGGAAGGCGCCGTTGTGGTATGCCGTGCGCGTTCGGTCTAATTTCGAGCGCAACGTCAGCATCGTTCTGGACCACAAAGGTGTGGAGCGGTTCCTGCCTACCTACCGTTCGCGCCGGGTCTGGACCGACCGCGTAAAGACAGTAGACGCGCCTCTCTTCCCCGGTTATGTCTTTTGCAGAATTCCTCTGGACGAAAGAAACCGGGTGGTTACGACCGACGGCGTTGTCGGATTGGTGGGCGCCGGGCGGCTACCGATTCCGGTCAGCAACGCCGAGATCGATGCAATCCGGGCCCTGGTGGAATCCAAGGCGCCCGCCGAACCCTGGCCCTTCCTCAAGATTGGCCAGACCGTGCGCATCAGCCATGGATCTCTTGCCGGCATTGAGGGAATTCTGGTCAGGGTCAAGAATTCCTGGCGTCTGGTTGTTTCCGTGACCTTGCTGGAACGCTCGGTCGCAGTCGAGATCGATGCCGCCTACATTTCTCCCCGTTGAAAACACCTCCACTTTTTTGGGTTCTGTCCGGTAGAACCCTGCAGCACACTCTCAATAAATGAGCAAGTGTGGCAAAGGTTCTAGAAGTTCTAGAGACACACCAAACCTATAACCCACTTTTTGGTACCGCTTTCCTCTTTCTCTTCCTCAGTTACTAAGGTATTCTTGGTTGCTAGTTAATTATAGTTATCACTTGGACGACTCCCGGATCGAAGTCGCAGCAAACTGTCCCAAGGTGTGGTATTCGCTAGGACTGAAAGTCGTGGATATAAAATTAGTCTCGGAAGATCGTGAACTGCTCAAGATGTGCCGTGAGGTCGTCGCGAGCTTTTCGGAGCAGCCCAGCAGCTTTATTGCCGCGGCATCCTGTGAAAACGAGTCGGGAGCGGACCTGTGCATCTGGGACTTCGAATCCGAAACGACGCCCCTTCCGGATTCCGACATCGATCCTTCCAAGCACCTGTTCCTCGTGCACCGGAGCGACCTGCCTTCGTTTCGTGACCGCATCACAGCCGCGGAGGTCAGGATCCTCCTGAAACCCGTCACGCGGGCAACGTTGGAAGTGTTTCTGGCGCAGGCTCTGGCCGCCCATCAGGATCGCGCGACCCCTACGACGTCATTGCGCGCGGATCGTGACGAAATTCTACAGTGTCTGATTGAGACAAACCTCAGGCTTCAGGAATACGACCAGGACCGTACGACGTTTCTGGCCCGGGCAGTTCACGATTTTCGAGCGCCGCTGACGGCTTTACACGGTTACTGCGGGCTCCTGTTGAGTGAACCTTTAGGCCCTCTGAGCGAAAGCCAGAAGGAAATCCTACGGCGCATGCAGCACAGCGCCAAGCGTTTGTCCCGGATGACCAACACCATGTTTCAGTTGAGCGTCGGGCGGCACATCAAAACCCGCCCCGACCTGAGGCTTGGCGAGATTCGGGATTGCCTGGAACAGGCGCTGCACGAGATCGCTCCCTTCGCGGACGAAAAAGGTATTGCGATCCGCGTCGACCTCGCCCCGTCGGATCTCCCGCTTTACTTCGAATCCGGCCAGATCGAACAGGTTTTGATCAACATTCTCGACAACGCATGTAAGTTCACTCCCAAAGCCGGCTCCATCGATATCCGCGGTTATCCCTATTTCTGGCAGCGACGGATGAACAACTCTTCTTTGCCGCCGGCGGCGGAACGGCGATGGCATCACAACACCGAGCCGAATACCTATCGGATTGACATTCAGGATTCAGGCACTAACATACCAGAAGAACATCTGGAACAGATTTTCGAAGAATATACATCTTACGCCGGCGTTCGAGACCGTTCCGGAGGTGGTCTCGGGCTTGCCGTCACCAGGATGATCGTAAATCAACATGACGGCGCTGTGTGGGCCGAAAACACAGCGTTGGGTCCCATGTTTTCGTTCGTCCTTCCTATCTCCGTGCGTGAGTCACCACATACAACAGACCAACTAGGAGAAATAATCAAATGCCAGAACTGAAGAATGGACGAACCATTCTCGTGGGGGAGGATGAGTTGGAAGTGCGTGGATACCTGGACATGGCGTTAAAGTGTCTGGGCTACTCCGCGGAACTGGCGCAGGACGGCGATGAAGTGTTGTCCTGCCTGCGATCGTCCCGGACGGACTTTGCGGCTGTACTGCTGGACATCATGATGCCGAATCGCGACGGCATCGAAACGCTGCGGGAAATCCGCAGCATGGATCCCAGCATTCCCGTCATCGTCGTTTCCGGAGCAACTTCGCCGTTGAACATCGTGACAGCCATGAAGAACGGCGCGACGGACTTCCTTTGCAAGCCCGTGGCACACGAAGATCTTCGCGTGGCCATTACCCGCGCCCTGGCCTCCCAAAGCACCACCGAGTATGCGCCTGCGCCGCGGACCACGGCCCCTTCCAGCCGGGTGTTCATCGGCCGCAATTTCAAGATGAAGGAGATTCAGGCGCTCATCGGGCAGATTGGCTGGTTCGAACCGCCGATTCTGATTCAGGGCGAAACCGGCAGCGGCAAGGAAGTGATTGCGCGCGAACTGCATGTCCAATCTCCGCGCGCTCATAAGTCCTTTCTCAAGTTGAATTGTGCGGCGCTTCCCTCCGAACTGGTAGAGAGCGAGTTGTTTGGCTATGAGCGCGGGTCGTTTACGGGAGCTTTTCAAAAAAAGGCCGGCATGTTCGAAATGGCGGACGGCGGCACTATCCTGCTGGATGAAATCGGCGACATGGATGTGCGGCTTCAGGCCAAGCTCCTGCAGGTTCTCCAGGACCATGAATTTCAGCGCATCGGCGGCAAGGAGACCATTAAGGTCGATGTTCGCGTGATAGCCGCCACCCACCGGGATCTCGAGAAGGCGATCGAGGAAAAGAGTTTCCGGGAAGATCTGTATTACCGCCTGAACGTGATCAACATTCACGTCCCGGCGCTGCGCGAACGCAGCGAGGACATTATTCCGCTGGCCGAATTTCTGATGAAGAAGCACGCCTCACCGAACCGGCCGAATCCGGTGTTCACCGCCGAGATGCGGCAGGCCATGATGAACCATAATTGGCCGGGGAATGTGCGCGAGCTGGAAAATTTCGTTCGTAAATTCATCATCCTGAGAGATCCGGAAATGCTCGCCCGCGACCTGCACGGTAAGATTCAGCGGCAGTCCACGATGCCCGCACCGGCGCCGGAAATGCACGCATCTGTCGCCAGCCAGGTTGCCGACCGGTCCATCCTGGAACAGGTGACCAGAGCCAAACAGCAGGCTGAAACGGAAGCCATCCTGACGACGCTGAATTCCACCCGGTGGAACCGCAAACAGGCCGCCGTACTGTTGAAAATTGACTACAAGGCGCTCCTGTACAAGATGAAAAAGCTGGGAATCGAGGATAAACCTATTCCCTTCCCCGCCTCCGGGGAAAACACTATGGCGGCCAGCGGGTAAAAGTCCGGCAACGGGCCTTTAGTTGGGTGGTCTTCTATCTGCGAGCGTTACAGATGTTAGTTCTTGTCATAAGGGATTCCGTGTGTACTGGACATAAGAGCGAATTTCCTCCATTAGTTGAGCACTTTTGGGCCGCCTAGGTTTACGGCAAATACCCTTAAGTGTTGTGTTATCAATTAAACATCCGGTGGCCTACAAATTGCTTGCCGCGAAGACGGGGGAGCATGCGTATTTTTTTCAACATCGTCCAGGGGGGCGATCGGCTCTGAAAACAGTCCTCATTCTCGATGAGGATCTGGGGTTCGCGTTCTGGTTGGGGCATCTTTTGGACGCCGCGGGCTATTTGGCCATGCCCGCAAAAAGCGCTCCGGACGCCGCCAAGCTGGTCGTGCAACTCAATCTGGCGGTAGACGTGTTGGTGATCAACCTGGCCGTGCCCGGGAGCGTCGATTTCATAGCCGCCTCACAACGATCGAATAGCGATCTCCGGGTGGTGGGCGTCTTAGACGATTCCGTGGAAGTGGCCAATGTTCCCCGGGTGCATGCCATTCATTTCAAGGGCACTGTCCTCGATGACCAAGCCAAGGCGGACTGGCTGGACTGTGTCCAGGGAGTCCAGGTGCGTACCGGCTTGGCAGTGGGGTAAGTTCCATCGGCCCCCTCTCACATCGAGGCGGCTATTCAAAACGAAGAGCGGCACGGGATCTCCTTTTGGGACACCCTGAATCTTTCAGCCGCGGAATCCGCAGGCGCCGAGGTCCTGTATACGGAAGACCTGAATGACGGGGCGCAAAACCCTTTCCGCCCTGCTGTATCCTGAACTCCGCGCCTTACGAATCGCCTTTCGCCAGCCATGCCGCGATCGCTCGCAGGGCCTCTCCGGCCGGCGTGCGATGAGTACTTTGCGCCTCCTCCGCGAGTTCCGAAGCCTGCTGCGGATTTCCGGCGGTCAGAGCGTTCCGCGCCGATTCCCGCAAGCGCCAACTCCGCAGCGCGAGAAGCATCAAAGGCGACAGATCCGCTCCACAACGCGAACAGCGGCGCGTCCCGCGAAAACGCGCCTGGCAGACCGGACACCGCACCGTTATCCCTGGCCCTCGACGAAGAACAGCAACTCCTTCAGCGCCCGGGTTGCCTCCTCGATCGCCGCGGAATCTCCCGATGTCAGGGCCGCTTCAATGGTTTCGTGAAGACCGATGGCTTCCTCCCGGTCTTCCGCATGCATACTCTGGAGCAGCCGCCGCGAACGTTCCAGCAACTCCTGCGCTTCGGTCTGCCCGGGCGCGGGCGATTTCGACGGCATTTCGATCAACTTGCCGTTCACCGGCTGCTCCGGGTCAAGCTCGATGACTTCGCCTTCTTCTTCCTCCGTCTCCCACTCTTCGCGCGATTTGTACAACTCCTGAATCCGCTTTCTACCCGCCGCGATCTCCTCCGGACTCTTCGCGCGGAGCGCCCCCTCGATGGTGATCCGTTTGGATTTTCCGGTGTGCTTCTCAATGGCCGCGACTTCCAGGATGCCGTCCAGGTCCAGGCGCATCCGGCAGAGCACCTCATTGGGTTCTTCGGTGGGGGTCAGCCCCTCGACACGAAACTCACCCACGGGAATATTCCGCAGCGCATCTTCGTCGTCGCCCTGGTAAACATGCACATCCACCTCGGTTTGTTCGGGGTAGGTGGTGAAATACCGTTCGGTGCGCGTCAGCGGCAGCGGCGTATTGCGGTGAATAATCGGTTTGTAGCAGTACGAGTATTCTTCGCCGCCGCGCTCGCCCAGGTAGGAGACCCCGAACGAGTACGGCGAGACATCCACCAGAACCCGCTCCACATTGTGCCCCCCAAGGCGCGACGCGAGCACCCCCGCACCCAGCGCCACGCAGAGATCCGGATGAACATCCTGGCGCGGGTCGAGCCCGGTGCGCTCTTTCAGCAACTGGAAAACCAGGGGCGTGCGCGTGGAACCGCCCACCAGCAGGATGGCATCCATATCGCCGGGTTTCTTGCGGGCATCCTGGAGCGCTTTCGAAACGCTATCGAGTGTGGATTCGACCAGCGGGCGGATCAATTCTTCGTATCGCTCGCGAGAGACCTCCATCTCCAGATGCAAAGGCTTGCCGCCTTCGATCACGAGCGCTTCCTCCCGCACTTTTACATAAGGTTCGGAACTCAGTTTTTTCTTGGCCTCCTCGGCGGCCCACCAGAGGCGCGCTTTCGCCGACGGCCGGCCCCGGCGCACATCGATGCCGTGTTGCCGCAGGAACTCGTCCGCCAGCAGGCCCGCCAGCAGATCGTCGAAATCGTCGCCGCCGAGGTGATTGTTGCCGTGGCTGGCGAGCACTTCGGTAATATCGCCTTCATTGGTGACCACCGAGACGTCAAACGTGCCGCCGCCCAAATCGTAGATCAACGCGGTATGGCGCGACCCGTCGCCATACCCGTAAGCCAGACTGGCGGCAGTGGGCTCGTTCAAAATGCGCACCACCTCCAGTCCCGCCAGTGCGCCGGCCTCGCGCGTAGCACTGCGCTGGGCGTCGGAGAAATAGGCGGGCACGGTGATCACGGCGCGCCTTGGCCGCTCGCCCAGGGAACGATGCGCCCATTCCACCAGTTCCTGCAAAATCAGCGCCGAGATTTCCTGCGGCGTTAAGTTCTTGTCGCCCAGACTGACCGTTTCGCCGGAACCCATCTTGCGTTTGATGCTGCGCACCGTGCGCTCCGGGTAGAGCGCATGCTGGTTGCGGGCCGTCTCGCCCACCAGCAATTCCCCGGCGGCCGAGAATCCCACGCAGGAAGGCAGCATGCGCGTATCTCCCGGACCGAGCACCCGCACCTGGCCATTGGTGAAGGCCGCAATCTCCGAATTGGTGGTGCCCAAATCGATGCCGACAATCAGTTCACTCATTTCGATTCCCCACAGCCGGAGCGCAAGCCACCTTCACCTGCGCCGGCCGATACAGTTCTCCATTCCATTCATAACCGCTGCGATAGACCTCCAGCACGGTCCCTTCGGGCACCGCCTGGGATTCCTCGCGGTCAATCGCATTCATCCGTTTCGGATCGAAGATCTCGCCCTGGCAGCGAATCTCGTGAGCGTTCCACTCGCCGAGCGCGTGGTCGAGCCGTTCGATCGACAACTCATATCCCTTGGTGAGCGCGGACAGCATGGCGGCCGTGGGGTCCCCGGAGCGCGGCACATCGCGAGCCGCGAACCATCGGGCGAACCAGCCGGCCTTGCCGCGCCTGGCGATTTCCGCTTGGCCGCCGCGCGCCGCTTCAAGCCCGCGCGCCATGCGGTCGCGCAGATCCATGAGAACCGCGAGCGCATCCTTCTGGCAGCGGTATTCGGTGGCGCGCTGCACTTCCCGCTCCCGTTCGCGCCCCCGATCCAAGGCGGCGCGAATTTCCTCAGCAGTGCGCGCGGGCTGTGCGCCAACGGTGTCGCTTAGTTCCTTGAAGCTTCTGCCCTGTAGCTTCACTTCCTGCGCCAGGGTGGTCATGGCCGCCCAGAGCGCATAGGAATCGCAGCCGTCTTCTGCTTCGCGGCTGGCTGTGACCGCGGAAAGCAATTCCGAATCGATTCCGGGAGGCGTCTCTTCGGAGGACAGCGCGCGATCCAATAGCTCGGTAAAGCGGCGCAGGAGTTCTTCCCGGCCGAGGTTCCTCATCACTTTCCTTTCAGAACCTCCAACCAGGGGCCCGGTCCCACAAACCGGCGATGCGGCGGCGCCCCGTCAAGCAGTGAAACCAGCGGCGCGGCGGGGTCGTCCGCCAGCAGCATGGCGCGCATGCGCTGGCGAGGATTCCGCAGTTTCTCGTAAGCATCGCGGATCTTCTCGAACTCTTCGGGCGCACGTTCCGGCGGATGTTCCTTCACCTTCCGTAGATAAGCCGCGCGGATCTCCTCTTCGCCGGCGCCATCGGAAAGGCCCAGTATCTCCAGCGCATCCATCAGCTTCGCCGTCCTTTCTTCCGCGACCGCTGCGAGGAACCGGGTCCGAACAGGCGGGACATCAAGGAATCCAGCGATTCGCCGCGCTCGACTGCCTGCCTGGTTTCTTCCATGATCATTTCGGCAACATCCCTGGGCATATCCGGTGGCAGGGGCATGCCGGCAAAGATTTCGTCCAGATCCGGCTCGTCTTCGAAATCGTCTTCGAAATCGTCGCCGAACGAATCAGGCGTTTCACCCCGGGCCCGGCGGCACTCGGGACAGTCGCACAGTTTTTTCTTGAGGATGGCGCGATAATCCGGACCGTTGCCGCTGCGCGCCAGAAATTTCGGCTCGGCTTTCTCTTTGCGAAGCACCTCGGCGGCTTGATCGGAAGTGAGTTCGAGATCGGCGGAATGGAGCGGTCCACGAAGCAGACTGGCGGCGTCTTCCAGAAGTTTGGTATCGCGATTCCCGCGGGCGATCTGCACCACCGCCGCGGCACACAGTGCGCGCCGCTGGAATTGATCCTGCGGCAGACCCCGGGCGCGCAGCAGCAGGAACCTGGCCTCGCTGGCGCCGCCGCGTTCCAGTCCGGCCGCCGAAGCGGTATAAGCCAGATCGGAATGACTGGCGTTCACGCCCGCTTCGGCCAGTATCTGAATCTGGGCGGTAGCCAGCGACGCGGAGCTTCCCGAAAGCTGTTGCGCGGCCGTGTCTATGTAAGACTGGGGGATCCTGATACTTGCGCTATTCATGTCCTTGGCCAACGCGATTACTCTGGCCAGGCCGGCTGGAATTGCCGCCCGCTCGGCAGGCACCAGGACCCCGGGCGATTCCATTACTACCGGTGAGGTTTGTTTCGCGGCCATCGCCAAGCCGAAAATCAGGAGCTTCGCAGGTATCCTGCCGCCCAGCAGTCGCTCCGTTTCGGCCTGTGCGGCGCCCATTTCCTGCATGTCTGCGCGCAGCACATGAATCAAAAAGCGCAAAGCCGCCAGGAACGCCGGCCGGTCTCCCTGTTGCGCCTGGGGCAGCGCCGCCAAAGCGTCCAGCTTGCCGATCGCCAGGTGCGGCTTCTTCTGCTGAATGTGCCGGAGGATGCCTCCCACCATCAAACGTAGACGCGCCCGGCGCACCTGGGGATGAACTCCATCGATCTGTTCCGCCTGCGCCAGATGCTTGAGCGCCGTGGGAAACGCCTTCCTTGCGGCTGCCCCTTCCATCAGAAAAAGCACCGGCTCGAGATCGGCGGGACAGGCTCTGTGCCACGCCTCGGCCACCCGTTCCGCCGGCGCTACGCCGGAATTCTCCCTGGTCCAGTCCAGCCATTCGGAGAATGCTTCGGTGTGCGGATCGAGTGCGCACGCTCTCTGGTACAATTCTTCCGGCTCTAGAAAGTACGCCGCCTCGCGGGAGGCCTTCTTCCGCACGAGTGCGGCGTTGAGTGCGTGACGCAAATGCCGGGGTATTTTGCGTGCTTGGCGCGCCATGTGGAGGTAGAGCGTGGCTACTTCAGCGCCGTCGGGTGGAAACCAACCTTCGTTTACGGCCGCTTGCCGGAATTCTTCCCACTGGCCGCAAGCCAGGGGGATATCTTCCAGGTCTCCGGTTTCCTCATAAGCCCGCGCGAACAACCGCTGGAAATGCGCATCATGGCGGGTAGGACCGCCCAGCGCCTGAACGACAGCGCCTTTGTCGAACCCACCCACGGCACACCGTACCGAGATATGTTGCTTCAAGCGGTCGCCTAGCCCGGGTGCGGTTTGGCGGCATTCCAGCACGGCCGTGCGGGTCGCGGAGAGGACGGCGCGTTGCGAGTCTCCGGTCCAGGCCCGGTCGAGCGCTTCCAGCGCACGCCGTAGAGCGGCGGGATTTCCGTTCACCTGTTGAACCAGAGCCGTGGCTGCCGGAGAGAGTGTTGCGGAATTTTTGTCGCCGAGCATAGTCCGCAGGGCGGGGACCAGCCGTGCCGGCGCAGCGTCGGCCGCAATCGCATCCAGTTGCTCGCGGCACGCTTCCAGATCGCCGCGGTAGTAACCGGCGATGGCGCGAACCAACAGCTTCCAGGGCGCGAGCGGACTGCGGCGCGAGACTTCGGGCAGCCGGACGATCTCGTCTTCCACAGGGCCGGCGGTCACCATCCGGAACGCCCGATCCAGGGCGGAAGCGGCCTGCCGCAGAGCATGTTCCGGCGGCAAGGCCGGACACGCGGCCAGCGCCGTCAGGTCGAAGATGTCCTTGCGAACAGCCTGCTCGATGGCTTCCCGATGTTCCGCGCCCAGCAGGGGATCGCTGAGCGGCCGGAGCAGATCGTCCAGTGTGTTGGTACGCGCCGCGACCGAAGCGCCGATGAATTCCAGTCTGCCCCGCGCCGCGGGGAACCGCTCGCACACCAGATCCATCAGGGCCTGCGCTTCGCGCAGAAGATTCTGCGCCAGCAGCGATTGAATACGCGCGGCATATGCCTCGATCAGCAGCGCTTCGGAAGTCGCAGTGGCCTGCTGTTTGTAGTTATCCTTGGCCTGATCGAGGGCAGTTTTGTATTTTCCGTTGGCAATCAACTGGCGAATGCCAGCTTCAGACTTGGTTGCCGGAGGAGCAGGCGGGACGGCTTTACCTGATTGGGACACGGGTACGGAAAGCGTTCCTTCCTTCTCGGGGGATTATGGCCAATTATGACGGAATCCGTGGCAATTTGCCAGTCTTAGTCTTGGAGTCCCTTTGAGTCCCCCCCCTATGGGAGCGGGTAGATAGGAGCCGCTCGGTCTTGACTTCCTCACCTGGCCGCAGTCCGGCATAAATCTCAGTGACATTGATTAAACAACAGGCCATCTCGGTGTAAGCACAGTATGGATACCACCGGCAGATGCTGATTAAGGGATCACAGCTCAGCGAATGGCAACGCGACGATCTTCGGAGCCAAAGGAAGGCGCACCCTTCCGGGGTGAATCACAAACCCGGGTCCCGCCTCTTCGCCAAGATCTTCCTGGAAGGCCCGAATTCCGCTTGCCATAGCCAGGCGAGGTGTGGCGGAAAGCTTCACTTCGATGGGAATCAATTTGTCCCCGGTTTCGACAATCAGATCGACCTCCACTCCAGACGAAGTACGCCAGAAGTGGATTCGCGGTTCTTCACCCCGGTTGACGAACGCTTTTACGATTTCCAAAAGAACGGCGGTTTCGAGGATGGCACCGCCCAGCGGACCCGCTGCGGCGTGATCCGGGTCTTTCAAACCAGCCAGGTAACAAAGCGTGCCGGTATCTGTAAAGTACACCTTCGGCGTCTTGACCAGACGTTTGCCAATGTTGGCATGGTACGGCCGCAGGACGATGACCTGGAAAGTTGCTTCCAGCACGGAGAGCCATGCTTTGGCGGTGTTTACCGCAACCCCAAGGTCGCGGGCAAGGTCGGCGAGATTCAGCAGTTGGCCGGAGCGGACCGCTAGCGTCCGCAGAAAATTCTGGAATGAAATCAGGTCCCCAATCTGGCGAAGCGATCGAACGTCGCGCTCCAGGTAAGTCTGCACGTAGCTGGAATGCCACAGTGGGATATCTCGATCGGGTGCCGCCACCAGTTCCGGATATCCACCGCGCAGGAAGCGCTTCCAAAAATCTGATGGCGCAATTCGGGTGATGGCCCTGTGCTCCTTTGGGGATTCCCAAAACAGCGCGTCCGGCGGCCGGCCGGCCTCCTCGTGTTGTGAGATGGGCAACAGCCGCAGTATTGCTGCCCGGCCAGCCAATGATTCCGTGACCTGTCCGGCCAGAAGCAGGTTCTGCGACCCAGTGAGAAAGTACTGGCCGTGCGTGCTCCGGCGTTCATCGATGCTCTCTTTGATATAGGGCAACAGATCCGGGGCGTACTGGACTTCATCAAAAATAGCAGGCGGGGGGTATCTGTCGAGAAAGCCACGCGGGTCTGCGGCCGCGGACCCGCGCACATCCGGCGGCTCGAGTGAAACATAATTGGCAGTTCCTGCAAAGAAATGCTTCAACAATGTGGTCTTACCCGACTGGCGTGGCCCCGTCAGGATCACCGCCGGAAATTGGGTCGCAGCCTTTCGGAGGATTGGCTCCAAAGCTCGGGGGATGTAACGATGGCGCATCGGCGGAGTCATCATCATTCATCATCTGCAATTATGCATTTGAATTGCAAATTTGCAGAAATGGCGGCATCGCCTGGGGGAATTGGCCCGCGGACTCCGTATGCTACCATCGATGGTCGAATGGCCCCAAAGCGCGCTCTGATCACCGGGATTACAGGGCAGGATGGTTCGTACCTTGCGGAGTTGCTGCTTTCCAAGGGTTATGAGGTACACGGCATTGTCCGCCGCGTGGCGCTGGAGGACCCGCAGAACCGATTGCGGCGCCTGGAACCGGTGCGCGACAACTTAAACCTGCACGCCGCCTCGCTGGAAAGCTTTGCCAGCATTCATCAGGTGGTCGAGAAGGTCCGGCCTGACGAGTGCTATCACCTGGCTGCTCAGAGCTATGTGAGCTATTCGTTTGACGACGAGTTCTCCACGCTGCAAACCAATATCAACGGGACCCATTATATTCTGGCAGTGCTGAAAAATCTGGCGCCGGATTGCCGTTTCTATTTCGCGGGTTCCAGCGAAATGTTCGGGAAGGCCGGAGAGGTGCCGCAAAACGAGCGGACGCCTTTCCATCCCCGCTCCAGCTACGGCATCAGCAAAGTCGCCGGCTTCGATCTGACGCGGAACTATCGCGAAGCCTATCACATGCACGCGTCCAGCGGCATTCTGTTCAACCACGAATCTCCGCGGCGCGGCTACGAATTCGTGACGCGCAAGATCACTGCGGGCGTCGCGCGTATTCTAGCCGGGAAATCGCGGGAATTGCGGCTGGGCAACCTGGACGCCAAGCGCGATTGGGGCCATGCGCGGGAATATGTCGCGGCCATGTGGATGATGCTGCAGCAGCCTTCCCCCGACGACTATGTGGTGGCCACCGGGGAGACTCGCTCGGTGCAGGAATTCGTCGAACTCGCGTTCTCCTATGCCGGTCTGGACTACCGCCAGCACGTGGTGACCGACCCTGACCTGTACCGGCCTTCCGAGGTTACTCTGCTCCTGGGCGACGCCTCCAAGGCGCGCCAGGTTTTGGGATGGAAGCACCAGACCGGCTTCGCGCAACTGGTTCGCGAAATGGTGCTCAATGACTGCCTTCTACAGGGGCTCACTGGTTTTGTTCCCTGTGAAACCGTTTCGCCTTCATCTTAACTACCCCTAAAGAAATCCCGCGTTCCCACCGATAGACCAGGTGTGTTTACACGGAGTCTACTGATTGCTCTGCTGGCGAACGGCGCGGCTTTTGCTGCCGCGCGGCCCATTTCCACGGTCCCCTTGTTCTTTATTCCCGATTCCGGGCAGGCGTCATCGCCCGCCGGATTCCTGGCGAAGGGGTCCGGATTGAATGCCTCCTTCACGCCGGACGGAATCTCGTTTCGGATGGGCGAGGCTTCGGTTCGCATGGAATTTGAAGGCGCCAACCCGCGCCACCGGCTGGAGGGCAGAGAACGCCTGCCTGGCCGCGTGAACTTTCTTCGCGGCGACCGGGCTGAGTGGCGTGTGGGAATTCCAACGTACGGCTCGGTCGTGTACCGCGAGTTGTACCCGGGCATCGATATGGTCTACGGCAGCAACGGAAGGAATCTGAAGTCGGAGTTCCGGGTGAATGTGGGGGTGGATCCAGCGAGGATCCGGATCCGCTACTGCGGCGCGGACCTGGTGTATGTGGGACGAGACGGAGCGCTGGTCATTTCCGTGGATGGGCAGGAACTGCAGGAACAGGAACCGGTGGCGTACCAGGAGCGCGGCGGCAGCCGGATTGCTATTCCCGCGCAATTCTCGGTGGATCGCGATGGCAGGGTGAGTTTCCTGGTAGGGGAGCACGACCCGGAACTTCCACTTGTGATCGATCCGGTAATGGTTTACAGCACCTTGCTGGGTGGTTCTTCCAGCGACGCGGCGTTGGCTATGGCGGTGGATCCGGCGGGCGCGGTTTACGTGGCCGGCTATACCTCCTCGAGCGATTTCCCCCGGGCCAATCCCGTGCAGAATCTGAACGGCGGAGGAAACGACGCCTTCGTGGCAAAATTGAATGCGGCCGGAACTGCTCTGGTGTACTGCACCTACCTGGGCGGCACGGGAGATGACCGGGCTTACGGTATCGCAGTGGATGCCGCGGGTTCCGCTTATATCACCGGCTCGACCGCATCCAGGAATTTTCCGGTCTTCAGGGCCTTACAAACGAAACTCGCGGGATCCAAGAATGCTTTTGTAGTCAAGCTGAACGCCTCCGGGAACACTTTGGTTTTCGGCACGTATCTGGGGGGAAACGGCAGCGACACAGGTTACGGAATCGCGGTGGACGCCTCCGGCGCCTCCTACATAACGGGGGATACCACGTCATTGACTTTCCCGGCTACCGGATGGCAGAAGGGGATCAAAGGAACTCAGGACGCCTTCGTCACCAAGGTGAGCGCCGATGGCAGCCGCATGGTCTACAGCACCTATCTGGGCGGCACAGGCACCGACCACGGAGCCGCGATTGCAGTGGATACGGCCGGCAGCGCGTACGTAACCGGGTCCACGTTCTCGACCGATTTTCCCGTGGCGAACGCCTTTCAGGTATCGAACGGAGGCGGGCAGGATGCCTTTATCTCCAGACTCAGCGCCGATGGCAATTCACTGGGTTTCAGCACCTACTACGGCGGGAGCGGAGGCGGTCTGTCATATCCGGAATCGGGGCAGGGAATTGCTCTGGACGGACAGGGCAATGTCTACGTCGCCGGAATGACGAGTTCACCCAATTTTCCCATGCTGCAACCGTTGCAGGCGTCGCTGGACGGATGGGAGGATGCGTTTATCGTCAAACTGACCTCCGCGGGCTGGCCGGTGTACAGCACGTACTTAGGTGGGTCGGGTGTGGACTATGCCAACGCCATCGCCGTGGATGCGAGCGGCAACGCGTACGTCGTGGGTTACACCTACTCCATGGACCTGCCTGTGGTGAACGCGCAGCAGCCGGTCATCTCGGCGGCTGGCGATGTGGATGCTTTTGTCGGTGTGCTCAACGCGAGCGGCAATGCACTGGTGTACCTGAGCTATCTGGGTGGCGCTGGCGCCGATACCGCCAGTTCGGTGGCTCTCGATTCCGCCGGTGGAATATATATCGCAGGATGGACCATGTCCGCGAATTTCCCCTTGCTGCATCCCTTGCAATCCACCAACGGCGGAAACTACGGAGCCTTCGTGTTGAAGATGCAGCAAATGGCGCTTCGCATCGCCTGCACCCATACCGGGAGTTTCACTCAGGGCCAGAACGGGAATTACACCGTGACCGTGAGCAATACATCGGCAGTGCCGTCGAGCGGAACGGTAATTGTGAACGATACGGTTTCCTCCGGTCTGACCCTGGTCTCTATAGCGGGAACGGGATGGACCTGCACCGGCGCGACGTGCATTCGCAGCGATGCGTTAAACGCCGGCGCCAGCTACCCGGCCCTCACCGTAACAGTGAAGGTGGCAGCGGGGGCGGCATCCCCACAGCAGAACACCGTGAGTGTGTCCGGAGGTGGTGACATGCTTACCCGTACGGCCCTCGACTCTACGGCAATTATTGGCGGAATTACTTACACGATCTCAGGCACCGCCATGCTCTCCGGCGCCGGAATGGCCGGCGTCAGTATGGCGTTGAGCGGCGGCCAGACTGCGTCGACAGTCACCGATGGTGCCGGGAATTATGCCTTTTCCGGTGTCGCCGCGGGCGGCAACTACACCGTGACTCCATCGGCCCCAAACTACATGTTCACGCCGGCGAGCCAGTCCGTCACTGGTTTGAGTGGCAATCAGATTTTTGCCTTCGCGGCAACGCCCAATCTGGCGAAAGGAAGAACGGCAACCGAGAGTTCCACCTATTCCACGAATGTAGCCGGCCTGGCGGTGGACGGCAATACCAGCGGAGTCTATTCGAACGGCTCGATCGCGATCGCCGGCTACGGCGCCAACGCCTGGTGGCAGGTGGACCTGGGCGCTTCGGCAACGGTGAACTCCATTGCCCTGTGGGGCAGGACAGATTGTTGCGGCAATGACCTGAGCGATTATTGGGTTTTCGTTTCCAATACGCCATTCAACGCGACGGACACGCCGGCGACCCTGCAGAACCGCGCAGGAACCTGGAGCAGTCATCAGACCTCAGCCCCGAACCCATTGACCACGATTGCGGCCGGCGGCGCGCAAGGCAGGTATATTCGGGTGCAATTGACGGGGACGAACTATCTGGAACTGGCCGAGGCGCAGGTATTCGGGAGTTGGGCCAGCACCAACCTGGCGCAAGGGAAAGCAGCCACGGAAAGTTCCACGTATTCCACGAATGCGGCTGGTCTTGCGGTGGACGGCAATACCAGCGGAGTCTATGCCGATGGCTCAATCGCCATCGCCGGCTACGGCGCCAACTCCTGGTGGCAGGTGGATCTGGGAACCTCCGCAGCGGTCGGTTCGATCACCGTATGGGGGCGGACGGATTGTTGCACCGGTTTCCTGGGCGACTATTGGGTGTTCGTTTCCGACACTCCGTTCAATGCCACAGACACTCCGGCAACACTGCAGACCCGCGCCGGAACCTGGAGCATCCATCAGACCTCGGCCCCGAGCCCCTCTGCCACCATAGCCGTTGGCGGCGCGCAAGGCAGATACGTTCGGGTGCAGTTGAGCGGCGCCAATTATCTGGAGTTGGCGGAAGTGCAGGTATTCGGTAGCTGGATCACCGACCTGGCACAGGGAAAAGCCGCCGCCCAGAGCACCACCTACTCTACCAATGTGGCCGGTCTTGCGGTAGACGGCAACACGGATGGAGTTTATAGCCACGGCTCCATCTCCATTGCCGGATACGGCTCCAATTCCTGGTGGCAAGTGGATCTGGGGGCTTCGGCGGTGGTGAGTTCGATCGCGATTTGGGGACGGACGGACTGTTGCAGCAGTTATCTGGGAGACTATTGGGTCTTCGTTTCCAATACCCCGTTTACCCCGGCGGATACGCCGGCGACATTGCAGAACCGGGCCGGAACGTGGAGCAGTCATCAGACCTCAGCCCCAAACCCATTGACCGCGATTGCGGCGAGCGGTGTGCAAGGCCGGTATGTCCGGGTGCAACTGAGCGGCGCCAATTATCTGGAGATGGCGGAGGTGCAGGTGTTTGGCGCCTGGCAATAGCGCGCGGGCAGCTATTCCTGGCGCACGATCGGCATGCGCCAACCGGTGCCGAATGCGCGCGACGTCACTTTGAGCACCGGTGCGGCCTGTTTCCGTTTGAATTCGGCGATGCGCACCAGGCGCAACACGCGGCGGACAGTTTCTTCGTCGAAGCCTTGCGCGATGATGTCTTCGGCGGACTGGCACTGCTCCACGTGCAGTTCCAGAATCTGGTCCAGCAGTTCGTAAGGCGGCAGCGTATCCTGGTCGGTTTGATCGGGCCGCAGCTCGGCCGAAGGCGCCTTGGTCAGAATGGCTTCGGGAATGTCCGGCCGGCGCTGGTTGCGCCACCGCGAAACGCGGTAGACCATCATTTTCGGCAGATCGGCGATCACGGCCAGGCCGCCGTTCATATCGCCGTAGAGCGTGCAATACCCCACCGACATTTCGGATTTATTGCCCGTGGTGAGCAGCAGAGAACCAAACTTATTGGAAAGCGCCATCAGCAGGTTCCCGCGAATGCGCGATTGGATGTTCTCTTCGGTGACGTCCGGCTTCCGTCCCTGGAACGCGCCGGAGAGCACGCCTGCGTAGGTGTCCATGATTCCGGAGATGGGCAACTCCATCGTCTGGATGCCCAGGTTGCAGGCCAGTTCCACCGAATCCGCCACACTCCCTGTGCTGGAATATCGCGAAGGCATCAGAACGCCGAGAACGTTTCCCGGGCCCATGGCGTCGGCTGCAATCGCCGCGGTCAGGGCGGAATCCACGCCGCCGGATAGTCCCAGCAGCACCTTGGTGAATCGCGTCTTCCGGGCGTAATCGCGCACGCCCAGCACCAGCGCGTTCCAGATCTCGGCCTCAGGCGTGAAGTCGTCTTCCGCTATGGTTCCGGCGCCCTTTGCCAGGTCCACTACCACCAGATCTTCGGTGAAGCCTTTGGCGCGTGCGAACATGCGTCCGGCAGCATCGAAAGCGCCGCTGCGCCCGTCGAAAATCAGGTCGTCGTTCGCTCCCACCTGGTTGACCCAGGCCAGCGGGAGTCCGTATTTCTGTGCCATCTGGGCGAGCATCCGCTCGCGCAGCAGTTGCTTTCCCACGGTGAAGGGCGAGGCGGAAAGATTGATGATGGCCTGCGCGCCGGCTTGCGCCAATACTTCAATGGGATCCTGGTGATACCGCCGCCGCTTCCAGAAATCGCGATCGTTCCAGACGTCTTCGCAAATGCTGATCCCCAGGCGCCAGCCGTTCAGTTCCAATACACCGGGCTCCAGCGCGGGCTCAAAGTAGCGGTCCTCGTCGAACACGTCGTAGGTGGGCAGCAGCGTTTTGTGAAACGCCGGCCCCACCTCGCCATTCTGCAACAGTACGGCGCTATTGAACAGGGGACGGCCCATTTCCGCCGGATTGGGCGTGGCCACTCCGGCCAACAGGGGAGGCGCGTGGCGGATCTCCGTGGCGATGCGCGCCATCTCCTGGCAACTGCGGCGCACAAACCCGGAACTCATCAGCAAATCGCGCGGCAAATAGCCCATCAACGCGAGTTCCGGCGATACGACCAGGTCCGCGCCCATGGCTTGCGCATCGCGCACACCGCGAATCAGCAGCGACGCGTTGCCGCGGATGTCGCCGGCCGTCGGATTGATCTGAAGAAGCGCTACCCGCAAATGTAATTTCAGTATAAACAGCTCGATCCGCCACAGGGGAAATGAGGCGCCACCCCTGCTATCATGTGTTTTCCATGAACGTTCGGTTGCTGGATGTGCGCCGGCAGAACCTGCCGCTCGAACAGGAACTGGCGGAAGCATTCAAGCGGGTCTTGCATTCCGGCCGGTACATTTTAGGTCCCGAGGTGGAGTGCTTCGAACAGGCCTCGGCTGCCGTGGCCGGAGCGCGCTTCGGCATCGGCATGTCCTCCGGCACCGACGCGATTCTGGTGGCGCTGATGGCCCTGGGCATCGGCCCGGGCGACGAAGTAATCTGCCCGTCGTTCACCTTTTTTGCCACTGCCGGCTGCATCGCGCGCGTGGGCGCCCGCCCGGTATTCGCCGATTCCTGCGCCGCCAGCTTCAACATACCCGCGGATGCCATCGAGCCGCTCATCACCCCGCGAACCCGCGCCATTATTCCGGTCCACTTGTACGGCCAGCCGGCCGATATGGACCCAATCCTGCAAATCGCCCATCGCCATCACCTAGCCGTGATCGAAGATGCCGCTCAGGCGTTCGGCGCCGAATACCGCGGGAAGCCGGCCGGTTCGATGGGGGATTTCGGAACCGTCAGTTTCTTTCCGTCCAAGAACCTGGGCGCCCTGGGAGATGCCGGCCTGCTGGTCACCAACGATCCGGCCCTGGCGGAAAAGGCGCGGCTGCTGCGCGATCACGGCGCGCATCCCCGTTATTTTCACAGCATGGTTGGCGGCAATTTTCGTCTGGATGCTCTGCAGGCCGCTCTGCTCAGCGTAAAGTTGCCGCACCTTTCCGAGTACACCGCCGGCCGGCAGCGCAACGCCTGCGAATACACGCGCGTGCTGGAAAGCCTGAAGGGCGGGAAAGTGGTGGAGATTCTGACGCCCGCCATTCTGCCCGATCGCACCCACATCGCCAACCAATACACCTTGCGAGTACGCCGCACCGAGGGCTGGCAATGGGCCGAAACGCCGAGGGACTCCCTGCGCCGCTGGCTACAGGAGCGCGGCATCGATTCCGAGATTTACTACCCCGTGCCGTTGCACCAGCAGGAATGCTTCCGCCCGTTCGGCCCATATCCGGAGATGCCGGTTTGTGAAGCGCTGGCCGATGAAGTCCTCAGCCTGCCCGTATTCGCTGAGATGACCTCCGCGGAACTGAATGCCGTCTCCGACGCCGTTTCGGATTTCGTGTACTCGGCATCGCAGCTTCCTCCGGGCCAGCGGCGTCAGCCCGCAGGCTTGGCGTGAAGCGGGTTCTGTTCGTCTTCGGCACGCGGCCGGAAGCCATCAAACTCTGCCCGGTGATTCGCTACATGCGGACCGCGGGCCGGTTGGATGTGCGAGTCTGCGTCACCGCCCAACACCGGGCCATGCTGGACCAGGTGCTGGAGTCTTTCGAAGTGACCCCGGATTATGACCTGGACCTCATGACGCCCGGTCAGACCCTGGCCGAAACCACCGCCCGCATCTTCACCGCGCTCGACCCGGTACTGGCGGCCGAGCCTTTCGACTATGCCATCGTGCAGGGCGACACCACCACCACCATGGCCGGCGCGTTGTGCGCGTTCTATCGCCGCATTGCCGTGGCGCACGTGGAGGCCGGACTGCGCACCGGCAATCCGGCGCATCCGTTTCCCGAGGAGATGAACCGCCTGGTCACCGCGCGCGTGGCCGCGCTGCACTTCGCTCCCACCGCCGCCGCCCGCTGCAACCTCCTGGCCGATGGGTTTCCGGAAGACAGGGTTTTCGTCACCGGCAATTGCGGCATCGACGGCGTTTTGTTT
>VFSW01004052.1_pt1 | contig 21881 bp, 21 predicted proteins | sample 5358111 | NCBI WGS metagenome assembly VFSW01 (sample SAMN11554181, study PRJNA540505) | mine drainage metagenome | isolation source: sediment from site ElyBrook_90M | place: USA: Ely Copper Mine, Vershire, VT | collected 2017 | reverse complement strand
CCGCTTCGCCTACCCTTCGCTTCCTTCAGGCTCATCTTTGGATTGGAAAAGACTATGGTGGCGTGCGTCCCGACGCTGGCCAGTTCCAATTCAGGAGGAATTGGTATGTGCTTGAATCCCACCCGCTGCTGGTGTGAACGAAGGACTTGAACCGAAGTTTCGTCACTTAAGAGCATATGTCGATCCGCCGGGCAGGGAAGTTGCCGGCAAAATCAATCAGCATGAGCAATATTCGTTTGACAGTGAAGTCAAACTCGATTTATAAAATGACCAAAAGTCAAAAATGTCTTTCAGGCGTATATGAGCAAAAGTCATATCAATCAACCCGCTGCTCCATTCGACCCGGTCCTAGCCGACTACCTGACCCATCTGGCAGGCATGGGCCGGCGAGAGCGCCGCGCCGCGGAGACTCGCGTGCGCTTGTTCCGGTGCGCTCTTCAGCTTTTTGCCGAGCGCGGCTTTCCCAACGTCACGGTGGAGGACATAACCGAAGCGGCGGATGTGGGTAAGGGTACTTTTTTCAATTACTTTGAGAGCAAAGATCATGTACTTGGCGTGATGGCTGAGATTCAACTCGGCAAGGTTGCTGAAGCCAGGAAGATGGCTGAGGACTCCAAACATACCATTCACACTGTGCTGCACCACTTGTTTTTGCGCGCAGCAGAGGAACCAGGGCGCAGCCCGGACCTGGCCCGCGCGCTGATCTCCTCATTTCTGGCCAGTGAACGCGTGCGTAGACTGATCGAGCGCAAGATGCAAGAGGGCCGCAGCATGATCGCGGAGATTGTGGCCGAGGGGCAGAAGCGAGGAGAGGTCGATCCAGCTCTGACAGAGGAGAAAGTTGCGATTCAGGTTTTGCAGGCGTTCATGGGCACAATTCTGTTGTGGTCTTTGCATGAGAAGCCTGTGCTCAACCTATGGATTGAAGACAGTTTTCAGCACTTCTGGAGATCGATCGCCGTTTCCGGAAAAGAGTAGGAATCATGAAATCCAATCACCGTATTGCCGTTCTTCTTTTGTTGGCAAGCCTGGTTCAAGGTGCGCCGGGACTGGCGCAGCGGACGGTGCCGTATCGCCTTACGCTGCAGGATGCAATCCAGAAAGCACTTCAGGCTAACCTGAGCGTGCTGGTTGCAGGCACGAAAGTCGATGAGGCTCAGGGCACACATTTGCGACGATTATCGGCTGCGCTGCTGCCGCGTGTGAGCGCGCAAACCTACACCAATGTACAGAACCGCGACTTGAGCGCTTTTGGAATCTCTATTCCAGGTCTGCCAAGTGTGGTGGGGCCTTTTCCAATTACGATTTCAGAGTCTATGCGCAGCAAAACGTAGTCGATCTGGCGAGTTATCGCCAGTTGAAAGCAAGCGAGCGAGCTGTGGATGCGGGCAAGCTGGATGAGCGGGATGCGCGCGATCTGATCGTTCGCTCAGTTGCCGCGCTCTATCTGAACGCGCAGTCCGCGGCGGCACGGGTGGACTCAGCACAATCGCGAGTGACCGACGCTAGTACTTTGCTGACGCTGGCCAGTGACAAGCACGACGCCGGAACGGCGACAGGTGTGGATGTACTACGCGCCCAGGTGCAACTGGCGAATGACAGGCAGGCTTTGCTGGTGGCTCAGAACCAGTTAAAACAGTCGCTGCTGACATTGGCGCGCAACCTGGGCATGAACCCCGGTACGCCACTGGAATTAGCTGAGCCGCTGCGTTTCCAGGCATTGGCCGGGCCCAATCCGCTGTCTCTTGTACCCGCGGCGCTGTTGGCGCGTGCCGATTATCTTTCGCTTGCCTGCCAGCGACAGAGCCTGGTGGAGCAGCAGCACGCCAATCGTGCCCGTTTCTATCCCAAGCTCAGCGTTAACGGCAACTACGGCGGCATTGGCCGCAGCATTGGCGGCGTGCAGGGCACCGGCTTTATTCAAGGGCAGATCGATTTCACGCTCTTCGATCGCGACCGCAACGGCGAGGCGCAGGAGATCACCAGCCGTGTGAAGCGCATCGACGACCAGATTGCCGACCAGCGGCGCGGGATTGAAGAAGAGATACGCGAGGCGCTCTTGAATCTGGATTCCGCCGCCGAGCAGGTGTACGTTGCCAGCGAAGGCCAGCAACTAGCGCAGCGAGAATTGCAAATGGCGCAGGATCGCTTTCAATCGGGTACGGCCAACAATGTTGAGGTGGTTACCGCTCAGGACGAACTCGCGCGCGCGGAAGAGAACTATATTCTTGCCGACACCAGTCATGTGGATGCAAAGTTTGCGCTCGCCCGCGCCATGGGCGATACGGAAAAGAAGATTATCGAGTTTCAGGGCGAATCCACGGACGGCGCATCCAAATGAGCCGCAACCGGATTTACCTTCGCGAGGTTTGAAGCTATGAAACGACTCATCCCGGTTTTGATTTTGCTGGCTGTCGCAATCGCCGCCGGCGTCTACTACTACCCGCGCCTGATGAAGAAGCCGTCACCGGCGAATGAACTCACGCTCTCCGGCAACATTGAAGCGCATGAGAGCTTAGTGGGTTTCAAAGTTCAAGGGCGGATAGTCGAGTTGCCGGTGGAGGAAGGCCAGCAAGTGGAGCAAGGCGCACTACTGGCGCGGCTTGAAGATGCTGATTACAAGCAGAAGGTGCGCATCGACGAGGCAGGAGTAGGGGTACGCGAATCAGACCTTGCGCTCGTGCTCGCTGGGACACGCGAACAAGATGTGACGGCGTCGCATCAATCCGTCCTGGACGCGCAGGCTGATCTGGAGCAGAAGAGGCTGGACAATGCCCGCGCCCAGCGCCTCTTTGCGAAAGACGAAATCTCTGCGCAGGATCGCGATCTGCGGCAACTGCCCTGAAGCGCTCCGAGGCCGTCTACAGAGCCAATCAGCAGCACTATAACGAAGCCGTCGAAGGCAGCCGTAAAGAAGACATCGCCATTGCGCGCGCCAACCTGAACCAGGCCAATGCCAACCTGGGCCTGTCGCGTGAATCTGGATTACACCACCTTGCGCGCTCCTTCCACGGGTGTGATTACCGTGCGCCAGGCTGAGTTGGGCGAAGTGGTTTCGCCTGGCTCTCCGGTAGTTACACTGGCTGACCTGGGTCACATCTGGCTGCGCGCATATATTGCCGAGACCGATCTGGGCAAGATCCACTGGGGCCAGGATGTAACGGTCACCACCGATACTTATCCTGGCAAGCAGTATCACGGACGTATCTCGTTCATTGCCTCGAATGCCGAGTTCACGCCCAAGAGCGTGCAGACCTATAAGGAGCGGGTTACGCTCGTCTATCGGATCAAGATCGACATCGACAATCCGAATCACGAATTGAAGCCAGGCACGCCGGCCGACGCGCACCTTACTCTGTCCGCAGCAAAGCCGGTCGCGCAACCTACAGAAACGACGCAAGCAAAATAATGACGGAGCATCTCCAATCCGCAATCGTAGCTCAGGGTCTGACCAGGAGCTTTCCGGGAGTGCGCGCTGTCGATGCCATCAGCTTCGACGTCTCCTCCGGAGAAATCTTCGGCTTGGTGGGTCCGGACGGGGCAGGGAAGACGACGACCCTGCGCATGTTGGCGGGTATAATGCCGCCCGATGCGGGCGCAGCCACGGTCGCAGGATTCAATGTGGTGAGCGATCCTGAAGGCGCCAAGCACGCGCTCAGTTATATGCCGCAGCGCTTTGGACTCTACGAAGACCTCACCGTGGTGGAGAACATCCGCTTTTATGCCGACTTGTTCGGAGTGAAGAAGACCGAGCGTGTGCAGCGTTCTGCGCAGTTGCTTGAGGCGGCGGGCATGAGCGAGTTTCGCAAACGGCTGGCCGGCAAACTCTCTGGAGGAATGAAGCAGAAGCTTGGCCTGGTTTGCGCGCTCATTCATCGCCCCAAGGTGATTCTTCTCGATGAGCCTACCACCGGCGTCGATCCTGTCTCGCGGCGCGATTTCTGGCGCATCCTCTACGAACTGGTTGCGGAAGGCGTGGCGATTCTCACCTCTACCGCATATCTTGACGAGGCCGAGCGCTGCCATCGCGTTGCTCTCATGAATCAGGGCAAGCTGCTTTTCTCCGACACGCCCGCGAACCTCAAGGCAAGCATGAGTAAAGGCGTACTGTCAGTGATCTCCGCCGACCCACGCAGCTTGCGCGACGAACTTGTGCATGAGGATGGAATCTCAAGCCTGGTGCTGACAGGCGACGGACTGCACATTGTGGTGGACGATGGAAGCCATGCCCTCAGTGGAACTGGAGGCGCGCCCCTGGTATAACCCCGGCTTGAGTAGCCGCTGGTTTTTTGTGCCTGGAGTTATCGGGAGTCTGACTCTTGTTCTGGTCATCACGCTGACAGCTTTCGCCGTGGTTTGCGAGCGCGAAATCGGCACGCTCGAACAAATCATGGTCACGCCCATCCGCCCGGCCGAGTCTATTCTCGGCAAAACGCTGCCGTTCTTCCTTATAGGAGTCTTCGATGTTTCGCTGATTGCGGCAGTTGGTTCGCTGTGGTTCCAGGTGCCGTTCCGAGGCCATATCGCTGCGTTAGCGCTGGGCGCTTTTCTCTTTATTGTTTGCATGCTTGGAGTCGGTTTGCTCATTTCAACGGTTTCATCCACGCAGCAGCAGGCCATGGTGACCGCATTCTTCTTCATTATGCCGGCTATCACTTTCTCCGGCTTCGGATTTCCCATCAGCACCATGCCGCAATGGCCGCAATATCTCACTTACCTCAGCCCGCTTCGCTATTTTCTGGTTGTGCTGCGCGGAGTCTATCTGAAGGGGGTGGGGACGGAGATTCTATGGCCGCAGATGGCTGCCATGGCCTTCCTCGGCTTCAGCTTGCTCACGCTCGCTGTCCTCCGCTTCCACAAGGCGCTCGACTGATGATCTTGCGGTGATTCGTCATAGAAATGCGGCGAGATTCTTTGAGGAGGAGATTCCAGCCCGAGTCCACAGCCAGCAATGCCGGGCTGAGGTTAGAATCATAAGTTCCAACGGGTTCGGTCTGGCCGAGCGGAAGCGGCGCACATAGCAACACCAGAGGACGGGACGAAACCTCCGAGGAGTGCGTATTCTGTTCTTTAGTTGGCCAGCAAGAGTTGGGGAGAACGGTTCCTTATGATGGAATTCCATATTTCGCGGAAGGCGCGTGAACGCTACCAGTTTGCGGAGTCGCTCTTTTCCTACACAGGGAACGTCGTTTTTGCCAATCTGGCTGCTTGCCGCGAGTTTGCGCACCGCATGAATACGGTCCGGGAGGTCGAAAAACATCCTGAGCTGGCGGTTCATGCCGGCCAGCTTTACGCTATGGGCCTCATCGACGAAGCCAGCCATGTTCTGATGGCGCGCTACCGCGAGCAATTCGACCGGGATGTGATGACCAGCGCGCTTGACTGGTTTTCCGCCAAGGTGGGCGCTGAGGCGCTGGATAAACTGCTGCTTACCTTTGTCGAGCAGTTTCCAGGCATGAGCGTGATCAGCGGGCAAGAGACACCTCGGCAGTGGTTGGCCGGCGCAACCGATGCCACTCCCCACCGCGCCGCCGCGCTGGAAGAGTTGCTGTTGCTGTGGACCGCCAACCGCAACGAGGCCTTCAAGCCCTTCGAGGAACTCTTTGAAGACAAGTCACTAGCCGAAAAGACGGCATACCGCCAGGTGGCGAAGCAGTTGCCGGAGTACTTTGCCACACGTCCCCTTGTGCCGCTGGCCGGCGCCAAGCCCGTGAGCCTGCTCGACCTGCTGCGCGCACCGGCCGTGACCTCGCCAGGTTCGCTCAGGGAGCAGCTTGCCCTTATCCGCAAGCTCTGGAAGCCGCTGTTGGGCGAGAGCCTGGAGCGCTTTCTGCTGATGGCCGGTGAAGTTCTGCATGAAGAAGAGCTGGCCATCTGGATGCAGTTCAATCCTCCGGCAGTTGCCGCCGCAGAGGCGGCCCGTCGCCGCCGGGAGAGCGGCCAGCAGCAATGGCCCTCGGTCGTAAGCCATTCTGAAGTGCCTGTCTTTGGCGACCCGTCCCATGAGTATGAGAAATTTTCGCCCGATACGGCCTGGATGCCCAACACCGTGCTCATCGCCAAGAGCACCTATGTGTGGCTGGCTCAGCTCAGCAAACAGTATGGCCGCTCCATCTCCCGCCTCGATGAGATTCCTGACGAGGAGCTGGCGACGCTGGCTCGCCGCGGCCTCAATTCGCTGTGGCTCATCGGCGTATGGGAGCGCAGCCGCGCCTCCAAAACCATCAAGCAGCTCTGTGGCAATGGTGACGCAGTGGCTTCAGCCTATTCGCTCTTTGACTACTCGATTGCCGAGGATCTGGGCGGCGAGGCGGCTTACATCAATCTGCGCGACCGCGCATATCATCATGGTGTTCGGCTGGCCAGCGACATGGTGCCGAACCACATGGGCATCGACTCGCCCTGGGTTGTGGAGCATCCGGACTGGTTTATCGCGCGCCAGGATACGCCCTATCCCGGATACAGTTTCAACGGTCCCGATCTCTCCCAGGATGGCCGCGTAGAGATCAAGATTGAAGATCATTACTTTGATCAGAGCGATGCCGCCGTAGTCTTCCGCCGCCGCGACCAGCAGAGCGGTGAGACCCGTTACATCTACCACGGCAACGACGGCACGAGCTTTCCCTGGAACGATACCGCTCAGCTCGACTATCTTAATCCAGCGGTGCGCGAACAGGTCATCCAGACCATACTGCATGTGGCGCGGCTTTTTCCAGTCATCCGCTTTGACGCGGCCATGACGCTGGCCAAGCGGCATTTTCACCGCCTCTGGTTTCCGGGGCCGGGTTCCAGTGGGGCCATTCCTTCCCGCGCCGAGTACGGTATGAGCCAGGCCGAGTTTGACCGCTGCATGCCGCATGAATTCTGGCGCGAGGTGGTGGACCGGGTTGCCGCAGAAGTCCCCGGAACCCTGCTGCTGGCCGAGGCCTTCTGGCTCATGGAGGGCTACTTTGTTCGCACCCTCGGCATGCATCGCGTTTACAACAGCGCCTTCATGAACATGATGCGCGACGAGGAGAACGCCAAGTACCGCTCGGTTATCAAGAACACTCTGGAATTCGATCCCGACATCATGAAGCGCTACGTCAACTTCATGAGCAATCCCGACGAACGCACAGCCATCGACCAGTTCGGCAAGGGCGACAAGTGCTTTGGCGTGGCAGTTCTGATGGCTACCCTACCCGGCCTGCCCATGTTTGGCCACGGCCAGATTGAGGGATTCACTGAGAAGTACGGTATGGAGTACCGCTGGCCTCGCTATGACGAGACCGCCGACCATTGGCTCGTCGAGCGCCACGAGCGCGAGATCGCTCCGCTGCTTGAGCGCCGCTGGCTCTTTGCTGAGAGCGGTAACTTTCTGCTCTATGACTTCTTCAACAGCAATGGTTCCGTGGACGAAAACATCTTTGCGTACTCCAACCGCAATGGTGGCGAACGCGCCTTGGTGGTCTACAACAACCGCTACGGCGAAGCCCACGGCACCATTGATTTCTCTGCGGCCTATGCCGACAAGGGAGCTGGTCAACTTAGCAGGAAGCGGCTGAGCGAGGGCCTGGGGCTCAACATCGGTTCGGGCGCTATCTTTGCCTGGCGCAACTCGCTTACTGGCCTCGAATATCTGCGCCGTGCTAACGATCTGTCCGAGCACGGTCTGAGCCTCGATCTGCACGCCTACCAATGTTATGTCTTTCTAGATTGGCGCGAACTTTACTCTACGGCAGAACTGCCCTGGGACCGGCTCTGTGACCGGCTCAACGGGCGCGGTGTTCCCAGCCTTGACGATGCGCTTGTGAACCTGGAGTTGCAACCCGTTCACGACGCGCTTCGCCGGCAATTGGACCCCAACCTGGTGCGCATCTTCGCCGATCTGGCGGAGCATCCGCACACTTCCGCGGGTCAAGTGAAGGCCGAGAAGAAGAACGTGCAGGAACGCGGCGAGTTCATCGCGCAATCCTGGGCGAGCTGTGAAACCTTCCTGCGCGCGGCGCAGGCGGCCTATCTTTCTCGCACGGCCGGAGCAGGCCAACCCGCAGGTGCGGTTTTACTCACCAACCCCGCCTTGCTGGCCCCAGCCTTCCGTGAACGTCTGCGCAGCGCCATGCGTATTCCCGCTCTCGAATCGCTCTTTCCGGCTCCGTGGACCGTCTCCGGCCGCCGCGTGCTTCCCAGCGCTAGCCCGCAGTTCACGGCCACAGCCATGTGGGGGCCGGTGCTGGGCTGGTGCGTGCTGCAGTTGCTGGCTGAGTCCATTGACGCTGAAAACCCCGAGCGCGTGGCGCTGGACCTGTTCGACCGCCTGCGCTTGCGTGAACCGTTTGCTCAGGCTTTCGCTGCCCTCGGATTCGAGGGGGAAGAGAGCTGGCGTGCTGCCGCGCGTATCAAAGTACTGCTGCTGGCTGGGGCTGGCGTCGGCACCACTGAGAATGAGCCCGCTGAAACGAAAGCTGCAGAAGCAGTGGTTGAGCCAGCTGCTCCGGCCGAACCGGTTTTCGAGCAAGCTGCCGCTGAGTCCACTGCAGCAAACGACGAGAAGGTAGCTCTTGCGCCCGCCTTATGGGTCGATCCCGATGTGCACTGGCTGACAGGCGTCCACCAGGCGGAGGGCCACGATTATCTGGTTCGCGAACAATATGAAGAGCTGCTTTGGTGGCTGCTCATGCCGTCGCTGCTGCGAATGGGAGGGGAGACTGCACCTAGCCGAGCGGCCGTCGCAGAGATGAGCAAGACCCTGCAGGAGGCTCTGGCTACAGCCGAGGCTGCCGGTTATCGTGTAGACTTGCTGCTCGGTACGGACGCGGAAGAAACGCTTGTCTCCGATGTGGAACCCGGGACGGCTGAACTGCGGGTGGAGGAAGCGGAACCGGCGGCGCCGGTGATTGAATCGCAGGCTGCCTCAATGTCCGATTCTACTGATCCGGAATAGCTCGCCGTTGCCGGAACTTCTCTATAGATCAGATCGCAAATATCCTAAAATGTGAGACTTTCGAGCTTTTCTGGCCATAGATAGACTTAAATATCACAACTAACTGTGACGGAATGCACATCCTTAAGTGCCCTTAACGTATCAATGTTCCGGACGGACAGTCCTCGGGGAGAACTCTCTACGGGTAGCGCTGAACATCGATGTACAGCGTCCTCTTTCGCCAGGTATATGAAGCGCTGTCGGCGAATGCTCTTTTTCTATCTCCTTTCCCTCCCTGGATTTGGTCCGGAAGTTTGGTGGGGCAGGTCTATTTGTCCTTTTCATTGAACGGGGAGCGAGCAGTGCTGTGCCTGTTGCGAAGTGATGCGATTGGGCTTGGCTGAAAGGGATAGGGCTTCGCGTGGCAGCCATTGTTGAACTCGGGTTGCAGGTTCGCGATGCGGCGCGCGAGGCCGATGCACGCCTCTTCACCTCTTTCAAATGGATAGTCAACAAGGCAATCTTCAAGTTCATTGCAGAAAAGCGGAAGAGTGTGCGTGCTGCTTGTTCGCAGGAGTGCCGTCTTGTGCCGGCAGTCTTGCCCGCATCGAAATCTGAAGGGGAGAAAACATGCAGAGTGTAGCCAATGGAGTCCTGGACGCTCACGAGAAATTGCTGATCGACCAGACGATTGCACAACACCAGGGCCGCCCTGGAGCACTGCTTGGAATTCTTGAAACGGTTCAAGCCGCGAACCCCCATAAGTATCTTTCCATGGAGGCGTTGCGTTATATAGCGGACGAGACCGGCTATCCGTCTGCCAGAATCTACAGCGCCGCGACCTTTTTTTCGCTCTTCAATCTCGATCCCCAAGGCGACAACGTGATCTGTGTATGTCGCGGAACCGCCTGCCACACGCGTGGCTCTCGCGACCTGCTTGAAAAGCTCTGCCTTGATCTGGGGCTCAGTGGGAACGATATGGAAGATGCCAACGATGCCGACAAGCTGTCGCTGACCACGGCGGATCGCAAATTCACGATCCGCACTGTAGCCTGTTTCGGCCAATGCGCGCTGGCTCCGGTGGCAGAGGTCAACCACCACATACTCAGTCATGTAAATGAGCGCACCTTGCTGCGGGAAGTGAAGTCATTGACCCAGGGGAGGAACTAATGCCGCGAATTTTGGATATAGGTGCGTTCAGTGCGGTGCGAGAGTCCGGACTTGCGAAGCTGATGCCGGCCATTCCCCGCATAACGGTTGGCATGGGAACCTGCGGACGCGGTAATGGTGCCGAAGAGGCTTATCACGCGCTGAATGAGGCCATCCAGCGCGCCGGCCTCGATGTGCTGCTCGCTGGCGTGGGCTGCTTCGGCTCCTGTTTCCAGGAGCCACTGGTGAGTGTCCGGCTACCGGGGCGTCCTCTGATGATATTGCGGCGGGTGCAGGCTAACGACGCAGGTCGCATTCTGGAGGCTCTTTCCAGCGGGGTGATGCCGCCCGATCTGCTCTATTGCAAGATTGAGGAATGGGACCATGTGACCGGGCATGTGCGTTACGGCCAGGGCTATCCGGAGGTCGCATTGTGGAATGAGATTCCCTTCTTTAAGGGACAAAAGAAGATCGTCCTGCGCAATTGTGGGCTCATCAATCCTGAAGATATTGAGGAATACATTGGGGTAGGCGGCTATCAGGCCCTCTACAAAGTGCTGATCGACGGGCGCGCGGAGTCGGTGATCGAGCAGGTCAAAGCGGCGCGTCTGCGCGGCCGTGGTGGAGCCGGATTCCTGACCGGCAACAAATGGGATTTCCTGGCCAAGGCAAAAGCGGAAACCAAGTACATCATCTGCAACGCAGACGAGGGCGACCCCGGCGCTTATATGAACCGCAATGAGATTGAGGGCGATCCCCACTCGCTGCTGGAGGGTATGATTATCGGCGCCTACGCGATGGGCGCAACTGAGGGCATCATTTATGTGCGCGCGGAGTATCCGCTGGCGGTGCGGCGGCTCACCCGGGCCATTGAACAGGCGCGCGAGTTCGGTCTGCTGGGCCAGAACATTCTGGACCGCGGCTTCAACTTCAATATAGATCTGGTGCAGGGCGCGGGGGCCTTTGTCTGCGGCGAAGAGACTGCGCTGATTGCATCCCTTGAAGGCTTTGCCGGCCGTCCCCATCCCCGCCCGCCGTTTCCCGCGCAAAAGGGACTGTGGGGCAAGCCGACCAACATCAATAACGTGGAAACCTGGTGCAATATTGCTCCCATCGTTACTCCCGGCCCCGCATGGTTTGAAGAGACAGGCAGCGTAAAGCGTCCCGGCACCAAGGTTTTTTCACTGGTTGGGAAGATCCAGAACACCGGGCTGGTGGAGATGCCGCTGGGCACGCCGCTCAAGAGCTTCATCTACGACATTGGCGAGGGTGCCGTGAATGGTCGCCGCGTGAAAGCGGTGCAAACCGGCGGTCCCTCCGGCGGATGCATTCCAGTTGAGATGTTGGATACGCCGGTCGACTACGAGAGCCTGGCGCAGATCGGCTCCATCATGGGTTCCGGCGGCATGGTGGTGATGGATGAAGACAACTGCATGGTCGATGTGGCCCGCTACTTCATCGAGTTCACCCATTCTGAGTCCTGCGGTAAATGCGTACCGTGCAGGGTGGGCCTGAACAAAGCGCTGCGCATCCTGAATGCGATCACTGAAGGACGCGGCGTTCCCGACCATCTGGGCCTGCTGGATGAGCTGGGCCGCATGATCCGCGAGTGTTCGCTCTGCGGACTCGGGCAAACCGCGCCTAATCCTGTGCTCACCACCATCCGCCATTTCCGCGAGGAGTACGAAGACCATATTCTGGCGCATCGCTGCCGCGCCGGCGTCTGCCAGGAACTGGCTTTGTCACCCTGCGAAAACAGTTGTCCGCTGCGGATGAACATTCCGCGCTTCCTGGAGCTTTATCAGGAGGGGCGGCTTGAAGATGCCTTCGAGTCCGTGATCCTAGACAATCCGCTACCCGCCTCCACCGGGCGTGTCTGCCAGCATCCCTGCGACAATCGCTGCCGCCGCCAATCCTTTGATGAAGTCGTAAACATGCGCGAAGTTCATCGCTTCATCGCGGACTCAATCTATCAGTCCGAGATGTTTGAGCCCATGCTGCGGCGAATTGTTGCGCGCAAGCTGGCCCCCACCGGCCATAAGGTTGCCGTGGCTGGCTCCGGCCCCACGGGTCTCACCGCGGCCTTCTATTTGGCCATGCTGGGCCACGACGTCACCATCTTTGAAGAACGCAGCGAGGCCGGCGGGATGCTGCGCTTTGCCATTCCGGAGTACCGTCTGCCCAAGTCTGTGCTGCGGAGGGAACTGGACCTTATCGAGGGCGTCGGGGTCAAGATGGTCTACAACACTCGGGTGGGATTCGATCTGCCGTTGAACGAACTCGCCAGCCAGTTCGATGCGGTCTTCCTCTCCATCGGAACGTGGAAGGAGTCCTGGCTCTATCTGCCGGGAACGGAGCTGAGGGGAGTTTTTCCCGCGCTGCCGTTTCTTGAGTCGGCATCCAAACAGGAGAAGGTGGGTCTTGGCTCCAGGGTCGCCATCATTGGTGGCGGCAACGCGGCCATCGATTCGGCACGCTCCGTGCTGCGTATGGGCGCCAGCGTCACCATCCTATACCGCCGCGAACGCAAGGATATGCCAGCTATCGACGAGGAGATTCAGGCGGCAGAGGATGAAGGAGTGCACTTCGTCTTTCTGGCCGCACCGCACCGCATTTTGGGCGGCCCGGATGGAAAGGTAAAGGCTATTGAGATCGTCAAGACGCGGCTGGGCGAGTATGACAAATCTGGCCGCAGAAGGCCGATGCCGACAGATGAGGTGCAGCGCTTTGAATGCGATAGCGTGATCCTTGCCGTGGGCGAAACCTTCGATCAGGATTTCTGCCGCGCCTCGGGTCTGGCGCTCAAGGAAGACGGCACCGTGGCCGTGGACCGCTTCTCGCTGGAAACCAGCCGCCCCAACTTCTACGCCGGAGGCGATGTCATTACCGGCGCATCCAACGTATCCAACGCCATGGGCGGAGGCAAGCAGGCCGCTCGTAAGATCGATGAGCGTTTGATGGGTGAACAGCGCTGGGAGCGGCTTTTTCCAGACTTTGAATACAGCCGCCAGGCACCGGGAGAACCAAGCCTCAGCCACCGTCACGAGGCTCAAGCCATCGCTGTGCAAAAGCGGGTTCGTTCACAGCAGGAAGTTGTGCCTAGCTTGAGTGCGCAGGAGGCGCTGGAAGAATGCCGCCGCTGCCTGCGCTGCGATTTACGAGCCGCAGGAAGCGCCAAATAAGAAAGGAGCGCCGCTTTGCCGACTAAAACAATTTCCGTCAGAATTGATGGCGAACTGGTGACCGCAAGAGAAGGTCAGACGATTCTTGAGGCCGCGCGCGATAACGGAAAGCAGATTCCGACGCTCTGTTATTTGAAGGGGCTCAGCTCGGTGGGGGCCTGCCGTGTGTGCATGGTGGAGCTTGCCGGAACTGACAAGCTGCTGCCCTCTTGCACTACGCCTATTCAGGAAGGCATGTCCATCAAGACCTCCTCTGAGAAGCTAAAGCTGTACCGGCGAATGGCAGTCGAGCTGCTACTAGTGGAGCGTAACCATATCTGTTCGGCATGCGTGTCGAACGGCCACTGTGAGCTGCAGGCGATGGCGCAATCGCTGGGCATCACCCATGTGCGCTACGCTTACAACAATCCGCGTGTGCCAGTGGATATGTCGCATCCGCGTTTTGTACTCGATCATAACCGCTGCATTTTGTGTACACGATGCGTCCGCGTCTGCGCGGAGTTGGAAGGTGCGAATGTGTGGGAGGTATCATCGCGCGGCATTCACTCTCGCCTCGTCAGCGACCTCAAGGACGACTGGGGCCATGCGAAAAACTGCACCGGCTGTGGCAAGTGCGTGCAGGCCTGCCCAACGGGCGCGCTTGCGGAAAAGGGATTCTCGGTGATGCAGATGGTCAAGGACAGTGACGCCATCAGCCACCTGGCCGCGCAAAGAGCGAATTCAACGAATGGTGTCCATTAGCGGCGCCTGCAAACTGCTGCCGGCGAGGAACGGGAGTGCCGTGGCGCGCCTATGCCATCCGTGGAGTGGCAAAGCCAGGGAGCAAATCGGTTCGCGGCAAGACGCGCAAATAAGGGCATTCCCTTCGATCTCATCTTGGATGGATTCGACTGCCAGCCTCTCCCGCTTAGCTTCCGGCGGAGCTTCAATTTGTCGCAATCGGCCTCGCCCCGTAGAATCGGAAGAGGGCCGGGGTTGACGCTGCCCGGAGCGGTGCCAGGAATCGATGAGCGAACAGGAAGCAGGGATTTCCACGGAGGCGCAGGCAGTTTCGCCGGCGTGGGCCAGAATCGAGCGGGCGCGGCATCCACAGCGCCCTTACCCCATGGACTTCATCGAGCGAATCTTTACCGATTTCAGCGAGATTCACGGGGATCGCGCCTATGGCGACGATGAGGCTGTGGCTTGCGGTATGGCCAGGTTGGACGATGAAGAGGTGATGGTCATCGGCAACCGCAAAGGCGGATCGACTAAGGACCGGGTGCGGCGTAACTTTGGCATGCCTCATCCCGAGGGCTACCGCAAGGCGCTCCGTTGCATGAAGATTGCCGAGAAATTTGGACGTCCGGTCATCAGTTTTATCGATTTGCCGGGTGCCTATCCCGGCCTGGGCGCCGAGGAGCGCGGGCAGGCGGAAGCTATTGCCCGCAACATTCTGGAAATGTCGCGCCTGCGTGTTCCCACCATTTCCGTCATCAGCGGCGAGGGTGGCTCTGGTGGTGCTCTCGCCCTCGCTGTTGCGGACCGGGTTCTGATCCTGGAAAATGCGCTCTACTTTGTCATTACCCCGGAGTCTTGCGCGGCCATCATGTGGCGCGACGCAGCGCACAAGCAATTGGCAGCAGAGGCTATGCGTATATCCGCGCCAGAAGTTGCCGCTATGGGTTGCGTGGATGAAATTGTTCCTGAGCCTCCTGAGGGTATCCAGGCTGATTGTGAGGCAGGCACCGGAGTGTTGGGCATCGTACTCAAGAAGCATATGGCTGAACTCAAGGCAATGCCTGTCGATGTAATGGTGGCTGCCCGTCAGCACAAATTCCGCAACATCGCGCAGTTCTACACGGAAGGTTAGCTCCGATGAGCACTCCCCAGGTGAGTTCCGCCACAGGTAACGGCCGCTTCCGCGCCTATCTGCAATTTGTCGCTGCGGTACTCTACTTTTTTCTTACGCGGTCTTTGGCTCGCCATGGGGCGCAGGGCTTGTTTGCCGAGCAGTGGAGGCCTCTGGCCGAACAGGCCATGCTGGTCTTTCTGCTTTTGATTGGCTATGCCTGCATGGGATTCTGGTTCAATAGTCAGCAGCATCCGATGAACGAGCAGGGCTTGCCGCGGCGAGCGGGCTGGCCGGGCGAGGCCGGGCTGGGTCTGGCGGTGGGGTGGGCTGTGGCGGTTGCCTGTGTGCTGCCGCTCACCGTGGTTGGCGGTATTGCCATTGTTTTAATTCTTCATCCATACGCATGGGGATGGATGGCCGTAGATGCAGTCTTCTTTGCGCTCGCCGCACTTGCTGAAGAGATTGCCTTTCGTGGTTATGCATTCCAGCGCTTTGCTCGTGCCATGGGACCGGTTGGGGCTACGTTGGGCTTTGCCGCATACTACGCCATTGTTCAGGCGATGGCGCCGGGATCGAGCCACTCCAGCTTCGCCGTTTCCGTGGCGCTGAGTCTGGTGCTCTCAGTGGCTTATCTGCGAACAAAAGCCTTGTGGTTCAGTTGGGGACTCAACTTCGGCTGGAAGGCCATCCGCGCCCTTCTCTTTGGACTCACCATTAGCGGCGTCAGCAATCATTCGCCCGTGGTGCAAGGCAACCCGATGGGGCCGTTCTGGCTCACGGGTGGCGGATATGGTTTGGACGCCAGTTGGTTTGCATTCTTTGTTCTGCTCGCGACCCTGCCAGTGGTCTACCGGCTCACTCGCAATCTGGATTTCCACTACAACGCGCCGCTAATCGTACCAGGCGGAATTCCGGTGGACCTGGATGCAGCCGCCCGGCGCCAGCATGAGGCCGCCATGGGCCCGACCGAACCTGTACCGTCCGCGCTGGTTCAGATACTTCCTTCTTCCGCGTCGCAACCGGCCAGCCAGCAGCCGCCCAAAAGCGATGCGGCACACGAGCCTGAGTAGTTAGCTGCTTAACCCTAGCCCTGCCGCGCATACTTGTCTTTTCCCCTTGAAGCGGGCTATCTTTTGCGCAATGCTGTTCGTATGCATGGGAGGCTCTCATGATCGGACCATTCTTTCTCCATGGGCCGAATCCAGTTTTCGGCCGATCAGCTAACCTCTGCGTTGACATCGCATTCGCGCGGGTGGCTGCGCGATGTGCACTTGTTACTTGCTGATTACCGGAACTGCCTCTGCTGCCCAGGTTATTACCATTGACACCCATGGTGTGCCTGCCAATCCCTCCAGTGACCCAGTAGACGGCGCTATGCACAGATTGAGCCAATCCATATGGAGTTCACCCAGTCGGAACACGATCCCAGAACCCGCATTGAGCTGATCCAGCTTCTGCAATCGGAGCAGGGGTTTGCCATATATCCAATTCCGCGTGGGCACAAGGGCATCTTTATGGCTGCCAACTGCAACCTCGATCCCACCGGAGAAGCGTACCGCGAGATCGACATCAAGGAGGGACTTTCTTCCAAGCCCGGCGACCGGATAGTGATTACCGGAATCAAGTTTGAACACTCAAGAATCGTCTTTGAACTGAACAATGGGCCTAACTTCAAGCACTGTTTTATTCGCCACATTGAGCTTAGCTCAGGTCAGAATTGGAATCCGGGGTGCAGGGTTCGGACCTGGACCCGGTGGGTGCGCGGCTCACGCTCACTTTCCCTGACCATGTACCGGAGCTGACCGGCGCACAGGAGAAGGCGCTGCTGGCGCCGTTGATCTATTTCGATATGAAGACTCCCATTCAGGCGTATACAGACACGCTCCCGCCCCTGCTCAAAGACGCCATCCGTAACCATCAGGTGCTTATGGGCATGAATACTGACATGGTGCTCTTTGCCAAAGGCGGGCCTTGGAACAAGGTGTAGGAGATGGATGGTCAGATGCCTTTCGAGGTGTGGATCTACGGGAAACCGCCGCAGGATGTGGACTTTATCCGCATCAATGGTAACCGCGTGATTCGCGTCGAGATTGCCAAGACGGGTTTGAAGCCGGTGATTTATACCAAGGACGAGGTAGCGGGGCTGACGCGAACCGATAGTACGCCGGTTGATACAGCAGTTTCCGGCAGGCACGTTGAGGAGCTAGGCGATGTGCAGCGCAATCCAAATAGACGGGCTCCTGCTCCGCCGCCCACGCTGCGCAGTCTCGGTGAAAGCTGCCCAGCGATACCGACCGCAGAGTGATGAAGCCAGTGCGGTTCCCCGATGAAAAGCCCAGCCCGCAGCCCGGCGCCAGTCCGGATGATCAGCCGCTGGCACCAGCCAGCCATGATGTAAACTAGCTAGAGCGAGTCCCGCTTACTCTTCTGTCGATTCCGTTGCTCTTGGCAACCGGCTTGTGGCAGGAGCTAAGCACAAGACCGCGCAGTTGAAGCCGCGAGGAACTTATGTTTCGCGCGTGTGCAGAGACACCCCAAGAAGGAGAAACACCCTACCGATGGCCAAAATTGCCAAAACAGGCGACCGCAAGAAGGTAATGGACACGACGAAGTCGACCGACTGTCCTAAGTGCAGCAAGCCGACGCGCATCGTCAAGCGCGTCAAGGACCGCGAACGCGGCGTTCCCGGCGGAGTCTACATCTCGTGCTCTGCGTGCGATTTCTACGAAAAGCTCTGAGCGTTTCTTGAAGTACGCCACAAAAGGCCCGGCATAGCGCCGGGCTTTTTTAGCTTATTGCGCCAAGCTCAAAGCGCCTCTGCCATCTCCTTCAGTATTGCTTCGGCGGCCTCTGCCGGGTCGGGAGCCTGGGCGATAGGTCGGCCTACGACCAAGTAGCTTGCACCCTGGCGCAGCGCATCCGCTGGAGTGGCGATGCGATTCTGATCTCCCACGGCCGCGCCGGCAGGGCGAATGCCGGGAATAACCAGTACTCCCTCAGGTCCAGTGAGCGCGCGCAGGGTTGCCACCTCTCGCGGCGAACAGACAAAGCCGTGAATGCCTGTGTCCAGTCCCATCCGCGCCAGTAGATCCACTTGTTCCGCGGGTGAGCGGGTTAGGCCCACGGCGTTCACCTGGGCTTGATCCATGCTTGTCAGTACGGTAACGGCTAGCAGTTCTGGCGGATTAGCTACGCCTTCAAGTGAGGCGCGGGCGGCGGACAGCATCGCCGGGCCACCGGAGGCGTGCAGCGTAATCATGCGCGCGCCCAGGGCTGCTGCAGAGCGCACTGCTCCGGCCACGGTATTGGGAATGTCGTTGAATTTCAGGTCAAGAAAAACGGAGTAACCGCTCGCAACCAGCTGTTCGACCACTGCGGGACCGGCGGCGACAAACAGCTCGAACCCCACCTTGAACCACTGGCAGCGGCCCTGTAGCCGGTTCACAAGAGTCGTAGCCGCGGCGGCGTCCGGCACATCGAGAGCGACGATCAAACGCTTGCGGGATTCTTCCATCGGGCCTGGAAAATGCGTTCCGGTCAGAGTGGAAACGGGAGACATCCGCACGGGAATAGTCATATCTGCATCCTAAAACACTGAGGTTCGTACGGTTGAAGAAAACAAGACGCATCCGCGCCACAGTACGGAACGAAAACTGCGAAGAGGTTTCAAGCGGCTTCCAGAATGAGTTAACGTCAAAAGAACAGAAGTATTCAATTATGGCGTTTGGAGAGGAAGAGTCGATTAGATGATGCGATTGTTCTGGATGCACAGTGTTGGATGCGGATTGGCCTTGTTGATGGCGGCCAGCCTGTGCTGGGCCAGCAACGGGGTCCATACCAATCCCCTCAACCGTGATCCGCAGGTACGCGAGGCCTTTGAGCACTTCTATAACCTTGACTATCCCGGCGCCGTGGAGCGTTTTGAGCGCTTTCATCAGGAGCATCCCGGCGATCCGCAACCCACGGCACTGCTGCTTGAGGCTGAGGTCTTTCAGGAACTCTACCGGCAGGACTTGCTGGACACGACTTTCTATGCCAACGACGGCTTTTTGACCGGCCGCCATGCTACCCAGGAAGATCCAAGGATTCGCGACCGCATTTTCGCGCTGGCTGACGAGGCTGTGAGCGAGGCCGACTGGCGGCTGAGCAGGAACTCGAACGACATTGACGCGCTCTATGCGCGTGCCTGGGCGCGGGCCTTGAAATGTACCTACCTGGCCATGGTTGAGCGGGGTTTCGGCGCCGGCTTCCGGCTGGCTATGAAAGCAAAAGACGATGACATGCGCGTGCTGCAACTGGACCCGAATTATGTGGACGCCAAACTTGTGGTCGGAGTTTACGAGTACGTGGTGGGTGCGCTGCCATGGCCCTTCAAATTACTGATCGGTTTTGCCGGCATCACCGGCTCCAAGACTCGCGGCCTTGAGATGCTCTCCGACGCGGGCAATCGCGGTGTCATAACCAGTGTCGAGGCGCGGACCGTGATTGCACTGTTTCTGCGCCGCGAAGCCAAATATAACGAGGCAATCAAAGTAGTGCGGAGCCTCAAAAGCCAGTATCCCCACGACTACCTCTTCTGCCTGGAAGAGGCCAACCTGCGCAAAGATGCAGGCGAGGGCATGGCCGCCGTGGCCGCTTACCGCGAGATTCTGACCGACTATTCCAGGCCGGGATACTTTGCCTCCGCACAGCTTGAACTCACCTATTTCGGACTGGGAGATGCGCTGCGCGGACAGCGCCACTACGGAGAAGCTGCTCAGTCGTATGAGCGGGCCGCATGGACCAAAAATGTCGGTCCGGAACTCAAGATAAGGTCGCTGCTGGCTGCGGGCGAGTGCCACGATTTGAACGGGGAACGCAAGCTGGCGGTGAGGGATTACCAGGAAGCCATCGATGCCGGGCCCAACACCTCCCGCGCCGATACGGCCAGAAAGCATCTGCGCAGCCCCTACAAGGGCAATTGAGTTGCCTCCACCTTGCCGCCGGATGATGGAACCATAGTCTCTCTTTCCGCGTATATTGGCATTGGTCGCGGGATTCCTGAGGAGGGATCGATTATGGCTGTCTTTTGTCAACGCTGTGGGACTGGGTTGCCACCCAATGCTCGCTTCTGCTCAAGCTGCGGTGCGGTCATTCCCGTAGCTCAGCCCATACCGGGTAGGCCCCTGACTCGTCCGCTCCATGGCCGCCAGATTGCCGGTGTTTGCATTGGCTTGGCCCAGACTTATGGCTGGGATGTCGCAATTGTCCGCATCTTATCCGCCATTGGGCTTTTCATTTCGGGCGGTCTGGTCGGCGTGGCCTATGTGGCCTGCTGGGTTGGGATACCTGAAGAGCCGATTGCTGCCCCCGGAGAGTATCCTCCTAGTATATGAACGGTGTTTATGAATCGGACGGTGTACGGCAGGCTTATCGCGATACCGGCGCAGGTCTGCCGGTAGTTTTTCTCCATCCCACGCCGCTTGACGGAGAATATTGGCGGCCTCTGATAGCGGATTTGGCCGGTGTCCGAGCGATAGTTCTAGATCTGCGCGGGCATGGCCGCTCACAACTGGGAAGCCTGCCAGTTGGCGGCTTCGCCCTGGTTCCCGACGCGCCCGTTTTGACCATGGCGCAACTGGCCACCGACGTTCTCGCCCTTCTGCATCACCTCAAAGTGCAGGAAGTAGTCTTAGCGGGTTGCTCCATCGGCGGCAACGTGCTGCTGGAGTTGTGGCGCAGGGCTCCGCAGCAGGTGCGCGGCCTAGCATTTGTCTGCGCCAAGCCTCAGCCGGATGCCGAGGCCAATCTCGCCCGGCGCGCCGCCACCATCGCAAAGGCTCGGGCAGGGGGCAGTGCGGAGTTGTTCGATGGAATGACTCAAACCTTGATCGGAGCCACCGCGCGTGAGCGTCGTCCTGCAATTGTCACCGAGCTGCGCGCCCGCATGACCATCACTTCGGAAGCTCTTGTGGCGGTGCAGGCAGGCCTGGCCACGCGGCCCGATTCCGTGCCTACCGTGCCGACGATCACCGTACCTATTCTGGCCATCTCAGGCGGAGAAGACCCAGGTGTGGCTCCGGCTGAGATGGAAGCCTTCCAAGCCGCGCCGGGCGGATGCGAGTTCCACCTGCTGCCCGATGCGGGCCATCTGGCGGCCTATGAGAAGCCGCGCCAGGTAGCCACATTGATGGCGGAGTGGCTGCGGCAACTGAAAGGTTGAGCAAAGCTCGGCCAGCAATTCTAAGTGGGAAGCAAGGTCGATATTTGCGTGGGTGTAGCGCAGTGTTTTCTTGGGGGGTGTGTAGATTTCGAGGTACTTCTGCAAGGCTTGCGGGAAGCCTGCTCAGGATTGTTCGATTCCCGGCGCTCTTCGGACGGGGCTACGCCATATCGGATATTGGGTTTTCGGCGTTTTCCTTGTTTTTCATGCAGAGCAAGTCGTTTTTTCTCACCAGAAACGGCTACTGGAAGGTCACGACACCTCGAACTGCCAGACCTTGTTCGACATGGAGAAGATTCCCACCGACAACCCCATCCGCACCTTGCTGGAGATGGTTTGCCCACAGGCATTGCAGCCATGCTTCGACCAGGTTCTGGAGCAACTGCGTGAGCGCGACTGTCTGAGGGCCTTTCAGAGGCTGGCGGGACGGACGTTGATAGCACTCGATGGGACTGAGTGTTTTTGTTCGCAAAAGCTGAGATGCCTGCAGTGTCTTACGCGCAAGCGATCGAACGGCAAGACGGAGCATTATCATGCCATGCTGGCGGCCATGATCGGGATCCCTACGGACAGGTCTTCGTCCGTGGGGTGAATGATCGTCTCGCCCGGCCA
>VFSW01004051.1_pt1 | contig 21882 bp, 24 predicted proteins | sample 5358111 | NCBI WGS metagenome assembly VFSW01 (sample SAMN11554181, study PRJNA540505) | mine drainage metagenome | isolation source: sediment from site ElyBrook_90M | place: USA: Ely Copper Mine, Vershire, VT | collected 2017 | reverse complement strand
CGGGCCGCGGCCGCGGAGGCGGGCGCGGGCGTGTTGGCGGCGGCGGTGGTTGTCGCGGAGTCGGCGGTGGCAGCAGCGGCGGCGGCGGTGCGTCCGGAGGATGGTGAAAGTGTTGAGAGTTGAGTGTTTAATAATTATAGGAGTATTGCAATATGCATGAAGAAACATTAGAGAGAATTTTACAGGTATTTAAACGGGTTCTTGGAACCAGGTTAACGAGCTTTATAATGTATGGCTCTTCTCATACCGGTGAGTTCCATGAAGGATATTCAAATATCAATACCATGGTGATCGTATCCAGTATTACCATGAGTGATATTGCAGCAATCGGCAGGGAATTAAAATGGTTTTTTTTGAAAGGTAATCCCTCTCCGCTCATTTTTACACAGGATGAACTGCATTCGTTCAAGGACGTATTCCCCATTGAAATGCTGGATATTATGGAGCATCATACGCTCGTGTACGGGAATGCAGATCCGCTCAAAGCTATTACCATAGATCCCAAAAACCTGAGGTTTCAATGTGAATCGGAATTGAAAGCAAAGTTGATAAGACTACGGCAGGCATTGTTTGTGAATGAATCTGAAAAGAAAGCGTCCCTACTGATGGTTAATTCGATATCAAGTTTTATCGCCATATTTAAAGGGGTGTTAAGGTTCAAAGGTAAAAATGCCCCGGCACATAAAAGGGATATACTCCATGAGATTGCACAGCTTGTTGAATTCGATCCGGCACCTTTTTTAAGACTTCTAGAGATAAGAGAAAAAAAAGAGAAATTAAAAAAAAGCGAATCTTTCAGGACGCTGGAGATGTACATTGAAGGTATTACGAAGGTCATAAATTTTATAGAGAAGGAGTAAGGGTATGAGTAAAAAATGGATAGCAGTGCTGATAACGCTCGGGATATTCTTTGTCGTAGCAATATCCGTAGTTGGAAGTGTTGTAAGCAGTTACAACAAGCTTGTCACCTTGAATGAGAATATTAATAATTCATGGGCACAGGTACAGAACGTCATGCAGAGGCGGGCGGATCTTATCCCGAACCTCGTCAATACGGTAAAGGGTTATGCAAAGCATGAAAAAGCAATATTCGAGCATGTGGCGGATGCAACAGCCAGACTCGGCGGTGCAACAACACCAAAGGATAAATTTGCAGCGAATGACCAACTCGATAGTGCTTTGAGCCGATTGCTTATGATTGTGCAAAATTACCCTAATCTTAAGGCGGATAAATCATTCAATCGTTTGATGGATGAGCTGGCAGGAACTGAGAACAGGATAGCTGTCGAAAGACGCAGATACAACGATGCCGTTATGGCATACAATGTCGCAGTGAAGAGCTTCCCGACCAACATTATAGCCGGTTTTCTCCATTATGAGCCAAAGGAAGTTTATTTCAAGGCAACAGAAAATGCACAGAAGGTGCCGCAGGTCAAGTTTTGATTTAGAAAGTTTTGATACTGGTAATGTAGTCATTCCGTGCCTGACACGGAATACAGTCTATAAAATTGTAGAAAGGCGATTCGTTGAATCGCCTTTCTTGTTTTTTACAACCACAACAGAAATCCTTGTAAAAAAATGCAGGGCAATGATACGTTTATTATAACATGGTAAATCATGACATACACAGAACAGATATAAAAACAGCCCTTTTCATGTTGCTATTTATAACATCGCTGTTTTATTTGCCGGCGACTGCACATGCAGACACCAACTATCTTCAGCAGGGAATACGGTACTATGAATACGGAGACTATGATAATTCCCTGAAGTCGCTCCAACAAATAAACACAATATCCGAGACCACAAAGACAAATACTCTCCTGCATCTTTATATGTCCCTTGATTATTATGCAAAGGGTATGAATGAGGATATGAATAAAGAATTAACAGCCCTTTATCAGACGGATCCCGGTTTTACACCCAATCCCATCATTGTGCCGCCATCCGTAATATCGGCTTATAATGAGATAAAACAGCATACCGTGCTTCCACTTTCTGTGAATATTCGGGAAAAGAGGCAAAATTACTGGTTGAGGGCTGTACCCTTCGGCGTAGGGCAGTTCTCTAAAGGTGAGGACACAAAAGGTACAATTTTGCTGATCGCAGAAGCAACGGAACTCGCAGTGAATATATCGACCTACTATATAAGAAAATCAAAGGAAAATCCCGATGGCAGCTACAATAATGTACCGTGGGCAAGGAATATGCAGAATGCCCAGATTACGGCTTTCTGGCTCCTGATCGGCACTGCATCTTACGGTATTATCGATGCATTCGTAGGGAGGTCACCGTAATGGCAGGGTTGATATTTAAAAACAATCCCCGTATCTTTACTCTTACAAAGAAGTTAACCACTGTAAGTGCATCTGTGGATGCAGACATCAGGCTTGCCGAAAAAAATGATTCGCTCTGTTACATAGAGAAAAATGATGATGGTTCCTATCATGTAGAAACGATAAAAGGGAAAGGCTTAACGGTAAATAATAAACTTGTAAAACATTGCAAGCTGTCATTCGGAGATCTCATAGAAACAAGCGAGGGGACAGCGGTATTTTTGGATAAGGATGAGTATGAACAAAAGATCGGAGAATTTAAACCAAATGAAGACATTGAATTACTCTTCGATAACAATGAGTTGAAAAGCATATCCAGAATAATTCTTAATATGTTGATGCACGAAACGTATGCAGAAAAGGGAATGGTACTCTTACTTGAAGATGGTGAGCCGTCTATTCTTGTCGGTGCTGAAAAGGATGGAATGGAGTTCCTGAGCGGGTTCAGTGAAACGATTATAAAGACGGTTTTACTGGAGAAGAAACCCCTCATATCCAATAATGTTTTAACAGATGAACGGTTCTCGCCATCAAAAAGCATTGTTGCGCTCAAGATAATGGCAACAATAGTCGTGCCGATCCTGAAGAGCAACAGTATTTATGGAGTGGTTTACTTGTGGAATTCCGATGCAGCCCATCCCTTTTCCAAGAGCACCATGGAAGTTACAAGGTTTTATACATGGATATTCTCTGTTCTGATTGAAAACGATAAATTGAAACAGGGTATGCAAACTACGATGAAACGGGTTCAGACACATCAGAAGCTTACAGTCTGGCATAATCTTATTTCGATCAATCCTGAAATGATTCACCTATTCGAACAGTGTGATAAGCTGGCACTTACGGAAAGTAATATTGTCTTCTATGGTGAACAAGGAACCGGAAAGAAATCTTTTATCAAAGCTCTCCATGAAATATCGAATCCCGGCGGATACCTGTATATGCTCAAAGTGAAGAATAAAACGACTGATGTCCTTTCGGATGAGCTCTCCCTGTTGTCCGGTATTGATTTACGGGAGAAAGAATCCGGTGGAAAGGTGTTTATCGTGGTAGACGGACTCGACTATTTGCCGGAAGAGTTGTATTCGGCCATGATAGGAATCTTCGATACGTTTTATGATGCAAGGTGGATGTTCCTTATGGAAAGGAATCCCGATGCAGAAGAAAGTCCATTGGATAAAAGGTTAAGGACAAGACTGGGAGAGATTATTGTACGGGTGCCGGCATTGAGAGAAAGGACCGAAGATATCGATCCTCTTGCTGCAAGGTTCCTTGATGAGTTCTGCGGTGTGTATTCGAAAGACATAAAAGGCTTTTCGGAAAAAGCCGAAAGGTTATTACAGAGTCACCGGTGGAATGGGAATGTTGCAGAGCTCAGGGACGTCATCAGGAAAGCTGTCATTGGCGAGGATTCGGATATGTTGGAATCCGGTTCTCTTGGATTGGAATCGTCCGATGCAGTGCTGTCGCCCCTTGGAAAAGCAAAAGAAGACTTCATGAAACGTTATATAAAGACGGCGCTGGAGATTACGAACGGTGACAAGATAAAAGCGGCGGAAATGCTGAGGGTGAGTCACAGAACTATCTATAAGTACCTCGAAGATTAAGATGGAAATCACGTCATCCTTCAAAATGAAAAAGCATATCGTTGTGATTGTCTCCGGCTCAATATTGCTGCTTTTCCTGGGAGCTGCCGGCTGCGGAGTACCGGACAACATCCATGGTAAAGCCAATGTAAACACTCCGCCGATCATTACAGATTACTATCCACAGAGCGCAAGTATCTCGGCGTATGATGGAGAATCCTTAAACTTCTGGATCAAAGCACAAGATCCTGATAATGATACTCTTGTGTATGACTGGCAATTAAATGGAAATGATGTTTCAAATGGAACATACTATAATTTCAATATTAGTATAACTCAGGGTACCAGACAGGTGCTTACGGTTACCGTAAGCGATCCTTCAGGATTGCAGGCAGTAAAACTCTGGTTGATCAATGTAACGGCTCCTTAAGGTAAAAAGGTAAATTTATGGAATATACACCGCATAACGCAGTACTGCTTGAACTGAACAAGCAAAAATTAAAAGCATATATAAACGATGTTGAATCAGCACGGCTTGTACAATCAAGCATACTCGATCCCGTCCTGTTTATAAAAGATGTGGAAAGATTTTTCCTCAAAGGCTTTACCGGAGTTATTCTGCTGGACCTTGCCGACGCTCAGAAGGTCGTTTATGTGAAAAACGGAGAAGTCGTATTCGCCCGATCCAGCGTGAACGACGAGAGGCTCGGTGAAACGCTCTGCAGGATGGGAAAATTAACCGTCGATGAGCTGAACAGGGCATCGAAGGAGATCACTCCAACCCGTAAACTCGGAAAGGTACTGGTGGAAAACGGACACATAACATCAAGGGACCTGTGGCTTGGAGTAAAACGTCAGATTTTTGAAATATGGGGCAGCTATATAATGCCCGCTGCAAACCAGAACTCCGGCTGGATCCATGTAATCAAGTCGGAGATCGATGATACGAATATTGTAAAGCCGAACAGCAATATGCTTGAAAGTCTTTTTGAATTTTTGAGAGAGAAAGCCGGTTCTATCAATATCAAGGTGGGAGCAGGGGATTTAATTCATTTGAATTATCTTACAAACTCAGTAGCATTCAACATGTTGGAGAGATCACTGATTAAACATTTTTTAAAAAACAACGAAGTGCCGGTCACGGTACTGGCGAATGAAATAAAGGCGGATGAAGCGTCTACCATAGCTGCATTGAAGCCTCTTGTTTACGCAGGCATTTTTGATATCATACGTCAACCGGCGAAAGCTGAAGATAAAACAGAAGCTATAAAGATCGAAGAATTGATTAATTTGACCAATACCATAATGACGAGTATTGCGGAAATAATGACTGCAAAGGCTTCAAATGTTGATTTTAAAGCCGTTGTAAAAGATTACGTAAAGTCTTCCGGCGGCCTCTTTAAGGACTGCACGATAAATGAGCAAGGGTGCTTCGATAAAAGTTCATTGATGGCGGTCTACAAAAAATCGCAATTGCTGTCACCATACGATGAAGCCGCCGTATTCATCAAAGAACTCATACAATTCGAACTCTTCGAAATGAAAAACTATCTCAAGAAAGATCAAACCGAGGAATTAGAGAAAATAATAGATGCCTTAGGGTAAAGTATGGCGAACAAGTTTAATTTGGAAAATTATGTAAAAATTATAAACGATACGGATTTTGCGGGTTTTCTCGAAAAGAAAACAGAATTCGATATCTCGGGAAATACAAAAATCGACGTGACAGGCTTTGGTAATACCTTTATCTTGATCCGGAAGAATACGGACAATAAGACGGATTACCCGGCCCGGCCCGTTTTTATGGGCAATCTTACCTATTTTAACATTGCAGATATCTTCTCTATGGTAAACATCCTGCAAAAGACCGGCATGCTGATCCTTAAATCGATCGACAAGGTAAAAAGCGTTTATTTTATGAAAGGGGAAATCGTTTTCGCATCGTCAAACCAGCCCGAGGACAGGCTGGGCTATGTCCTCTATAAAACGGGTAAGATTACGAAAGAGCAATGGGAGTCTGCGGAAAAGAAGATGTCGTCGGATACCCGCTTCGGTTCCGTTCTGCTCAAGAATGAGCTTATATCCCCGAAGAACTTATGGTGGGGAGTAAAATACCAGATAGAAGAAATCATCTACAGCATCTTCTCGATTACCGTCGGAGAGTTCTTCTTTTTAGAGGGAGCAATACCGGAGGAAGACCTTGTGCGGTTCTCGTTGAATACGCAGAATATGCTCATGGAAGGCTACCGGAGACTCGATGAATGGAAGCTTATCTCGCAAAAAATTCAATCCGATGAAACGAACATTAGGCTTTCATCGAATATGCCCAAAGTTGAACTTACACAGAATATGCAGGCAATGGTAACAATAATAAAGGGCGACATGCAGATATCGGAAATAATACGATCGAGCCAGCTCGGGAGGTTTAATACCTACAAGATATTATATACACTTTTAAATGCGGGTATTATCGAAATATCCGGCGCAAAGGAACAGGGTAAAAAGCCGGATGAAACAACGGTACAGCTTCTCGCTATTATAAAGAAATATAACAATATATTTCAGAGATTATTCGGCGTTATAAAATCTACAAACCCTAAATTCGATCACAATGAATTACTGGATAATTTTGTGTCTGAACTCTCGGACAGGCTGAAAAAATTGTACGAGAATGTCGGTATGGATACGGAAGGAGAACTTGACGAAACAAAATTGCTTATGAATATTGATGCAATGAAACTGACAGAATCGGATTCTTTTAACCGGGTTGTCGGCTTATCCGGGTTACTGGTATCGCAGATGCTCCTTGAAGGGATGAATGAATTTCTGAATTATGAGGTCTTTATTGCAAGGAACCTGCTCCCTCCGGATGTCTTTGAAACCCTGAACAGGGAAATAAAGGTAATACAAAATGAGGGATAATCCGGAATACTCAAAACGCATCATCATTGCCCTGGACGACGTATCAAAAGATAAAATAAACAGGGTCATCGATGCTACGTCACCGTTTATAGAAATCTATAAAATCGGCAGCATAGCTTTTACCGTATTCGGTCCGAGAATCATCGATGAGATAAAAAACAGGGATAAAGAAGTATTCCTCGATTTGAAATATTTTGATATTCCCAATACGGTTTCCAGGGCTGTTCAACAGGCGGTATCATACGGCGTAAAGATGCTTACCCTGCATACACTCGGGGGATATGAAATGTTAAAAGCAGCGGTTGCGGCAAACGAGGGCAGGGCTGCATTACTCGGTGTAACACTGCTCACCAGCTTTGACGCGGTCCAGCTCAAAAGGATAGGTATTGATAGCGATATTCAAGGGATGGTAAAAAGACTTGCCCTGCTTGCAATGGATGCCGGGATAGACGGGCTTGTCGCCTCGGGACATGAGCTTGAACAATTAAGGAACATTCTGGGGGATAAACCCGTTATCGTAGTTCCGGGCATAAGACCTGACGATGGAGCTCCGGCCGGTGATCAGAAAAGGGTCGTTTCACCGAAGAGGGCTTTTGATTCAGGGGCTGACTATATCGTAATCGGCAGACCTGTGACCGAAAGCAATGAGCCTGCGGATACCGTACAAAAAATAATAAAAACGTTAACAAGAGGAGAATAAAGATGATCTACGAATTTCAGTGCAACGCGTGCAATGCCATATTTGAGGTAAGGGCGTCACTTGCGGAAAAAGAGAAAGGGCTGAAACCGCAGTGTGCAGCCTGTAAATCCGGTGATACACACCAGATCGTGGCGGCATTTGCAATGGGCGGATCGGGTAACGATATCTCATCCGGATCGCTCGGACACTCCCACAACGGCTCGTCCTGTTCCTCCTGCTCATCTGGTTCCTGCGGCTCGTGCGGGCATTAATCATATTGTATAATGTATACAGAAAAAACAGTGTTTGTGAAAAATCTTGACAAGATCTCACCTATTCTGTAACACGAATCAAACGGAAGATAATAAAAGAGAAAAATTAATATGCATATAATCTATTCACAGGTCTTAATACAGGCGGTTGTATTCTGGATAATCTGGTTTTTGCTCAACCAGGTATTTTTTAAGCCTTTTTCAAGGGTTTATGAAAAGAGAGGTTTGAAAACCGTAAAGGCAATTGAAGAGGCAAGGCTGTTAAACAAAGAATCGGAAGATCTCGAGGCAGAACTCAGAAAGAAGATAAATGAAGCTATTGAGTCTGCAAACAACCTCAGGCTGTCGGTAACTGAAGAAGCAAAGAAAAGCCGTGAAACTATGTTGCAAAAGGCAAACACGGCCATGCAGGATCAGGTAAAGGCCATGATAGGACAACTTGAGAAAGAAAAGACCGAAATACTGAATAGATTAAGCTCGGACATTCAACAGTTTGTACCGTTGATTTCAAGAAAGATGATGTTAAAATGAGAAATATTTTATTTGTTTTATTGTATGTTCTTTTCATGCCTTCTCTGGCGCAGGCAGAGGAGGGCAGCTTTTTTACCATGAACCTTGTATGGTCAATCGTGAACTTCGTTATTTTGGTAGCGGGTTTCGTATATCTCTATAAGAAGTTTCACGGCGAGAAATTCTTTAAAACAAGAAAAGACAATATAGAAAAATTGATCCGTGAGGCAATGGATGTTAAAGAAAAAGCAACGACAAGGCACGACGAGGCTGCAAAACAACTCAAAGAATTCGATATCACCAGAAAAGAAATCATGGATGATATGAATGCAAGGGCTGAAAAAGAAAAACAGGAAATCGCGGGTGAAGGCACAGAGATGCTTGCCCGGATAAAAAAAGAAGGTGAACGCATTGCCGATGCCGAAGTCCAGAAGGCTAAAGAGCTGATCAGCGAGCATCTGCAGACACAATTGTATGAGCTGTCAAAAGAATACATAGAGAAATCAATGGATGTTGGTTCTCAAAAGAACGTTACGGATAACTTTATCAGGAAAATAAAATGAATGTAAGCATACGATACGCAAAGGCACTGTTCCAGATAGCACAGCAGCAAAATAAGATTGATCCGTTTATGAATGAACTTGACACGGTCAGACAACTTTTTTCACAGGATAAAGAATTAAAGAATTTTTTTAATGATCAACTGGCTGATAAAACAAAAAAAATAAAGATTATAGCTATTGTGTCGGATAAACTGAATCTTTCCAAAGAGGTTGCAAACCTTATAAAACTTCTCGTAAATAGCAGCAGAGAACGTATTTTAGATGATATAATAATAAGTTACACAGAGATGCACGATGATTATAAGGGACTTATAAAAGCTGAGGTTTATACTGCTTATGATATGACACCCAACGAAATGGATGTTTTAAAAACAAGGATAAAAGATCTTTTTCATAAAGAACCTATATTCACGATAAACAAGGATAGTTCAATCATCGGCGGCGTACGTTTGAAAGTAGGCTGGACCATATATGACGGGACCATTAAAACCCATTTGAAAGATTTTACAAATTCAATAAAGATATAAAGTGTTAAGGAGAAAATTATGGCGTTAGGAATAAGATATGATGAAATAACAAGTATTATAAAAGAACAGCTTGAAGGCTATGATTATAAAGTTGAAAAATCAGAAGTAGGTACTGTCATATCGGTCGGCGACGGTATCGTACGGGCATACGGGCTGGAGAAGGTCATGGCAGGAGAGCTGGTGGAATTTGAAGACGGCACAAAAGGCCTTGTCCTTAACCTTGAAGAAGAGAGTGTCGGAATCTCGGTCATGGGAGAGGTTACCGACATTAAAGAGGGACAGACCGTAAAAAGGCTGTCAAGAATCATGGAGGTTCCTGTCGGCGACGGTATGATCGGCAGGGTTGTTAATCCCCTTGGAGAGCCCATAGACGGTAAGGGCCCGATAAAAAGCAAGGAAACAAGAAAGGTGGAGATTAAGGCACCCGGTATTGTCATGCGTCAGCATGTTAAAGAACCCCTCCAGACAGGAATCAAGGCTATAGACTCAATGATCCCGATAGGAAGAGGACAGAGGGAGCTTATCATCGGTGATCGGCAGACAGGTAAAACCGCTGTCGTCCTTGATACCATCATAAACCAGAAGGGCAAGAATATTGTTTGTATATATGTGGCAATAGGGCAGAAACAGTCCACCGTGGCACAGGTTGTTGATAAGCTGACACAGTACGGTGCAATGGAATACACGATCGTTGTTTCAGCTACAGCGAGTGAACCTGCTCCGCTGCAATACATAGCGCCCTATTCGGGATGTACCATGGGTGAATATTACAGGGACAGCGGCAAGCATGCTGTTATCTTTTACGACGACCTTTCAAAGCACGCCGTAGCATACCGTCAGTTGTCTTTGCTGCTCAGAAGACCGCCGGGAAGAGAGGCATTCCCCGGAGATGTATTCTATCTCCATTCGCGGTTACTGGAGAGGGCAGCAAAACTTTCCGAAAAGAATGGAGGAGGGTCTCTTACCGCTATGCCGATCATTGAAACACAGGCAGGCGACGTGTCCGCGTACATTCCCACGAATGTAATTTCAATAACGGATGGACAGATCTTCCTTGAAACAGACCTTTTTTATGCCGGTATCAGACCCGCGGTGAATGTTGGTATATCCGTATCAAGGGTCGGAGGCGATGCGCAGATCAAGGCCATGAAACAGGTTGCAGGCAGGTTGAGACTTGAGCTTGCACAGTATCGGGAGATGGCGGCATTTTCACAGTTTGCATCCGATCTGGATAAAGCAACCCAGATGCAGTTGAACCGTGGTGCACGGCTTACGGAACTGCTGAAGCAGCCTCAGTACAAGCCGGTAGCAGTCGAAGAACAAATCCTGAGCATCTTTGCGGGAACGAACGGCTATCTTGATGAGTACCCTGTTGACATTGTTGGCAGGTATGAAAAAGAGATGTTGTCGTTTGTCAAGGCGAAGTATCCCGATTTATTGAAGAAAATCGCGGAGAAAAAAGCCCTCGATGAAACGCTGATTAAATCCGTAAAAGAAGCGCTTGATAAATTCAAGTCAGAATTTAACGTTAAGGGATAAAAATGCCGACACTTGCTGTTATTAGAAAGCGAATAAAAACCGTAACCAATACGGCAAAGATCACAAAAGCAATGAAGATGATCGCTGCTGTCAAGCTGAGAAAGATGCAGCAGCAGGCAGTGAATGCAAGGTCGTATTCGCGGAAGATAGAAGAGATGGTCCATCAGATCACAGCTCAGATAGATACAACCATGCATCCGCTGATGAGAAGGCCCGAAAAGATCAAAAAAAGCCTTATCATTCTCGCAACTTCCGACAGAGGACTGTGCGGCGGCTTTAACAGCAATATAATACGGCTGGTTTCACAGGAGATACAGGAAAGTAAAAAAGAAAACAGGGAGCTCGAGTTCATTGCAACCGGCAGGAAAGGCAGGGACTTTTTAAGAAGGTACAACCTGCATATAAAGCTTGACCTGAGCGGCTCGTCGGGAAGTCCCGACTACAGTAATGTCATGGATATAGCAAATGCGGTCATGAAAGACTTTTCGGATGCAAACTACGATGAAGTCAAATTCATCTATAATAAATTTGTATCCATACTGACGCAAAAAGCAACAATAGAACATCTTTTGCCGATCAGCAGGGTTGAGGTATCCGAGCATACAGACGGATCCGACGATATAAAGGTTATCTACGAACCGTCTCTTGCTGAGATACTATCGAGTTTGCTGCCCCGGATGATCGAGAGCAGGATTTATCATACCTTACTGGAGTCGGCAGCAAGCGAACATGCGGCGAGGATGACTGCAATGGATGCGTCGACAAACAATGCAAAAGAAATGACCGATCATCTGACGCTGGTAATGAACAGGGCGCGGCAGAGTACGATAACAAAAGAACTTATGGATATTGTCAATGGTGCAGAGGCAATGCGATGAAGCCTGTTATGACCGGTTATGCCAGCTTCGGAACATACATGATGTATTATAACGGGAATATAGTTCAATATATTGAGGAGGACTAAAGATGCCAAGTGAGAGAACAAATGGTAAAATAAAGCAGGTCATTGGTGCAGTAGTTGACGTTGAATTTGAATCGGAATCCGGAGTACCAAAGATCTTCTCGGCTTTAAAAACAACCAATAAAGCTATTTCTGATAAAGAATGGAACCTTACACTTGAAGTTGCCCAGCAGCTGGGTGAAAACACGGTACGGTGTATTGCAATGGATTCGACCGAAGGACTTGTAAGAGGTATGCCGGTTATGGACACCGGTGATGTTATTTCGATCCCCGTTGGAAAAGAGGTGCTGGGAAGGATACTGAACGTTATCGGTGAGCCTGTCGACGAGATGGGGCCGGTAAATGCAGCCAAGAAATATCCCATTCACCGGAAGCATCCGGATTTTGAAGATCAAGCAACAAGCATAGAGATGTTCGAAACAGGTATAAAAGTCGTTGATCTGCTGGCACCTTATCAGAAGGGCGGAAAGATAGGCCTCTTCGGCGGTGCGGGTGTCGGTAAGACGGTTATCATCATGGAGTTGATCCATAACGTTGCAATGCAGCATGGAGGTTTTTCTGTATTCGGCGGAGTCGGTGAAAGAACCAGGGAAGGAAACGATCTCTGGACCGAAATGAAAGAATCGGGTGTTTTAAGCAAAACAGCACTCGTGTATGGACAGATGAATGAACCACCCGGCGCAAGGGCAAGGGTCGGTCTTTCGGCATTGACCGTTGCGGAGTATTTCAGGGATGAAGAGCACCAGGACGTGCTGCTGTTCATAGACAACATATTCAGGTTTACGCAGGCCAATTCAGAGGTCTCCGCTCTGTTGGGAAGGATACCTTCAGCTGTTGGTTATCAGCCTACGCTCTCAACCGACCTCGGTGAGCTTGAAGAGAGGATTACATCCACAAAGCAGGGGTCCATAACATCCGTTCAGGCCATTTATGTGCCTGCGGACGACCTGACAGACCCTGCACCTGCAACCACGTTTGCACACCTTGATGCAACTACCGTTCTGTCAAGACAGCTGGTCGAAATTGGTATCTACCCTGCGGTTGACCCCCTCGATTCAACATCCAGGATACTCGACCCTCTCGTTATCGGTGAGGAACACTATAAAGTTGCACGGGACATCCAGAGAATACTCCAGAAATACAAAGACCTGCTGGACATAATTGCCATCCTTGGTATCGACGAGCTGTCCGAAGACGATAAGCTGGTTGTTTCAAGGGCAAGGAAGATACAGAGGTTCCTCTCTCAGCCGTTCTTTGTCGCAGAGCAGTTCACGAATTTCCCGGGCAAGTATGTCAAACTTGCGGACACAATACGGGGGTTCAGGGAGATTGCTGAAGGTAAGCACGACGCAATACCGGAACAGGCATTTTACATGGTCGGTACCATAGAAGAGGCTCTCGAGAAGGCGAAACAGTTAACAGTATAATGATATGCCGTTAAAATTAACCATCATAACGCCTGAAAAGGTTATAGTTGAAAAAGATGTCGATGAAGTTGTGGCACCGGGCTGGCTCGGTGAATTCGGGGTCTTGCCCGGACATGCACGGTTCATAACCCTGCTCAATATCGGGGAACTGAAATACAAGACCGGCGGTGAAGAAGAGCATCTGGCAGTCAACTGGGGTTTTGCAGAGATAAACCAGACACGGATGACCGTACTTGTGGAAACCGCAGAATTCGATCATGATATCGATTTCAAGCGGGCACTTGCAGCAAAGCAGCGTGCAGAAGAAGAGATTAAAAAGGTCTCCATGATAGATGCACAGTATGAGGCTATTGAGGCTGCGTTAAGGAGAGCACTGCTCAGGCTTGAGATATACCAGAAATACGGCAAGCAGGGTTAATTTATCGCCCGGGGGGAAGAAAGAGTTGTTTCTTCTGCCGGGAACACAGCGGAGCCGGGCCGGACAATGTCTTTTGTTTTCGCGTCCATTCATTTCTTTCTGTCATGCGTGTCCAGCCTTGGTCATGTTAAATTCCAATTTGTATAATGCCTTTTTTTGTTGTATACATGACAGAGAGGTATACGGTACATAAAATAATTATATGAAGCTTTTAAGAATAGCGCTTGCACAGATGAACAGCCGCGTAGGCGGGCTGCGGGAAAATGCCGATAAGATGAAGGGCTTTATAAAGGAAGCCAAAAAAAACCAGGCAAATATCGTTGTTTTCCCGGAGCTTGCTCTTACCGGTTATCCTCCGGAAGACCTGCTTTTAAAGCCGGAATTTATAAAGGCGAATGTAAAGGTACTTCAGGATGTTATAAAAGCTGCCGAAGATATAACCGCCGTTGTTGGTTTTGTGGAACTGGATTCGGATCTCTACAACGCCGCCGCGCTCATCAGCAATAAAAAACTGATCAGCACCGCGAGGAAGGCTTTCCTTCCGAACTACGGGGTATTTGATGAGTACCGATATTTCCAGAGAGGCACGGTCTTCCCGGTCTATGTCCTGAACGATGTTAAGATCGGCGTCAATATATGCGAGGATATCTGGTATCCGGATGGCCCTGTTCTGTATCAGGCGCTTGGAGGGGATGCCGAAGTAATAATCAATATCAATGCATCGCCGTATCATGCCAATAAACAAATCATGAGGGAGCGCATGCTTGCTACCAGAGCGCAGGACAATGCAGCAGCCGTGGTTTATGTGAATATGGTAGGCGGACAGGATGAGCTTGTGTTTGACGGCGGAAGCATGATTTTTTCCGAGTCCGGAGAGCTCATTGCAAGAGCGCATCAATTCAAAGAAGAAATGTTGATTGCGGACATCGATATCAGCGGTATTCTGCGGACTAGGCTCCACGACCCGAGGAGAAGGGAGGATAAACTCACCTTCGATCCCGATACCGTGATCAAAACATATAAACTGGATTCAAAACTCAAGACTCAAAATTCAAAATTGAAAATCAAGCGAGTCATACACAGCCTGCTCGGACAGGAAGAAGAATTGTACACGGCATTGGTCACAGGAACAAGGGATTATCTTTCAAAAAACGGATTTCAGAAGGCTGTCATAGGATTGAGCGGGGGTATAGATTCTTCATTGGTAGCATGTATAGCTGTTGATGCGCTGGGCAAGAACAATGTGGTCGGCGTGTTTATGCCGTCGATGTACAGCTCGAACGAGAGTAGGGAAGACGCATCCCTTCTTGCTGAAAATCTCGGGATTCAATTCAAAGAGATACCCATTACCGATGTATACGATACTTATTTAAACACGTTTTCCGCTCATTTTAGCGGCAGGAAACCGGACATAACAGAGGAGAACATTCAAGCAAGAATACGCGGAAATATCCTGATGGGTCTTTCGAACAAGTTTGGATGGCTTGTACTGACAACCGGCAACAAGTCGGAAATGAGTGTGGGCTATGCAACCCTTTACGGAGATATGGCAGGTGGGTATGCCGTAATAAAGGATGTATCAAAGACACTGGTATACAGACTGGCAGCATATAGAAACCAACTCAAAACTCAAAATTCAAGACTCAAGAATACAAACTCAAAACTCAAAATTCAAAATTCAAAATTAATACCGGAACGGGTTTTCTCAAAGCCGCCAACAGCAGAATTGAGACCGAACCAGAAGGATGAAGATTCTCTGCCTCCCTATTCGGTCCTGGATCCGATCCTTGCCATGCTTATTGAAGAGGACATGAGTATCGATGAAGTAGTGGCAGCAGGTTACAGCAGGCAGACTGTTTTAAAGGTCCAGCATCTAATTGATGTGAGTGAGTACAAGAGAAGGCAGGCCCCGCCGGGTGTTAAAGTAACCAAAAAGGCCCTTGGAAAAGACCGGAGAATGCCTATAACAAACAGGTACAAAGAGTTGTAGAGTTCAAAGTTGAAAAGTTTAAGAGTTTTGGATCATTGTCAATGTTGATAATCGAAGATTTACATACCAGCTATAACGGCATTGAAGTGCTTCACGGTATCAATATTGAAGTTAAAAAGGGAGAGAAGGTCGCACTCCTTGGCGCAAACGGCGCAGGCAAGACAACAACGCTTTCGAGCATCGTTGGTATTGCAAAAGAAAAAAAAGGAAAAATCGTATTTAACCGGCAGGACATAACGCATTTGGAAACACACGATGCAATAGAAAAAGGCATCGTACTTATTCCGGAAGGCAGACATATTTTTACAAAGCTTACCGTAGAGGAGAATATTCGCATCGGCGGTTTTTTGCTGTCCAAACATCGCAACGATATGCAGGAAAATATGGAAAGAATATACTCCCTGTTTCCTTTCTTAAAAGACAGAAACAGTCAGATGGCCGGTACGCTGAGCGGCGGGGAGCAGCAGATGCTTGCCATAGCACGGGGACTTATCGGTAATCCTAAACTCATGCTCCTCGATGAACCTTCTCTCGGACTGTCCCCTCTGTTGGTTACAAAGATATTTAAAATCATTGACGAGATAAACAATATGGGTGTTTCTATACTCATTGTCGAGCAAAATGCGAATATAGCACTCGATTTTACCGATAAGGCTTATGTTCTTGAACTTGGAAACATAAACCTATCGGGTTCATCAAAGCAGATAAAAGAAGATGATAGAATAAAGACGGCATACCTTGGTATGTAAAAACGCTATGGAGGATAAATGGCAAAAAGATTAACGAGAAAGAAGTTAAAGCAAAAAGACGAATTTATAACGACTGCAGAAAAGATTATAAACTCGGCAACGAAGTACAAATCATCTTTCATTGTAGCAGGAATAGTATTTCTGTTTACCCTTATTTTTGCATCAATTGGATTTTACTATTACAAAGATTATTCCAAAAAGGGGAGCATCACCTATTTCCAGGACCTGCATCTGTATGAGATGGCAACAAATAGTCACGACAAAAAGGATATAACAAATGCACTGGATGCGTTTGAATCCCTTAAAACGGAATTCAAGTTTTTAAGGATTTCAAAACTTGCAATGATATATATAGGCAATTGTCAATATATGCTCGGCGATTATGACAAAGCCATTGAAACATATAAATCATTTCTCGTTACATGGGGGGACACCGACAACTATATAGCTTCAATAGCATATAACGGAGAGATTGAATCATATATTGCCAAGAATGATTGTAAATCAGCATTACCAATAATAGATAACCTTCTCAAGAACAAAGATAATTCATTTGTTCAACTAACATATCTCCATGCTGTTGATTGCTATCTCAAGCTCGATCAACCGGAAAATGCTACAGGATTGTTAAAGGACGGTCTTAATAAGTACAGTAATAACAGTGAGTTATCGGAACAACTTACAAAGCTTATGGCGTATGTAAAAGCACAAAAACAAAACCATATTGTGAATTTTGACACAAACAAGTTTTGATCCAGATGCTCAAGATTATTGTATTAATTAACCTTTTGGTTGCGAGTACTTTTCATGGGTACAGTATGTTATTTTTTTATAGAATCATGCCTGCTAATCCGCCTGTATTTCATACTGACCTGCAGTTTCATCACCAACAGTTATGCTCACCGATTATAAAGGACAATATATTATACCAGGGCCTGCAAGATGGAACCATACTATCGCAACATATTGAAACTAAAAGAGTTTTATGGGAATATCATGTGATCGGCCAACCGACAGGTACTGTCTATGACAACGATATATTCGTTGTAACCACACTCAAAGGGACTATTTATGCGTTAAACATGAATAATGGCAATCTTATGTGGTCTTATGATACACATAAAGAAATACTATCTGAGCCTGTTATAGACGGTAATAACCTCTATATCCAGACATCACTTGACACCTTATATGCGTTTAATGCACAAGACGGCAGCCTGAAATGGCAATACAGCTCAAAAAATGTCTTTGAAGGGTTGATTGTCCATCTAACGCCTGCACCCTATATATCAAATAACATCCTTTATACAGGCTTTTCAAACGGTGATGCAGTTGCTCTTGATGCTCATACAGGTAAGCTCTTATGGACACACAAGCCGGCGACGGTAAAACAGCTGCAGGATATTGTTATACAAGCGGTAGGTAATGAGAATATAGTAATATTTGCCAGTTATGATAACGGTTTGATGTGCCTGAGTAAAAAGGATGGAACCATGGTCTGGGAACGCAATGACCTGAAACGTGCCTTTGGCCTGTATCTAACAGGCAGTGCAATTTATGCGACATTTGTCGATGGAAAGGTTTACAGGCTTGATGTGAGAACAGGTGATACGATATGGAAAACCGATATAGGCAATGAATCGGGTCTATTTGCACCGGCACAGTATCAGAAATTGATTGTAGTTGGTGTTGGAAGAGACCGATATAAGGGTATTGTGCTGCTGGACCGGGATAACGGTCATATCATAAAACATTTTTCTATTGTATCGGGCTTATCTGCAGTACCAATTACCTGGAATAACAGGATTTATGCTACATCAAACGGTGGTTTTCTGTATTGCTTTCAATAATACCTAACTTCCCATAAGAGATATTATGTCAACTAATATTAACCTTGAATCTTAAGTCTTGAATTTCTCTAATTTTGAATCTTGAATTTTGAGTTTTGAATTTTTTCATCAATCCCTCACGCCTCTTTCGAACTTTCTTGCAGACAGGCGCCTCATGGTATTGAGAGCTAAGACCTGCAAAATGTCCTTTCTTGGGTATACCACCCTTTTTATGATGGAAGGTACTGAATAGAACTTTCTATAGGCATAGACAAGACCATCGAGGAGCTGCTGGCTTGACAGTTTCTTGTGCCGGAAGACCACGTGGTTTGCATCGTACTTCGACCAGTCTTTATGCAGGAGAAGACCTTCTTTCTCCATTTGTTCGAAAAGTTCAGTTCCCGGGAATGGTGTAAGGATATAAAAATTCGCTCCATCAAGCTTATTATCGATGCCGAACTGTACCGTACGATCGAAAACCCCTTCATCGTCGTTCTCAAGACCGAAGATGAAAGAACCGAACACCTTTATACCTGATGACTTTATCTTTGCTATTGCCTCTGTATACTGGTCACCCATGTTAAAGGACTTGTGTATGGACTTCAGGTTGTCTGTAGAGATCGTTTCTATGCCCATAAACAGCCATTCACATCCGCTTTCCCGTGCGAGTTCAAGCAGTTCAGGGTTCCTTGCTATTCGCATATCCCCCTGGCCTACCCATTTGACGCCGAGCGGTTTCATTTTTTTGAACAGCTCTTTTGCATGTTTTATGTCTCCATAGATGTTATCGTCTATAAATCCTATCCACTTATCATCAAGACTCTCTATTTCTCTAATAACAGCATCTACAGGCATGTGCCTGAACCTGTAGCCATAGAATTGAGTCACAGAGCAGTAAGAACAATTATGAGGGCATCCTCTTGATGTCATAATCGGATTCGGCATTGAGTACGATTTCTTATTAATAAGACCTCTTTTAATCAAACCATTACCGTTCGAAAGGTCATAAGCAGTACCTTTGTATATGGGTTTTAACTGATTGTTTTCAAAGTCCGTTAATAAGGTATGCCATACATTTTCAACCTCTCCTGTGACAATTGCATCTGCGTGCTGTATAGCCTCATCAGGAAGCATGGAAACATGGATACCTCCGAGTATTACCTTGGTACCCCTTTTCCTATAAATATCGGCAATCTCATAAGCCCTGTTTATAACAGCGGTCATGCCTGTAATGCCGACAATGTCCGGTTTTTCGTTAAAATCTATGTCCGTAATGTTCTCGTCAATAATTTTTACCTCAAAGTTCTCCGGTGTTAATCCGGCTATCAACGGCAGATTGATCGGTACCAACGATGCCTTTCTCTTTCTGTGCTTTATATCCCTGTTCTTTGAAGGCGCGGGATATATCAGGTGCAGTTTGTGTGTTTTAGTAATGTTCGTAACCTCTCTTTTGTGTTATTAAGTGATAATAGTTGTTAAAATTCCATAAATCAAGCAAATAATTTAATATAATAAAACCGTGTTAAAACTCACAGCACAGGTCAAATATATTTTTTATGCCGTCTCCGAGGCATTTCAGGGATATCCTTTCATTGATGCCATGCATGGTGTCAACCTCTTCCTGACTGAACAGGCAAGGAATAAACCCGTATGCTATTGCCTCTTTTTCACGGAAAAACCTTGAATCCGTAAACCCGGCGCCGAGTATTGGATAAAAAGGTATGTCCGGATGGTTCTTTGCAATGACTTTTTTTATTACTTCCATAAATCTGTTTTTCGATGACGATTCGCTGGGTGCATGGAATTGCAGGGTCTCTATGTCGATGTCGGGATCATGGATGACACCTCTTAATTCCTCTATAAATGCATCTTTGTCTTGCCCGGGTAATAGTCTGCAATCGAGGACAGCTTCGCTTTCCGAGGGGATCACGTTTTCTTTGAAGCCGCTCTTCATATTGGTAATAGAAATAGTGTTCCTGATTATTGCGTTGACCTTTTTCATTTTCTTCAGTCTCCTCCTGATGGTATTGAGGAAAAGGTTGTTTATGAATAACGGCGCTATCAAGGGGACCGGAAATTTCATGCTCTTCCCGGCCTCGAGCAAAACGCTTTTTACCTCGGGTAAAAGTATTATCTTCGTCTCATATTTTGCAATACGTTCCAGTGCATAGACAAGCTTGTCATTCGGATTTTCAGCAGTCGGCATTGACCCATGGCCTGATTTGCCTCTTGCCTTTAATTTTATCCACAAAGGCCCTTTTTCTCCGAAGCAAGGCATCATAACATCTTTGCCGAACATACCCTTTATGCCCATGCCGCCTTCATTCAGGACATAGCCTGCTGCAACCTTATCCCAGTGGTGTTTGACCACCCATTCTACGCCTGCATCTCCCCCTGCTTCCTCGTCAGCGCTGGCAAGCAGTATGATGTCCCTTTTCGGGGTTACCCCTGCCCTCTTCAAGAGCAATAACGCCATGAGTTCCATGGTACCCATGCCCTTGCAATCAACAGTGCCCCTGCCCCACACATACCCGTCTCTTATCGCGCCTGAAAAAGGATCGACCTTCCAGTCACCCGCAACAGCCCCGACAACGTCCATGTGGCTGAGGAGCAGAAGAGGACTTTCACTGCTGCTGCCCTTGAGCCTGCAGACAAGACTTGCACGCTTGTCGTCGAAGTTCAGGAGTTCGGGACTGAACCCGTCTTTTTTCAGTATGCCTGCAAGAAACTCCGCCGTACGGCGTTCATTGCCCGGAGGATTGGTTGTGTCGAATTGAATGTATGCCGAGAGGAGGCTTGATGCCTCTTCGTTAATTTTATTCCAGTCTATTGTATAGGTCATATTGTTTACCCTGTTAAAAAGCCGCACCATGAACAGGATAAAGCCATGCCCTTTCTGTTGATCTTCTAACGGGGTAAAAATTACAGTAGAGGATCATCGTGTTTTTGTCAAATGGTATGACATTGCATGAAAGCGTTTCAGCTGTCATTCCCGCGAAAGCTGGAATCCAGAAAGTATATGCCGGTGTATTAAGGTATAAACGAGGCCATCATTCTCCTATCAAATATACGGTAACCCCGTTAGAAAGAACCTGTCTTAAGACCACACTCTTTCTATAATGAATTAAAAATTGTCATACTATCTCCACCATAGAGGGCGAGGCTTTCTAACGGGGTGAACATAATGCTTGACTATTTACCCTTATTTAATATTTTATTTACTATCTTTCGTTGGGCTGTTAGCTCAGTTGGTAGAGCAGCTGACTCTTAATCAGCGGGTCGCAGGTTCGATCCCTGCACAGCCCATATGTTTCTCAAGCAGTTATAAACGTTATCGGATTACCGCTGTCACGAGGTCATGCCTTCCGCTGACCTTTAGCTTTGCTATAGTGTTATTGTTCTCCTCGTTGTAGAAGGTGACTCTTTCAACAGTTCCTTTGATCTCCATAAACATATCCATATTACTTCTGTATTTTATATCACATAACACCGGCTTGATACCAATAGCTCACGATTGGTAAATTAATTGCTTGTTAAATGCCCTTTCTCTGGGGAATTTATAGGCCTTTAACAA
>VFSW01004050.1_pt1 | contig 21883 bp, 20 predicted proteins | sample 5358111 | NCBI WGS metagenome assembly VFSW01 (sample SAMN11554181, study PRJNA540505) | mine drainage metagenome | isolation source: sediment from site ElyBrook_90M | place: USA: Ely Copper Mine, Vershire, VT | collected 2017 | reverse complement strand
CAATTGTACCGACGTTGACGTGCGGTTTTGTACGTTCAAATTTGCTCTTTGCCATATTTTTTCCTTAGTCAAACGTTAACAATACTAAATTTGGTGCCCATGGCGAGAATCGGACTCGCGACCTCTCCCTTACCAAGGGAGTGCTCTACCACTGAGCCACATGGGCAAAAACTGGAGCGGGTGAAGGGAATCGAACCCTCGTCGTAAGTTTGGAAAACTTCTGCTCTACCATTGAGCTACACCCGCAAGCTTTCTCATCAAACAACGCCGTTAAAGCATGCCACTAGCAGCTAGACTAATACCGAAAACTGGTGGAGGGGGAAGGATTCGAACCTTCGTACTCTGAGAGGGCAGATTTACAGTCTGCTGCCTTTAACCACTCGGCCACCCCTCCAAACTGAACGCGTCATTATGCGGATCAGAAGCAATCTTGTCAAATTATTTTATTCTGTACAGCGCAGACTGCGCATGAGCCTGCAAACCCTCGCCAAAAGCAAGCGTGGATGCAATTCTGCCCAGGGTCTGCGCGCCCCGCTCGGACACCTGTATCAGGCTGCTGCGCTTCTGGAAATCGTACACGCCCAGCGGCGAAGAAAAGCGCGCCGTGCCCGAGGTGGGCAGCACGTGATTCGGGCCTGCGCAATAATCCCCCAGAGATTCCGAGGTGTAGCGCCCCATGAAGATCGCCCCCGCATGCCTGAGTCCGGGCAAAAGCGACTGCGGATCTTCGACCGAGAGCTCCAGATGTTCTGGCGCGATGCGGTTGCTGATGGCGCATGCTTCTTCCAGGCTTTCCACATGAATCAACGCGCCGCGACTCTCGAGCGCCGTGCCGATGATCTCGCGGCGCGGCATCTGTATAAGTTGCCTGTCTATGCTTTTTGCAACCGCATCGATAAAGTTCTTGTCCGGAGACAACAGGATCGCCTGGGCCAGCTCGTCGTGCTCGGCCTGGGAAAAAAGATCCATCGCGATCCAATCCGGGTCGGTATTCCCATCGCAGATCACCAGGATTTCGGAAGGCCCCGCGATCATGTCTATGCCGCATATTCCGAACACGCGGCGTTTTGCGCTGGCCACATACGCATTGCCCGGCCCCACGATCTTGTCCACCTTGGGGATGCTTGCCGTGCCATAGGCAAGCGCCGCGACCGCCTGCGCGCCACCTATTGTGAATCCGCGGTCGACGCCTGAAAGATAAGCTGCCGCAAGCACCAATGGATTCTTGAGTCCGTCAGGCGTCGGCACCACCATCACAAGTTCGGCAACCCCGGCAACCTTCGCGGGCAACGCATTCATCAATACCGAAGAAGGATAGGCCGCCTTGCCTCCCGGCACATACAATCCCACCCGATCCAAGGGCGTCACCTGCTGCCCCAGCAGCGTGCCCTCCGCATCCTGATAGCTCCACGATGCCTGAACCTGCTTCTGATGATATTCGGTCACGCGCGCGGCAGCCGCTTCCAGCGCCTTGCGCTGATCGGCTGGCAGCGCATCGAACGCGCTCTTCAATTCCTCTTTCGGCAGTTCCATCTGCGCCGCACCGGTCAACGACAGGCGGTCGAACCTTGCCGTATATTCCAGCACCGCAGCATCGCCGCGAACACGGACGTCATTCAGGATGGCAGCAACCGTCGCCTCCAGCTTTTCGTCTGCAGTCGCCTCATAGGCAAGTAACGCATCCAGGTCTGCGCTGAAATTTGCATCGCTGCTCGATAATCGCCTGATATTCATTTTCCCGATCCCCGTTACTTCGCAAGCGCCCTGGCAAATGCATCCAGCATGGGCTGGATGTCGACGCGTTTCAGTTTGAGCGCGGCCTGATTCACGACCAGGCGCGACGAGATGTCGCCGATATGCTCTACCGCCTTCAGGTGATTGGCCTTCAACGTGTTGCCGCTGCTCACCAGATCCACGATCACATCCGACAACCCGACAAGGGGTGCCAATTCCATCGACCCATACAGCTTGATCAGGTCAATGTGCACGCCCTTTGCGGCAAAATGCTCGCGCGCGGCGTTCACGTATTTGGTTGCCACACGCAACCGCGCGCCCTGCTTCACCGCAGACTCGTAATCGAAATCGTTTTTCACTGCGACCATCATCCTGCAGCGCGCAATGTTCAAATCCAGCGGCTGGTACAAGCCCTCGCCGCCATGCTCATTCAGCACATCCTTGCCTGCCACGCCGATGTCGGCCGCCCCGTACTGCACATAGGTCGGCACATCCGAGGCGCGCACGATGATGAGCCTCACGTCCTGGCGATTGGTATCCAGTATCAGCTTGCGCGAGGACTCTGGATCCTCCAGCGCGCGCATGCCCGCCGCTTCCAGCAATGGCATCGTCTCTTCAAAAATGCGTCCCTTGGACAGCGCGATCGTAATCATCATTTCTCCTAAGCGATGCGTCGTATCTTCGCACCCAGCGCAGACAGCTTGGCCTCTATGCGCTCATACCCCCTATCCAGATGGTAGATGCGATCCACGATGGTCTCGCCCTCCGCCACCAAACCCGCGATCACGAGCGATGCGGAAGCCCTGAGATCGGTCGCCATCACGGCAGCCCCTTCCAGCCTGTTTGCCCCCTGTATCACCGCGGTATTTCCCTCGATGCCGATCTTCGCACCCAGGCGCTGCAACTCCTGCACATGCATGAAGCGGTTCTCGAATATCGTCTCCACCACGACGGCACTGCCTTCTGCGATCACGTTCAGCGCCATGAACTGCGCCTGCATGTCGGTCGGAAACGCGGGGTAAGGCGCAGTCCTCACGTTCACAGCTTTCGGCCTGCCTGTCATCTCGAGACTGATGCGGTCGCCGACAGTCTCTATCCTGGCGCCCGCCTCGCGCAGCTTTTCCAGCACGCTGTCGAGTATATCCGCACGCGTGTGCGTCAGCGCAATCTTGCCGCCTGTAGCTGCAGCGGCTGCCAGAAACGTCCCGGACTCGATGCGGTCAGGCATCACCGCATGCCTTGCTCCGTGCAATCGATCGACCCCCTGTATCGTGATCTTGTCGCTGCCGGCCCCTTCAATCTTCGCACCCATCGCGATCAGGCAACTGGCAAGATCCACCACTTCAGGCTCTCTTGCCGCATTCTCAAGCACCGTGACCCCCTCAGCCAGCACCGCCGCCATCATCAGGTTTTCCGTGCCGGTCACGCTGATCAGGTCGAAACAGATATGCGCGCCTTGCAGCCTGCGGGCCTGCGCGTGGATATAGCCCTGCTCGATGCGGATCTCGGCGCCCATCGCGACGAGTCCCTTGATATGCAGATCGACCGGACGCGAGCCGATCGCGCATCCGCCGGGAAGCGAAACACGCGCTTCGCCAAACCTTGCAAGCAAAGGTCCCAGCACGAGTATCGCAGCCCTCATGGTCTTCACCATGTCATAGGGCGCGACCGGGTTGTCCACGCGCGATGCGTCAAATGTCGCCGACTGCACACCCCTTCTGATACCCACCCCCATCTGCTCCAGGAGCTTCATCATCGTGGCCACATCGTGCATGTCGGGCAGGTTTTCGAGATGAAGCGCATCCGCCGCAAGGAGGCTCGCGCACATGATGGGCAGCGCCGCATTTTTGGCTCCGGAGATTTGCACCTCGCCGCTCAGACGGCAACCGCCATGTATTGCTAATTTTTGCATAAATTCGGCTGCCGGCAGTCACCGGCCCTTCGTTGACGTACCGGCTAGCGGTTTTCTTTCCACTCTTCGGGCGTATAGGTTTTCATCGACAATGCGTGGATTTCGCCTCTCATGCGCTCGCCCAGCGTCTGATAGACAATCTGGTGACGCTGAATACGGCTCTTGCCTGCAAAGGCCTCGCTCACCACAATCGCCTCGAAATGCTGGCCGTCTCCGGCAACCGTCAAATATTCGGTTGCCATGCCTGCTGCAATGCCCTGCTGTATGCTCTCCGGAGTAACCATTTTCATCCTGTCACAAAAATTGAATTCAAAAATGCTCAGCCCGGCAGCATTTCGTTAACGCCGTAAAGATGCGCGAGGCTCTTGAGATCTTCCGGAAGATTCTCGACGCGCAGCGCACGTCCCTGCTTCTGCACAGTCCTGGTCCAGCCAAGCAGCATGCTGACTGCGGAAGAATCCACCGCCTCGACTCCCGAAAAATCCACCAGCAGGTCTTCGCTTGCAAGATACTGCACACCCGACTCATAAAGCGCCGGCACGGTGGACATGGTAAGCCTGCCCGCAAGCATTAGCCTGTCACCTTCGCGCGAGATCACTTTGCATCGGCTTTCATGGTTGCGGCCTTGGCATTCAGATCGGCCAGAGACTTGATCAGCGAGTCTATGCCGGATTGTTCGATCTGGCTCGAGAAAGAGCCGCGATAGCTCGTGACCATGCTCACCCCTTCGATGACCACATCGAAAACTTTCCAGCCGCTGTCCAACTTTTTCATCACATAGTCCACATCGGTCGGCTGACCGCCGGACTTAATCAGCTGCGTCTTGACCGTGGTTTCGGTGTCGGTCGCGGCAAGCTTCAGGGGCCTCACTTCTATCGTCTCGCCCTTGTACTGGGTGAACGCCTTTGTATAGGTGCGCACCAGCATGGTACGAAATTCGCTCACCAGCGCATTTCTCTGTTCGGGGGTGGCCTGCCTCCAATATCTTCCGGCCGCAAGCTGCGTCATCCTCGTGAAGTCGAAGTTCGGCAATATCTTTGCGTCCACAAGCGCCAGCACCTTCTTCTGGTCTCCCGACTGAAGATCCTTGTCCTGCTTGATGATTGCGATCACATCCTGCGCGGTGTTCTTGACCAGCACGTCGGGTGCGACCACGTCCGCTTGCGCTGCGCCCGCCATCAGAAACAGGGCAAGAGCCCATGCAAATTTTTTCATTTCCACTCCTTTACTTTGTCGCGGCAGGTTCCGCCGCCTTGCTGAACATGAATTTGCTGATCAGATCCTCGAGCACCATCGCAGACTGGGTCTGTTTGATCTGATCGCCGTTTTTGAGCATCTCGGTATCCCCGCCCGGCATCAGGCCGATGTACTGCTCGCCCAGCAGGCCCGAAGTCAGGATATTCGCGAAGGTGTCCTTGGGAAACTGATAGCGCTTGTCTATATGCATCACCACATTCGCCTCATAGCGATTCGTATCCAGGTTGATCTCCACCACGCGGCCGACCAGCACCCCGGCATCCCTGATCGAAGCCTTGGGCTTCAAGCCACCCACATTGGAAAAATACGCATGCAGCTCGTAAGTATTGGACATGTTGTATGTGCCCAGGTTGCCGACCTTCATCGCAAGAAACACCAATGAGGCGATGCCCGCCACCACAAACATTCCCACCCACAAATCCAAAGTCGTGCGTTCCATTGCCCTAAGCCCCTCTAAACATGATTGCAGTCAACACAAAATCCAGCATCAAAATCGCAAGCGACGAGGTAACCACCGTGCGCGTGGTCGCCCCCGAAACTCCTTCCGCGGTCGGCGGCGCATCGAATCCCTCGAACAGTGCGATCAGGGTCACCACGGTGCCAAACACCAGGCTCTTGATCACGCCGTTCAGTATGTCCTCGCGAAAATCCACCGCTGCCTGCATCTGCGACCAGAACGATCCCTCGTCCACACCGATCTGCACGACGCCCACCAGATACCCACCGAATATGCCCACCGCGCTGAACAACGCGGCCAGAAGCGGCATCGAGATCACGCCCGCCCAGAACCTGGGCGCCACGATGCGCGCGATCGGGTTCACCGCCATCATCTCCATCGCGGAGATCTGCTCGGTCGCCTTCATCAGCCCGATCTCGGCGGTCATTGCCGATCCCGCACGGCTGGCAAACAGGAGTGCCGCCATCACAGGCCCCAGCTCGCGCACCAGCCCAAGCGCCACCATCACGCCCAAGGCGGACTCGGAACCGTAGCGCTTCAACGTCTCGTAGCCCTGCAGCCCCAGCACCATGCCGACGAACAGGCCGGCTACGATGATGATGATAAGCGACATCACGCCCGACGAAAACAGCTCTTTGATGATCAGGTTGAAGCGCCTGAAGCTGTTCCCGGAATAAATGAGGGTCAGTAAAAAGAAGCGCGCGGCAACACCGATGCGCCACACCGCATTGATGACGCGATGCCCTATCCCCCTGATGGTATCGATGACGCTCATGATGTCAGGCCCGCAAGTTCAAGTCTAGTCGATAATCGGCGCCGGGATAGTGGAAAGGCACCGGGCCATCCATCTCGCCGTGTATGAACTGCCGCACGAAATCGGTCTCGCTTGCGCGCAGCTCAGCCGGCGTGCCTTCCGCGACGATCACGCCGCTGGCCATGAAATAAACATAATCCACAATCTTCAAAGACTCCTGAATGTCGTGCGTGACGATGATCGAGGTCGCTCCCAGTGCATCGTTCAGACGGCGTATCAAATCGCCGATCACCGTCAACGAAATCGGATCCAGCCCCGCAAAAGGCTCATCATACATGATGAGCATGGGATCGAGTGCGACGGTGCGCGCCAACGCCACACGCCTTGCCATCCCGCCCGACAATTCCGCCGGCATCATGTTTTGCGCGCCGCGCAAACCCACTGCATTGAGTTTCATGATCACGAGGCTGCGTATGATCTCCTCGGGAAGATCGGTATGCTCGCGCATCTGGAATGCCACATTGTCGTAAACAGACATATCGGTGAACAGCGCACCGAACTGGAACAGCATGCCCATCTTGCGCCGCATCGCATAAAGGCCGGCCGGGTTAAGCTCATGCATTACCTGCCCGTCCATCCTGACATAGCCGCGGCTGGGCTTTAGCACGCCGCCGATATGGCGCAGCAGCGTCGTCTTGCCGCAGCCTGACAATCCCATGATCGCAACCAGCTTGCCCTTGGGGAAGGACATGTTGATGCCCTGCAGGACGGGTCGCTTGTCGTAGGTGAAATTAAGGTCGCGTATCTCGACCAGAGCGGACGGTGGCAAAATCGAATTCCAGGAAACAGATGGCGCATTCTAAACGATAGCGCAGCCTGTGCTCAACTTTCAGCCCAATTTCAGCGCGGGATGATCTGCGCATGGCATGTCAAGATGATAGCCTTGCGCCTGGTCGACACCGAATCTCTTGAGCATTTCCAGCGTCTCGGCATCCTCCACGAATTCCGCAACCGTGATCTTGCGCAAACCGCGCGCCACATCCACGATCGCCTTGACGAATATCTGGTTGTCGTAATTGTTGGCAAGATCCCGGATGAACAGGCCGTCTATCTTCAGGATATCCGCATTCAAATGCTTGAGATAGGCAAACGAGGAGAAGCCCGTGCCGAAATCGTCCAGGCAGACGCGGCATCCTGTCTGCCGCAACGCCTCGATGAAGCGCTGCGCATCGTGCAGATCGCTCACCGCAGAAGTCTCGGTCAGCTCCACCAGGAGTCTGTTCGGTTCAACGCCATGCTGCGTCAACAGCTCGCTGATGTAATGGGGCAGCGTGGGCTCATCGAAGGAACGTCCGGAAATATTCACGGCCAGTGCCGGGACATGTTCAGAGCTCGCCAGCAATGCGATGCTTTCCTTGAGCACCCAGCGATCCACGTCGAGTATCTTGCCGCTCTTCTCCGCGAACGGAATGAAATGGCCGGGCATGATGAAGCCCCCCGGCGCATCCTTGTCCTTCATGCGCACCAGAACCTCGAGATGGGACAGCGTGCGCGCTTTATCGGTTCTGAATATCCCCTGAAAATGCAGCACAAGCAGATTGTCTTCAAGCGCTCGGTTGATGCGGTCATTCCATGACAGGCGCATCACCATCGCCTGCGACACATCCATGTCGGAACGGTAAACGCGCCAGGCGTTCTTTCCCGCTCCCTTGGCCTGATACATCGCCGCATCCGCATGCGCGATCAGATCCTCGCCATTGGCAGCGCTTTCCGGATACAGCGCGATGCCCAGGCTCGCAGTCAGGCGCAAATTCTGCGCATCGAAACGGAACGGAATCTGCGCAACTGCGCGCACGATCCTTTCCGCAAGCGCCTCGATTTCCTGCCGGCTGGCTTCAGGCATCAGGATGGCGAACTCGTCCCCGCCGAGCCTGCTGAAGATCTCGTTGCGCCGGATCAGCTTGCCCACTTCGCCCGCGATCCTGATCAGCATCGCATCGCCCGCACCGTGACCGAAGGTATCGTTGATGTATTTGAATTCGTCCAGATCGAAGAACAGCAGCGCACCATGCGACTTGCGCCTGTCCGAATCGATGATGAACCGCGAAAGCTCATCCTGGAAACGGCGCCGGTTGTAAAGCCCGGTCAGGGAATCCCGCTCGGCCAGATAGATCAACTGCTCCGCAGTCTGGCGCTCCTTGGTGATATCCTCATATACCCACATCCTCCCGATAAAGCGGAATTCGGCATCGCGCACCGGATAGCTGATCTGGGTGACCACGCGGCCATCCGCCATGTGTATTTCGAAATTGTCGCTCACCTCGTGAGTCGTCGTGACATCCAGCAGAAATCTGGAAAAATGATCCGGCTGCGACAACACATTGGAGGAAAGACGCAACACCTCGGATGCCGGCTTGCCGACCAGCTTTTCCGTATCCGAGATCATCCATACGCGCAGGAACGCAGGATTGAAATAGACCACCCTGTTGTCCACGCCGACAAACAATATGCCCTGATTCATCGCACTGAGCAGAGACGCCATGCGCGCGCGCTCCTGCTCCGCATCGCCCAGATACAGGCGCTGCTTGTTCTCTGACACCTCGAGCTCCAGTATGCGCAGGTGTATGGCTGCGGTCATCGCATTGAAAGCTGCGCTCAGCCTTGCCACCTCGTCATGCCCGTGCACCGGCACTTTGATGTCATAATTCCCATCGGCAATCCCCCGGGTCGCGTGCGTGAGCAGCACCAGATGGCGCGTAAGCCACAAGCCGATGGCAGCCAGCAGCAAAATGGAAAGTGCCACTTCGAGTGCGGCGATCACCAGGCTCTGGCGCAGGATGCTGGACTTTGCCTTGGATAGGAAATCGGTGGATACCCCGATGCGCAGATTGCCGTAAGTCTCGTCCGCGATCCTGATCGGAATATCCGCACTGTAGATTCCACCGGACTTCACCGAATCGATGTTCGCATCAGGCTTGGGCAAAGGCTGCCCTACCTGCCATCCGTCGGATGCCACGACTCTCCCTGCACTGTCGAACAGCACCAGATAACGTATGCCCTGCTCCTGTCTCACCTGCTTTAACACGCTGTCCATGGTGCCATAGTCGCGCTCTGCAAGTGCCGAAGCCAGGGAAGCATTGAGCAGGGGGCGGATTTCCTCCATGCGGATCTGCGCCTGATTCAGCAGATGATCTTCCATCACGCGCACGCTGTTGGTAACCAGTATGGTCAGCATGATCAGCTCGACGACCAGACTTGCCAGGATGAGTTTGAAACGCAAAGAGCGTAACAGGGAGAGACGTTTCATCAGGATGATCCCAACTGTTTTTTGAGATCGGCCACCAATGGATCCAGGCTCTTCATCTCTGCCCCGGTGGGCGCGCGCAGCCCCTGGTATCCCATGTCGCGTATGAATTTCTGCCCTTCCGGTGTCCCGACAAAATCCAGCAGCATCTGCTTCATCCCCGCCGCTTCTTCCAATGGCACCTCGGGGCTTGCAAGATAAATCATCGGCGAAGTTTCTCCGGTTCTGGCGATGATGCGCAAATTCTCTTTCATGTTCCGCGGCAGCTGATCGAAGATGATCTCGCCGGTGACCGCCGCATCGCTCTCGCCGCGCACCACATCGAGCACTGCGCTGTTGTGGGAGACCGCATAACGCACCGCAACATTTTTTCCGGGCTCGAGCCCCTTATCATGCAAGGCCTGCAAAGCGCGCATCGCAATCATCGTGATTCTCTCGGTCATCGTGACGGTTTTGCCGCGCAGATCGGCTATGTCGTGCAGAGCACTGTCCTTGTGAACCACGAAGACCGCAAACGAATTTCTTTTGGGCCTCAACAAGGGGACATAACCCGCATCCAGCTCTGCGTATCTTGCGAAATGCGGGGCAGTGAACACGAAACTGTATTCCTTGCGCTGGGTGCGCTCAACAAAAATCTTCTGGTCTGCAGCAGTGACCAGAAGGACTGGGCGATGCAGGCGCTTCTCGAGATAGACCTGCACCGGATGATATTCCGCGATCAGGGTCTGCGTGCTGATATAGGGCCATATCCCTATCTCCAGCACATCCCCGGCATAGACATCGGACACGGACAGCAGCACGAATGCAGCCAGTATCCGCACAAGATATTTTTTCACCTGACTCCCCGGAACATTGTTATTCTTCTTTGCAGCCTGCACCAGAATAGCCTGAATCCCGCATTACAATCAAGCCTTTCCCGAAAAACTGTCGCACGAAACGCATCTGTGCTGCATGCCTTTCATCCTTGCATGCGATCAAAAAGCACCTTCAGGCTCACGTCCGTGCTCTTCTCAAGCGCTGCGGCACAGCCTGCAAGCCATGAGTGCAAGGGATCATCGCTCTCCAGCAGTACGCTTTTGTCCAGCACGAACAGATGCAGCAATTCGGTAGCGCGTATGTGTTCCGCATCCCTTGCCATCAGCCAGCCCTGTGACTCCGCCTTGCCCACCATCTTGGCTTCGGCCAGACGTTCCATGATCTGCTCAAGCGTAAAAAAATCCAGGTGCAGCTTCCGAGAAATCTCAGGAAGGGTCAGCACTCGCCCCTGCTGCATCCCCGCGGACATGACGTGCAGCACCCGCATCGCATCCAACATCTTCAGCACCGCGGGAAGATAGTGAGTCTGTGGAGTGCGCCAGTGCGGCAAGGATGCCGCGACTACCGCGCCCAGCAGTATCGTGAGCCAGGAGAGATAGATCCACACCAGGAAGATCGGCACGCTGGCAAAAGCGCCATAGACCAGCTTGTAGGTTGCAAAGTGGCTGATGTAGAGTCCGAACACATGGTTCATCATCTCGAACAGCACCGAGGCAACCATGCCGCCGATCAGCGCATGCAAAGCCGGCACGTACCGGTTGGGCATCAGTTTGAACAGCAGCGCAAACGCCAGCGTGGTAAGCACCACGGGCAGCCCCTTCAGGACGTTGACGCCGAAGACCGGAATGTGCTTCGCATACCCCATGGAAAGGCCGATCAGCCAGGAGGTCAGCGACAGGCTGGCCCCAACAAGCACCGGAGCCAGCGTCAGCAGCGCCCAGTATATGACCAGACGCTTGAGAATCGCGCGCGGGCGGTGAACCTGCCAGATGGTATTGAAGGCTCGGTCTATCGTCAGCATCATCAGCATCGCCGTCACCGCGAGGAATATCACGCCCGCCGCACCCAGTCGCCCAGCACTCTCCGCGAACTGCTCCGTGTAGTGCGTGATCACATTGCCCGCGGTCGCCGGCATCATGTAGCCCAGCAGGAAATTCTTGATCTGCGCGGAAAAATTTCCGAATACCGGAAAGGCGGAAAAAAGCGTCAGCGCGATGGTGATGAGCGGGACCAGCGACAGCAGGGTCGTGTAAGTCAGACTCGCCGCGATCTGCATGCAGCGGTCCTGATTGAACCGCATGGCGACAAACCGTATGAAAGATTTCAGTTCCTGGCTTTGCATGCTGGGATCGATTCTCTATAATCCGGTCATGATAACCGACAAAGAAATATTGGTGCTGTATTACAGCCAGCATGGCGCGACCCGGCAGATGGCGCAGCTCATCGCGCGCGGCGTGGAACAGGTGCCAGGCATGCGCGCCAGACTGCGCACCGTGCCCCGCATCTCCACCGTTTGCGAGGCGACCGATCCTGCGATTCCGGATGCAGGCGCGCCCTATGCTGAACTTTGCGATCTCGAGGAATGCATGGGACTGGCGTTGGGCAGTCCTACTCGCTTTGGCAATATGAGTGCGGCGATGAAATACTTCTGGGATGGCACGAGCTCCCTGTGGATGAAGCATGCGCTGTCAGGCAAACCCGCCGCTCTCTTCACTTCCAGCAGCAGCATGCACGGCGGGCAGGAGTCCACGCTGCTGTCGATGATGATTCCCCTTTTGCATCACGGCATGCTGATCACGGGCATCCCTTATTCCGAACCCGGGCTCACCAGCACGAAAAGCGGCGGCACGCCCTATGGCGCAAGCCATGTCGCGGGACTGGCAAGCGATCAGGCAATCACGGATGATGAAAAAAAACTGTGCATCGCGCTGGGCAGGCGCCTGGCGCTCACGGCTCAGAAACTGGCCTGCTGAGTCAGCCTTCCCTGTTTCTCATGTGATCGGCAAGCTTGGCCAGCGCGCCGGAGAGTTCGCGCTTCAGCGCCTCGTCCTCCACAACCTCATCCAGCGCCTGGTTCATGCACATCATCCACTGGTCGCGCTCCGAACTTGCGATCGCGAAAGGGAAATGGCGGCGGCGCAGAAAGGGCTCGCCGAATTCCTGCACGAAAAGCTGCGGCCCGCCCATCCATCCAGACAGGAACTTGAACAGCTTGTCGTTCGCACCCTTCAACTTCGCACCGTGCAGCTTCCTGATCCCATAGGCCTCGGGCAGCGTATCCATCAATTCATAGAAGCGATCCACCAGCGCATGGATTTTTTCCGCACCTCCGATGCGCTGATAAGGTGTCTGCGGTTCAAATGTCATGTCACCATTCCCGAAATGAAATGCCCAACCCTACGGTGGTCTGGCGGTGATTATAATCAATCAGGCTCTCGCCGTAACCGTTGGAAAATTGCGCATGCAGCCTTGCGGCGCGCCCGAGATCGACAGGCAGCGTCCAGTCGAGCTGCAAATAGCCCAGATTCTGACTCATGCTCAGGTTGTTGCGAAGAAGCAGTGCGACGGATTGCGAGTTGTTTTCCGGTTCCCAGCGCAGCACCAGATCGCCATAGCCCATGTAGTGCGTGATGTCCGGATTGTCGTCCTTGACAGCGCTCTCGGGAATGCGCCACCACCCGCGGCCCAGAAGAGACCAGCCTCCCCATTCCCAGCCGCCTTGCGCATACACCCTGTTCCAGCTGCGCGAATCCGGATTCGAGCGGCCGTTCGATTGGTGCAAAAGACCCAGATTGAGCAGCTTCCATCCCGTTTCATTTCCGGTGCCGAAGGTCGCAATCATCTCGGGCTCGTAATCGGTCTCTCGAAAGGGCGATGAATTGCGCGTATTGAACACCTGCCAGTAGGACTGCTGGGTATAAGCGCCCCAAAGGCGCAGGGTTTTCATGCCCCACAAATCGATATTTTGCTGCGTGAGAAAATCCGTCTTGAAGCTCAACTGGAATTTCGCCTCCGCCGCATCCAGATCATAGGGTGCGGCGACCGAACGGCCTGTCGCGGGCGATGAAGGTTGATCGTTGATATTGCTGGATTTCTGGATCAGCAGATAGCTTTGCTGGTGCGGCTGCAACCTGTCCAGCGCGCTCTTTGAGCTGCCTTTGCGGTTATCCAGATCCCACACCCGCGTAAGATAAGAGCGATTGCCCGCAGCACTCCCCGGGCTCTTTGCATCCTGACCGGGCAGCGCTTCTGCCGGAACGCCCGGCGTCCCGGACGCCTCGGACTGAACTGCGGGATGAGGTGCTAGCGCCGCGTTGTCGTAGCACTTCAATCGCTCCGCATCGTTGCCGGGATAATCCCTCGCGCAGCGCATGAAACCTTCCGTTTCCGCCCTGGCAGCGGATGCAATCGCAAAAAACAGCGCAAGCGGAATAATATTTCTTGTCATCAGACCATTATACAAGCGGAAAGCGCGCCAGCACCGGGTAATCCGGCCCGCCGCCCTGCACCATGACAAATTCTTGCACAAACCAGCGCACCGCCTGCATTTCCGGCAGCGTAAAATTGCAGCAGCGGGCATTGCGCAGCAGCGTGATGTGAGGCTTGTATTCGCGCTCTTCAAGCTCGAACCCGTGCCGCGTCAGGCTGCATTGCAGATCGGATACCAGCTTTTGCAATGCCACAGGAATCACGCCAGGCGCCGCATGGATGATGCGATTGTGTTCCCAGTAGCGCACCTGATCGAAAAGAAGCTCGAAGCGCTCTCCCGTCACTTCGCGTGCCGCAAGATGCAACGCCTCGAGGCGCGCCGTCTTTACATCCCCCAGAAAAACCAGCGTGACATGCAGGGTATCGGGACGCATAACGCGCCCCCTGCCCGAAAGCCTCTCCTGCCAAGCAGATAGCGCCCGCCTTGCGCTGGCGTCCGGCCAGAGCGCAAAGAAAATCCGCGTGGCATCCCGTGAAGTATTCATCGCGGTATTCTAGCCTTTATCGTTTCGCAGTCGAGAAGAACGCAGCAATCGGGTAAAATATGCACAAGACAAACCCTGAAGCCGGCCGGCTCATGAACCTCTCTCAGGGCAAAGGAACATCATGACCGTGCGTTTGCGTGAAATCCCCTACAACTACACCTCGTTCTCTGACCGCGAGATCGTGCTTCGCCTTCTGGGCATTGAGGCATGGGACATCATCAACACCCTGCGCACAGAGCGCCGCACGGGGCGTTCCGCGCGCATGCTCTACGAAGTGCTGGGCGATATCTGGGTGGTCTCGCGCAACCCGTATCTGCAGGACGATCTGTTGGGCAACGACAAGCGCCGCAGCGCGCTGATCGATGCGCTGCATCACAGACTGAATGCGATCGACGAGCGCCGCCAGGAAAACAGGCTGGTCGAACGCCTGCTGCAACTGGCACGCCACGCGGTCGACCAGTTTTCCGGCGAATTCGAAACCACGCTTGCGCTGCGCAAGCGCGCCATGCGCGAGTTCTCCCGCATCACGCGCCGCGACAATGTCCAGTTCGACGGACTGGCGCGCGTCTCGCATGTGACGGATGCGACCGACTGGCGCGTGGAATACCCGTTCGTGGTGCTGCATCCGGATACCGAAGAAGAGATCGCAGCGCTGGTGCGCGCCTGCATCGCATTGAAGCTCACCATCGTGCCTAGAGGCGGCGGCACGGGTTATACCGGCGGCGCCGTGCTGCTGGACAAGCGTTCTGCGGTCATCAACACCGAGAAGCTGGACAGCCTCTCGAAGATCGAGCACATCGCGCTGCCCGGCCTCGGGAAGCCCTGTGCCACCGTCCAGTGCGGCGCGGGCGTCGTCACGCGCCGCGTGATGGAAGCGGCCGAGGAAAACGGGCTGGTGTTCGCAGTGGATCCCACGTCGGCCGACGCATCCTGCATAGGCGGAAACGTGTCGATGAATGCAGGCGGGAAGAAGGCCGTGCTGTGGGGGACTGCGCTGGACAACCTCGCCTCGTGGCGCATGGTCACGCCGGACGGCCTTTGGATGACGGTCGAACGCCTTGATCACAACCTGGGCAAGATACACGACACGGAAAGTGCCGCCTTTCGCATCAGCCGTTTCAAGGCGGATGGCAAGACGCTGATCGGTGATCCGGAGGTGCTGACCATCCCCGGCGGCGCATTCAGAAAGACCGGGCTTGGCAAGGATGTCACCGACAAATTCCTGTCCGGCCTTCCCGGCATACAGAAGGAAGGCTGCGACGGCATCATCACCTCGGCGCGCTTCATTTTGCATCGTGCCCATGAGCATACGCGCACTGTATGCCTGGAATTTTTCGGCCAGGTCAGGGAGGCCGTGCCTGCGATCATCGAAATCACCGGGCTCCTGAACAGCGCAAAGCCCTCGCAATTTTCCCAGCCGGTCTTTCTTGCCGGCCTCGAACATCTGGACGAGCGCTACCTCAAGGCGGTAGGCTATGCCACCAAATCCCGCCGCAACATCCGTCCCAAGATGGTGCTGATCGCCGACGTGGTGAGCGACGACGCGGATGCCGCAGCCAGCGCCGCGTCGGCCATCGTGCGCATCGCCAATCTGCGCGATGGCGAAGGATATATCGCGGTCTCTGCCGATGCGCGTAAGAAATTCTGGCTGGACAGGGCGCGCACCGCGGCGATCGCAAAGCACACCAATGCGTTCAAGATCAACGAGGACGTGGTGATCCCGCTGCCGCGCATGGGGGACTACTGCGACGGCATAGAGCGCATCAACATCGAGCTGTCTCTTGACAACAAGATCAGCCTGCTCGATGCGCTGGATGCATTTTTTGAAGGCAGCCTGCCGCTCAATTACCAGGACGACAAGCAGCTGGGCGATGCCGAGCTTTTGGGCAGCCGGGTTCAGGATGCGAAGCAATTGCTAAAGGAAGTGCGCACCCGCTGGGAATGGCTGCACGACAACCTGGACGCGGCCAACGGCGAGACACCCCAAACCGTCTTTCAGGCGCTCCAGGATCACACCCTGCGCGCTTCGTGGAAGCTTGAGGTGCGCGACAAATTGCGCCAGATCTTCAGCGGCGCCACGTATCTGCCCGTGCTCGACGGCTGCGCCGCATTGCACCAGCGTGTGCTAAAGGGTCGCGTGTTCATTGCGCTGCACATGCATGCGGGCGACGGCAACGTGCATACCAACATTCCGGTCAACTCGGACAACTACGAGATGCTGCAGCAGGCTTACCGGTCGGTGGATCGCATCATGCAGTTGGCGAAAGACCTGGGCGGCGTGATCTCGGGCGAGCACGGCATAGGCATCACCAAATTCGACTTCCTCGATGAAAGCGAGATCGCGCCTTTCATCGCATACAAGCAGAAGATAGACCCAGAAGGACACTTCAACAAGGGCAAGCTGCTGCCAGGCAGCAACCTCGAGCGCGCCTACACCCCGAGCTTCAACCTGATGGAACTGGAAAGCCTGATACTCGAGAAGAGCGAACTGGGCGACATTTCCGATTCGATCAAGGACTGCCTGCGCTGCGGGAAATGCAAACCCGTCTGCACCACGCATGTGCCGCGCGCCAACCTGCTGTATTCGCCGCGCAACAAGATACTCGCCACTTCGCTATTGATCGAGGCCTTCCTCTATGAAGAGCAGACACGGCGCGGCGTGTCCATACAGCACTTCGACGAGTTCAACGACGTGGCCGATCACTGCACCGTCTGCCACAAGTGCTTGAATCCCTGTCCCGTGAACATCGACTTCGGCGATGTCTCGATGGCGATGCGCAACTTCCTGCAAAAGCAGGGCAAGAAGAAATATAACCCGATCGCTGCGGCCTCGATGCTTTTTCTTAACAGCAGCGATCCCAACACCATCAAGCTGATGCGCAAGGTGATGATAGAGTGGGCTTACAAGGCCCAGCGCATCGCGCACGGGGTCGCCAGAAGACTGGGGCTTTTCAAGAAACAGACGCCGCCTGCAACCGTCGGCAAGCCCCCCGTCGCCTCTCAGGTCATCCACTTCATCAACAAGCCCATGCCCGGCAATCTGCCCAAGAAAACCGCGCGTGCGCTGCTTGACATCGAGGACAACCGCATCATCCCCATCCTGAGAAACCCGAATCTTTCGAGCGAGGACGCCGAGGCAGTATTCTATTTCCCGGGCTGCGGCTCCGAGCGCCTGTTCAGCCAGATCGGACTCGCAACCCAGGCGATGCTGTATGAAACGGGCGCGATCACCGTGCTGCCGCCAGGCTACCTGTGCTGCGGCTATCCGCAGAATGCTTCCGGCCAGGGCGACAAGGCTTCCCAGATCACGATGGACAATCGCGTGCTGTTCCATCGCGTCGCCAACACTCTGAATTATCTCGACATCAAGACCGTCATCGTGTCCTGCGGCACCTGCATGGATCAGCTCTTGAAATACCAGTTCGACAAGATATTCCCCGGCTGCCGGCTGCTCGACATACACGAATATCTGCTGGAGAAGAACGTGAAGCTGAACGGGGAAATCCGCGGCATGCGCTACATGTACCATGAACCCTGCCATGCGCCGATGAAGACCCATGCCACGCAGAAGGTGGTGGACGGACTGATGGGCATGAGCGTGCCTTTCAACGACCGCTGCTGCGGGGAATCCGGCACGTTCGGGGTCAGCCTTCCGCACATCGCAACCCAGGTGCGCTTTCGCAAGGAAGAGGAAATGCGCAAGGGTGCCGACTCGCTGCGCTCGGACGGTTTCGATGGCAAGATCAAGGTGCTCACCTCTTGCCCTGCCTGCCAGCAGGGACTGTCCCGCTATAACGAGGACAGCGACACCAGCGCCGATTACATCGTCGTCGAGATGGCAAGACACCTGCTGGGAGAGAACTGGCTGCCCGAGTTCGTCGCCCGCGCAAACAGCGGGGGAATCGAGAGGGTGCTGCTTTAGGATTGAGGATTGATCCCGTTTTCCCCTTCTTTTCTTAATCTTCCCGGCCATCCCAATCCTGCTATGATGGGGTCATGCTGATTCTGCCACTCGAACCGACCGACGATCTTGCCGACCCGATATTCAAGGACTCGGCAAGCTGCAGTCGCTGGCTCGGGCAGTTGCAGCTCACCAATCTGCAGTTGGCGCACAGCCAGCTTCTGTACCAGATCGGCGAGTCTAACCGCTACCCGATGAATGGCATGGAGCGGCTGAACACGCTCGAGATCCTGCGGGAAACGGTGGGATTCGTGCAGGAGGACTACGCCAAGAAGCTTATCGACAAGCCGCTGCCGTTAACCGACGACGAGATGACGATCTTCATGTCCATCGTCCAGCTCTGGCAGGCCATGCTGACAGGCTACCAGCGCTGCCTGCAGTTTTACATCTTCGGCGAGAAACAGCTTGCCGATCAGGGCGCGCTGCTGTGCCAGCGCTGCCTCTACTACGGCGGCCTCGAGATATTCGAGTATCTGCGCACGAGATATGAATTCAGCCCGGTACTCTGGCATCAGCTGCACGAGCTTTATACCTATGCCGAACAGCATGAGTTGCAGCAGATCGAGGTCACCGAGCTGGACTGCATGACGAACTGCACCGCGAGCTATGTCAAGACACTGCTTGCCTGCTATGCAAATCCTGCCGAACTGTCGCGCTGGCAGCTGCAGCAGATGAGCCGCTGGCTGTGTCCCTGGAGCACCAATCTCTCCCTTGAGCGCGCTTACAAGCCGGTCAGAATCGACACGGAGCCGCTCGCCGTCGACATCGCAAGCGAGCTGGGACTGCAAAGAGCGGAGAAAATTTCGCACAGGGATTCGGTACGCTATCTGGACATGGCGCCGATGAGCAAGCTGTTGCGCGTCAAGGCCATCCTGCTGCAACAGGGGCAGACCGCCGAGCAGGTGGGGCTCGGGAATCAGTACGACGACCATGCCTGCCACGACCTGCTGATCCTGTTGCATAGGCTATGGTGCGAGAACAAACACAAGCGTTCGAATCAGCGCAAGCCGGTCTCGAGAAGCACCGAGCTTTGCAGTCAGCTCGAGGACATTTACGCGCATCTGTCGCAAAAGGGCGGCAAACCATCCCGCCTCAACAAGCTTGCGATTGTGCAAATCGAGACGATGGGCTATGTGCCCGATGCGGACCGAACAGAAATCGACCATCCTCTGGAATCCTGGCTGATCGAAAACGAGAACATCATCGGCGCGCGCATCACAAGAACCAGCCCGGCAGGAAAGCGCTTCAAGTGCAATCAGCTGATCGCGCTACGCTCGGCCAAATCGTTTTCATTCATGCTGGGCGTCATAGCCTGGATGCAGGTCACCCGGCAAGGCCAGTTGCAGATGGGCATCAAATATCTGCCCGGCCAGCCGATGCCTGTCAGGATCAGCGCGGCCGGCATCAACCTTGCAAGAACCGAGGGGCTGGCCTTCCTGATGCCCGCGCTGCCTTCCATGAAAACGCCTGCGAGCCTGATCTTGCCGCGCGGCTGGTTTCAGCCCGGGCTCGCGCTCGAACTGCGCCAGCCGAATGACGATTTCATGGTCTTGCAGCTTGGCTTCAGCGTGGAACGCGGGTTCGATTTCGAGCGCGTCAGCTTCACGCCCTTGTAAATACTTCGGCTTCCCCGACCGAGCTTGCCGGGAACACCAGCGTGAACGTGCTGCCCTCCCCAACGCGGCTTGCGATCTGCAATCTTGCCTGATGGCGCAACGCGATGCGGTTGACGATCGCAAGGCCCAGCCCCGTTCCGCCCGTCTCGCGTGACCGGCTGCGATCCACCCGGTAGAACCGCTCCGTGAGACGGGGAATGTGCTGCGCATCGATGCCTATGCCGCTGTCCTGAACGGAGAACTCCGGCTGTCCTGAACGCATGACCCAGCTCAGCCTGATCGAACCGCCTTCCGGGGTATAGCGGATCGCATTGCTCACCAGATTGGAAAACGCGCTGCGCAGCTCCTCGCGGTTGCCGTTCAGTTCCAAAGGTCCCGTCATCTCCAGGCTGTATTGATGCTTCCCGCCGCTCAACATCTGGCCGTCCCGATATACCTCGGCAAGCAGCAACTCCATGTCGACCCGCTCCGTGCGCAGCGGACTGTGATCGTTTTCCAGGCGCGACAGGGTCAGCAAATCAGACACGAGATGATCCATGCGGCGCGTCTGGTCCGCCATCAAATCCAGCACATGCCTGATCCTGTCATGCGAAAGATCCGGCATGTCCTGAAGGTTTTCGACGAAACCGTTCACCACGGTCAACGGCGTGCGCATCTCGTGGGATACGTTCGCGACGAAATCACGGCGCATGGTCTCGATGCGCTCTAACTGCGTGATGTCGCGGCTGATCATGAGATGCTTGTTGCCGCCGTAGGGCACGAACTTGATGGAAAGCACCATGTCCTCGTGGCGCGCCGCTTTCATCACCAGCGGCTCGGCATAATTGCCTGCGCGCAAATAATCGATGAATTCGGGCTGGCGCACGAGATAGGTGATGTCCTGCAGGATGTCCCTGTTTGGATTGAGTCCGAAATGCTGCTCGGCGAGCGGGTTGCACCACTCGACGCGGTTGGCCTCATTCAGGCTCACCACGCCCTCGGGGAGCGCAGCGGTCGCCTGCTCGATGTGCTGCAGCTCGTCGGCCAGTTCCTTCTTGGTCTGGTTGTGGCGCTTGACCATCTTGTAAAGCCTGGAGAACACATCATCCCAGATGCCTCCCCCGTCGGGTATGCTCTCGAGGCGCGCGTCGTTCAACCATTGCCCGAGCTTGTAGAGCTGCCTTGCGCGATAAGCCATCACGGCAAGCAAAAGCAACAGCATGAAGGACAGCGCAATAACCGCCGAGAACACGGCCCAGAGCAGAAACGCGAACAGCGCGCCATAGACCACCGGCAGACTCACTCTTATCCAGAAATCCTGCAAGGCAAACACTCTCTATAAGTGCGGGGTGGTCGAATCAACCCGCGGTTAAAAACTGGTGGAAAAACGGTAGCCGCTGCCGCGCACGGTCTGGATCAGGCTGTCCAGTCCGCTGTGTTCGAGCGATGCGCGCAGGCGGCGGATATGCACGTCCACGGTTCTCTCCTCGACGAATACCTGGGTGCCCCAGACCTGGTCGAGCAGCTGGGTGCGACTGTACACGCGCTCCGCATGTGTCATGAAGAAATGCAGCAGGCGGAATTCGGTAGGGCCGAGATCGATGGATTTCCCTTGTGCGGATACGCGGTGCGACACCGGGGACAGTTCCAGTCCTCCTGCGCTCACCTTGTCGTCGGACAGCGTGGGTATATGGCGGCGCATCACGGCGCGGATGCGCGCCATCAGTTCGCGCGGCGAGAAAGGCTTGGTGATGTAGTCATCCGCACCCGACTCAAGCCCCAGCACCTTGTCGCGCTCATCCCCCCTTGCAGTCAGCATGATGATGGGTATGGACCTGGTCTGCTCTTCGCTGCGCAGCTGTCTTGCGAGAACCACGCCGCTGGTTGTGGGCAGCATCCAGTCGAGCAGGATGAGGTCAGGCGCCTGCACCCTGATCTGCTCCCAGGCCGATTCGGCATCTGTCGCGCGCAGCGCCACGAACCCTGCCTGATTGACGTTGAATACCAGCAACTCCTGTATCGCCGGCTCGTCTTCCACAACCAATATCTTCGCTGTCATCATTCCTCCTTACCGTTGAGGCCGCCAGAATATGAATAATTTATGACAGGAAGATGACAA
>VFSW01004049.1_pt1 | contig 21883 bp, 18 predicted proteins | sample 5358111 | NCBI WGS metagenome assembly VFSW01 (sample SAMN11554181, study PRJNA540505) | mine drainage metagenome | isolation source: sediment from site ElyBrook_90M | place: USA: Ely Copper Mine, Vershire, VT | collected 2017 | reverse complement strand
CAGGACATTCAGAAAATTTTTTACTTCATGTTGATCATGACGATAGGGCACCCGGGTTGTCAGGAACACGCCCCGCCCCTCGGTATCAAATCCTATTCGTTTCGGAGCGCCGCATAACCACGCGATAACGGCGCTCGAGAGTGAACGTTTGAGCACATACACTTTATCGAAGTGCCGTTGCCGAAGGTCCCTGAAGAAAGCAAACTTTGCCGAAAGAGTGCGATGAGCACCTCTGCTGTCGGCATGAATCGTAACCGGGTCCCAGTAAATCATTTCATCAACATAGGGTATTCCCCGCACAACCTCCGACGAACCGGGCGCCACCATCCAGGCGATAAAGGCATCGGGCTCGGCACGGCGCAGATTTCGAAGGAACGGCACGGTCAAGACCGTATCGCCGATAAACCGGTAGCGCATGACGAGTATTTTCTTCGCCGATGTCTTCATCAACCGTCCTTTTTAACCTGTTCGATGATCCACTCCGCGGCTTCGTTGATGGTATGGGCGATAAAATCGGGATCTTTGAGATGAGCAGGTCTTGCGTTCCCTTTCTCGTCGGACCCGTAGCCGGTCTTGACGATAATGGAGTGCGCACCGGCCCTCTGGCCGAGCTCGACATCGCTCCACTTGTCGCCGACAACATAGGATTGCTTCACATCGATATCGAGGTCCCGGCTGGCCCGATCAATAAGACCGGTCCCGGGCTTTCTGCAGTCACACTCTTTGGTATGGTGCGAATTACCCGCTGTGGGATGGTGCGGACAGTAATAAATCGCATCAAGCCGCGCGTTGTCATCTTGCAGCATCTGCTTGAGGCGCTCATGGATTTCGTGGAGCCGCGATTCGGAGAAATACCCGCGGGCGATCCCCGACTGGTTCGTCACCAGAACGACCAGGAGGTTTGCGTCGTTTAACCGTTTGATTGCCGCGCCGGCGCCGGGAATCAAGCGCAGCTCGGCAACAGCGCTCAAATAGCCAACCTCTTCGTTTACCGTACCATCCCGGTCAAGAAAGACAGCTTTCTTCATAATATCCTCGAAAGAAATTGCTCCCACTCGTTACGTTCAATAACCTCAAGTTCGATGCAAAGTGCCCAGATCCCTTCCGGCCTCAGGTCTTTAAGGCGAGTCATGTCTTTTTCCGTCGTGATGATCATGTTGACCTGGGCGTCGGCGGCCTTCTTGAAGATGTTGGCAAGGTCCGACCTCTGATAGTGATGATGATCGGGATAGGCGCTTTCCGCTGCAATGGAGACGCCGAGTGAAGTCAGTAAGGAGGTAAGTGACAGGGGCCGCGCGATACCGGAAAAAGCAAGGGCCTTTACATTGCGAAGGGCCGTGAGGGGTTTCCTTTCACCGGTGGAGCAATCCACGAGGTCAAGCGGCCGATGACGAGAAGTGAATATCTCCGCCTGCGTATTGCGCCTGATGGATTCCAGGAGCCCGGCCATGCTCTCTTTTTTATCGGTCCGGGTGACGATTATTGCCTGGGCGCGTCCGAGTGCCGAGACCGGCTCACGCAGAATGCCGGCAGGAAACAATTTCCCATTGCCAAAGGGGTCTGTTGCGTCCACGAGGACGATGTCGAGAGATCTCCTGAGCCGTTGGTGCTGAAATCCGTCATCGAGAATAACCACATCAACGGGGAACCGCTGAAGGGCGCGCTGAGCGGCTTGATACCGGTTGCTCCCCACAACAACGGGCACGTGGGGAAGCCTTGAAGCGATCAGAACCGGTTCATCGCCGCCCGTTGAGGCATTCGCAAGTAGGGAACGGCCGTCTGACACGACCTCCACCTGCGATTCATCCCTGCGTCCGTACCCGCGGCTGACCACGACGGGGTGTTTCCCGCTTTTGGCCAGGAATTCCGCGACAGCGATGACAGCCGGCGTTTTCCCGGTGCCGCCGAGGGTGATATTTCCTATGGAGACGACCGGGCAGGAAACTTTGTTGCTCCCAAGCAGCTTCAGCCGAAAGAGCATAGAACGAAAACGGATCAGTGCGCCGTACAGCAGAGAGAGGGCAAAGAGAACAGCGCCGAAAAACGGCGACTGTCTTCTGCCGTACATCAGATCTTCGACAAAGGACTTAGTGAGCAACGATCAACCTGCTGATGGCCTCGATGGTTTTTTTTGCAGCGCCGGTGTTGGCCTCAATCACTCTGAAAGCGCGCTCTCCCATGCTTTTGGCCCGTTCGCCGTCCGCCAGGAGGGCATTGAACTCGGCATAGAGCTCACCCTTGTCTTTCACCATGATGCCGCCGCCGGAGGAGATGAGGGCTTCGGAGATTTCTTTGAAATTGAACATGTACCGGCTGAAGATGACGGGCTTTTTCATTGCCGCCGGTTCGAGCAGGTTGTGCCCGCCCACCTTGACGAGGCTGCCGCCGACAAAAGCGATGTCGCACACGGCATAGAAGGACCGTAGTTCACCGATCGTATCGAGGAGCAGCACGTCCTTGACCGGCCCGCGGAGAGACGTCCTGCGCTGGCATTCGTATCCGGCGCTGTTGATGACCCCTTCCACCTCGTCGAAACGCTCGGGATGACGCGGCGCGATAATAAGGAGGAGCTTGGGATACTTCTCGCGCAGCCGGGTAAAAACCTCGAGCAAAGCGGCCTCTTCTCCCCGGTGCGTGCTTCCCGCGGTAATGACCTTTCTGCCGGCAGAAATTGCGACGGGATTGGCCTGGGTCCCCTGAATCTTCTGGTCAAACTTAAGATTGCCCGTCACCATGACTTTTCCCGGGTCCGCGCCGATGTCCCTGATCCTTTGAGCGTCTTCCTCGGACTGCATGCAAAAGAGCGTCACCTGGTCAAAGACCATTCCGAAAAACTTTCTGAATTTCTGATAGTTTTTATAGGAATGAGGCGATATCCGTCCGTTGATCACGGCAGAGGGAATGCCCTGCCGTTTGAGCTCCCGGAAGAAATTCGGCCAAAGTTCCGTTTCAGCAATCAGCACGATCTCGGGGTTGATGCCCTTGATGACCCTGCGGATAATGCAGGGGTAATCGAAAGGAAAATAGAAGATCGCATCCGCTTCCGGCACCCTGCGACTTGCCGTAAAATGACCGGTGACCGTGACCGTGGAGAGAATGAGCTTCCGATGGGGATACTTTTTCTTGAGCTCCCGGATAAGCGGATGGGCCGCCATCACTTCACCGACAGACACAGCATGCACCCAGATGGGTCGCGTACCCTTGATCACCCGCATCACGCTCTTGCGCAGACGGCCGAGCTTTTGGGTCAGACCGCCCCGGTACTTGGGCGCCGTGATCAGTTTAAAGAGCACCACCGGCGAAAGGAAAACGGTGGCAACGACAAGAAATATATTGTAGATGACATACATGAATCGACCTCACGATTGCGTTTTGAAGTAATCGTCCGCCCTGGCCATGAGCCCATTGAGTGCCGCTGCCAATTCTTTTCCTTTTGCCTGTAGAACGTCCTCAGAGGTTCCCGTGACCGTAATCGGCTCCCCGTAGAGAACAACCCCCGTTGTGAACGGCATCGGCAGCAGGTACTTGTCCCAGACCTTTTCGAGGATCCAGTAGCGTTTCGCACTGGTGATCACCGGTACGATGGGCTTGTTCAGTTTCCCCGCCACATACAACACGCCCTGTTTTGCCTCGTGCAGCGGGCCGCGCGGGCCGTCTACAGCGACCGCGATATTCCTGCCTTTTCGTAAACCGTCGATCAGGCCGAGGAGCGCCCGTTCCCCCTTGCGTTTACTAGAACCGCGAACGACGGCAAAGCCGAACCGTTTCAGGATCCCGGCCTGGATCTCGCCATCGCGGCTCTCGCTTGCATTGATCACGACTCCTGAATTCCGGTGGCTGTGGAACAGGAGAAACTGTCGTCCATGCCAGAAGGCATAGATGAAGTTCTTCCCTTCCGAGGTGAGCCGGTCAGGAACCGTCTTGTTCACGAACCGCATCCGGACAGTCCGGCTCCACAGGGAAAGAATGATCCAGCCGATAAACGATAAGAGCCGCGCTCTCAGCATCACATCGTCCTTGTGGAGGGTTCTTCGCGAAATTGCTGTTCATACAGGTTCTTGTATTCCCCTCCCCGGGACAAGAGCTCCTCATGCCTGCCCTGTTCCACGATCCTGCCGTCCTTGAGCACGATGATACGGTCGGCATTCATGATGGTTGAGAGGCGATGCGCGATCACGAAGCTCGTCCTGCCCTGCATGAGCGTATCGAGGGCCTTTTGCACTTCCCGTTCCGACTGCGTATCGAGGGACGAGGTGGCTTCATCGAGGATAAGGATCGGCGCGTCTTTGAGCAGTGCCCGTGCAATTGCGATCCGCTGGCGCTGTCCTCCCGAAAGTTTGACGCCGGACTCCCCAATCACGGTTTCGTACCCCCGCGGAAGCGCCTGAATGAACTCATCGGCGTACGCGGACCGGGCGGCCCTAACCACATAGTCGAAGGGCTGGGCCGTATTGCCGTAGGCAATGTTGTTTTTCACCGTGTCGTTGAACAGGAACGTCTGCTGCGTGACGATGGCCATCAAAGAGCGAAGCGATGCGATGGAAACGTCCCGGAGGTCCCGGCCGTCGATGGCGATGGACCCGTTGGTCACATCGTAGAACCGGGGGATGAGGTTTGCCAACGTCGTCTTTCCCCCGCCGCTCTTTCCCACGATGGCAATGGTCTCTCCGGCCTTGACCGTCAGGTCGATGTCCTTCAGAACCAGGGCATCTTCATACTTGAACGATACGTTCTTAAACTCGATGGTTCCGAAACCGCGAAGCAGGGTAACCGCGCCTGCGCGGTCCCTGATCTCCGGCGCCGTATCCAAAACCTCGAAGATGCGCCTGGCCGCTGCGACGCCGTCCTGGACAGTGCTGTTTACGTTATTCAGGTCTTTAATCGGGCGGTATAAAAAATACAAAGCCGTCATAAAAGAGAAAAATTCTCCCACCGTCATTTTGCCCTGAATAATCCAGTAGCCGCCGACAAAAATGACCATTGCGATCCCGAACGTGTTGATGACCTCCATGATCGGGGAAGACATCGCACTGGTCTTGATTATCCGCATGAGCGAATTAAATAGTCCGTTATTTCGTTCGGCAAACCTTCTGTTTTCGTAGGGCTCCATTCCGAATGCCTTCACAATGCGGATTCCGGCGATGGTCTCATGCAGGTGCGTCGTCAGGTCGCCATACTGTTCCTGCATTGCCGTGCTCGTCCGCCGGAAGCGCCGGCTGAACTTAGAGAGCGCAATGCCGAGCAGCGGCAGAACCAGCACGGAGAAGGCAGCAAGGCGCCAGTCCTTGTAAATAATGTATACGATCAGGGCCACCATGGTAAAGAGTCCCTGCACAAGACTGGAAGGCGCCCGGGTCAATGCTCCCTGAACAAGATTCGCGTCATTGATGATCCGGGAAATAAGCACGCCGGTCGGTGTCCTGGTATAGTACGCAAAGGAAAGAGAGGTCAGGTGCCTGTACAACTGATCGCGAATATCATTGACGATCCGCTGACCGATATAACCCAAAAGGTAGTCCCGGGCGTACGACGCGGCCCCTTTGAGGATGACCACGACGACGAGTGCAGGCGGCAGGAGCAGCAGGAGCTTCATGTTCTTGTTCAAGAAAACGTTGTCCAGGACCGGCTGCACGAGATAGGCTTGCAGGGAGATCAAGGCGCTCGTCAGAATCATGAAAACCGCGGACCAGGCAAGACGGACCTTGTAGGGCCTGAGATATATTAAAAGCCTCTTATAGATTTCCATATGATTAGTATCCGGCCTGGGCCAGCACTTCCCTGACTACCGAGGCGGCCCGCGCGGACGCTCCAGAATCGCCTAATCGCGTTCTTACTCCCGCAAGATCGCTCCGCATACGATTATAGTAAACGGTATCGCTCAGCAGGGACGTTATGGCATCAGCCATGTTCTCCGGCGTCGAATCGTTCTGGACCAGTTCGGGGACGATCCGTCTGCCGGCGACGATATTCACGAGGCCGACGTTCTCCACCCCTCGCACGATTTTCGTGAGAAGAAAATAGTTGAGCGCCGAAATGCGGTAGGCAATCACCATCGGCACGGCCATGAGCCCGGTCTCAAGCGTGGCGGTTCCCGAAGCAACGATCGACGCGTCCGAGGCCTTGAGCACGTCATACACTCTGCCTTCGACGATCCGTACCGGCACATCGGGCGCCTGTTCTACAAAAGCACGGACAAAACCCCGGTCAAGCGTGGGCGCCAGAGGAAGAACAAACTGTAAATCGTTAAACCGGGACGCGAGGATCCGCGACGCTTTCAGCATATCGGGCAGCAAATGGATGATTTCAGACGTCCTGCTCCCGGGCAGAAGAGCTATGGTTCTCCCATGGGAATCGAGCCCAAAGTCTTTCTTCGCCTGGTCCTTGGTCAGGTTCGATTGGACAACGTCCGAGAGGGGATGGCCCACGAACCGAACATCAACGCCCGCTTTCTCATAGAGCGGCACTTCAAAGGGAAAGACGACGATCATGACTTTTACCAGGCGGGCGATCGTCCTGATCCTGCCCTTGCGCCATGCCCAGACCTGGGGGCTGATGTAATACAGAACGGGAATGCCGAGTTTCTTTGCCGCCTTCCCAAGCATGATATTAAAGTCGGGGAAATCGATCAGGACGAGGAGGTCCGGCCGCTCGTCCCGCAAGAACCGCTTGAGCTTTTTATAGACCCGGCAGATCACCGGGAGGTGGGTCAGCACCGCCGTGATCCCCACGACGGAAATCTCCGAAGCATCGGCCAGCAGATGCACACCGGCCTCTTTCATCCGGACACTACCGACGCCGTACAGCGCAATCGACGGGTCCTGGTTGCGGAGCTCCCGTACCAGGTTGGCGCCGTGCAGATCGCCGGACGCTTCCCCGGTCATGATCATGACCTTTTTCATATCTCTATGCCGGCTTCTGTCCCCTGTCTTCTGTCTTTTGTCTGTATTCTGTCCTCTATCTCTCTTTTCACAGCGCCTTCTTTACCGCATCAGCCACGTGCCGGATCTGTCCTTCGGTCAATTCGGGATACATGGGGAGAGACAATACTTCCTGCGCAGCCTGCTCTGCCGCAGGCAGGCTCCCCGGCTTCATGCCCAGGTCCTTATACGCCGTCTGCAAATGAAGCGGGACAGGATAGTAGATCATGGACGACGTTACGTTCCCTTCGTCAAGCTTCTTCTTGACAGCATCCCGGTTTTTGACCCGGATCGTATACTGGTGGAACACATGCTTTGTGCCGCTCTGTTCTATGGGCGTCTGAACGCCGGGCACTGCAAGATATTTTGCATACAGCGCTGCATTGGCGTTGCGTTTTGCGTTGTATTCATCGATATGTTTGAACTTGATCCGAAGAATAGCCGCCTGGATCTCGTCAAGCCGGCTGTTGTACCCGATCTCATCGTGGTAGTACCGGACGCGGCTTCCATGGTTTCGCAGGCTTTGCATATGCTCGGCAAGTTTTGCGTCATCGGTGATCGCCATGCCGCCGTCGCCGTAACATCCCAGGTTCTTGCTCGGGAAAAAGCTGAAGCAGCCGATGTCGCCGAACGCCCCTGTCTTTTTACCTTGATACTCTGCGCCGAAAGACTGGGCGCAGTCTTCGACGACCCGGAGATCGTGTTTCTTTGCGAGCTCCATGAGTCCGTCCATGTCCGCCGGATGACCGTAGAGATGGACCGGGATGATCGCCTTTGTTTTTTTCGTGATCGCTGCTTCTAGCTTCGTGATATCCATGTTGAACGTATCGCGCCGGATATCCACGAACACCGGCACCGCGCCGACGTAGGAGATCGCCTCAGCCGTGGCGATAAAGGTGAACGGCGAAGTAATGACCTCGTCGCCGCGCTTGATGCCCGCGGCGAGCAGAGCAAGGTGCAAGGCGTCCGTTCCCGAAGCCACTGCCACGGCATGCTTCACCTTGTGATAACCGGCAACCTCCTCCTCGAGCGCCCTGCCGTGCGGCCCGAGGATAAAATGGGTGCTTTGGAGAACGCCGAGGACCGCCCTATTAATCTCATCCTGGATAGATTCGTACTGGATCTTCAGGTCAACCATGGGTATCGACATGCGTAGAATGCTCCCTTATCTGTTCAAGTATGCATCAACGTGCTGCGTCATGCGTCAGCTTTTCACGGGAACGAATCCCGTGATTCCGTTGGCGATCATATCGGTAATCATCCCGGCCAGGGCGAGGGCCCGCCGTCCTTCGCTGCCCGAGACCAGGGGCCGCGTATTGGTCTGAACGCTCCGGATAAAAGCCCGTATTTCTTCATTCAGGGTATCGCGGCGCTCCGTGGAGACATCTTGCGAAATCAGTTCAGGGGAAACACCGGTCCCCTTGCGCGATATTATCGCTTTCTGAGTCTGGTAATCGGAAGCATACACGCGCTCGTTGTCGAATACGCGAAGCAGCCGTTTTTTCTCTTCCGACACCCTGCTCGCAGTAACATCGGCAACGCAGCCGTTCTCGAAAACAATGCGCGCAGCAGCTATATCGATTTCCTTCGTGATGACCGAAGCGCCGGCGGCGCACAATTCCCTCGGTTCCGAACCGGCCAGATCAACGACAATATCGAGGTCATGGATCATGAGGTCCAGCACCACATTCACGTCCGTGCAGCGGACCGTAAACGGCGCAGCCCGTTCGGACGTCATGAACCGGGGCGAGGTGAGCATGGCCTTGATTGCAGTGACCGCGGGATTGAACCGTTCTATATGGCCGACCTGGAGCACCAGCCTTTTGTCCGAGGCAAGCTTGATGAGTTCATCGGCCTGCTCAAGCGTAACGGTCATCGGTTTTTCGAGCAGGACGTGCACGCCCTGTTCGAGGAACATTTTTGCTACCCCGTGATGCCCTCTGGTGGGTACAACAATGCTCACTGCATCGATCAGCCCAAGCAGCTGCCGGTGATCTGTGAAAGAACGCGTGTTCAGTTTCTTTGCGATCTCGGCAGCACGTCCGGGATCCGCGTCAGCGACGCCGACCAGCTCGACGTCGGGATGGGCGGCGTACTTTTCAGCATGAAACCGGCCAAGGTATCCCACGCCAATGACTCCGACTTTGATCGTCCTCATGCGATTGCTTCCCGCTCCTTAGCAACGGCGACGATGGCGATGCCCGACCGGTCCGCTTCAGCCGCCAGCTCTTTCTGATCAAAGATAATGGTCTTCCCCGCCTCAACAGCCAGACAGGAGGCCTTCACTTCCTTCATCGTTTGGATGGTCTGCATCCCGATCGCGGGAAGATCGAACCGGAGATCCTGCTGCGGCTTGCAAATTTTCACAACCACGGCGCCCTTTCCGCACAGACGGCCGCCGCGGCGAATTGCTTCGTCGGTGCCTTCAATTGCCTCAACGGCGAGAACCGCCTGGTTTTTGACCACGACGGTCTGGCCGATGTCCAATTTCCCGATCTCTTTGGCCATTTGCCAGCCGAACTCGATATCCAGCCGTTCATCCTTGGAGGGTTTCCTTCTGGTCAGGATGCCCGCTGGCGCAAGGATATTGTCGAGATAGAGCGTTGATTCGCGGACCGTGATCCCCTCCGACTCCAGTTCGGCCGCCACGGCGCGGAGGATCGAATCGTCTTTCTTATAGAGCATCTTGGCTAACAGTGCCGCCGCGCGGAGGTCGGGCATCCCCCCTTGAAACAAGCGGGTCTTCTTGATCCCCCCTGCCATCAAAACGTCATGGACACCCTGTTCCTTGAAAATGGAGATGAGCTTGCCGAGCTGCCCGACCTTGATCCAGAAAATACCGTCCACCCACTGCGAAAGCTCGGGAAGGGTTTCCCCTTCGTGGGCCACAGCAATGACTTGCAGCCCTTTCTCCTTCGCTGCGCGCGCAAAAGCTATTGGAAACGTTCCGTTGCCGGCAATTAACCCGATTTTGTCCATACGGTCGTATCGTTCTACCTTGTAACGCCCCGTTTCGAGCTTTTAATGAATTCCACGAGCTGCATGGCTTCCGGTGACGCATGCAGTTCTTCGGTGACCTTCTGAAGCGCTTCGTCCTGCGTCATGCCGGAACGGAAGATGATTTTATAGGCCTTCTTCAGGATCGTTATCGTCTGGTCGGAAAAACCTTTTCTTTTGAGGCCAACCAGGTTCAACCCATAGAGCTGCGCCCGGTTGCCTGCTGCGCTCACGAACGGCGGGATGTCCAGCGTCACTGCCGACTGGCCGCCGATGATGGCATAGGCGCCGATCCTCGCGAACTGGTGCACCGCAACGATACCGCCGAGGATCGCATGGTCGCCGATCACGATGTGTCCGCCGAGGGCCACCGAGTTTGCCATGATGATATTGTTGCCGAGTTTGCAGTCGTGCGCCACATGAGAATAGGCCATGAGAAAATTCTTGTTCCCGATCTCGGTTTTCCGGTCTTCCTTGGTCGTCGCCCGGTGAACCGTTGCGCATTCACGAATCACATTGTCGTCCCCGATGATCAGATAGGTCTCTTCGTCCCGGTACCCGATGTCCTGAGGGGCCGCGCCGATGCTCGAAAAGGGGAAAATATGGTTTCGCTCGCCGACGGTTGTCCAGCCCTCAATCAGAACGTGGGAGCAAATCTTCGTCCCCGCACCGATGGAAACATGTTCACCGATGACCGTATAGGGGCCGATCTCAACATCCTCGGCGATCCGCGCATTCGGATGGACTATTGCTGTTGGATGGATGCTCACCTGTGCTGTTCCTCACTCTTCCCCACGATCATTTATCGACGATCATAGCCATCATCTCGGATTCGGCAACAACGGCGCCGTCCACCTTGGCTTCTGCTTTAAAGCTCTTGATATTACCGCGGTTCTTAATGAGTTCCAGCTCGAACCGCACCTGGTCTCCGGGAATTACGGGCTTGCGGAACTTGGCTTTATCAATGCTCATGAAATAGAGGACCTTTTTTTTCGCCTCTCCCTCGGGCAACGATTTGAGCGCCATCACGCCGCCGGTCTGCGCCATGGCTTCAAGCAGCAACACGCCCGGCATGATCGGGTGTCCGGGAAAATGTCCCTGGAAAAAAGGCTCATTGATAGTGACGTTCTTCATACCTACGATCCGTTTGTTCTCCTCAAATTCGAGTATCCGGTCAATCAGCAAAAAAGGATACCGATGAGGTAGAAAATCCATGATCTCGTGAATATTCATCATACGAATTCCCCCCTTATGTACCGCTTGCCCGTGCCTTCAAATCTTCCACCTGCTTCTGAAGTTCGGCAATATTTTTTTTCAATTCCGGCAGTTTCGGCAGGACCGCCTGCACCTTAAGCCAGGTTCTGAGCGGCATGGCATTGAACCCGGCAACGATCTGGCCCGCCTCGACATCCCTGACAATGACTGCCTTGCCGCCGGCCATTGCCCGGTCGCCGACAATCGTATGATCGGACACGCCGGCCTGGCCGGCCAAAACCACATAATCGCCGAGGGTGCTGCTGCCGGCGACTCCGGCCTGTCCCGCGAGCAGGCAATGCTCCCCGATCGTCACATTGTGGGCGACATGCACCTGGTTGTCGAGCTTGGTGCCTTTTTTGATGATCGTATTCCCGAGCGTTGCCCGGTCGATGGAACAGTTGCCGCCGATCTCAACATCGTCCTCGATGATCACGCCGCCCACCTGCGGGATCTTGTGGTGCCGGCCGCCCTCGGTCACGAACCCAAACCCGTCGCTTCCGATTTCCGTGCCTGCGTGGATGATGACGCGTTGTCCTATCGTTACCCGTTCGCCTATGCTGACGTTCGGATAAATGACGGAATCGTCGCCGATGATCGATCCGCTCCCCACATACACCCCGGGATAGAGCGTTACCCGGTCCCCGATTTTCGCTCCATCGGCGATCACCGCGCAGGGATGCAAGGAAAGATCGGAACCCAAAACAACGTCACGTCCGATCACCGTCCTGTCGCTTATACCGCTTGAACAATAGGGTTTGACGTAGAATATTTCCAGGACCCGCGCAAAGGCCAGGCGCGGGTTTTTCACTCGGACCAGAGGCAGATGCATGACGGGCGTATCGAGCGGGACAAGCGCTGCCGCAGCGCGTGACCCTTCGAGGTCTTTGAGATTCTGCAATCCGGCGATAAAGGTGATCTGCCCTTCTCCGGCATCGCGAACTCCCGAAGCGCCGCTGATCTCAACGTCTTCAGGACATGACCCCTGGCCGCCCAGTATGTTTGCCAGTTCCTTTAACTTCATTACGTTTCCGCCCCGTCAAAAAGGATGCAGCCTCTTACGGCTTCGCATCTTCTTTTATTTTCTTATCCATATCGGCGATCACCTTGCTGGTCAGATCAAGATCCTCGTCTCCATACAGGACCGCAGGCACCTCGGCCTTCGAAAGAATGTTGATGGTCTTGCTGAGCACCAGGGAAATTTTCTCTTTCTTTGCGATGTCCTTGAGAATAACGACCATCTGCTGATTGAATTCGTTTGAAAGCTCCTCGTTTTTCTTGCTGATCTCGCCGCTGAACTCCTCCCGCTTTTTCTGAAAATCGCTGATTTTCCGGGAGATGGTATCTTCCTTCTCTTTCTGGGCTTTGTCGGTCAGCAGTTTTGCCTGCTTTTGTTTCGTATAATCGTCCTGGAGCGCCTGGATATCACTGGCGTCCTCATCGAGAATCTTCTTCCGGCTTTCGTAATACTCGCGCACGACGCCCTGATATTTTTTCCCGAGTTGTGTTTTATCAAACACCGCCTGTGTGTCGACAAAGGCAATTTTGTTGCCCGCCGCCATGGCACTCGATGCCAGAAGCAACAGAGTTACAGCTACAATGACAATTTTTTTCATGAGACTTCCTCCTTTAAGAATCTGAAAATGTATGGTAACGCAATTTCACCGCAGTTTTCTTGACAAACATCCGTATCAGAACATGGCGCCGATGGAAAAATCGAATTGGCTCGCCTGGTCTTGCGGCCGCTGCTTGACGATATATCCCCATTCGAATTTGAGCGGTCCGATCGGAGAAAGCCACCAGAACCCCCAGCCAAAAGACTGCCGAAGCGCTGAAAAGGTTACCGTCTCGTTGGTGTCAAAAGCTTTTCCTATGTCATAGAAAAGCACGCCTTTGAGCCTGGCTGCCGGCACGATCGGGAAACTATATTCAAAATTATAAATCATCTCCTTCGTCCCGCCGAGCACGTTCGATTGGGAATCAATGGGTCCGTCGGCGCCAAACCGGAACCCCCGGACCGTCGATGGGCCACCCACGTAGAACCGTTCCGCCAAGGGGACTGGTTTCTCAATAAGGGAATTGACGACACCATACCGGCCGCGCGCCATGAATACCGTGTCCCAGAACAGAGGAAAATACCAGGCCGAATCACCGACCGACTTGATAAAATTCGGGTCGCCGCCGAGCGGGCCGCCTGCGTATTCGACGAAGATGCTGTTCTTCGAACCCGTTTTTGGATCAAGATAGAAATCGCGCGTGTCCCTCGTGAGACTCCAGGTAAGCGCGCTCGTTGTGATGCTATCGCCGTAGCTGTCAAGCTGTTGCTGAAGAGTGAACGGCGCTGTTGAGGTAATATTGGTGACGAACGAGTTGTCCAGACTGTACCGGAGCGATGTCGAGACATATTCGTTGAAGTTTTTCCCCGCCGACAGGGCGAAACCGTTCGTCCTGAGATCATACCCGTCATACTGCTGGGTCTGATTATAAAGATCCACTCTCCCCCATATCGGCTTGTCGAAGAGGTAAGGCTCCATGAAACTGAGCATATAAAGGTTGGTCGTCCCGGCCTGACCCCACTGGAGCTTTAATTTGAGAAGCTCGCCGCGGCCAAACAGGTTGCCCTGCGTTATCTCGGCCATGCCGACCAGTTTGTCGACCGAGCTGTATCCGCCGCCCACGCTGAGCGTCCCCGTAAGCTTCTCTTTCACCTTCACATCGAGGTCCATGATCGATTCCTGTTGTCTGCGTTCAGGCACGATCTCCACGGTTTCAAAGAAGTTCAGGTTGTTGAGCCGCTCGTAACTCCTCTTCAGCGCCTTCTTGCTGTACAGGTCTCCTTCTACGAGCCGCATTTCACGCCGTATGACTTTGTCTCGCGTCTTGCTGTTGCCCGAGATGTCGATCCGGCCGATCCGCACTTCGCCGCCCTCCTGGATATCGATGGTAACAGCGACCGTTTTTTTGTCCTGATCGATATTGAAGAGCGGAACAACGTTTGCAAAGGGGCGCGCCAAACTGTCGTAGTGGTCGATGATCTTGTTGACGTCCTGCCTGAGCACATCCCTGCTGAAGATGTCGCCCTTTTTTAGCTTTGTTTCTTTTTCCAGGTCTTCTGTTGATATGATCTGGTTGCCCTTGAAGGTCACGTCGCCGACCCGGAACTGCTCGCCTTCCTTGATATTGATGCGAATAACAAGTTCGCTTTTCCGCACAAAGGTCTTTTCCGGGCCCCAGAAGTAACATTCGCGAAAGGTGTACTGTTTCGGTGCGATGACCGGTTCCCCTACCTGGACCTGAATATATCCCTTGTTGTAGTAAAGGTTTTTAATAGTCTCGAGATCATCCCTCAGTTCGTCCGTCCGCAAGGCTCCGCTGCGGCCAAGAAAGGAAAAAAACCAGTGCTCCTGCGTTTTGAGGGGTTCCTTCAGTTCCTTCGATGAAATGGCCTTGTTGCCCGTAAAGATAATATCCGCTATCTTTACCTTTGCCCCTTCTTCGATATAGAAAACAACGCTTCTATCTCCGCCCGGGAGTTCATTGATCACGGGGACGACCACAACATCGTAAAATCCCGCATCCTGGTATTTGAGCCGGATCTTCTCGGCATTTTCATTGATCAGCTGGAGGTTAAGCGCCGTTCTCGGGAGCAGCGTCAGTCCCTCCTTCAGCTTTTCCGTGGTCAGTTCCTCGTTGCCTTCGAAGGTTATTTCCCTGATGAGCGGTTTTTCCTTGACCACAAAGATGACTTTGAGGCCGTTCTCAAACCCCTCGGTTCTCACCTGGACGTCTTCAAAATGGCCCATTTGGTACAACGCTTTGATATCATCCTTGATCAGGGACGGAGAAAACACTTCTCCCTCCCGCGTCTTGATCTTGGCCAGGATCGTCGCGGTCTCTATCCTCTTGTTCCCCTGTACTTCGAGTAAGGTAACCTTCACGTCTTCTGCCGCGGCGGGGAACGCGAAAAAAGAAAGCAGGAAGAAAAACACGATCCCGAGTGCTGCAGCACGTTGTTTCTGCACGTTGACGACACCCTCCAAAATTCTTAATAAGAACGGATTACTATAGCATGGAGCGAAAAGGGTGTAAACAAAAATTTAAACAGTCAGCCTCGCCAAAACCTCGTTGCACAGTAAAGCGCCTCGATCGGTCAGCCTCACTCGTCCATCAATGATCCGGATCAAACCGGCGGCGCTCAGAGGGGGCAGGGAAGCTTGCAGACGGCGGAAACTATTACTCCCCTGTTCGTCGTGAAAGCGGCAAAGGTCCACACCGCGAGAAGTCCGCAGGCCCAGCAGGAGCCGCTCCCGCGCCGCTTGTTCGGTCGTCACCTCCTCACAATCAACGATCACCGATCTCCCCCGCGCCAGGCGCCGCGCGTATTCTTCATGATCGGAAATGTTATCGAACCGTCTCCCCGCCACAAACGATGAGGCGCCGGGTCCGAGTCCGAGATATTCTCCCCGCTCCCAGTAGTTCATATTGTGCCTGCACTCAAACCCGGGTAACGCAAAATTCGATATTTCGTAACGGGCATAACCCGCGTCGAACAGCATCGATACGGCATATTCATACATACCAATGACCAGTTCATCATCAGGGAGTGCGTAGGTTCCCGAATCGGCCCTCCGCTTGAGCGCCGAGCCTTCGTCGAGAGAAAGACTATAGAGGGAAATATGCTCAGGCGTGAGCCTCGTTGCTGCGGCCAATGATTCCCCCCACTGTGCCATGGTCTGGCCCGGCACACCATAGATAAGATCAATCCCGATATTGGTAAATCCGGCGCATCTCGCTGATCGAAATGCGTCAACAGCCTGGTCAGCCGTATGCAGTCTGCCGAGATTCTGCAGAATCCTGTCAGAGAAGGACTGTATGCCAAGACTCAGACGGTTCACGCCAAGCCTCAGCCACTGGGAAAGACCCTGTTGCGCCGCCGAATTCGGATTTGCCTCGACCGTGACCTCAGCGTTTTCCGCTACGCTGAAACAATCCTTGATAAGACACATCACTTTCGCAGACTGTTCGTTCGACAGGACGGTCGGGGTCCCGCCGCCGATATAGACCGTACTGAACAGACGGCGGCTGAAATCGGACCGGTATGCCGAGGCTTCGTTACGCAAAGCAACTACGTAATCCTCAGCTCTTTGCTCAGAATAAGGTGTTGAATAAAAGCCACAGTACAGGCATTTTCTGACACAAAAAGGGGTATGGATATAGAGGCTTAACATGTTGTTTTATCAACGATCATTTACTGGAGAAGATAATCCAGGGTCTTGTTCCAACCCTGGAATGCAAGCCGGGTGCCATTACCAGCATGCGCTACGATCTGGGGGCGATGTTGATGATCAGCGAGGATTCGTCACAGTTCGGGAATTTAACGCAGTTGAGGCAATCAGTCCATATTTTATGCGGCAATTCCTTCTTGTCCACTTCGGTAAAACCGAGCTTCTTGAAAAATTCGGACTGGTACGTAAGCACAAACACTCGTGTCACCTGGAGATCGGCCGCTTCATGAAGGCATTGCCGGACGAGTTCGGCGCCGATGCCGCGCTTCAGGCGGTCTTGACGGACGGCGAGCGACCGGAGCTCAGCCAATCCGTCCCAACTGACGTGAAGGGCGCATACCCCGATGAGCGAACCGTTCTCTTCATAGACATGGAAATCACGCAAATGCTCATACAGCTCATTGAGCGCCCTCGGAAGCATCTGACCTGTATCCGCGTACTGATTGATAAGTGCCTGCATCGCCTTGACATCGATTAATCTGGCCTTGCGTATCATAGGGGAAAACTACTATGTTGTCCCGGTAATGTCAACAGAAAAGAACCCGCGCAGACGCCTGCGGAATTCCTCTATCTCAGGCACCGATGCGCCTTTACGTTCACCAGGAAGGATCCCTCCGCGCCAACAGGGCCGCGAAAAAAAACCTTCTTATGCACGAAACCATTCAGCGCGAACACAAATGGGCTCTTGACTTTAACGTGGCGATTGGAGTATATTTTATTCAACTAAGGTAAACGAATGTCGTCAGAATGTTTGAAGGCGGTTACCACGATATGATGTTCGAAAAGTTCACGGAACGAGGAAGAAAAGTCATCGTTTACGCCCGCGAAGAGGCTGAGCGGCTCCAGAACGACTATCTGGGTACGGAACACATCCTGCTCGGGACGCTCCGCGAAGAGGATGGAATCCCCGTCGCGGTGCTTCGCAAAATGGGCATCGATGTTGATCAGATCCGGATGGAGGTCGAACGAAACCTCCCTTCCAGCGGAAATACCCTTACCTTCGGAGATATTCCCTTCACTCCCCGTGCTAAAAAAGTCCTCGAATACGCAGTTGAAGAAGCCCGGCTGCTTGGACACAATTATATCGGAAGCGAGCATCTTCTGCTCGGCCTCATTCGGGAGGAAGAAGGGATCGGCGGCAAGATCCTGCGCAGCTTCGGTGTGAATCTGCTCGGTTCCCGTCAACTGGTCATCAACTATCTCAGACGGGCAGCGACCCAGGTGAGCGCAAAAAAGAGCCCTACCCCCGCCCTGGACGAGTTCAGCAGGGACCTGACGCAACTGGCGAAGAGCGGCAAACTGGATCCGGTCATCGGCCGTGAAAACGAGATCGACCGCGTTCTGCAGATCCTCTCCCGCAGGACGAAAAACAACCCCGTTATCATCGGCGAACCCGGCATCGGGAAAACCGCCATCGTCGAGGGCCTTGCCCAGCGGATCATCAACAGCGATATCCCCGAAAACATGATGAACCGGCGCGTGGTATCCCTCGATCTGGGATCCCTGATCGCAGGGACCAAGTACCGCGGCCAGTTCGAGGAGCGTCTCAAGATCGTGATGAAGGAGATCGTTCAGGCCGACAACATCATCCTGTTCATCGACGAACTGCATACGCTCGTCGGCGCGGGAGCTGCCGAAGGATCGATTGACGCTTCCAGCATGCTGAAACCGGCGCTCGCGCGGGGAGAAATCCAGTGCATCGGGGCCACAACGCTTGATGAGTTCAGAAAGCATATCGAGAAGGACGGTGCTCTCAAGCGGCGCTTTCAGCCGATCTATGTACAGCCGCCGAGCCTGGACGAGACTATCAATATCATCAAAGGCCTGCGGCCGAAATATGAATCTCACCACAAAATAAAGATCACCGATGAGGCTGTTGTTGCCGCCTCGCGGCTCTCCGACCGTTATATTACCGATCGGTTCCTTCCGGACAAGGCCATTGACGTGATCGACGAAGCCGGCGCCAAGGCCAAGCTCAACCGGTATACGTACCCGGCTGAGATGAAGTCCATTGAGAAAAAACTGAAGAAGCTTGAGCAGGAGAAGAACCTGTTCTCCCGCATCAAGGACTATGTCCGCGTGGAATCCATCCATGAAGAAGAAGACCGTTTGCGGGAATCACTGGACGGCATCCATAAGGACTGGAAGGACAGCCAGGAGAAGAATATCCCCGTGGTGGGCGAAGAAGAAGTGGCCGTGATCGTTTCCCACATCACCGGCATTCCGCTCGCACGGCTTGAAGAGCAGGAGGCTTCGCGCCTGCTTCGGATGGAGGAAGAGCTGCACAAACGGATTGTCGGCCAGAACGAGGCAATCGACGCGGTATCCCGGGCAATTCGGCGTTCGCGGGTCGGGCTGAAAACACGCAAGCAGCCCATCGGCTCGTTTATCTTCCTCGGTCCTACCGGCGTCGGCAAAACAGAACTCGCCCGGACGCTTGCGACGTTCCTCTTTGACAGCGAAGACGCGCTCATCCGCGTCGACATGTCGGAATACATGGAAAAGTTCAGTTCCTCACGACTCGTCGGGTCCCCTCCCGGCTACGTCGGTTACGATGACGGCGGACAACTCACGGAGAAGATACGCAGGAGACCGTATTCGGTGGTCCTCTTCGACGAAATTGAAAAGGCACATCCGGACATTTTCAACATGCTGCTCCAGGTGCTTGACGACGGGTACATGACCGACAGCTTCGGCAGAAAAGTCGATTTTAGAAATACGGTCATCATCATGACGTCGAACCTTGGCGCCAGAATGATCGACAAGGACACCACGCTCGGCTTCCAGCAGGACAGTTCCAAGACGCAATACGGCAGGATGAAGGAAAACGTCATATCGGAACTCAAGCGGTCCTTTAACCCCGAGTTCCTGAACAGGATCGATGAAGTGGTCGTTTTCCATCCCCTCACGAACGAGCATCTCACAAAAATCGTTGATATGCTTATCGTGGAGCTGAACGCCCAGATTATCAGCGATCGCAGCATTCAACTCACCGTGACCCCGGAAGTGAAGGAATGGCTCATCCGTGAGAACTATCAACCCACCTACGGCGCCAGACCGATGCGTCGTGCGATACAGAAGTATATCGCTGATCCACTATCCGAGGACATTTTGAGGGGGCGGTTTAAGGATGTCCATAAGGTACGGGTGGAACTCCAGAACGACGCCATTACCTTTATTGAAGAAGAAACCAGCGTCCTGGCAAAAGTATAATACCATTATCAAAAAAAAATATTTTATATCGGAACCGGGCTTCTTGTTGCCCGGTTTTTTATTGTCCTTGCTCCTATTTGCCCTTATCACACGATGGCTCGTGGCTCCCTTCTTTATTGCGCTTTTCCCTCTCCTTTTCACGTCAGTGACCGTTTCCATACTATAACTGCCTTACGCGAAATCCGCAGCGAATTTTTGCACTGCTGTCATCAGTTCCATTGGCTCGTATTGAGCGTCGTGAAGCATATAGAGGTTCTTTCGTGATGCCTTTGCAAGAAGAGATAGTCCAGCGGAAGAACGTATCGATTTGAAGGTGACATCACCTGGCAGTATGAAAGAAGGAGCAGCAGGTTGAGAAGGTTTGCCGAAAGATATATTATCGTTTAAAAAAGGCATGATGTCTGCTAGCGGCGCAATGAGTGCACTTTGATCACCTGCAAAGTTGCCCGCCGACCGCAAGGATACCGTCAGCGCCCTTGACTTCACCGGCGCTGATGCAACATCGTCCTTCGCGCTCAATGAAATGCTGAGAAATGCCTCCGGCCGGGCATAATCAGGAAGGTACAGCACGTCCTGCTCCATACTGACCGGGACAACGTGATCGTGAATTCCGAGGTAGTACATGGGGACCCGGGTATCCGGAACGTCCAGGAGAACCGTCCTTGCTTCAACCAAATCCTGTCCCGTTCTGATCCCGATTAGGCGGCCGGACCTGGTTACGATTTCCGTCGGAGTTTCCCCGAACCTGATCTCTCCCCCATTCTTTCGCACAAGAGCGAGCAACTGGCCGGCAAGTTTCTGCATTCCTCCGGCAAACCGCGTCGGCGGCATTGTACACAAGGTGATGAGCTGGGCAGCCGGTAACTGATCAATCGGCCGCTGATAGAAAAAACGAGATTGGATATCAAGAAATATCATAAATTCAGCGCTGAAATGGTATTTTTGAATAAACTTTGCGGCTGATTTGCGACGCGCAAAATAAGCGGCAAGCCGGCTTTTTGAAATATGCACGGACTCCTTTTTCAGATCGCGAAAAAAATGCAGGATCACCCCGCTTTCCCGGGGAAATTCCCGTTTCAGTTCTTCGTATGTCTCCTCTTGGTTCGCGGACACGGTGATTCTCCGGTCCGGAAGCGCAACCTGATAGCGGGATGGCGAAGTGAGTCCATCGTGAACAAGTCCGAGCCTGGCAAATAAGCCCGTAAGAATTCCACCCTCTTCGAAACCGTAGGATAACGGCGCATCGCGAAAAAAATGGAACCCTTCGAATTCCCGGACTCCAAGCGCAGCATCGAGAGAGTCGCCTGACTCGAGCACGATGACTCTTTTCCCATTGCGGCCCATCAACGCTGCGACAGCAAGTCCGCCAGGTCCAGCTCCTAACACAGCTAAATCGTATTTGGCCACGCTACCTCCTAACCATCAAAAACAAAAAAGGAAATAGGGTGTTTTGTAAACCGTCCTATTTCCTTTCTACATCGTGCATGAGAATCACAGCTTGTCGTACTATGTCGTCTTGCCCTTTTCACGCATTGCTTCTTTCCGTGAAAGGCGGATCTTGCCCTGCCGGTCTATTTCGAGCACCTTAACGAGGACCTCATCTCCCTCTTTCAGTTCATCGGTCACCTTCTCGATTCGCTGATCGGAGATCTGGGATATATGAAGTAACCCATCGGTACCGGGAAAGATCTCCACAAAGGCGCCGAAGTCCATGATCTTTCTGACCTTGCCCATGTAAAGCTTGCCGACCTCGGCGTCCTGCACGATGCCGCGGATGATCTCCTTGGCTTTATTGGCAGCTGCTTCGTCGGAAGACGCTATGTTGATTATTCCGCTGTCTTCGATATCGATCTTGGCGCCGGTCTGTTCCACAATGCTGCGGATCACCTTGCCGCCGCTGCCGATGACATCCTTGATTTTCTCCGGGTTGATCTGCATGGTAATGATCCGCGGCGCAAAGGGGTTCAGCTCCTTCCGCGGCGCTTGAAGGGTCTCGAGCATTTTGCCGAGGATGTGCAGCCGGCCGTCCTTCGCCTGCTTGAGGGCCGTGCGCATGACCTCGACCGTAATGCCTTCGATCTTCATGTCCATCTGGAGCGCCGTGATGCCCTTGCTCGTGCCGGTCACTTTGAAATCCATGTCGCCGAGATGGTCTTCGAGGCCAAGGATATCGGAAAGGATGATCACCTTGTCCCCTTCCTTAATGAGCCCCATGGC